>ULRN01053284.1_pt1 | contig 25789 bp, 19 predicted proteins | sample 1955461 | NCBI WGS metagenome assembly ULRN01 (sample SAMEA4835683, study PRJEB28245) | human gut metagenome | biome: gut microbiome; material: fecal sample | place: Denmark | collected 2008 | reverse complement strand
AGCGGTCACGCTTGCAAATCCGTTTAGAATCCCTTTGCATCGAAAACAAAAGGTCAAAAAAAATCCGTCTTACTAACAATAATTTTTCCTCGTTAGTATAATACTTGCGTTCTTTTTCCATCTTTTTTTTGGTTTTCAAACTGTCAAGTTATTCAGTAGAGGTCACGTCGTTGGTCATCAAACGAAAGTTCTAAGAATTTATTCATAAGCGTTTTGTACAATTTTTCTAATCCATACAGGCATCAGTTTCAAGTCGACAAGCACATCTTCTTTCTTCTCCTGTCTCAATAAATAGTAAATATGATCCGTCTGTTTAGTAGTAACATTGACGTTCTTTATCGACTTTAGAGCAGAATTAACCAACATGGCAAGTCGGTTCGTAAAAGCCAAGTTGCGTGGAGCCGTATTCTTAAATGTGATAGATCTATTCCCTGACACTGATATTCTGCGCGACTTTCCATTTGTGAGGAAAACACTATTCAACGGAACCTGTGTAGAAAGTCCAAGAACATTCAGCGCATAGTCGCCAGTGGGGACAATTTTGGAATGAGAGCGTTCAGCCAAGGCTTCAGCAATTTGGATGTCAGTAGGATAAATCACCCCCAATCCCAAAGTTTCGTCAATTTCGGGATAACAGTAAATGCCCTGTGCCACACGAATAATTACCCCGCTTTTTGTAAGCCTAAGCAAAGTCTGTCGGATAGCATCAGAAGAGCCAAAATCAAGGAAGTCATCGGCAAAAAAAATCTTTCCCCTACCAAATCCCTTTATCCTGTTTTCAATTTTATGAGCTATACTTTCCATGTCTAACCTTAATTTTGTCACAAAAATAGCAACTTTTTTGTGACAAAACAAAGAAAAGGCTTAGAAAAGCAGCAATGTTTAACTAAAAAATGCCCGATACATATTCTATAAAACCACAAATATACAATATCAGCCATGCAAACACAAATGTTGATTTTGTTACAAAAAAAGATACTTCTTGTGACACACTACATATACACCTCCATCCCATTCATCTCAAATATACACACATCGCGAAGCTGCCGGATTTCGTTAGAGTTCAGCAGCTTCATTCGTCTTGTGCCTTTTGATAAGACGGGCTGAGGCTTGCACTGACTTTGTAGAAGTCATGTTTGAGGGAGATGCAGCGGTGTCAGGACTGGATTTCACCGCTGCGAGTCCATAGACGGATGTCGGTGGGTTTGGGACTGGAGAGGATTTTGCGGAGGGTGGTAATGTGGATTGATTGCATAGCGATGGGCGTTAGTCGAATGTGCGGTGGAATGGATCATCGAAGATGGTGTTGCCGTAGTCGATGTTGATTGGGAAATGATGACTGCTGTACTTGTACTTGAACTTGATGCTGTTCGTGGCGTTGTCGGCATCGGAGATTTCGCTCTTAAAGGAAAACAGAAAGGCGGATGTGCTTGTGCTACAAAATGAACATCAGCAGTATTGAAGTTCATTCACTAATGAGAGTGTGGAACGGATGAGAAAAGGCTAATATGAAACTTGTCATTTTTGTGGCGAAATAAAAGCCGATTCGTCCACAGACATTGCATGGGACGGTGGAACGAGCTACCAAGATAACAGCATAGGAAAGATACACAAAGTGCAGGAAAGGCGGTGCGCCACGCCTTACTCCTTTGAAAATCGGGATTGGCTACCTTATGGTATTGACTCTCACGCCTGAGAGATTGCAAAAGCTGAAGGTGCGGAGAGCGAAGCGAAGGAGGTGCTGAAGGCGGAGCATACCTCTGAAAAAAGAAAAGCCTTCATCCTGCGTTGGGTGCAAGACAAAGGCGTATAGGAAAGGGGGATTAGACGGTGTTCCGCTTCATTATATTTTTCTAAAGAAATTTGTACAGTACATTATTTCGCCTCGTCAAACTTCTTTATGAGCATAGTCGGATCTTCATAAAACTTGTCTGTATCAAGCTCCTTAATAATAGGCTTCATTTCAGGAAAGTCTTTGAAGACAATTTTCAACATTGCTTTCACACCAATGGCAGATGACATCCAAAAAGCTCTGGCGACATCCTCACCCTTAACCTTAAAATAATAAATGCAGCCACCTCCAGTTATTTGTAAATTCTTGGTATTGGTCTGAGTGGTAATTGGATGCATATATGCAGTAGCTCTCTTTCCCTCATATAAAGGAATCATAAATACAGGTTCTTTGTATGGTTTTGGACTTTTGACCCAAACGCTCGGCATAGTTTTTTGCGCCATCAGAGGAACGAATGTAATCCATTCTTTTCCTTTCTCGTCGAAATACTTTACTTCTTTTATCTCAGACGATTTGTAATCTTTATGCTCACCATTCTTTTTTTCTTTAACACGGATTTCACTTCCATTGTCGTACATAAACAAAGATTTAGTGTTTCCACTCACTGTCTGACCATTGTTCAGTGTCAACTTGATGTTCTGTGCTTGCATTGTAAATGCAAACAACAAGGCAAATAGCATTGTTAAAATCTTCTTCATATTCATTCTCGTTTTATTAGGTATAAATTGTTATTAGATTTGCAAAAATAGCATTTATTTACAAAAATTCCAAGTGTTTAAAGACTTATTAACGTAAAATATTGGTTATCTCACCACACCAATAGCAATTGGGTATAAATCATGCTATGGAAACTTCTCGCAGCCGATATAGAGGGTGTCGAAGGCATCGGTGCCATCGGTTCGGTGCCCGATAAGGTATTCTTCGGACTCCGGCTGTTTCTCCATGGACTTGTTCCTGGAAGCCGTTGCGTCCCCACTCCACTCCTAATCTATCAAATCATCAAATTTGAGTATTGCACGGAAGTTGAAAGCAAACTAATTTTGCAGCGGTGAAAGAAACCAGAAATTAAAGCACTTATTTTTAACAAAAAACTACCGAAGATTATGAAGAAGACTGTAATCATCTATGGCTCAAGCACCGGAACATGCGAAGACCTGGCTGCAAGAATTGGAGCGAAACTGGGCGTTGACAACATCATCAACGTGACAGACCTCGACAGCAACGTTATTGCCGACAACGACAACCTCATCCTCGGCACATCCACATGGGGTGCAGGCGAGGTGCAGGACGACTGGTACGACGGCATCAAAACGCTCAAGAGCGCTGACCTTGGCGGCAAGACGGTTGCCCTCTTCGGCTGTGGCGACTCCGAGTCTTATTCCGACACATTCGTCGGCGGAATGGCAGAGATTTACAATGCTGCCAAGGAGGCCGGGGCTGATGTCATCGGAGCTGTGACGACAGACGGCTACACTTTCGATGACTCGGAAGCTGTAGTCGACGGGAAGTTCGTGGGACTCGCCCTTGACGAAGTGAACGAGGACGACAAGACGGACGGACGCATCGACGCCTGGATAGCAGAAATCCAACCTGCCCTCTAATCGCGACACCTGTTCTTAATATCACAATTTATTAAAAAACAATTTCTCAATCATGCAAGAATCCACACTATTACCTGTAGACATGAAGGTTCTGATGAACCACATCTACGAATACAAGAAGGGAGTGCGCCAAATGGTACTCTTCACTTTCAACAAGAAATACGAGGATTTTGCCATACGCAGACTGGAAAGCCAGAACATCAAGTATATCATCCAGCCTGTAGGCAACGATCGACTGAATCTGTATTTCGGCAAAGAGGAGTGTCTCAACGCTATACGCATGATTGTGACACGGTCTCTCAACCTGCTCACTCCCGAAGAGGATTTCATGCTCGGCGCAATGCTTGGCTATGACATCTGCTCGCAATGCGAGAGATACTGTGAACGCAAGAACAGATGCAACGGGAAGGCACACTCGGTTTCAGACAATAATGTATACAACAGACAAACCGCCATTTAGGGGAATGCAGCTGAAACGGCTGCATCCCTCTGAATCCTGACTCCTTTCTGCATCCGTAATCATCCGGATTGGCACATCTGTACTACAATCCCTTCTGGAACAACAGTTCATAAAAGCAGGGGCATGATTCTGTGAATGACGAAGCGATTGTGTTTTTATATGGTTCTTTTTTCTTATCTTTGCAGCCACTATGACAAAAGAAAAAGAGATTATAATGCTGGGTACGGGGAGTGCCACGGTGACGAAGTGCTATAACACATGTTTCATTGTCAGGGAGGATGACGACATGCTCATGGTAGACGCCGGCGGCGGCAATGGGATTCTGGGGCAGCTGCAGAAGGCCGGGGTCGGCATCGGCGAGATACACGACCTCTACGTGACGCATGCGCATACGGACCACATCCTGGGCGTGGTATGGATTGTGAGGATGGTGATGCAGAAGGCGCTTGCAGGGAAATACTGCGGTGTATTGAATGTGTACGGACATGAGAAGGTGGTGCGCGTGATAACGGAGATTTGCCGGATGACGCTACACAAAAAGTATTTCGCACTCATCGGAAAGGCTATCGTGATGCACGTGCTGGACGACGGCGACGAGTTCTGCGTGGGCGGCATGCGGCTGAAGTGTTTCGACATCCTTTCGGACAAGGAGAAGCAGTATGGTTTCACCCTGCGGTTCAGCGACGGCGAAAGACTTGTCTGCATGGGCGACGAACCATGCAACGAGGCGACATTGGGGTATGCGCGCGGGGCAGACTGGATGATGTGTGAGGCGTTCTGTCTGTATGCCGACAGGGATGTGTTCAAGCCCTACGAGAAGTATCACAGCACGGCGCTTGATGCCGGCAGGGTGGCAGCAGATACGGGGGTGAAGAACCTCATAATCTACCATACGGAGGATACTGACCTCGCCCACCGCAAGGAACGATACACGGCGGAAGTGGAACAGAACTACCAGGGCAACGTGTTCGTGCCGGACGATCTGGAAAGGATTATCCTGTAACGCCACAGCCCGTTTCTGAATAAAGAGTTTGAATGGTCATGGAGAACAGCGCTTTTCCTTTTTGAAAAGCAAAATTACAAAATCCATTTTGCATGAACAGCAAAGTGAGGCGTTTGCAAGCTTGCAAACGCAAAAATCATTTGTACGGTAAATAGAATACTGTAAATTTGTCGGCATGAAAGTTTAACTAAACATTTGTTTCCGTAGGGAGGGTATAACAATAATGCCTCAACACGGGAATATATCACCAATAAACAAAAAACATGCAGAAATGGATTATACAATTATAACCAAACATTCTGAAACAATAAAGCTTCTAAAAGTGTTCCAGGATAAAAAAAGCGGAAAAGTAATTGAATCAAGGAAAATATTGAGAGACAGCTTCTATTTTTTACGGCGAAAAGACATGTTATTGGTGCTCAAAGCCTTTCTGTACGGAAGCAAGGCAGATATGGATTGGGTGTCTTTGAGAATGCAAAAACTATGGTTTCCAGAACTTATGCCACTCCTCAAAAAAAGATGGCTATCTGTTCAGGCAAAAGAAGTGGCCCTTTTCATCATACATAATACAAACAGGGATTATGTGTTGTCGCAGAAGCATTTGCTCATAAAGACATTGGGCTATTATCAATATCTTGTCGAAACAGTCCCTTGGAGAGAGGACAAGATTGTTTCTCCTTCTCTCGACCTTCCTGATTACGCACTTTCAAGAGCTGAATATTGTAGGGCCTGTTTTCTTTATGGAATACCGATAGACAAGAATGAAATTCTCAAGTCCTTTTTTCAGAACATAATAGAATCTCTTGGCTATGAAGACAGTCCTGATTGGGGGCGTTGTTATAGCCAGCCACATGATATAAATATGGCATGGGTACAGGATTGGAGAACGGAATTCAGTCCGGTTTTATACCTTGATTTCTTGTTGAAGCGAGCAAATGTGGAATTGATAATCCAGACAATGAGGGATTTGAACATGAAAAAGGAAATGGAAATCCTTTGGGAGTGGAAAGAAAAAATGATTGACTCATTTCAATGCTATTCCTCATTTGAGGACATTGAATGTTTCTGCAAATACATTGTAATTAAAGTGAGGGAGAATTTCCCGCCTCAATTTTCCTACATGCTTCCGAAACGAGAGGAAGCCCCCACTGATGGCAACAAACAAAAGGAATAAAAATCCATAAAACAGATAACCCAAATAAACATCCGAAGATGAAAACACTAAAACTATTTGTTGCCATCCGCGCTTGTTATCCTTGGGACGAAGTGAAAAGTATTTTATTCAGAAAAGAAAATTGATACAGATATGGAAGAAAACAAACATTACACTCTTAGACTGATTGGCTCATTCCTTTCATTTCTTTTTAGCGTTTACATGGTATCGTTCATGTTAATCATGCTTTCGATGGGTTTTGTTTTTACGTTGGTGTTCGTGCAGTTACTATTGTACTATATCTTCGATTTCACATTTTGTTATGTCTCAATTCCTGTTATAGGACCTGTTATAGGAAAACTTGGGGAAATATTTTGTTGGGATGAATTCCATATAAGACTTTTGCTGTTGATAGTTTTTTTTATAGGGGTTATTATAAAAATACTTTTGGTATGGAAAAATCAGAAAGTAAAATGAATAAAGAGATTCGTCGCTGGAGAACTTTCCGGCGGCGGGGTGTGTTTGTAGGTGCGTTTATGCTTATGCTTGCCATGTTCATTATGGCCGGCACGGCGAGAACAGACAGAAGGAGGGCTGTAACCTTCAAGAAGTCAAAGACACAGAACAATAAAGCCAGTCGGCAACATACAGACGGCAACATAGTGTTCTATGCGCCGAAAGGATTCTACTGCAAAGACAGTGTGTTTGCGGGTTGCAGGGTTTTCTTCCTTGAAAATGAATCCGGGACTGAAGTTACATTGAACAGCGGCTTTGACAGTGATGACTCGCCCGAGCATATAAATTTCATCTACAATGATTTGGGCGGTGAAGCAATGGAAGGATATGAGTCTACTGTCGTTGCAGATGTCACGAAGTCGGACAAGAGGGTCACCAAGTGTATAAGAGTGAAGAAATACACGGGCCAAGGCATAGTTGTGTATTGGAGATTTGCCGCACTGTTTGACAAGGAAACGGGACTGATGTGTCTTGTCTCGGCATACGACAAGGGTAACGGCGACTACCTGGAACCATTGATTGAGTCGATATACTTCAATCGTAGTTCCAGGAAATAGTTTGATGCAGCACTTAGAATATATTCCTGTTCTCCGCCACTTCGCGATATTTCCGTTCGTCGAAGGTATAGAGAGTGCTGGGGCGGCCGATGGTCTTCTGTTGTTCGTCGGTAGGGATAATGTAGCCCAGGGAGGTGAGCTTCTTGTGGAAGTTGCGGCGGTCGAACTTCTTGTCGAACACCACCTCATAGATGGTCTGTAGCTGGGAGATGGTGAATGTCTTGTTTAGCAGACGGAAGGCGAGCGGCTCGTAGGTCATCTTCCAGCGCAGCTTGTCGAGGGCAAGGGTTATTATCTCCTTGTGGTCGAAGGCGAGCTGGGGCAGACTGTTTACGGGAAACCATTGTGCCTTTGCTGCATCGTCGCCGGCAATGACTTCGTATTTCTCCTGGCGCACGAACGCCATGAAGGCTATGGTCATCACGCGCTCCCTCGGGTCGCGGTCTACTGCGGTGAACGCCTGCAGCTGTTCGATATAGATATCCTTTACGCCGGTCTCCTCCTGCAGTTCCCTCAGGGCACCCTGTTCAGCGGTTTCGTCTATCTTCATGAAACCGCCGGGGAGAGCCCAACTGCCCTTGTATGGTTCAATGCCGCGGTTGATGAGAAGCAGGTTGAGTTTAGTGCCGTCGAAGCCGAACACGATGCAGTCGGTTGTCACGGCGGGATGGGGATATTTATAAGTATACATATTATATATTGTCTTTTGGGTTTTGCCGATTAATTATGTTTATGAGTACAAAGATAATGCAAATCGAACGCAGAACAACAAGCTTGCTTGATTGTTATGCTGAGATGCAGCTTATCTTATACAAAGATAATGCAAAGTTAGTGCTTTTCCTTAATAATAAAAGGTGTTTATGTAATTATTACGCAAAAGAAAGTTAAAAGACATCTTATTTGCGTATTATTTACACATAACACTTTGTTCCTATGCAAATCCTTCCTATATTTGCAACAACATTAAAACATAATAGATATGAAGAACTTATTGATGTCTGCCGCTATCGGCGATATTGCCGGCAGCGCATACGAGGGAAGAAGCCGCAGGACCAAGGATTACGACGCAGTGAAGATGTTTTCGTCGAGGGCACATTTCACGGATGATACGGTATTGACCTTTGCCTGTGCCGAGGCTTTCCTGCACGGCTTGGACATGGCTTCAAACCTCTGGATGTGTGGCAACCAGCATATAGATGCAGGGTTCGGCAGTAGGTTCAAGCTGTGGCTCGGCGACCATTACCATCTGCCTTATCGCAGCTTCGGCAACGGCAGTGCCATGCGGTGCTCATCAGCAGGATGGCTGGCACATACGGAGGAGGAGTGTATAAGGCTTGCCACGGAGACGGCCCTCCCCTCACACAACCATCCGGAGGGCATAAAGGGGGCTGTGGTTGCCGCCAGATGTATCTTCCATCTGAAAAGCGGAAAGGACAAAGACTTCATCCGGCAGGAGATTCTCGACAAGGAGTATCCCTTCTGGGCTGGAAAGAGCTATGAGGAAATCAAGCCCGCCTATTCCTTCGACTCCACTTGTCCGGGGAGTGTCGGTCCGGCAATAATCAGTTTCCTTGCTTCAAAAGACTATGTGGACTGTCTGCGCCTCGCCATATCCCTTGGCGGCGATGCTGACACACTGGCTGCAATCGCCGGTCCTATGGCATACGCCTTCTATCGGAAAATGCCCGAGCCGCTGGTCTATCAGGCTCTGAAGAAGCTTCCGGAATGGATGCAGAAGACCAATGAGGAGTTTGACGAGAAGTGTGGCATTGAATAAAGATAATGATAACAACCTCTGCATAACCGTGCGGAATTAATATAGAAGAACAATTATGGGAACAAAAGATTTATGCTTGCGTTTGTTGAAGATTATTTAAACTGACATACAATATGAAAAGACTCAACATCATCCTGGCAGTCCTGTTGCTGCTCTGTCTGTTCAAGATGCCTTACGGCTACTATACGCTAATGAGGCTGGCGGCAACGGTGGGGTTCGCCTATATGGCGTACAAGTATTATGAAATGAAGAAGGAGGCATTGGTATGGACCTTCGGAGCATTGGCCCTGCTGTTCCAACCGCTGGTGAAGATAGCGTTGAGCAGGGACGTATGGAATATCGTGGATGTCGCTGTGGCGGTTCTGCTGATAGTGCTGACATTTGCGGTAGGCAGGAAAGGAAATTGACCAATCAATGTATTTGCCGCTAAACGACGGAGAAAATATTAACAGGGAGAAATAACCATGACTTTACCTAATGTCAAATTGCCAAGCTCTTCTTGGTGCGAAATAAGATAAGTTACATTATGTTATACGGCTACGGCTATACAGGAAAACAAAAGAATCCCCCCACGCCAGAAGAAGAAAAGGCGGAGAAGGAGCGTATGAGAAAGGAACGACGCAAAGAGATTATCGGGACGGCAATACTACACACTCTGTTGCTGCCCATACTGCTGCCGGTAGCTTTTGCCGTTCTTGTTTATGTAGGTATAGAGATTTGCGTGGAGAAGATAAAGGAATGGAATAAGAACGGATGGAAACGCAGTAAGATAGATGTGGAAAAGGAGGAATGGTCGGAACCACGTCCAAAGCTGCTGTCGCACACCATCACGACGTGCAACCACGAGTTGCCGGCACTGTTCGACAGACACTACGTAGTATACGTGGAAACGGAATACAACCAACCGCTCAACTCCTTCATCTGCAACAATATGGAATATATACGCAAAGGATTTTTGGAAAAGAACTACCATTTCGTATATATTCCCGAACTGAAGAATCTTTCTGATGAAGACCTTGCATGCGCCTTCCCTCTCGACACAGCATCGATGACTGATGAGATAAGGAACGACATTCGCAATATCACCACCGAACAGTTCTCTCATATGTTCGCCTCTCTTATCGGTATGGACTTTAGCGGCAGCAAGGCAGGACTGTTGAGCCTACACCGCTATCACAACGATGAAGGATACAAAATACCCGACCTTGATTATTCAAAATCCCACTTTGTCTATGTAGACCTGCAGAACTGCTGCCCCGACAACATCAAGGAGGCGTTCGAGGAATATTTTGAGTTCTACGCCATAGAACTGAAACCAGGTGTCTTCTGCGTACGTCCAAGGGAAGAATACCCTCTTGACATCTGGCAGGAAGGAGAAACCGGCGGACTTCAGAACAACGTCCCAGACTATTTGTTTTATGATGTCCAGCAGAAGATGTTGGGCATAGCCGAGGAGATAAGACAGAGAGTGGAAATTCTGAGGCAGGGAGGATATATCGAACTGCTCCTGCATACGCTCGGCGCAGACCTTGTGAAGCAGATCAACGACTCACGGAAGACCGCCACTCCACTGATGCACCTCAATATATCCGACAACCTGCGGATATTCATCCCGGAACTGGACAACCGGGAGATGAAGATGCCTGCCCTCGCCCGTGCCTTGTATGTGTTCTATCTCCGCCATGAGGAAGGAGTGGAGTTCAAATTCCTCTCGGAGTTCACAGAAGAGCTCTTCTCACTCTACCGCCTCGCCAGCAACCGTCTCGACGACACCCGGCTGCGCGCCACGGTGGACAGTCTGGTGAACCCTACGGAAAACAAGATCAACGAATGTGTGAGCAGAATAAAGACGGCGTTCCTCAGTGTGATGGACGAATATGCGGCACGCAACTACTGTCTGCAGATGCGCAGCAAGGAATTCAGAAGGGAAGCCTCAGATGAGGAAGGCAAGGTGAGGCTGTTCAAGGACATGGCGAAATACATTTCCCTGCCGCGCCATCTGGTCAGCTATCCGGATGCCGTCAGACAGGTGCCTGTCATAAAGGGCAGCAGTTTCCATGACAGAACCCTTATGGAGGAAGAGTTCGACCGTCGGCTCGACAGAATGAAAGAAGCGGAAAGCAATATTATGAATCTGGACAACAATAAAAGTCTCTTCGGCAGGAAGAAACGCGAGGCGGAGAAACAGCGTCTACGCTCGGAACTGGTGGAGGCATCTATGGCTGTGCTCGAAATGCAACCGAATAATTTCCTTGCCCACTTCAACCTCGGCGAAGCATATTGCAACGCCGTGGACTTCGACAAGTCCATCCGCGAGAACACAATACTCATCGAGCACGATGCCTACACATGGAATGCCTCGTATATCAACCGTGCGGAAGCTTATCTCTACGCCGGAGAATACGACAAGGGACTTGCCGACATCGACAGCTATTTCAATTCCCTTCGCCGATGGAAAGAGGGCGACGATGAAGCTGAAAGAATCAGGAAACAGCTCACCGCAAAAAACAAATGAGTTAATATTGCGGTATGGCATGAAGGTAAGGAAAGTTATATCGGGGCTTGGGACTATTCCGTCTCCAGGCCCTTCATTTTTTTCTTTGGTGTGATGCCGAGCGACTTGAGGCTTTCCACGCGGCGCATCACGTTGCCCGCACCGTCGTAGAGCTGGTTCTTAGCCTTGGCGTATGACGTGGAGAGGCGGGTGAGCAGGTCGCCGATGCCGGAGAAAGTATCCTCGAAGCCCACCACCTTGTCATAGAGGTCGGCGGCGGTCTTCACTATTTTCTCCACGTTCTTGTTCTGGCGGTCATACTGCCACAGGTTGTAGGCAAGCTGCAGGGCCATGAGCAGATTGCTGGGTGATATGATGATTATCTTCTTCTGGTAGGCGTAGCGGCTCAGGTCGGGCTGCTGCCTCATGGCAGCGATATAGCTGGTCTCGTTCGGTATGAACATGAGCACGAAGCCGATGGCGTCGTCCACGAGCTTGCTGTAGTCCTTCTCGGCGAGCTCGTCGATGTGTTTCCTCACGCTTGCGGCATGGGCCTTGAGCAGACGGTCGCGCTCCGCCTCGTCTTCGGCCGCCACGGCATCGGTATATGCCGTGAGCGACACCTTGGAGTCAATCACCACGGAACGGCCCTCAGGGAAGCGCACCACCACGTCGGGACGGTAGTTGTGGCCGCTCTCGTCTTTCGTGTTCTCCTGTATGAAGAATTCCTCGTCCTTGCGCAGTCCGCTGTTCTCCAGTATGGTCTCGAGCACCATCTCTCCCCAATCACCCTGCATCTTGCTGTCGCCCTTGAGGGCTTTGGTCAGGTTGGCGGCGTCGGAGCCAATGCGCAGTGTCTGCTCCTTGAGATGTGCCACGGTCTGTTGCTGCTCCTGCTGGAAGAGCTTCATCGTGGCCTCGAAGGTGTTCTGCAGTTCCTTCTTGTTCACCTCGTTCTGCGTCTTGCTCTCTTCCACCGTCTTCTTGAAATCGGCAAACTGCTCCTTTATCGGCTTCAGCAGCTCGTCCATCTGCGTGCGGTTGCTCTCCTGAAGGTCGCGCTGCTTGGCGGCGAGCTGTTCGGCGGCGTTCTTCTGCATCTCCTGGCGCAGGGCCTCCAGCTTTTGTTCCCACTGGCGGTCGCTCTCCCGGCGCATACGTTCGGAGTTGCTGCGTTCGTGTTCGAGGGCTTCCCTGGCTTCGTCCTTCGCGGCGGCGAGACGGGCGGCGGCATCCTCCTGCTGCTGGCGGAGCTGTTTCTCGGCGTTCTCCTGTAATTGGGAGAGTTGCTTCTCGGCATTCTCCTGTAATTGCACGGCCTGTTTCTCGGCATTCTCCTGTGCCGACTGCAGGCGGTTTTCGTATTCGTTGCGCATCTGTGCCGCGTCAGCCTTCAGTCTTTCGGCTTCGCTCTGCAGCATGGCGTTTCTTGCCGATTCGGCTGCTATCTTCGACTTGTTGCTGAGCATGCCGATGACTGCGCCCACGGCGATGCCAATGATTAAGGGGATGATGTATTCCATATATAATATGTGTAATAAAATATTAATCTACAAAGTTACGATTTAATTTCATCTTCACAAAATCCGGGAATAAGAAAACGCAGTTTTTCTCTGAAGGAAACCGACAAAGGGATTAGAGGTAAACGAAACGATAAAAAGGCATAGACAGCCGGGGGCTTTCATTCATCCCCCAACCGCCTATGCCAGTGTGTGTGTTATCAAATATTAGATTTAAGTTATTCTTTTATTGCATATCGCATACAGCGATTACATGGCAACCTTCGTGGAAATCACGCTGCTGTCAGCCAAAGTTGCTGTTACGACATAGATGCCGGATCCCATAGAGCTGAGGTCTACGCCGTTGGCGTAAGCGTTCTGCATCGTGCGACCATCGATAGAGCGCACTGTGAAGTCTGCCTTGTCGTTGTCAGCGAGGGTAACTCTCCTGCCCAATACCACGAGAGAATTGCCTGCAGCTGCCTTGACCTGGTCGATAGAGGTAGCGGTAGCCACCTTGAATGCAGGACTGATAGTCTGCTTCTGGTAGTTGCCGGCAGCGTCAGCCATCTCCAGACGCACGTCGAACCATGTATCAGCAGCCTCAACATTTACGCTGCTCAGATCTGCTTCATAGAAGTTTCCGAATGCCGGCATGAAGAACAGTTCCGGTTTCTCCACCAGTGTAAGAGCGGTCCAGTTCTCCGTTCCGTGAGGAGCATAGAATGCTTTTACGCTTGCAGGAGCATCGCAGGTGTAATATCCGTATGGCGACTTTGTCTTTGGCACGTATGTGAAGTCGCCGCCAGCAAGAAGCATCCTGGCACCATTGATATTCGTGAAGCGGTCGCAGATATTGCCCTCTGCATCCTTGAAAGTAAGCATCTGGAAAGTAGGAGCAGCATTGTCTTCTTTCTTGAAATCGAACAGAACCTCAGCAACGTTCTTACCCTGAATGCCGTCAAACTCAATATTGGTATTGGTCAGTTTTACCAATGTTCCATTCGGAGTTTCTTCAGTCTCTTCATTAACTATCTTGACGTCAGTCTGGCGAAGTTCGCCGAATCTGCCCAAATAGCGGTATGTATCAAGATTCACTTGCTCCCCTGCATACACTCTTCTTCTTGCGTTATATGACAAGAGAGGAACGCTGTTGCCAAAATGAGCAGTACCATCAACTGAAGTGAAAGAGAATTCTGGATGTCCGGGATAGAACTTATAACGATTATCCTCAACAGGTACATTGATGAAAGCATTCACATCACTACCTACAACAAGATACTTTGCACCTTCGTTTGCATTACCAAGAACCAATGGAGAATTAAATGTTATAAAACCCTGAGTCTTTTCATCAAAACTATCTGTTATTATAGGACATGCCACAACATTAACCTGATTGCCCTCTGTATTAGTAGCCTCGGGACAGTCAATATACGTAACTACCTTGCCATTATCTTTGGGATTGCTTTTGCCCCATGTAGAAGCACTACAAACAAGATAGCCATTGTGCAATAATTTGCTTCCAGCACCAGGATATCCTACATTCTTCTTGCCCTTTGTCGTAGGAGAATTGTCAAACTCTGTTTCGATTCTTTTCAGGTTCTCCGCCTTTGAGTTATAGACATTCTTTTCAAAATCATCGATTACGGTCTTGTAAACATAGTAGTGTGAATTCAAACCGATTATCGCAGACTGCGCTACAACATAATTACTGCTAAGTTTGTTGACGTAGATATCCATCGGGTAGCCCACCTTCTTGAAGCCCATACTGATAATATCAGTTGCACTTCCATAATCCTTATGCAGGATAGCCAAGTTCTTCACCATTTTGTTGGCAGTACCCTTTGTAACGACAGTTGAGCCTTCGGAAACATCCATATAAAGTTCCTTGTTGTTCTCGTCAAAGAAATGGAATTCGAGAGGGATGTTTGCGTCATTCTGGTCAAATTCAATTACCATGCCGTCCGTTACCTCGACATTCTCCTTGAATACATATTTAAATACGACATCATTGAATGATACGAACATATCGTATTTACCCTTAGGTACCTCAATAGAACCTTCTTTTCCGCTGAAGTCGATTTCTTCGTTCAGATCCTTGTTGAAGATATAGCCTTCATAAGGTCTCTTTGAACTGACGACTTTAAACGTTACGTTTACCATCTCTTCACCGGCAGCAGCCTTACGAGGTCTCACTGGTGTCAACGTTCTGTCCATACCGAATTCACGCATAGAATAATTCATTCCTTCCGGCAGGGTTACTTCAGAACCGTCAGCACAATGAATCTTACCCGAAACGATTTTCGTTTCCTGGGCACTGGCTGATGTCACCGATGCGGCAAGCACTACGAATAACGCAGATAATGTTTTTTTCATAATCGTAAATTTTTTATTGAATTCCGGGAACCGTACAGCAACAGTATGAAATCCATTGGTTAATAATTGTGTGTAAACAGTTCTTTTTAAAAAAAAGAAACAGGCAGCAGGGTATCAAGAGGGGGGTTACCCCGCTGCCCGTATAGATGTGTGTGTTTTCAGGAAGTCAGCATCATCTTGCATTGCAATGATGCTTATGATAGATTATTAAAGAGCAATCTTTGTGGAAATCACATTGCCGTCGGCCAATACTGCTGACACAACATAGATACCAGAGCCCATTCCGCTGAGATCTACGCCGTTGGCGAAGGCGCTCTGCATCGTGCGGCCGTCGATAGAACGGACGGTGAAGTCTGCCTTGCCGTTGTCTGCGAGAGCTACTCTCTTACCCATGACTACGAGCGAGCTGCCTACAGCTGCCTTAGCCTGATCGATAGCGGTAATTGTTGCCACCTTAAATGCCGGGCTGATAGTCTGCTTCTGGTAGTTGCCTGTGGCGTCTGACATTTCAACACGCACGTCGAACCATGTATCAGCAGCCTCAACATTAACGCTGCTCAGGTCTGCTTCATAGAAGTTTCCGAATGCCGGCATGAAGAACAGTTCCGGTTTCACCACCAGTGGAAGAGCTGTCCAGTTCTCCGTTCCGTGAGGAGCATAGAATGCTTTCACCGATTCAGGATCGGAGCAGGTATAGTGACCGATATAAGGATAGTCGGGATTTTCCACATAGTTGAAGTCGCCACCGGCAAAAATCATCTTTGCACCCTGATTGCTGTCAAGATGATCGCAGATAATACCCTGTGCGTTCTTGAAAGTAAGCATCTGAAAAGTAGGAGCTATATTGTCCTGCTTAGAGACATCAAACTTCACGACAGAAACATTCTTACCATCAATGCCATCTACTTTTACATTGGTATTTGTCAATGTAACAATAGTTCCATCTGCTGTAGCTTCTTCATTATAATCTACAAGTTTGGCATCCGGCTCGCGAAGCTCTCCGTATCTGCCCCTATAAGAGTATGAATCATAGACATCAACCTCACCTTCATAAGTCTCACGGATAGAATTGTACGACATTACAGGAACGCTGTTGCCAAAATGTGCCTTACCGTTTGTTGCTGCAAATGAGAACTCCGGATGACCAGGATAGTATTTGTAGCTTGTTTCACCTACAGGCACATTGAATTCATCATACAAGTCACCGCCAGACACCACGAATTTCACTCCTTCCTTGGCAGTACCAAAAGCGGCAGGGGCTTTGATATACGAGAATGTGATAGTTTCTCCATAATCCGGATCATCTTCAAGCACATAGTAATCGGTTGCCATAGGACGCGCAAGCATGTTCACTTTATATTCATCAGTCAATTTTGATTCCGGACAGTCGATGAACGTGATGACCTTGCCTTCATCCCTGGCATCCTTTCCACCCCACAAGCGGCTGTAGGTATATGCATATCCATCGAAAGAGAAAGCTGCCTCTATACCAGGCTGGTTGATATAGTCATCATTCATCGCCGGAGAAGTGGTAAACTCTGAAGCGAGCTTAAAGAGATTTGCCGGATCAGAATTGTATACATTCTTGGTAAAGTCGCTCATCACAGCCTTATAAGCATAATAATGCGAACCTACTCCGGCAGCAACAACCTCTCCGACATAGTACTTGTCGCTGACGTTGTTGATATAGAAGTCCATAAGGTATCCCTTTCTTCTGGCGGCAAAGTCCATCATACGCTTTGTGGTTCCATAGTCCTTGTGAATGATAGAGTACAGCTTTACCATATCGTCCGCCGTCTTAGGGATTACGACCTTCTGGTCTTCTGTTATATTCATGTGCAGCTCCTGGTTGTTCTCATCAAAGAAATGGAACTCTACAGGAATGTCTGCTTCGGTATGATTGATGGTAATGTTCTGGTCCTGCGTCAAATCAACGTTCTCCTTGAACACGAAACGGGCAACGCCATTGTCATCATAAATCTCAACGTACAAGTCGTAAACACCCTTTGGAATAGCCATATTGCACTCTTTCCTGGTGAACTCAAGTTCTTTCGAATAATCCTTATTGAAGATCATTGCATCAACTGGTCGCTTATCAGCTGTAATGATCAATGTTGACGTTTCCCCTTCAGCAGCGGCTTTATTGTGTCGGATTGGTGTAAAACTTTTCCTCGTGCCATAATCCCGCATTGAGAATTTCTGACCCTTTGGCAAGACAATCTCCGAGTTGTCTGAACAACGGATCTTTCCTGTCACTACTTTTGCTTCTTGAGCACTGGCGGATGCTGTAGACGCAGCAAGCGCGATGAATAATGCAGATAACGTTTTTTTCATAAAACTAAATTTTATACGAGTTTAAAATATTACGGTTCTATATATATATCAAATGATGATTTCAACATTTAAAATGCAACTTTTGTGGAAAAGACTTTGTCCGTTGCCGTAACGGCTGTCACTACGTAAATGCCGCTTCCCATACCGCCTAGGTCTACGCTGTCAGCATAAGAAACAGGCGGCAGGGAATCAAGAGGGTTTATCCCTGCTGTCTATATAGATGTGTGTTCTCAGTAAGTCTGCATCATCTCACTTCTTGGCGATGATGTCTATAATAGATTATTAAAGAGCTATCTTTGTAGAAAGAGCATTGCCGTCAGGCCAATACAGCCGTAACGACATAGATGCTACAACCATGAATTCATCAATATTAATAATAAATTTTCTATTAAATGCTTTCCTTTTAAAGTAGACAGCAGGGAAATATAATTTATTTCCACTGCTGCCACTGCTGAATAGTATTATCAGCAATCTGTCCCAGTACTGCGACAAGGACAGATGCTGATAAGAACAATTAGAGAGCAACTTTAGTCGACATTGCCTTGCCGTTCTCTGTAGCAGCTGTCACTACATAGATGCCGGCACCCATTCCACTGAGGTCAACGCTATCGGCATAGACATTCTGCATCGTGCGGCCGTCGATAGAGCGCACTGTGATATTTGCAGCGCTACCGTCAGCAATGATTACTTTCTTGCCGCTTACCACGAGAGAGTTGTTTGCAGCATTAGCCTCAGCCTGGTCGATAGAGGTTACGGTTGCAACCTTGAATGCTGGTTCAAGAATCTGCTTCTGGTAGTTGCCGGCAGCGTCAATCATTTCCAGACGCAGGTCAAACCATGTATCAGCAGCATTTACAATCACATTCTCGAGATTAGCCTCATAGAAGTTTCCGTATGCAGGCATGAAGTATTTTGAAGGGTCTTCAACTACAGGAATCTTCACCCAATCCTCTGTTCCGTGAGGAGCATAATAAGCGTTCACTGTTACAGGAGCCTCACAAACGAAGTAGCTGAGGTTTGGATTCTCTTCGTTGAACACACAAGTGAAGTCACCTCCGGCAACAAGCATCTTGGCGCCATTTGTGCTTTCGAAATGATCGCAGATATTGCCATTTGCATCCTTGAAGGTAAGCATCTGGAATGTAGGGGCAGTATTGTCTTCCTTAGTCAAGTCATACAGGATTTCCGTAACATTCTTACCTACGATATCATCAACCTTAACGTTTGTATTGGTCAGAGTAAGCTTTGTTCCGTCAGGAGTAGCTTCCTCCTTAGACTCTGCAATATACTGGTCGTTCTCATAAAGTTCATTATGTCTTCCCAGATAACGGAACTGGTCATCTTTCTCTACAGTGCCTGCATCATTCCATTTGTATGAGCGATATGCCAACAGCGGAGCGCAATTACCGAATGAAGCCTTGCCGTCAGGTGATTTGAAAGAGAATTCCGGGTGACCAGGATAATACTGGTCTTTTTTCAGGCTTTCAGAGAAGCTGAAGCCGAAATACAAGTCACAGGTAGATGCTATATAGCTTACTCCCTCGGTTGCATTACCCAAGGCATAAGGAGCAAGCAGATATCTGAATGACTCGTCGCCTGAATCTTCATCAATATAGAAATAGTCACTGCAGATAGGACGTGCGAATGTATTGAAATGTGTCTTGTCGGTTGGCTTTGATTCCGGACAATCCATAAATGTAATCACCTTGCCTTCGTCCTTAGGATCCTTGAGGGATACCGTACGCATGTTCACGTTAATGTCGCCATCGACAACGAAAGATGTTTCAACTCCAGGAAGACCTACATACTCATGGCTTGCCATTATAGGAGAAGTAGTGAAGTCAGAAACGAGCTTGGCAAGATTCTTCGGATCCGAATGGCAAACCGTTTTGCTGAAATCCTCTATCAAACCTTTATAGACATAATTATGCGAGCCTACATAAATTACAACAGACTGTCCTACACAGTACTTGTCGCTTACCTTATTTATATAGAAGTCTTCCGGATGTCCCTTACGCTTGGTACCCAGACTGATGAGGAGGTCAGAAAGTCCATATTCCTTGTGAATAAGAGAAGTAACCTTTCTCATTCCGTCAGCAGTTCCCTTGGTGTCAACCTGTGTACCATCCATAATATTGAGGAAAAGCTCTTTGCCGTTTTCATCATAATAATGGAACTCAACAGGAATCGTTGCTTCATTCTCGTCTATCTCCATGGTCACTTCGTCTTTCACTTCGATTCCTTCCTTGAAGACATAGCGAGACGGTGCACCACTGAAATAGAGATACAAGTCGTAAGTTCCTACAGGAACTTTAGCGGTACCTTCTTTTTTTCTGAATTTAACCTCCTTCTTTATATCATTGTTAAACAGGAATGCCTTATATGGCTTGCTGCTGGCTGTGATTTTCAAAACGCCAAGCTCCACATCTTCTTCGGCCTTGTTAATCTTCAATGGCGTCAGACTCTTTGTTGTGCCAAGATCATTCAACAAGAACTGTGACCCTTCAGGCAAAGTTATTTCTGTATCATTGGAAAGATGAACTTTTCCTGATACCAACTTTGCTTCTTGTGCATTAGCTGTTGCCGCAAAAGAGGCACACAGGACTAACACTGCAGATAATGTTTTTTTCATAAAGAATAATATTAATTTAAGTTTAAACTACCAGTGTTATCTCAACGGACCTGCATTACATGCCGATTCCGGTCCGCTTTGCTTTTGTTATAGACAGCAGAAGATTCCCCCTCCGCTGCCTATACGAAAAGCGTATTATTAAATAATCAGTTGCATTTATGTGTTGAGCCCTTACTTCACGATGCTCTTTACGACTCTGCCGTCAGGATATTTGATGATGTTGAGGCCCTTGACCGGAGTCTGCACCATAGTGCCGTCGATTGTATAGCGCTCCACTTCTACGGTACCGCCAGCTGCAGTGTTGCCGCTGATGGCGTTTACGCCCGGGAGAAGAACCTTGCACCGGCTGGCGTTGATTACCTTGCCGCTCTTGGTGTCGATGATAACGGCGCAGGCATTCAGCTTTGTCTTGTCCTGGATTATAGGATACTTGGTCAGGTCGAACGTGTATTTCTTTGTCTGGACCTCACCCTGCTTGATTGTTGATGAGATAGACTCATTCATATCACTGGTGACGCCCTTCGCAGCAATCACCACATCGTCATATACGAGGTCGGTAAGCTCATCGTCGCCATTGATGAACTGGCCGAGCAGCGGTTCCACATCTTCAAGTCCCTTGCCTGCATATTCGCCCATGCCATTGGTCTGAATCCATGTCGGGTCCGACATACCGTCTTCTGTCAGCAGATAATACAAGGCGTAGTTGTCTTTCTCGCCTGTGAACTCGAATTTTACCTTTGTGTCAAGGTTTACAGAGTTATTGTCGTCGCTCAGGCTGGCATTCACATCTACCGAACCTACGGAAATCATTCCCAATGCCTTCTCCAGATCCGTTGCGAATCCGAATGCCTTGTTGTTGCTTCCCAGATAAGGATACACATCAAGCACAGTACGGTCAAGGTCTACCGTAGGCATGTATTCCATGTTGTTGTCATAGATATAGAGGGCATAGTCTCTTGCAGCCATCGGGTCTGCACCATTATGTATGCTGGCAATCACCACCTTGTCGCCGTATTTCTCTCTCAGCTTCAGCTTGTTCACATAGCTCCAGCCGTATCCTCTTGCCCAAGTTGCAGTGAAGTCTTCTACAAACACTTTACGATTAGCAGCATTCTCTACCACAATGGCATCACCCGTTGCCTTTGTAACGGCAGCCTCATTGGCAGCACCGTTCACTTCGGTAACCTTGATTTCTGCATTGAAGACCCCACTCTTGCCGGAAGCGACTACCGGGAATGCATATATGAACTTGCCTCCGACCTCAGCAATCGGGTTCTCCAGTTCTACGGTTTTCTCTTCCGTCTTGCCATCCATTGTCACTTCATATTTGAAGTCCTTCACGCCATTCACACCCATATTGGTCAGAGTGAGAGGAACAAAGGTCTTTGCCTCTTTAGTCAATGCGACATCAAAGAAGCCGCTTTCCGTCTTCAAAGCATTCTGTATGAAATTGTCTCCGCTGAGCAGAACCTTCAGCGGTAGGATTCCGAAATTCTCAGTATCTTCCCTCCAATAACTATTCACATCAGTCCTCCTGATGAACGCATTTTCATAACCAAGGATATTAGCTGGATATTTTTCCAAAATAATTGGAGACTGATCATAATGAGTCGTCACGTTTTTCAGGTGGAAAGAGAAACCTACATACACATCCTTGTCTCCCATCTTGTATGGTTTGTTGAACCTTACTTCATTGGAGCAATCCTCAGGAGTTGTCAAAAAGGATGTAAGAGTGGACACATCCACATCCTGTATGCAGATATCGCTTCCGCTCATGTCCACGCCTTCCGGCAGTTCTGATGTGATAAACACCTGGAGCTTGTCTATATTTCTCGTATCAACCAGAGCGAACTTGATTCCTTCGATGGTCTGTCCCTTCTTGTAATATTCGCTCTCCGGCTTCAGTCTGATACAGCAGGAATAAGTTCTTGTTTCACCTTCGTTTCCACCGACTCCCCATCTTCTCATGTCTTCAGGGTCGAATGAATATTTACCGCTGTAGTATCCCCACCAGAGTTCGTTGCCCTTGATTTGAATACTGGATTTTGCCGCCGGGGCAAATGCCGATTTGGCGAAGCCTCCTACCCGGATGATGCCGTCGTCAGCGTTTGCTGTCTTTGTGGTATGTGTTTGATCTTGGATCTTCTCTATGCTCTGGGCACTGACACTGGTACAGTACATACCGAGCAGGAAAGATGCACAAAGTAGTAATTTTTTCATCATAGTAATTAAACTTGAGAAATTTAGAATTGCATTAAACTAACGAAACAAGCTTACGGAAAATACAATCCACAGCCTGCCGCGCCATGAGCCCGTGGTACACCGGATGGATTTGTGTAAAAAACACCCCTGCGGACATGCTCTTGGCACGCCACAAAGATAAAGACAGAATCTGAGAAATTAATATAATAATGGTTCGGGGCGTTCCAAATTCTTGAATTTGTAACGGAAAGCTCCGAAAACACTAGGGAAAACAAATGAATCGAAGAAGTGCTTTATGAGTTTTTCATGTCGTTCTTCGCCATGTTCTGATACATCGAAGGGGTGAGACCGACGGTCTTTTTGAACACATTTATGAAAGTCGTGGGCGACTTGAAACCCACGCTTTCGGCTATTCCCTTAATCGTATAGTTGCCATATTTCTCCACATCGATAAGTCTCTCGCGTGCCATCTGGATACGATATGAATTAACGAAGGCATTGTAGTTTTTCTTGAAGGAATCGTTTATCACCTGGGACACGTATTTGCTGTTCGAGCCAACAAGCTCCGCAAGTCTGTCGAGCGAGAAGTCCATGCTGCAGAATTCCGTGGTCTCCTCCATGACCTTCTCTATTCTGCGCTCTATGATTTTCCGTCCTTCCTCATTGAGGTTGCTCGACTGGTACTTCTCCGACGTGTCATTCGCCGCCTGCTCCGTCTTTGCCTCGCTGTGTCCGTCATGCCTGGCCTGCAGTTCGTCTATCAGCCTGTTCTTTTTTTCAAGTTCCGCCGAAGTTTCCTTATACCGTCTCTCCAGTCTCTTCTGCATCTCCAGATTGTCCTTGTTCTGACGGAACAGACTGTGATAACTTTTGTTCAACTGCTTTTTCTGGCGGCTGACGATGACAAGCAATACGGCGATACACACCATGAACAGGAATATTCCGCCCATAATGACCCATTGGATACGTATGGTACGCGTGTTTTCCTCCTCGCTCTTGTGCAACGTGTCCAGCTCCTTTGTGGTTTCCTCCACTTCATGCAGGAAGAGCTTGTTCTTCGCAATGTCGAACTGCCTGATATTCTGCATGGAGTCCTTTATATTGATGTAAATAGCTCTATACTTGTTGGCGCTCTTGATATCACCGTTTTTCTCGCATATTTCAGCGAGCTGCCTTGGCGTACCGATGAAGCGGAACAACACATTCCTCTTGTTCGCCTCATCATAACAGATTCTCAGGTATTTTACCACGGAGTCCTGCTCGTCCAGTTTCATGTATGCCACATATATCTTCTGATATGCAAAGCAGATTGCCTGGGCGTCCAGATCGTTCTTTATGGCGAAAGAGGCAAGGAATTTGAATCTCTTGACAACATCCTTGTATTTTCCCTCCTTCATCTCTATGAGTCCCTTCGCGTAGTTGCTCAGATAAGTATGCTGAGGATTCTTCAGGTCTCTGATAGCTTCCGCCTTCCTGTGGTATTTCTTTGCCTCGCTTATATGGTCTGTAATAATATTAAGGTTAGTGAGGTTTGAGAGTATCTTGAATTCTGTTTCCTTGTCGGGGTATCTGGAACAGTATGCATACCCCTTCTTGTAGTAGTTTATAGCCTTTTCATAGTCAAAGTAATACGAATATATATTACCTATCACATTGTATAGCTGCGAGTTGTATTTCTTGTCCTTGCACAGCTTGGCTTTCTTTATTCCTTCTATTTCGGAGTCGAGCGCCTTGATGTAGCTGCCTATCTTGACATACAGTATACCCAACTTAACGTAAGCGAGGATACATTTCTGCTTTTCGCTCTCAGAGAGATTGTTGCTGAATCTGTTGGTTACAATGGTATAGAGCACGATTGCCCTCTCGTTATCTTCCGCCTCCTCATGCTTTTCCGCTGCTGCCATAATCTGTTCGCTCGACATCTTGTCGTATTTCTGGGCAAGTGCGGAGTATTGCGTATATGATGCCGACACTGCCTCTGTGCATGTTGAAGCAAAAAGCAGCATCGCCATAAACAAGCGAAGAATGAAATTAACCATATTATTGCTATTCAAAGTATTATCTATGTTATTATCTCTGCAAAGATTCTGCAAACCGACTGCAATGAAGCTTGCTTCAATTGCCGAAATGCAACCTATCTTAGGCAAAGGTAATAAAAAACTAAAAAAAAACGATAAAAACAGGAAAATTATATCGGGGGAGCAATATTAATTCAGAAGACCCGAATTATTCATTAATTAAATTTTTCTTGTCAATAATCTTAGAATGAGGAAATACGTTTTTTTTGAACATTGATGAGATGCTCATCATCACCAGTAACGGGGAAATTATAAAAGGACAGTCATAAAACGGCCTGATGTTTTCTCAAGTTGTTTTTATGACTGTCCTTTTTTATAGTGCTTTTCTTGTTCCTTAGAACAATGACGATTCCGTTATCTGTTCAGATCGATTTGTTTGTGTACGATGCGGAATCTGCGCCATGTGTAGACACAGTGTAGAGTTCCGTCTTTTGCCTGTATGATGGCAGGATAAGAGTAGTCGCCAATCGGACTGTCCTCAAGCGTGATGATGTGCTCCCATTTCAATCCGTCGTCAGAAACGGCTATCGATACAGGATTTCTTGGACCCTTCGGCGTGCCGGGGATTGTCGCGAAGTCGTTGTATATGAGCACGTGTTTGCCGTTGCTCATAGTCAGCGCGTCTGTGCCCGACTGATTGTTCGGCACATCAATCAGCGTCACCTTCGACCACGTGTCGCCGTTGTCGCTGCTCCATGTGGATGCAAGCCTGCCGTTCTTAGTCCTTCCTATAGCCTGCAGTCTGCCGTCTTTCAGTTTCAGTATCGATGGCTGTATGCAGTATATCGGGTTGAGCTTGTGCTCTATGCTGTCGCCTGTTATCAGCGTGCCGTCGGGATTCATATCCACAGTAAGCGGGCGCATTTCGCGTTCTATCGGTCCCACATATTTCCATTTTCCGGTATTCAGATCCATTATTTCGAAATGGAACTTCCATCCGCCCTCGTTTTCCGTGCTCGACGGACATATCAGTCGTTCGCCCACAACCACCGGTTTGTTTTTTATCGGTCCCTGAAAACCTTCCGGCAGCGGTTCCTTCTTCGACCAAGTCTTTCCTCCGTCCTTGCTCTTCACTACCCATCCGGTCCAGTCGTTCATCACCCATCCGATTTTGAAGAATAGCCACAGTTCCTTGTTCGGCATTTCGAACAGCACAGGGTTCCAGCATGCCTTGCGGTAGAGTCCGGTCGGGATAGAGTCCTTTTTCGATTCTGCCCACGTCTTGTTCACTCCGACGATAGGTCCAGTCTCAGCTTTCGCACACGTGGTGTCCATTCTTGCTATCCGTGCTTCTTCCGTGCCGAGCTTGAACACA
>ULRN01019678.1_pt1 | contig 25851 bp, 18 predicted proteins | sample 1955461 | NCBI WGS metagenome assembly ULRN01 (sample SAMEA4835683, study PRJEB28245) | human gut metagenome | biome: gut microbiome; material: fecal sample | place: Denmark | collected 2008 | reverse complement strand
TGAATCCTGTTTCCATTTACACAAAATTTTGGACAGTGTCTTTTTTTATCGGGAGAAGCTACTCCAACTATCGCTAAAAGAAAGCGTATCAACCGGATAAAGAAGCTGTCCCGATAAAAGTTAATACACACAAATTCTAGTAAATAGTAAGTTCCCTTTTGGAAACCCAAAAGCGTATAAATTATTCTATAGTTAGCACTCTATTTTATACAGTGGCAAGTTTGTATTTCAATTATACCGACTATTTCCAGTCCCCATATTTTTTATGAATTTGCTTAATTATTTCAGACTTTGGAATTTCATAACCTTGTAACTCTATTTCCTTTCTTGCTTTATCTGAAAGAGATTTAGGAACTTTATATCCTTCTCCTAATAAAGATTTTATATCATCTTCATTGAAAGCTGGCTTTATACTATAATTTTTCCCTTTTGATCTTAATAACCATGCAATAGGATTTTTTTTGTAGCCATCGTTTACATTTTGCTCAGCTATTGGCTGATAAATAGACTCATTTTTATTAGAAAACTCCATCTTAATAATAGCTTTTTGCTTTTCAAAGATTGGTAGTTTTATAAAATCATAATACGCATCATAGGTTTTATCATATCCCAGTGTTAATCCCAAGAGATATACAGCAACAGAACATTCAAGCCCAAATGTTTTGGCATAATCAATAGTCTTTGAATCAATAAAAAATCCATTACTAAATTTATCTTTCATAAGCAAGAATAATGGAGCTGCTACTGCAAATTGACATTTAGCCACCTTGTCTGTTCGAGGAGGTAAATTTGAGCCTATTGCTATTTGTGAAAGTGACTTGAAATCAGTAGCCAGACTATCCTTTATCTGATTATACAATGCTGTTTCAGTAGCAACATCGTTCTGCATTTCTTTTTTTGCCATCCAATTGCAAGCTACATGGATATAGTCACAAAAATACCCTTTCGTATTTTTAGGGTAAAAACTATGGCGTTCATACCGCAAGAGATACGTCCATATAGATTGTTCTCCTGTCGGACGCTTATATGAAAACAATTCATCAAATACTTCAGAAATAATATCATCAGTAATAATAGATTCACATCTTTTTCTGTCAGTTTCCGACAAACCAAATATCACCCATAAATTATCAATACCTCGTTTTGATTGCGATATTAGACGATTATTGTATAATGCCTTGAATTTCTCACTCCAAGGTGACACATGAAGCTTGATTCGAGGATCAAACGATATACTCATTTCCTTTTTGGACTCCTCATCAAAAGTATAAAGCCCCATTACATTTCCAATGCTTACAGAATAGATCTGTTCAGTCTCATTATCGCTAATAAAATGTATTACCATATACTCAAAAGAGTATTCGAATAAGTTCATGTTTTTTGTCAACTTCTCAAACAAATCATTGTCATTTGCATGAGCCTTGATATTTCCGTCAAAATTGATTGCCAAATAAACATTCAATTTACCATACTTGAATAAATCAACGAAATCCGCTTTACGTATAATTGCTAAATAATCCATTGTATCTATAAATTTAGAATCCCCAAGGGCTGTTATTATTGTTATTAGCTATCGGTTGGCTTATTGCCGATGCAGAAATATCTATATGCGCACAGTTCGACTTGAAAGCATCCAGATAATTATTTGGATAACCATAATATGAAATATACAAATTCTTTCTTGCTCTAGTCATTGCCACCATGAACAGAGTTTTAGCTATACTTTCATTTGGACTGATATACAAATTGTTATTAGCAAACGGGATAAAAACATTTTCAAAGTCCAATCCCTTTGCACTGTGATATGTCATAACGATAACACGACGATCATTTTCAGAAAAGCTGCCGTAACCGTTACCTACATATTGCATCTTTATGCCATTCGCTTTAAGGTATGTATTCATTGCTCCAAAATCTGTTTTCCCATATTGATTGGTGACTTCTTCCCATACTGATTTACCGGCATTACTAAGAGCCAAATTCATGAAATGGATAATCTTTTGAGCAGATGGAATCAAGATAGCGGCTGTATCACCAATATTCACAGCCTTCGTTGCCTGTTCCATTACATAGGCGACTTCTTTTTCTTCGGAGGGAGCTTCACACAAACGTATTTCTGTATCATTTTTCCCCATTTCCGTTTTATTTGAAAATATATTCATACGTGGAAGAAAGCGTTGCACTGCATCAATAATAGATCGTGATAAACGATGAATTATTCCTAATTCAAAACTATCCCCATTTATTAACTTTCCTATTTCTGAAGGGGTCACAGTCTTTTCTTTCCATTGAGGGTCATAATCATAAATCGATTGATTGGAATCACCTGCAACAATAACATGCGTGCCACGGTTATTCATCTCTTGAAGGATACGTGGCGTTAAATCTTGAACTTCATCGCACAGAATATAGTCATAATGGCTACTGCCTCTCATAAACCTATAGTAAGTTTCTACAGTTACACTCAATCCGATTTCCTTAAATGCGGAGTTGAACATTTCGACCAATGATTGTGTAAACACAATCAATAAAATGCTTGCAGATGGTGATTTTACACGGACTTTTTTTACTGTATATGCAAGTAAAATAGATTTTCCAGAACCTGCAAATCCTTTAATCCAAACATTTTTACGATTTCTGTCCATATTGGCAAGAAATTCACGTTGTTGAGCATCAAGTTTATTCTCTTCTATTATCCAAGCCATAGCATTATCCTTTATTTAGTTGTTAACACTTTAGTCTGTGTCATAGATAAATTTTCTTTGTTATAATAAGCTTCACCTTCTATTTTTGGAGCAGATGCCCTGATTTCCTTGGCAAAATTATTTTCCCCTAATTCTTCCGCTACAGTTGCAAACCATCCATAAGCATATTTGGGCAAAGAATTTGTTTTCCATTGCTTCAAATACAAGTCATATGCTTTCTTGAATTTTTCTTGTGCGGCAGCCATGTTCCCTTCACTTTTATCAATTTTTCCTAATTCAATTAAAGCAATATCATGTTCCGAATCTATATTAAAAGCCTTTTGTAGATATTCTTTAGCCTGTTTTTGGTTTTTGTAAAGCAAAGTAGAACCTAAGTTTGCATAAGCATATTTGTCATGAGGATTTTCTTCAATTGCTTTTTCATAAAACTCAACTGCTTTGTCTGTAGCCCCTGCATTGCTATAAAGAACACCTATACTATTATAGTTGGTAGAAGCTGGATATAATTCGTTTTGAAGTTCAAGCGTTTCTGCTGCCTTGAAACTATTCCCTATTTTTTGATAAGCTTGTTTCAGGGTAATCAGTGTTTCTTTAGAAGGTACACCACCATTTTGTTCGGCTTCAAGGTTAGCTTGTCTTTCTGCTTTTAGGGCAGCCCTTTCTTCGGTTGTCAATTCTTTATTTGCAAATGGACTAAGAGGATCTACATGACATATCGTACCCATGCAAGTAGCATGAATAATCAGCATTTTGTCTGCATTAACTTCTATTATCAAATGTATTGGAGTATTGATTGGAAAACCATTGGACATGGAAGATTCTATTTTCAAATTGAAAAGCATTTTTGTTGTGTTTCCAACACAAATTGGCAACTCGACAGTTTTTTGTCCATCGCGGCTGGTTACCAAATCATTTATTTCGATAGTATTACAAGGTATCTGAGTACCCGCAGGAAGAATAATTTTAGGTCGGTCATCTTTGGTAATAATTAAAATAGGTTCGCTCGTGATCGGTTGTATTAGGCATTTATTCATGCCATTGAACAATAAGCTGTGGATGGCTGCTCCTTGTGAAACGTGGGTCTGCAAGTCCATCGGAACCAATATTTCAGAATCTTCAAAATAAGTATGCAAGGCTTCTTGGATGTAGGGACTTTTGCTACTTCCTCCAATAAGCAAAACATAATCAATTTCCTCTTTGGGAGTCTTGGACTTCTTGATAGCACTTTCTATAGGCGAAAATATACTATTGTATTCATCTTCCCCTTTTATGCGGGTAGTCTTACCTAATCCTTGTTTTAGGAATACAGTCATTGTTTCTGTAAGCTCCCTATTTGTAAGGTAGAATTTATTTTGTTTAAGTGTACCTTTACTCGTAACAACCTCAATATCAGACTCTATTTCGATTTTTGAATTACTTGATTTTACATCAGATATTATAAAATTAGAAGTAAGTGTTGCTAATGTTTTGTTCACTAATATTTTCAGCCGTTCTGCAACTTTATAAAGCGCATAAGCTATTTGTTTGCGTTCATTTGTCCGGAACTGTTCTTTTTTCTTTCCATTAGCTTCCAAAAAGCGTGGCATCAAGTAATGATATGTTATGTACCTATCTATATCGTCACCACCCAATTTTGTAAACTTTGAAATGGCAATATTCTTAGAAAAGAATCCATTAGCACCCTGCCCAATCTCAAGTATTGATATATCACACGTACCTCCCCCGAAATCAAAGACCAAGACTTTCGAATTATAATCTGGATTTATAAACATAGGTCGGTCTTCCGCTGCCCGTGATACGGCATAGCTGATAAAAGCCGCATTCGGCTCGTCTATAAGAGCTTGCTTCGATACAGTCATATCATTCGCCATTAAAGCATCAAGTAAATCTTTACGTTGATTGGCCTCAAATGATGCAGGAATGCTCACTGCATACAAAATGTCTGTACTGATGTTATTCTCGGAACAATATCTAAGTATTAGGTACTTCAGATAGGCAAAGAATACTCTCGTAGCATCCACGGGATTCTTTATCCGGAAAGGATCAACCTCGCGTAGTTCACTATCGTAATACTTTGCTCCTAAATCCTCACCTAACTCCATTTTGAAAGAATACCAAATATTCTTTCCCTTTTTCAGTTCGTATTTCATTTGTGACGCACCTTCTCCAACAAAAATACGTCCATTTAGCCAAGCTATTACCGTAGGCACTATTTCTGATTTGTATAAAGCTCCGTCACGAAGCATCTGTGGCAACCGCAAAGACTTAGTATAGATTTTATGATCGGATTCATCGTAGAAAGCTATGGATACCACCGTAGTTGATGTACCAAAATCAATTCCAATGTACGTTTTGCCACGCATGAGTGCTGCATCTCTAACAGCAGGCAACATTGATGATATTGTTATTTCATTCATTGTGTTATGTTTTTCATTTTATTAGAAGCTTATCAAATCTTAAAAATTTACTTCTAAGCAGTTCTGTTATACATTTTTAATGTTTGCAAATTTGATTGCATCGTATTTTATGCATTATTGGATACTATTGTTAGGTTTAACAAACCTATTTTACCGACCATTCATTTAGTAGTTTTTTACTAAAACTATTAAATGAATCAAACTTTTTCATTAGTTTGCACTTATATTCTTTGCGTGTAAAAATAGTGATTTCAAATGTAATAAAAGCGATATATCAAGATATTTTTACTTTAATAGATAGAATATATAGCTAATAAAGTTATACCTATAGCAAAATTCGAATAAGCAAAGCGACACAGATCACAGTTATCAAAATGGTAGTCAAGTCATTACAAAAAAATCAAGAATTTCTTCTAACTCATTTAAATTTAATTGCTATATTCCTTATACAGATTTACGGAAAAAACTTTGTCTTTACACGAATATCTCCTTAAAAAATCGAGCCGGATGCAGAAACGGGCAACATTACAGCCGCCACACAAACACAGTAGCCGCACTGCTCCACTGAAAGGTGGCAGATACCAACCCAATCGTACACGATGCAAACTAGTTATGACAGTGAGTTTTATCAGAATCTCTAAAGAGAGAAAAAAAAGAACTTGTCGAGAACTTCTCCGAAAAACGTCCCGAGGTTTCTAAAAAATTTGTACAAATTTTCTGCCAGACTTGCGGAGGGTATTTTTTCTCCCCGCCGGATGCTTATGTAAACATCAGCTGAAAAGCAGCATGATGTTGAGTACGGAAACGACGATGGCAATGGTGTAAAGCACAAACGTACTCCACCGAGAGTTGGCATACTGCCCCATGACGCGCCGTGACGAGGTGAGCGACAGTTGCAAAAAGACGGTAAAAGGCAACTGGATGCTCAACACCATCTGCGAAATAATCAATCCCTGAAACGGATTGTCGATGAACAGGATAATCACCAGTGCCAGTCCCAGCGACAGCAGAACACCTATGCGCGAGTGAATGTCGCGGATATGATAGGATTCTCCGAAGATGCCGGCAAAGATAGAACCAGCCGCCATTCCGCTGGTAACGGTCGACGAGATACCTGCCATGAGCAGTGCCAGGGCAAAGATGGTACCTGCCTGACTGCCTAACAGGGGGTCGAGCAACGATTTTGCCTGCTGAAGTTCTTCCACCGGAGTGCCGTGTACAAAGAAAGTGGTGGCTGCCAGCAGAATCATGGCGCTGTTGATGGCCCAACCTATGCCCATCGACAACAACGTATCGTAGAATTCGTACTTCAAATGTTTCTTGATGGCTTGTTCGTCCTCCTTATTGTATTCCCGGCTCTGTACTACTTCCGAATGAAGAAACAGGTTGTGCGGCATGACGACTGCTCCCAGTACACTCATGATGATGAGCATACTTCCCTGCGGAATGCTCGGCGTAACCCACGAACGGGCAGCCAGTCCCCAGTCGACATCGACCAGAAAGAGTTCGTAGAGGAAAGAAAGGCCGATTACCGAAACGAAGGCGATGATGCCCCGCTCGATGCGTTTGTACGAATTGGTGAAAAGCAGTATCAGCACAAAGACCGTCGTCAGTATGGCTCCAACGATAATCGGTATGCCGAACAGCATTTCCAGTGCAATGGCTCCTCCCAGTATTTCCGCCAGCGACGTAGAGATACTTGCCAGCACGGCACTACCCAAGATGGGACGCGCTATCCACTTCGGCGTATATTTGTTGGCAGCCTCGCTCAGACACAGGCCGGTTACGATACCTAGATGCGCCACGTTGTGCTGAAGCACAATCAGCATGACGGTGGAAAGTGTCACGACCCACAACAGTGCGTAGCCGTAATCGGAACCCGCCGCAAAGTTCGATGCCCAGTTCCCCGGGTCGATGAATCCCACGGTAACCAGCAGTCCGGGACCAATATACTTGAATATATCCAGACCACCCAAATAGCGCTGGTGGTCTTTCCGCTTTAATTCCCTTAACAGATTCTTCCACATAGTGTATTTTCTTTTCGTGTAATAATGATATTACAATTCACCCCGCTCAAAAGTTCAGTCTAATCGAAATCAAAATTGAGTGTAAGCTGACGGTCGTCTGTACGTTTCTTTGGCTTCGGAACAAGTAACTTTCTCACACCCAGCGGAGTAAGTTCGTGTATTGTCTTGTCAGGCAACTCGTTGCACGTAATAAAATAACGGGCTTTTTTCATTACTGCTCCCATTTTTTTCAGTTCATAGAAACCAATGCGTGAGAAACGGCGCGACATGACAATCATTTTTGCCGAACGCACACCGATACCCGGCACACGAAGCAGAGTTTCATAATCTGCCGTATAAATATTTACAGGAAAAAACTCCGGATGCTTCAATGCCCATGCCAGCTTAGGATCGACTTCCAGATCGAGATCCGGACTAGCCTCATCTACCAGTTCATCTACCCGAAACTGATAAAACCGTAACAGCCAGTCGGCCTGATACAATCGATTTTCACGCACGAGAGGAGGTTGTTTCAGAGCAGGCAGGCGCTTGTCGTAGGTATTGACAGAAATATATCCCGAATAATACACACGTTTCATGGTAGGCTGAGCGTAAAGTGCAGAAGAAACTTTCAGAATATCTCGGTCGCTTTCCGAAGTTGCCCCGACAATCATCTGCGTACTCTGTCCTGCCGGCGCAAAACGCGGGGCATGGCGGTGATGCTTCCGCTCTTCCGCACTTTCAAGTGCTCCTTCACGGATATATCTCATAGGCAGATACACACTGCGATGGTCTTTTTCAGGAGCCAACATCTTGAGATTAGCTTCGGTAGGTATTTCAAGGTTTACACTCAGACGGTCGGCATAAAGTCCGGCTTCACGAACCAGTTCTCTGCTAGCTCCGGGAATACTTTTCAGATGTATGTAGCCATTAAACCGATGAATCGTACGTAAGTCTTTTGCCACACGCACCAGACGTTCCATGGTATAGTCAGGATTTCTCACCACTCCCGAGCTAAGAAAAAGTCCCTCGATGTAGTTTCTGCGATAAAACTCCATGGTCAGTTCGACTAACTCGCTGACAGACAAGGTAGCCCGAGGTATATCGTTGCTGATACGGTTGATACAATAAGCGCAATCGTAAATACAATAATTGGTAAGCATCACTTTCAGAAGCGAAATGCATCGTCCGTCTTCTGCAAAGCTATGGCATATCCCCCACCCTCCTACAGTATTTCCGACACCTCCCGAAGAATTGCGGCGTACGGTTCCGCTGGAAGAACATGATACATCATATTTTGCTGACTCTGCCAGCACTTTCAGTTTATGCAAGACTTGCTCGTTCATTGTACTTTACTGATAATTTTGCAGTTGTAGGAATTTAGTAAAAGTAGACATACCGCATGAGCTATGCAAATCTTTGACGATTTTTTGTAACTTTGCAGCCAAATTTATAAAGCGATATAAAAAGATTATGTGGTTACTATTAGCCTTCTGCTCAGCAGCGTTGCTGGGCTTTTACGATGTTTTCAAGAAAAAGTCATTGAGTAATAATGCTGTACTTCCTGTACTGGCGCTCAATACACTTTTTTCGAGTATTATTTTTATTCCGTTCATCCTGCTGTCACACTTTGCACCGCAGATGTTACAAGACTCTATTTTTTATGTACCCGATTCGGGAGGATGGGAAGTGCATAAATTTATTTTGCTGAAATCGTTTATTGTATTGTCTTCATGGGCATTCGGGTATTTCGGTATGAAGCATCTTCCGCTTACTATCGTGGGGCCGATTAATGCTACTCGTCCGGTGATGACCCTTGTAGGTGCCATGCTGATATTCGGAGAACGCCTGAACCTGTATCAATGGATCGGTGTATTCATGGCTGTAATTTCTTTTTTCATGCTGAGCCGTTCAGGGAAAAAGGAAGGTATCGATTTCAAACACGACCGATGGATATGGTTTGTAGTACTGGCTGCGGTACTGGGAGCAGTAAGCGGACTATACGACAAATATCTTATGGGAAGATTCAATAACATGCAGGTACAGGCATGGTATAATATTTATCAGCTTTTTATGATGGGTGGAGTACTGATGTTCTTATGGTGGCCTAAACGGAAAACATCTACTCCGTTCCGATGGGACTGGTGTATCATCCTGATTTCTGTCTTCCTGTCGGCTGCCGATTTTGTATATTTCTATGCCCTGAGTATGGAAGATTCCATGATTTCTATTGTATCAATGGTCCGCAGGGGAAGCGTAGTTGTTTCATTTCTTTTCGGTGCAATGATGTTCCATGAAAAGAATTTGAGGAGCAAAGCCATCGACTTGTTGCTTGTGCTTATCGGTATGTTCTTCCTCTATCTGGGTAGCAGGTAAAGAAAATTGATTCTGATATACAAAAAAACGTCCTGATGTCTGATTAAACAACACCAGGACGTTTTTATATATCACAGATATCTTATCCAGCCATAAACAAGATAAGCAACTGAGCTGTAAGGATTCTAAGGAACATCGCCAACGGATATACAGTAGAATATCCTACTGCCGGAGCATCGTTTCCTGAAATCTGGTTAGCATAAGCCAATGCAGGAGGGTCTGTATTACTACCGGCTATCAATCCCATTAATGTAAAATAGTTTACTTTATGTCGCCAGCGGGCTACCATTCCAATGATGAGAAGTGGAATAATGGTTATAAGGAATCCGATACCTACATACAGCAAACCATCGCCTTCTACTACCGTTTGAACAAAGTTTCCACCAGCCTTGATTCCGACACTGGCAAGGAACAGCACCAGACCAACCTCACGAAGCATCAAGTTGGCACTCATTGTTGTATAAGTCACCAGTTTTACTTTATGTCCGAAACGTCCGATAAGAATAGACACAATCAGCGGACCTCCGGCAAGACCCAGTTTCACTGGAGTAGGTATTCCCGGAAATGCAATAGGCAGACTTCCGAAAAGGATACCACATAAAATACCAACGAAGATGGTTACGATATTCGGATGATCCAGACGCTTCAACTGATTACCCAGCAAATCGGCAACTCGTTCGATAGCATCCTGTGGTCCTACTACCATGACACGGTCGCCCACCTGAAGAATCAACTGACGCGCAGCAAACAAGTCCATACCCGAACGGTTGACACGAGTTACATTCACACCATACATACTACTGAAATGAAGCTCACCCAATGTCTTACCATTAATAGCCGGTTGGGTAACCAATATACGGCGTGACACCATCGGCTTGTCTTGTTTACTTTGGTTGTCCCAGTCTACATCATCAACTTTCGAACCGATGAAAGCCTGAATCGCTTCAGAGTCATCTTCTGCACATACAATGTTCATTTCATCGCCCAAGCGCAAGACCGTATCTGCATTAGGAATATGTACATGTCCATCCTGCAAAATACGAGAGCAGACAAAATCTCTTGCCAAAAAGCTCTGAACCTGAGAAAGTTTCTTTCCACTCAATGCTGCATTCTCTACTTTCAGGGCAATGTTGTAAGGCTTCAAGTGAGGGTTTGCCTCTTCTTCTTTCTGGATATCATCAGCTTCTTTGTCCAAATTTACCCGACAGATATAACGGATAAGAATAAGTGAAAGAATGATACCCATAACACCCAAAGGATAAGCACAGGCATATCCCATAGCTATTTCCGGCCCTTGATAACCTAATTGCTGCAAAGCTTCGTTGGCAGCACCCAAACCCGGAGTATTCGTTACCGCACCGCAAAGAATACCTACCATCATCGGAATTTCCACCCGGCCTTGCAAAGCATAGTAAATAATTATGGCAACCGCTATATTCAGTGCCACGATACCCACGGCCAGCATGTTCAGCCTGATTCCTCCTTTTTTGAAAGAAGAGAAGAAAGAAGGACCGACCTGCAAACCGATACAGAACACAAACAAGATCAATCCAAAATCCTGCAAAAACGAAAGGATGGACTGATTTCCTGTAAATCCAAAATGTCCGGCAAGAATCCCTACGAATAATACGAAGGTAACTCCAAGAGATATACCGAAAATCTTGATTTTTCCCAAAAGAACTCCAACTGCAATTACAAAAGAATATAATGCGACTATATGTGCTATGGAGTCGGGATTAGTTAATAAATCTTGTAGCCAATTCATAATATTATATTTTTAAGCGCCACAAATGTAGGCAATTAAAAAGAATCAGTCAAACATTTGAATCTAAAAAAATACTCACTTTTTGTCGGGATGTGCAATTTACTTTGTATATTTGCCTCGCATGGGTTCCAACCTCCATGCCAACTAACTTAAATCATAATATCATAAACACTCATTCACTATGGCAGATAGTAAAGAAAAACTCTTTTCAGATTTTCCCTCCGTATCGACACAAGAATGGATGAATAAAATCATGGTCGACTTGAAAGGAGCCGATTACGAAAAGAAATTGGTGTGGAAAACAAACGAAGGATTTAAAGTAAAACCGTTTTACCGCCAAGAAGATTTGGAAGGACTTAAAACAACTGAAGGACTTCCAGGAGAATATCCTTACATCAGAGGTAATAAAAAAGATGACAATACCTGGTATATCCGTCAGGACATTCGTGTAGAAGAACCTGCTGAAGCAAACCAGAAAGCACTTGATTTGCTGAACAAGGGAATTGACTCACTGGGTTTCCACATTAAACCCAAAGATTTGAGTGCTGAATACATCGCAACTCTACTGAAAGACATCTGTTGCGACTGTATAGAAATTAACTTCACTACTTGTCAGCGCCATTCTACTCAGCTGGCTGAATTACTCGTTGCTTATTTCAAAGAAAAAGGATATGATCCGAATAAACTGTACGGCTCAATAAACTTCGACCCTATCGGCAAAATGCTTCAAAAAGGGAAAGATGTCAGCCCGATCATATCGAAAGCAAAAGAGTTGGTAGAAATTCTGGCTGAATATCCTCATTTCCGTTGTATAGGAGTCAACTCACTTCAACTAAACAATGCTGGAGCTTATATTTATCAGGAACTGGGATATGCACTGGCATGGGGAAATGAATATCTGAACAGACTGACAGAAGCAGGAGTTCCTGTTGATCTGGCTGCAAAGAAGATCAAATTCAACTTCGGTATCAGTTCCAACTATTTCATGGAAATTGCCAAGTTCCGTGCAGCACGTATGTTATGGGCAAATATTGTCAAGGCTTACAACCCGCCATGCGAATGTGCTTGCAAAATGATTGCTCATGCCGAAACTTCAAGCTTTAATCTGACCTTATTCGATACTCATGTAAACTTGCTCCGTACTCAGACTGAAGCTATGAGTGCTGCTATTGCAGGAGTAAATTCTATCACAGTAACTCCTTTCGATAAAGCATACGAAACTCCTAATGACTTTTCAGAACGTATTGCACGTAATCAGCAATTACTTTTGAAAGAAGAATCTCATCTTAACCGCATTGTCGATCCTGCCGGCGGTTCATATTATATTGAAAATTTAACAGTCTCTATTGCTAAACAAGCCTGGGATTTGTTCCTGCAAGTAGAAGAGGCCGGCGGAATGGTTAAGTCGATCTTCGACGAAAGCGTACAAAATGCTGTTAACGCAAGCAACAAAGCACGCCATGAAGCTGTTTCGAAACGTAAAGAAATCCTGCTGGGAACCAATCAGTATCCTAATTTCAACGAATTGGCAGGAGAAAAGACTCCATCAGAACACAAATGTTGCTGTGGTGGCGGACATAATCACGAAGAAGAAGCTTCATTTGCCAAACTGGAAACCAGCCGTGCTGCCAGTGAATTCGAAGCTTTACGTTTGCAGACAGAACATTCTGGCAAACGTCCAAAAGCTTTCATGCTGACTATCGGAAATCTTGCGATGCGACAAGCACGCGCACAGTTCTCATGCAACTTCCTGGCTTGTGCCGGATATGAAGTAATAGACAATCTGGGATTCCCAACCGTTGAAGAAGGAGTAGAGGCTGCAATGAAAGCCAACGCTGACATCGTTGTTATTTGCTCAAGCGATGATGAATATGCAGAATATGCTATTCCGGCATTCAAAGCTGTAAACGGAAGAGCCATGTTTATTGTGGCAGGAGCTCCTGCTTGCATGGAAGAATTGAAAGCTGCCGGCATAGAAAACTTCATACATGTACGCTGCAACGTATTGGAGACCTTGAAAGAATATAATGAAAAGCTAGGAATTAAGTAATGCTATGAAACCGAATTTTAAAAATATCGATATATATGCCGGATTCCATCCTCAAAATGGTATGGAATGGCAAAAAGCCAATGACATCAAAGCCAATTGGAGAACACCGGAACAGATTCAGGTGAAGCCGGTTTATACGAAAGAAGACCTGGAAGGCATGGAGCATCTGAACTATGCTGCGGGTATTCCTCCTTACCTGAGAGGTCCGTACTCGATGATGTATACGTTCCGTCCGTGGACTATCCGCCAGTATGCAGGATTTTCTACAGCTGAAGAATCGAATGCATTTTATCGCCGTAACCTGGCTTCCGGACAGAAAGGTTTGTCAGTTGCTTTCGACCTTCCGACACACCGCGGCTATGACCCAGATCATCCGCGTGTAGTGGGAGATGTTGGTAAGGCTGGTGTTTCTATCTGCTCACTGGAAAATATGAAGGTATTGTTCGACGGTATTCCATTGAATAAGATGTCTGTTTCCATGACTATGAACGGCGCCGTACTTCCTGTTATGGCATTCTATATCAATGCAGGACTGGAACAGGGAGCTAAACTGGAAGAAATGGCCGGAACTATTCAAAATGATATTTTGAAAGAGTTCATGGTGCGTAACACATATATCTATCCGCCTGCATTCTCCATGAAGATCATCTCGGATATCTTTGAGTACACTTCTCAAAAAATGCCGAAATTCAACTCTATCTCTATCTCAGGATATCACATGCAGGAAGCTGGTGCTACAGCCGATATCGAATTGGCTTATACACTTGCCGACGGTCTGGAATATCTGCGCGCAGGAGTTGCTGCAGGTATTGATATCGATGCCTTTGCTCCTCGTTTGTCTTTCTTCTGGGCAATCGGCATGAATCATTTCATGGAAATTGCCAAGATGCGTGCTGCACGTATGCTTTGGGCAAAGATTGTAAAACAGTTTAATCCGAAGAATCCGAAATCACTTGCACTGCGTACACACTCACAGACTTCAGGATGGTCGCTTACAGAACAGGATCCGTTCAACAACGTAGGACGTACTTGTATCGAAGCAATGGCTGCTGCACTGGGACACACTCAGTCACTGCATACCAATGCGCTGGACGAAGCTATTGCTCTACCAACTGATTTCTCTGCACGTATTGCACGTAATACACAGATTTATATCCAGGAAGAAACCCAGATATGTAAAAATGTAGACCCGTGGGGTGGTTCATACTATGTAGAAGCGCTGACCAACGAACTGGCTCATAAAGCTTGGGAACACATTCAGGAAATCGAAAAACTGGGTGGTATGGCTAAGGCTATCGAAACAGGTATACCTAAGATGCGTATTGAAGAAGCTGCAGCTCGTACACAGGCTCGTATCGACTCAGGTGAACAGACCATCGTAGGTACAAACAAATATCGTCTGGAAAAAGAAGATCCGATTGATATTCTGGAAGTAGACAACACAGCTGTACGTCAGGAACAGATAGAAAACTTACGTCGCCTGCGCGAAGGAAGAAACCAGGCCGAAGTAGACAAAGCACTGGAAGCTATTACCGAATGCGTACGTACAGGTAAAGGCAACTTGCTGGAACTGGCTGTAGAAGCCGCTCGCGTACGTGCCACATTAGGAGAAATATCCGATGCATGTGAAAAAATTGTAGGACGTTATAAAGCAGTAATAAGAACTATTTCAGGCGTGTATTCATCAGAAAGTAAAAAGGATGCAGATTTCGCAAGAGCTTGCGAACTGACTGAAGAATTTGCAAAGAAAGAGGGTCGCCGTCCGCGTGTAATGATTGCCAAAATGGGACAGGACGGACATGACCGTGGTGCAAAAGTTGTAGCTACAGGATTTGCAGACTGTGGTTTTGATGTTGATATGGGACCGTTGTTCCAGACTCCGGAGGAAGCTGCTCGCGAAGCCGTAGAAAACGATGTTCATGCAGTAGGAGTTTCTTCATTAGCCGCCGGACACAAGACTTTAATTCCACAAATCATTGCAGAGTTGAAACGTCTGGGACGTGAAGATATTCTGGTATTTGCAGGAGGTGTCATACCGGCACAGGATTACGACTTCCTGTATAAAGCTGGAGTTATGGCTATATTTGGTCCTGGTACTTCTGTTGCTAAATCAGCTTGTCAGGTAATGGAGCTGTTACTTGCTGAAGAATAAACCTGACCGACAATAAAAAATCAATAAGTTCTGCCAAAAAAGAAAGGTCTTAGTATCAAACTTTTCATGGCAGAACTTAATAAAAATCACCTGCTTGAGAGTTTCACTTTATATCTTAATAACGTGTTTCTCAGGTTCAGGCAAAAAAGCAATAGCGGAACTTTTGCTCAATGAACAGAAGTTCCGCTATTGCTTTTTCAATGTTCAGCTGTTAGCTATATACTGCCTATCCTATACAGACGAAATTAAACTATTTCTCTTCAACAACTGAATATCATACAGTTACTACTTACTTTTCTTATAATCGCTAACCATAGCCTCAGCAATCCAGTTGGCTAATGCCTGACGATTGTCGGGTATCACCAAACGTTGCTGATCGCGTGCGTTCTGAATATTTCCTAATTCCAAAAAAACAGCATAAGGCGTTGAGTTCCGAAGAACAAACAAGTTACGCGAACTAACCGTTCCATTGAATCCTCTATTAGGCTGATGACGGTCATATTTTGCAGTAAAAGTACGCTTCAACTGATCGGCAAGACGTTTTCCATATTTACTGCCAGGTGAGTGATAAAAGAAAACATCCGTCTGTTTACCTCTGCTACGGCTATCCACATGAACAAAGATTGCACGTTTATAATTGCTATTATCTCTACGATATAACCGGTTAATAGCATCACAACGCTGTTGCAACCTTGCTACCTGATTCAATGGAATTGCTTCACCCATACATGTTTCCCGCTTACTGTTATTCAATATCGCAGCATTTCGGATTCCATCTTTCTTGTCCTGAATAATAAAATGAACCTTAGCACCACGTTTCAGCAATTCTCTGCCTAAACGCAAAACAATATCATAGGCATATTCATCTTCGTGCAGTTCCTTTCCTCTATACTTGCCGATGCATCCCGGATCTGGTCCTCCATGACCGCTGACCAAATAGAAGGTAGCCCCTTTTAATGAACTAGAAGTAATCTGGTAGGCTGCCTGTGATTTTCCAAATAGAGGTTCATATCCCGAAGTCTTTTTCTTACGAGAAAACCCAGGAAGAACGACCAGACAGCATAGGATGAGTAATGTATACTTAAGCCGCATCATTTCAGCAGTTCATCTATTTTCTTACACAAAGCAGAGAACTCTTCCTCGTTATATAAACGTGTCATCATCACAATCTTGCCAGTCTTGTCGATTAACACGTTGCGGGTAATACCAGCGTTACGAACCGCATATTTAGCAAAGATATCTGCTCCCGGATCAAGTCCAAGCGGATATGTTACTTTCGTCTGCTTTGCAAAAGCTTTAACCTTTTCCAAAGGTTCATCACGGTCTACTCCATAAAGTGCAAATGAAGTATTATCTTTATGTTTCTGCCAGATATCCTTCTCGATAAAAGGCATTTCTTTACGGCAAACCCCACACCAGCTTGCTGTAAACTGAAGCATCACAACTTTTCCACGCAAAGAAGATAATTTTACTTTCTGACCGTCGGTCAAAGTCATTTCAAAATCGGGAGCTTCATCACCCACTTTAACTATATATCCTACTTCATCAGGAGTAACTTCCTGTGCTTGTACTGTAGAGACTCCGGCAAACAGACAGCCAAATAATGCTGCCATCATTATCCATTTTTTCATCATATACTAATAGCTTAAATAATTATCGCTTCAAAGATACAAAAAAATCGATATAAAAAGAGGAAACCTCGAACTGACCGCCACGCTTTCAAACGTGTTTAAATACTACTTAATATTATTTTAAGAATTATATTCAATAAACTTCTGTCGCCTTGCAAACGATAACAGTCTGCTTAAAAAATAAATAAAGCACAATAATAAGCACAACAGTTGTGCTATATCATGAAGTTATATAGAATTAAAACAAAAAAGCCATCCCAACGGATTAGGTTGAGATGGCTAAATTTATATTATTTCCTTCAAATCAATTACAAAGGCATGTTACCGTGTTTCTTTGGAGGATTGCTTACACTCTTATTCTGAGTCATTTCAAGTGCCTGAATCAGTTTATAACGAGTATCTTTCGGAAGAATGATTTCATCGATATAACCCTGTTCAGCTGCACGATACGGATTAGAGAATTTCTCCTTGTATTCTTCTACAGCCTTAGCTTTTTCTTCCGGCGTAGCTTTACGATACAGAATATTCACAGCACCGTCTGCTCCCATTACAGCAATTTCAGCTGTAGGATAAGAGAAGTTCACATCAGCGCCAATAGGTTTACTATTCATAACGATGTATGCACCTCCGTAAGCCTTACGTGTAATTACTGTTATCTTAGGAACAGTAGCTTCTGCATAAGCGTATACAATCTTTGCACCGTGACGGATAATACCATTGTGTTCCTGTGTACATCCTGGCAAGAAACCCGGTACATCTTCGAATGTTACAATAGGAATATTGAAACAATCGCAGAAACGGATGAAACGAGAAGCCTTGTCAGAAGCGTCAATATCAAGCACACCTGCCAGATATGCCGGCTGATTGGCAACGATACCTACAGAACGTCCACCCAAACGAGCAAATCCGACTACAATATTCTTTGCAAAGTGAGGCATAACCTCGAAGAAATAATGATTGTCGACTACCGGTTCGATGATGTTTTTGATATCATATGGCATGTTCGGGTCGTCAGGAATAACTGTCATCAGTGATTCTTCTGCACGACGGATATCATCTGTACAAGGAATAGAAGGAGCATCTTCCATGTTGTTAGAAGGTAAGAAACTCAGCAGCTCACGAATGCTCATCAAAGTTTCTTCTTCTGTTTCACAAAGGAAGTGAGTAACACCACTCTTACTGCTATGAGTATATGCACCACCTAATTCTTCCTTATCAACTTCTTCATGAGTAACAGCCTTTACTACATCCGGACCAGTGATAAACATGTGACTCTTTTCCTTTACCATGAAGATAAAGTCTGTCAATGCCGGAGAATAACAAGCACCTCCTGCACACGGACCAAGAATTGCTGAAATCTGAGGGATAACACCTGATGCAATAGTATTCTGATAGAAGATTGAAGCATATCCAGAAATACTTCCCACACCTTCCTGAATACGTGCGCCACCCGAGTCATTCAAAGCAATTACCGGAGCACCGTTTTTCAATGCCAGTTGCTGTACCTTTACAATCTTCTGCGCACCAGTAGCACTAAGTGTTCCACCATATACGGTAAAGTCGTAAGCATAAACATATACTAAACGTCCATCAATTTTACCATATCCACAAACGATACCGTCACCAGGAATATGTTTCTTCTCCATACCGAAATCAGTACAGTGATGAACCACAAACTTATCAATTTCATTGAACGTACCTTTATCAAGCAACATATCGATACGTTCGCGGGCAGTCATGTGACCATTGGCGTGCTGTTTTTCTACACGCTCTACCCCTCCGCCTTGAGAAGCCAGCTTATCCAGCTCCTCAAAATTTTTATATTGTTCTGCTGTTGTCATAACTTTAATTTTCTTCTTTTACTACATCCAGTGTCATAATCACCTGATTACTGTTTACAGAGTCACCTTCGTTTACAAGGATTTCTTTTACAACACATTCGCTGTTTACCTTGTAATTACTCTGCATCTTCATAGCTTCAATTACAACGACAATGTCGCCTGCCTGCAAACGGTCGCCTACCTTTACCGGAATCTTCACAACCTTACCTGGCATCGGAGAAACAATCTTATCCTGCTGCTTCTCGTCGGCATTCTTACGCATACGAAGGTATTTAGCTTGTGAATCTATGATATCGATATTATATGACTGGTAATGGGCGTTGACCGTATAGCTCTTTCCACCTTCCTTACGAATCAGTTCAGCGTTATACGACTTTCCTTCGTGCAAGATAGAGCAACTACCGTTTTCTGCCATTACAATATCTACATCGTAAGGAACACCATCGATAGTCAACTGTACTTTATTGCCTTCTTTGCTGACCAGCGTTACGTCAGCTACTCTGTCACCTATATGTATTTCCATAAATATCTTCTTTAAATTCGCAATACACCTTTTTTCAATCCGAATTCGCGCCAGCGGCTGATAGGACGATTATCGGAAGAGCCCGAGTTATTTTCTTCCAGATTCATCAGATAATCGATGTATGCTGCAATCATTGCGATATTTTCGGTTTCTTCTTCCTTCTGTCCGGCCCATTTACGCAACATTTCCTGATGCTTGGGGATAAACAGTGTATTATAATGTCCTTCTACAAAGTCGGGCACATTCATGATATGACGCAGATAACCGATGTTCGTCTTCAAGCCGGTAATCTTGTATTCATACAGCACACGACGCATACGTTCGATAGCAAACTCACGGGTAGTAGCCCATACAATCAGCTTACCGATCATCGGGTCATAATAGATAGGAATTTCATAGCTTTCGTATACATAGCTGTCGATACGCACACCGATACCGTTCGGCTCCATCAACTGACGGATAACTCCCGGTGAAGGCATAAAGTTATTTTCAGAGTCCTCTGCGCAAATACGACATTCGATAGCATGACCACGCTGCTTCAGATCTTCCTGTTTGAAATGAAGAGGCTCATTGTTTGCAATACGGAGCTGTTCCTTTACCAAGTCAACACCTACAACTTCTTCTGTAATAGGATGTTCTACCTGAAGACGAGTATTCATTTCAAGGAAATAGAAATTGCGGTGTTTGTCAACAAGGAATTCAATTGTTCCTGCTCCCTTATAATTTACAGCCTTGGCAGCTGCTACAGCAGCTTCACCCATTTTCTGGCGCAATTCAGGAGTAACAAACGGAGATGGAGTTTCTTCTACAATCTTCTGGTTACGACGCTGAATAGAACATTCGCGTTCGAACAGATGTACCGCATTACCATAATTATCTCCTAAAATCTGGAATTCAATATGATGCGGTTCCTCTACAAATTTCTCCAGATAAACTGTATCATCACCAAATGATGACATAGATTCCGAACGAGCTGTATTATAAGCTTCTTCCACTTCAGACTCACTATGAATAAGGCGCATACCTTTACCACCGCCTCCCATAGAAGCCTTCAGCATAACCGGATAACCGATACGATTACAGATTTCTTTTGCTTCCTCTACACTCTGCAAAGGCTGTTCCGTACCAGGAACCACCGGCACTCCCGCAGCAATCATGTGTTTACGCGCAGAAATCTTATCGCCCATCGCATCCATTGTTTCAGGATCAGGACCGATAAAAATGATTCCTTCTTCACGACAACGACGTGCAAACTCGGAGTTTTCCGATAAGAAACCATATCCCGGATGAATTGCATCCACTCCATGGCGCTTAGCCGCCATGATAATTTTATCAATATTCAGATAGCTTTCACGAGATGCTGCCGGACCAATCAGGCAAGCCTCATCTGCATAAAGTACGTGGCGTGCCGTTCTATCAGCTTCCGAAAAGACTGCCACGGTACGAATGCCCATTTCACGGCAAGAACGCATCACGCGCACAGCAATTTCGCCACGGTTAGCGATTAATACTTTGTGTATCATGCTTTATGTTTTAGTTATTATCTTCGTTTAAGCTGCCGCGTCATTCGGCACATGCAGCCAAAATCTGTGCAAAAGTAGCAAAAAAAGAGACACCGTTCTAAATATCCTCTCTTTTTTTACCCAGAGAAAGGCTTTTAGCACAAAATACCTAGCTTTAGGTATACATTCCACTCCAATATAAACCAAAACGCAATGTCGAGGTAGCAAAAAGCAAAAGTCCGAAGAGTAAACCCTTCGGACTTTTCAAACATATCTTTTTACTTCAAAAACAATACCTGTTTATTATACTTAATTCTGTGATAAATCTACTGCATAGTTGGCACGTTTTCCTGACGGATATATACCTACCATAAACAATACCTGATCAGGAGATTGAGAAGCCGCTTTCATAACTTCTTCCAGATCCTGCACTGTTTTCAGTTGTTTTCCGTTAGCTTTCAGTATGATAAATCCTTTACGGATACCAGAATCTGCCATTCTGCCTTCACTTACTCCTGTTACCTGAACACCATAACCTAAATTCAGTTGTTTCTTCAATTCGGCAGGCACTTCACGGAAGGCAGCTCCCAGTAATTCCATATCAGCATTCTTAACAATCTTAGTATTACCTTGAGCATTTTTCAGTGTTACAGTGAAAGTCTTTTCTTTCTTATCACGCCATACTTTCAATTTAATCTTATCACCCGGACGATATTTAGCCAGTGATCCTTGTAATTCGGCCATGGTCTTCACTTTCTTTCCGTTCAATTCCATTATAACGTCGTTCTTTTCCAAAACGCCATCTACCGAACCACCTTCTGTCACTTCAACAACCTGTACACCATCGTTGATGCCCAGCTCTTTCTGTTCCTTACGGATTTCATCCGGATAAGTTTCATCACCCATGTTTCGTCCTGCAATACCCAACAGAGCACGTTGTACTGTACCGTATTGCTTCAGGTCTGTAACAACCTTTGTCATAATGCTTGTAGGAATAGCAAATCCATAACCCGAATAAGCTCCAGTAGGAGATACCAACATAGCATTAATACCTACCAATTCTCCATTAGCATTAACTAACGCACCACCACTGTTTCCCTGATTAATGGCAGCATCAGTCTGGATAAACGACTCTACACCATTAGCACCAAGTCCACGAGCCTTAGCACTGACAATACCAGCAGTTACTGTAGAACCCAAATTAAACGGATTACCTACAGCCAGTACCCATTCTCCAACTTTCAAGCGTTCAGAATCACCAACCGGTATGGCAGGAAAATCATCACCTTCTATTTTAACCAATGCTAAATCGGTAGTCGGGTCTGTACCAATTACACGTCCTTTCATTTCACGACCGTCGTGCAACTTGACAGAAATTTCATCAGCTCCATCAATTACGTGATTATTGGTTACAATATAACCGTCCTTCGAAATAATTACACCCGAACCAAATCCACGCTGTTCAGGAGTTTGCACCTGCTGCTGACGTCCGCGTCCATCACCGAAGAAGAAATCAAATATATCAGGCTGACTCTGTATTGTTTTCACTTTACTTCTCTGTACAGACATAATATGTACAACAGAGTTCAAAGAACTTTCTGCCGCTTTAGTCAAATCAATCGGCTGCATGCTAGTTGCATCCAAAGCTGCATAACGCACATTAGACGCTGTCTGGAATTCATCATAAAAAGACAAATTTTTGTCTTGTCTAGACTGCATAAGAGTATAAGTAGTAACCCCTGCCACCCCTGCACTGACAGCCAATACTGCGACTGCTCCAAATGCGATTTTAGTTGCCTTTTTCATATGTTTATATCATTTAAATTGTTAATTTCAACTCTTGTTTAACATTTCATTTGCTAAAGTAGAACAAAATTCATACGATTGTACTCTACACAACATCTTTTTTCCCTCTTTTAACAAAGCAAACTTTCCTATTAACCGCAGTTAACGACTACTGCCTGACAAATTTACATTCATTATCAGACTGTTCGGTAGAATTGCAGATATTTCTGACAAAAATGACACAAATTCGTTTTATTTGCGTACCTTTGCAAACAGAAAGCAGTTGGTCGGTTTGTCGCTGGTACTTATATGTACAAGAGGAAAGTCCGGGCAACACAGAGCATCCTACTTCCTAACAGAAAGCTGCCTGCAAAGGTAGAGTAATGCAGAAGAAAATAACCGCCAGTCCACACCGGAAAGGCAAGGGTGAGAAGGTAGGGTAAGAGCCTACCAGACGTATAGCGATATGCGTGCTGTGCATCTTAGGAGTTGTAAGGTCATGTAAACCGGCATTAAGGAGGGTTGCTCGCCCCACGTCGGAGGGTAGACCGCTAGAACTTACTGGTGACAGTGAGTGTAGATAAATGACAGACACTTTGCATTTCGATGCAGAGAACGGAACCCGGCTTATAGACCGACTGCTTTTTTCATTGAAAAACCTTATCGCCATGAGTTATACGAGAATAAAAAACTGGCTACAATTTCTCACCGACGGCATATGGAGAATTACCGAAGATGAGATATCTCCCGTACGGCGACAAATATATTCGTGCATCAAAATCGTTTATCTTTCTGTAAACCAGTTTCTAAACGACCGTATCCAGATACGTGCCTCCGCACTGACCTACAGCACGCTACTGTCGATTATTCCCATTCTTGCCATCCTGTTCGCCATCGCACGAGGATTCGGCTTCGACGCATTAATGGAAATACAGCTCCGCAAAGGTGTTGCAAGCCAGCAGAGTGAACTTATTATTTCGTGGATAAACTCCTATCTGGAGCATGCCCAAAGTGGAATATTTATCGGAATCGGTTTAATCATGTTATTATGGACGGTTCTTATACTGACAGACAACATCGAACGAAGCTTCAATGCAATCTGGCAGGTAAAACACCCTCGTTCAGTCTTTCGCAAAATAACCGATTATTTTTCCATGATTCTGCTTTTACCACTGCTGATAGTCATCTCAAGTGGTCTTACCATTTTTATGACTACATACATAAAGAACATGGACAACTTCCTGGTACTTGCGCCTATCCTGAAATTCCTGGTAAGACTTACCCCATATGCACTGACCTGGGGAATGTTTATCGGACTCTACATATTTATCCCAAACACCAAAGTCAAATTAAAGCACGCCTGGTTTCCGGGAATACTGGCAGGAACCGCCTTTCAGGCATTTCAGTTCTTTTATGTAAACAGCCAGATATGGGTTTCAAATTACAACGCTATCTACGGAAGCTTTGCTGCCATTCCCATGTTTTTGTTATGGACACAGATTTCCTGGACAATCTGCCTCTTCGGAGCTGAAATGAGCTACGTAAGCCAAAATCTGGGTTCGTTCGACTTCGGAAAAGAAAGTGCAAATATCAGCCGCAGATATCATGATTTCTTTTGCACCATTATACTTTCAGCCATCTGCAAGAGTTTTGCAGAAGAAAAGACACCTTACTCTGCAGAAGAAATAAGCAAACAATACAAGATTCCTATCCGACTTACCAAACGGATTTTATATGAACTGCAAGACATACATCTGATTTTCGAAACAATAGAAGAGAAAAAAGGCGATGTACGCTATCTTCCGGGCATAGACATCAATAAACTTACAGTAGGCACACTGCTGGAGAAACTAGATTCTGCCGGTTCCGAAGATTTCAAGGTAGATCGCCAGCAATATTCTGACTCATGGAAAATTCTGGAGCATGCACGCAAGGAATATATGTACAACAACAGTCAGATTTTACTGAAAGATTTATAGGCAGTCACCAGACATATCAGAACAACAGATACGAAAAGAGCAGAAAATACAATTCTTCTTCTGCATAAAAAAAATTATCCCCGTCATAAAATCTGGCGGGGATAAGTCTTATAAATACAGCAACCTTATTTTGTCAACTGCATCATGCGGCTCAAATACTTGCCGATAATATCAAACTCCAAGTTCACTACGCTACCAACCTGAAACGTATGGAAGTTGGTATGTTCATAGGTATATGGGATAATGGCAACCTGGAAAGTATCTTCTGTCGGATTGCAGACCGTCAGACTTACTCCATTCACTGTAACCGAACCTTTGTCAACAGTAAAATATCCTCGTTTTGCCATTTCCGGATCGAATGCATACTTGAATGTAAAATACCAGCTGCCCTCTGCGTCATCTATAGCTACACAAGTAGCAGTCTGATCTACATGTCCCTGAACGATATGCCCGTCCAGACGTCCATTCATCATCATACTGCGTTCTACATTGACCTTATCTCCCACTTTCAGCAAACCAATATTAGAACGTTCGATAGTTTCCTTCATGGCCGTAACCGTATAAGTTCCATCCTGAATACTCACTACAGTCAGACAAACTCCATTATGAGAAACACTCTGGTCTATTTTTAACTCATCAACAAACGAACATTTCAACGTGAGGTGCAGATTTTCCTGATCCTTTACCACCTTTACCACTTCTGCATATTCTTCAACTATCCCTGAGAACATAAATTCATTATTTTATATTAATACTTCTACTTTTTACAATCACTGCACCGGAATAGGCTTACTCCAGACCGTATTGCCTTCTGAGTCGACTACCGAAATAGTTCCCCCGGCATAATCCTCTATGTAACTATTCCCTTTTACCAGCATATCTTCCGCCATACGTATGGCTTTTTCCTCTGTTTTTATAAAGAAGCCTTTATTATCGCTTGAGCTTCCATCCGAAAAATAAATATCATAAGTTTTCATGGTTATATCATTTAAATATTGCGGGCACAAATATATATATTATCAGCTAGAAGAAGCAAACTTATGACATAAAAAAAGAGAAACCAACATTTGTCGATTTCTCTGAAAGAGCGGAAAACGAGACTCGAACTCGCGACCCTAA
>ULRN01037988.1_pt1 | contig 25968 bp, 18 predicted proteins | sample 1955461 | NCBI WGS metagenome assembly ULRN01 (sample SAMEA4835683, study PRJEB28245) | human gut metagenome | biome: gut microbiome; material: fecal sample | place: Denmark | collected 2008 | reverse complement strand
AAAATTATTGGGATACTAATCTGATTTTCTAAATCATAAAAAGAGGCCTCTTTATGGAAAGAGACCTCTTATAAGATCTCACGAATCATAGTCAAGAGACTTTGGTTTGCAAAATCTTCACGTAAAAAATCCAGTCGTTAAGGTTCTATTTTCATAGTTAAGACTTTTCTATCTGCAAGATTACCTTTATTCCCCAATTACACAACTTTTTTTCAAATATTTTAATGATTTATGCCACAAAACATATTTTAATAGAAATTTTGGTGCGGTTGCCCTGGTGAATCGTTTGAATCTTCCGAAAATAGAATTACTTTTGCTATAATTAAAGTATTAATATAATTCATGTTCAAAAGAGATAACAATGAAAGAATACTCTTATACAGATATAGTCTGGATTAAAAATGTAAAAAGAGACAAGGGCAAAGGATGGGCATATTCTGATATTGATAATATGGAAAGTTTTTTTCTTAATTGGCCGACTTCCAAAAAAGGAAGTGCGATAACTCCTAAAACTGGTGACATAATCGCTCTATTTCAAAAACCAGACTATGTAAATGGAGTGAGAAATTACAAAGTGTTTTTGACACACCTTGTTAGTCCTGTATCAGAAGAAATTTTTGAAGATGAACACTTTCCAGAACATAAATGGTGCAGAAAGGTTGAACTTATTGCTATGGCTAACCCAATTAACGCTATTCCTAATCCTGGATATCTAAATTTTTTCAAACCAAACAGAGGACTTACTAATCCAATAAGAAACTTAGAAGATAGTAAAAACTTCACAGAAGAAGAATTACAGAAAGATATTTGGAACTTATTCAACAATTACTTTTGTGAAATCGAAGACAAGAATTATTCTAATATAATACCTACAGATTCCTGTTGTGAAGAAGGAGGGAAGTATATAATAGAACATAGACAGCAAGAAATATCACATAGAAACTCTTGGATAGTTAAAGCCGCAAAACAGCAGGCCTTAATAAAAGGGAATGGTAGAGTTATTTGTGAATGCTGTGGTTTCGATTTTTACAATGTATATGGGGAAATAGGCAGATACTTTATCGAATGCCACCACAAGAACTCTATTTCACAAGGGAAAAGGCTTACTTACATAACAGATTTAGCAATGGTTTGCTCCAACTGTCACAGTATGTTACATCGAAAAAAAGAAGATGGTACATATCACAATATTGAATCATTAAGAGAATATTTATTTAAATAAATAATCATATGGAAGATATATCTCCTAAATACCTAATGAGCTTAATACGAAATATAGAAAAAGCAATTTGGGCAGAGTACAAAACTTACAAAGAAGTTTTGCTCTATATGGATAAATGGCATAAAACAGAAGAAGATAAATGGTGTAATTTTTGGGAAAACTTCTCTATTAGATACAAAAATGAAGAGAAAAAAGATATTGACCTACTATCTACGTTACACAATATAGATGGCGAAACACTACTTAAAATCGCTATTGATATAGGAGTAGAAACTCCGAACTATATCCCCTCAATTCCTATTTTCAGAAATGAAATAAAATCAAGCTATTCAACCGCAAGCAGCACATTTGAAAAAGCTTTTAAGCAAGTTGAAAATGAACCAGATATTGCTATTGGGTTAGCTAATTCTGCCTTAGAGAGTATTGTTAAGGAAATACTAAAAGACAAAAGGGTAGAAATCAAGCCTAAAGAAAATGACACGCTATATACTCTTTGTGGCTATATTTTGAAATTTTTTCAACTATATCCCAACTCCAGCGTTCCAAATGAGATAAAAAGTATAGGAAGTTCTTTGTTGGGAGCAAGTAAAGCTATTGAAGATTTAAGAAGTCAAAAGACAACCTTTCACGGAAAGGTAGAGAACGATTATGTCATACAAGATCCACTATACACATATTTTGTAGTGAACTCTATCGCAACAGTTGGCTTGTTTTTGAAAAAGTACTATGACGTGAAATTCCAATTAAATACATCTAACCTTGCATCCAATTACGGTGATGATTTACCTTTTTGAATTTAAGCTAGTAATATCAACAAGGAGTTCATTTGTTAGTTACTGCGCCCCTATTTGCGTCCCCTCAAAAACAAAGAGCTCCGAAACCCTTTATTATCAGTAGTTTCGGAACTCTGTTTGAGGTTCCTGGCGGATTCGAACCGCCGTACATGGTTTTGCAGACCACTGACTAAGCCACTCATCCAAGGAACCGAATCAATCAAAAATAAAAGTAATTTTCAATTCTTAATACTGAATTTTCTATTACCAAGAGGTTCCTGGCGGATTCGAACCGCCGTACACGGTTTTGCAGACCGCTGACTAAGCCACTCATCCAAGGAACCATAACTTCTAACACAAAACAACTACTTTCGTTTTGCGAGTGCAAAGAAAGATAATAATATTGGAATTACCAAACTTTTCCTTTCTTTTTTATTTTTCCCTCCGAATATTATAGAAGTAGAGAAAATGAGCTTACCTTTGCCTATCAAATAGATAAATAACGAAAAAATGACTTATACAGAAACTGTAATACCGGGCGTATGGATCATTGAGCCAAAGGTATTGAAAGATGCGCGCGGATACTTTATGGAAGCTTTTAAGCAAGCGGAATTCGAGGAGCATATAGGAAAAATCCAGTTCGTGCAAGACAACGAATCTTGCTCCTCTAAAGGCGTATTACGAGGATTACACTATCAGCTAGCGCCCTATTCTCAATCTAAATTAGTCAGGGTGATCAAAGGACGGGTATTGGATGTAGCCGTAGATATACGTGAAGGCTCGCCCACATTCGGCAAATATGTAGCTGTAGAGTTATCGGACGAGAATAAACGCCAGTTATTCATTCCACAGGGATTCGCCCACGGATTCCATGTATTAAGCGACGAGGCTATCTTTACCTATAAAGTAGATAATCCATATGCTCCGACGCATGAACGGGGAATCCGCTATGACGATCCCACGGTCCATGTAGATTGGAGCATCACAGATCCGGAATCGATCAACCTATCCGAGAAAGACACCAAGGCTCCATCGCTGAAAGACGCTGAGCTTAATTTCAAATACTAAACACTGTACAGATATGAAAACTTACCTAGTTACCGGTGCCGCCGGTTTTATCGGTGCCAATTTCATCAAACACATGCTGGCGAAATATGACGATATCAAGATCGTTGTCCTAGACTTGCTGACTTACGCTGGTAATTTGGGCACCATCGCCGAGGATATCGATGGAGTACGTTGCGAGTTCGTGAAAGGCGATATTTGCGACCGTGCCTTGGCCGACCAGCTATTCGAGAAATACAACTTCAATTATGTCGTGAACTTCGCCGCTGAAAGTCATGTAGACCGAAGCATCGAAAATCCCCAGCTATTCCTGCAAACCAACATCCTTGGTACACAAAACCTATTGGACGCCGCACGAAAAGCATGGGTTACCGGTAAGGCCGAGACAGGTTATCCGGTATGGCGTGAAGGTGTACGTTTCCATCAAGTCTCTACCGATGAGGTCTATGGAAGCCTAGGCGCCGAAGGTTATTTCCACGAGACCACGCCTTTAGATCCCCGGAGCCCGTACAGCGCCTCCAAAACAAGCGCGGACTTATTCGTAAAGGCTTATCACGAGACGTATAAGATGCCGGTATCTATTACCCGTTGTTCCAACAACTACGGACCTTACCATTTCCCGGAAAAATTGATTCCCTTAATCATAAAGAACATATTGGAAGGTAAATCCCTACCTGTATATGGTGACGGCACAAACGTACGCGACTGGTTATATGTAGAGGATCATTGCAAGGCGATCGACGCCGTAATCCACCACGGGCGTGTGGGAGAGGTTTACAACGTAGGCGGTCATAACGAGAAGCAGAACATCGAGATCGTGAAACTCACGATCCGGACGATCCATCAACTAATGACCGAACAACCGGAATATCGCCAAGTATTAAAGAAAAAAGAGATCGGTGCCGATGGACAAATCTCTATCGACTGGATCAACGACAGTTTGATTACATTCGTAAAAGACCGTCTGGGCCATGATCAACGATACGCCATCGACCCGACGAAGATTACCAACGAATTAGGCTGGACACCAGAGACCTGCTTCGAGGTCGGTATCGTAAAAACCATCCGTTGGTATCTTGAGAACCAAAAATGGGTAGAGGATATCACCGGTGGAGATTACATGAAATATTACGAGCAAATGTATGGATCACGTTGATTCCTCAACGTGACCGTGTGTATGTGGATGAATCTCAGAGAGGCTGTTTCCTAATTCGGGAGCGGCCTCTCTTATTTGTTTCCGGATCGTCTCGCGTATCTCCTCACGCACATTCCTGCGGGTACTATCCAGTTCCGCTTGCTTGGCAGGTTTCAAGAAATCTTTATATTTACATTTCACTATCTTGAACTTGAAATCATCCAGATTCCCTTTTATATCGATACCCAACTTAAACGGTACCGGCGATTTTAAAACCGAGAGATGGTAATCGAACGTCATATCCAAATTATGCGTTCCTCCTACGGCTACTTTATACCGGTCCATCTCCACCAAGAATGGGAATACCTCGATCTTGTTATCATGGACCGCTAAATCTACCGCTATACTATCGATCATATTCCGCTTCTTATTCTTAAACATCAGCGTCTTCGATATCTCGGTAAATGTCTCACCATCCAGCAGCACCATATTCTTTCCGCTCAGGTAGCAAGAGGCATTTACAGACGGCAGCAACACGGACATCGTAGAATCCGCCTTGCAAGTCGCCGTCATCTGGCAATCTACCATGCCTTCGAACGAACGAAGCATAGGGACCAATGTGTCGATATCCGGGAATAAACTGATTAACCGTTCCACTAAAATATCATTTAAGGACAACTCAAATCCCATAGTCGCCTCTTGATCTGTTTTGGTCGTATAAACCATCGTCAGATCTCCGGAACCGATATTCGAGCTCATACATAAATCGCTCAGATTGATACTTTGATCCCGGATTACAACCTCACCTTTCACATCCTCCAACTTCAGATCCTTAAAATCTATTTTTTTAGCATTTGTATGAAGCGTCAGATCCAAGAATTTCGGAACGACAAATAGTTGAGAGATCGAATCCGTAGCGACACTATCCACGGTATTCGCTAATAGATGATCCGTCTCCAGTACGGAGATACTGTCTTCCGAGAAGGCCCCAACCGAATTGGATGCCAATTGATCAGAAAACTGCAAACCTTTACCTATAGCTAGCATCAACTGGTTACAATCGATCAGATCGGATTCCAACTCGAAATTCGCTTTCAGCTTTCCTCCCCGTAGCATGGCCCGCCGGATGTCGCTAAGCTCTCCGCTCAAAGTAAGATCGCTCTTTCCTAAATGCAGGCGGGCACCACTCAACGTCATATTGTTAGTATTGAATTTCACGCTTGTCTCATCAATATACATCGGAATGGGGAATAAGCGGCTAAAGCCCCTCAATTGCTTAAACCTCACTTGTCCCCGAGCCTCCCATTGGCGTAAGACACTGTTTGAGGAAGCGACCGAATCCACTTGCGACCGCTGTCTATTCGCCCTTCGGGTGGTCCGCGTGCGCCTGCGCAAGGTATCACCGGCGGCAATACGGCGTTCACGTTGTTGACGGATCGCTTGCCGATAAGGTAATGCTTCCAAAGAGAACTGGCTTTCCGTCAGAACCATACCCGTCCGTAAAGGGATAAGAATATATTTTAAGGTGTCCACTGAGATCGTAGCTCCCGCCATAGGGATCCGCTTATCTGTAGAAGAAGCCTTGATGCCCCCTTTCAACACGGTCTTACCGGCCACCATCCAGGTAGAATCCGGCAACTTGGTGCGTAAATGATCAAATTCCAACCCTGCGGTCATAGGGATAACAGCCGTTGTATCAATAACCGGCGTCGTATTGGCTACCATCTTCAATCCACCGATATTCGTACTGATCTCATCCTTATACTTTATATTCAAGGTATCCACCGATAGATTAGCGCTCAACAATCCTTTCGCATTCAGATATTTACTTTCATTTTCAGTTGAGCCCACGAACAGATTCGCCCCAGCGATATACATATCCACGCCTAACGGCTTACTAAACGCCTTGAAGCGATCAACCGTCAAATTGCCGGATGATTTGACCTTGGCGAAGCGGCTATTCACGATATCATCCACCTTAAACACCGTAGATAAATCAGCCATCATGGTACCCTCCAGCAGCAGTGTGTCGGGATTCAAAAACTCTTTAGCCAAACGGGTAAAATCGACCAGCCCTTTCATCTCCGCCCGAATCGCGGGATTCCTCCAGATATCCCTAACCTCGCCACTCATGGTCAACGAGGTATTCAACCCGATCAATGTCAACTCCTCCAAAGAGACATAGGAAGAATCCGGGTAAGTGCCATTCAAATGTAAATCCATGTCCATGCGCAAGGTATCGATCCCCTGTTCAATACCTTTTACATGATAAGAACCATCCTCTATCTTGCAGCATAAGTTCACGGTCGGAACGATACTATCCCCTAATTCTCCACGGATATCCCCTTCCAAAATAATACGTCCCTCAGCAAGTGTTTTATCCCGATCCTTAAAATATTCATCCGGAATAAAATGTAAGAGATCATTCATATCGGAAACCTTCAACCCGAAAGTCATATCGATCCGTGACGGATTATCCTCGGTAGCCGGCACCATAAAGCCATCCGCCGTAAAAGGCAGGTTATTCACCAGCAACTCCGCGTCCCTCAACCCAATCCGGCGAAGTCCGTCAGCCAACAACAAACGTCCCTTGAAGCGTAACGCTAACTTATTCGCCAAAGAATAAGACGGGCTACGGAATACGATCGAGGAAGAACCGGTCTCCACATCCAACTTATTTCCTCGTTGGGTCAAAAGGCCATCTATATGTAAAAAGAAACCATCGATCGCCGTATATAAATCCTGCTGCCGGTCATCATAGACAAAGTGCCCATTCGTAATATGCACTTGCTGCAAATCTATTTTAGGCAATGGAGATGACGATGATTCATCTACCGAATCCATCTCACTTTGATAAATCTCCCAATTCGCCTTTCCCTCCTCATTCACATAACCATAAAAACGGATACTATCCATGATAACCCGAGGAATCGTCACTTTCCCGCTAAACAGATAATCCGTAGGGTTAAATACGACGATCGCTTTTTTGAAAGACAACAAGGAATCCGAAGGAATCATCAAATCCTCCTGATGTTCTATAGAATCCTCAGCCTGATGTGAGATCAAACGCCCATTTGTCAACTTCACTCCCAGATAAGGATACGTCTCGAAATAAGTCAACTCCACCCGCTCACATTCCAAGTGCGCCTCTATGAATTCGTTTGTTTTTTCTACGACCAGCGGTGTCAGCTTTTCCGGAGGTAAGACCGCCCATTTCAGTATACCAACCCCGATCAAGGGAAGTATGAAAAAGATCCCGACCAACACAGACACAACAACCAGCAATATCTTTCTTATTCGTACCATACTCATTCCTTCATCTTATCACAAACAACACTAATTAAATTGTATGAGCAAAAATACGAAATACTATCCCAAAGACAACGCTTATCTCATAAAAAAAGGCCCCCCGCAATGAGAGACCTTCTTTCTACATCTTATTTATTTTTCCACAATTCATTTATCCAGAACCTCGTATTTAGAATGCTGGCTCTTGAACTCGGGAACGATCTCCTTCATCCGCTTCACGATCTGCATATCCCCCTCCACGGCACAAGCATGTACCAAGGCATCAATCCGCAGATTGGCGTCAGCATAGTCATACGCACGGACTTGGGCGATCTTGATCTTCGGATGAAAAGTAGGCTTGGAGGTTTCCTCCTCATTGAGTACCTCCTCATACAACTTCTCCCCGTCTCGCAATCCCGTGAACCGGATCTCGATTCCCTTCACCCCGCTCAGACGGATCATACGCTCAGCCAGATCCACGATCCGTACAGGTTTACCCATATCGAACACGAAGATCTCGCCCCCATTACCCATCGTACCGGCCTCTAGGACTAGCTTACAAGCCTCCGGTATCAGCATGAAGAAACGAATGATATCCTTGTGCGTCACCGTAACAGGACCGCCCCGCTTGATCTGCTCCTTGAATAACGGGATCACGGAACCGTTCGATCCCAGCACATTACCGAAACGAGTCGTCACGAATTGCGTGCGACCGCTCACCTTCCCATCCTTGATGGCTTGATCCAAACTCTGCACGTAGATCTCGCAAATACGTTTCGAACAGCCCATCACGTTCGTGGGATTCACCGCCTTGTCGGTCGATACCATCACGAACTTCCTCGTGCCGTACTTCACCGCCAAGTCTGCGATCACCCGGGTACCGTCCACGTTATTGCGGACACTCTCCTCCGGATTATCCTCCATCATAGGCACATGCTTGTAAGCCGCGGCATGAAACACATAATCCGGACGATGCTCCTCGAACAATTCCTCCATGCGTTCACGTACACAAATATCGCTCACAACCGTATAGGATTCTATATTCGACCACTGACGAGCCATCATCAAGCGGACATCGTGCAAGGGAGTCTCCGCCTGATCTATCAAGACCATACGTTCCGGGGCGAACTGGGCTACCTGCCGCACGATCTCGCTACCGATACTCCCGGCGGCTCCTGTTATCAGAATCCGCTTACCGGTAAGCTGCTTCCTCACAGCCTCCAAGTCTATCTCGATCTTATCACGGGGCAGTAAATCCTCTATATTCACCTCCCTCAGCTGGGTATGGCTCAAGTCGCTCTTCCCGTCCCACTCTTGGGCGGCAGGAGTCATATAGATCTTTATATTCGCCTTGATCAGCCTGTCCACCATCTCCTGATTATTCCGGATCGCCTCAACTTTCAATGGAGACACCAGCAAGACATCGGCTTGCAGCCTTCTCATCACACCAATCAAATCCTCGTTATTCGGATAAACCTTGACTCCCATTAAATACCGATTCCCAATCTCAGCCATGTCCGAGATAAATCCAGCCAGCACAAACCGGGCCGGATCCTGATTCTGGATACTCTTCGCCAAACTCACCCCACCTTGCTTCACGCCATAGATAAAGGCTCGTTCCGCCTTAGCCACACGAAAAGTACTTACATAAAAATATTTCACGAACACACGCATCATCCACATCAAGCTCATAGCCAACAACGCGGAGAGGATCAGATCCCGTTTACGGATATACACCAAATAAGGAGAAAAGTCCGTCAACGCCTGAAACACGACCACGCAAATCAAGCCAAACAAGACGGCGAATCCCACCTTTTGCAAGTCCACGAAAGAGGAATAACGTATAATCCCCGAATAGGTATGGAACAGGCGAAAGCCTACCAGATAAGGAATTAGGCATACCAACAGCGTGACCAATAGATGTCCTAAGATATCCAAAGTCGACAACACACCATTATTCAAGGTATACACCAATAAGCCGGAAAATAAGATCAAGCAGCAATCCAGCAAGATAATACCCCAATAGGGTAAGGATTTCTTGGAAAAGTACCAGGTAGATAGTCGAGAAAAAGGATCCCTCATATCAATTCTTGTTTATGTAGTTACACGAATAATCTATAGAATAAAAGCTCTTTTGGGCTATTCCGATACAATAGCTCTAAATGTTTGAAATATCAATCTTATATCGAAAGTAAAGGAATGTCTGGCAACATATTCCAGATTAATACGCAATTTATCTGGCATTATTACTTCAACATAATACTTATCTGGATCATTAACCCGTTCAAGAAGTTCATTCTCATTTCGATACCGAATAGAAGCCAAATCAGTAATGCCCGGCCTAACATCCAACACATGCATTTGTTCTTCCGTATACATATCAACATACTTACGAACTTCCGGACGAGGACCAACCAAACTCATATCCCCTTTAAACACATTAATCAATTGAGGAAATTCATCCAATTTGTATTTACGGATATAATAGCCGGACCGAGTAATCCGAGGATCATGTCCACCTACAGTAATAAGTCCTTTCTTATCTGAACCCACACGCATGCTACGGAATTTAAATAGCTGAAAATCCATATTATTACGCCCCACACGAACTTGCTTATAAAAGACTGGACCGATAGAATCACACTTAATCCAAATTGTCAAAATGACAAATAGAGGACTAAGCAAGATAAGCCCTATCCCGCTCGCTACAATATCAAATATACGTTTCAAATCGTTTGGATTATTTTATTGGGAAATAATATCAACAAAATTAGAAATCACATACTCCACATCCTCATCCGTAAGACTGGTGTGTAAAGGTAAAGTAATCTCATTATGGTATTGGTTATAAGCATTCGGATAATCTGCGATATCAAAGCCTAAATTTTTATAGGCTGTCATCATCGGTAAAGGTTTATAATGTACGTTACAAGCGATCCCACGTTCAGCCATCCGTTCTATCACAGCATTTCGATATTCCACATCCTCACCAAGCAAACGTACAAGATACAAATGCCCACTCGAAGAATGGTCATCACCAAAATGATCCAAGACCTGCACATCGCGCCCCTTCAGTCCTTCATTATACCTCTCAATAATCTGACGACGACGATACAGCATTTCCGGATAACGCTTCAACTGCGCAAGACCAATACCCGCCATCACATCCGTCATATTACACTTATAATACGGAGCGACAATATCATACTCCCATGCCCCCAACCTCGTTTTAGCAAGCGCGTCCTTGTTCTGCCCATGAAGGGAAAGCAATTGAAACTGTTTATAAAGAGACTCGTTGTCAACCCCATCATGATTTCTCCAAGTCAACGCACCTCCCTCTGCTGTTGTAAGGTTTTTCACGGCATGGAAGGAAAACGAAGTAAAATCAGCGATCTCACCACACATCTTTCCATGCCATTTGGCACCAAAAGCATGAGCGGCATCCGCAAGTACGATAACCCGACCGTACGCCTTCTGGATATCGTTCGCTGGCGAAAACAAATGTTTCTTGCTCTCTACGGCAGCGAATATCTTATCATAATCACAAACCACACCGGCAAGATCAACAGGCAGAACCACCTTTGTCCTCCCCGTGATCGCATCAGCCAACTTATCATAATCCATCTCAAACGAATCAGGAGCGGTATCTACCATGACAACCTTTGCCCCCACATGACAAGTTACACTTGCGGTAGCGGTATACGTATAAGCGGAAGTAATCACCTCGTCTCCTTGTCCAACGCCCAAAACACGCAATATCAACTCCATACAAGCCGTAGCCGAATTCAAGCATACAGCTTGCTCCGTCTGACAACACAAGGCAATTAATCTCTCAAATTCTTTTGTCTTAGGCCCCGTAGTGATCCAACCGGAACGAAGAGCCTCGGCAACTTCATTGATCTCTGCCTCTGACATATCGGGAGGCGAAAAAGGTATCTTCTTCATAAAATACAACAACACTATAAAATAACACAAATAGTACCTAAACCTTTTGTTAGATATAATTTTATTCTCTTAACAACTTCTGAAATACCCACCCTCTTACACTGTTTGGCATCAACACTTTCACTGTGAAATGGACTGTCATATTAAATAAGTATCGAGGAAAACTGATGATTCTATGTTTATAACGCAACTTCTGTAAACCAGCTTCACTCCTGAAGTATTTCCAACCACCACGTCTAGCATACTGTCCTTCGCCCGAACGCATATATACAAGTACTCTATCTAAATTATTGAATTTGCATCCCACTAGATACATTCTCAACCACAAATAAGAATCTTCGTTTAAATACCAATCCTGATAGTTACCAGCTCGCAACACTTCCGACTTTCGGAACATCACCGCAGGATGATTAACTACATCGCGTTTCTTGATATATTGCATACATGTCTCACTACCTATGGGAACTGTACGTTTACCGATAACATTTTCAGGAGTACCAATAAAATCAACAATGTGCCCACTTGCAACACTCAACTCTAGATCTTTCTCAAACTGACAAAGTTGACATTCAAATCTGTCCGGAACAGATATATCATCTGCATCCATTCGTGCGACCAACTCATGCTTCACATGTTCCATACCATATTGCAAAGCCCTGCCGAGACCTTTATTCTCAACCTCCCAATGTACATAAACAGCCGGAATCTCCATTTCAAGTTGTTTGATAGTACTCGCCAGAGCATTAGGTACAGGTCCATCCACATAGACGAACACTTCATCCGGTTGTACCGTCTGCTTAATGGTCACACTCTCGATAGCTGTTCTAAAATCATCAGGGTTATCGTTCTTATAAACAGAAATAAGTACGCTAAATAGCTTGTTTTTCATTCTAAATAATAGAATACAAAATTTTCTATGCTTCAATCATTAGGCAATTGAAACTTCAAAATAAAATGCCTCTCTCTTTTTTCTACTGGAGGCAATTGCATATAATCATGATAAAGATTTGTCAAATACCGATCATAGTCAGCAGGTATATAAACGATTTCTCCTTCAAACAAAGCCTCTTTTGGAGGAAAATATACAGAAGCATCAAATATTTCTCCATTATAATATTTTCTACCAGTAGGAATACCTAGAGGGTTACCATTCTTTGAAGAAGCCACAAAACGATCAAACCAATAAACCCATTTTGCATGTGGAATAATTCCGAAGAAAGATCCCATGATTTTCTTAATCTGATATCTTCTCTTTAACGATGAATCTAGAGATACAAATTCAGACAAAGACTTACTAGGATACTGCGCATACAAAACCATAATGGATATAAACTGGATTACATTGGCAACAAAACCTTTCATGGCTTGCATGAACTTAGACTGAGGTACTGAATCTAAAGCAAATACATCAATATATAAACCTTTAGGGAAGGGAGAGTTTTCATTGAAAAGTTCTATATTAAAGGAGTTCTTTCTATATATCTTCAAGAATACTGTTTTCGCGTCAGCATCCTTATTAGGATAGTCAAACTCATATTTATCACCTAACCTCCCCTCCTTACACAATCGAATCAATCTATCATAATCATCACGTCTCATCATTACGTCCAAATCATCATCCCAAGGTATAAAACCTTTATGTCGGACTGCTCCCAAACAACTTCCACCACTGAGCATTAATGTCAAGCCTTCTTTTTCACATAATTTCGCTACATCCCTGTATATATCCAACAAAGCTCGCTTCATGGCAGAAGACTCCGAAGATGTCATCTCATGTAAATAATTCGTTTTATGAGCTAACTCATTCATCAATTCACTATCAGATTTCATCATTTACGGTCTTTTTTTAACATCCACCACTTCTCCGGTCAGGGAAGAAAATATAGTATTCACCGACACAGACGCAACAACACTTGATTTCAACAAGGTATCCTCCGGTTCTATGCCAAAATTTCTCTCCCGCATAGGGGTCTTAGTCCGTTCCGGATTAATACAATTGATACGAATACCACTATCCTGCCACTCTTCACTCAACGCTTGTACAAAATTCACGATAGCGGCTTTAGAAGATGAATACAAGCTATATAATTGACGCCCCCTCGTATAAGAACTGGAAGTAAACAGCAGCAGCGCCCCTTTGCTCATTTTTAAATATGGATAAGATTCCCTTGCTACAATAACAGCTCCAAGATAATTCACATGAATACTCTTACAAATCTCCTCATATGTCATTGTAGCCAATGGCTCCCGATTCAAGACTCCAGCCGTATTGACAACCGCATCTATACGTCCTTCCTTATCCATGACGGTTCTCAAAGCATCAGCCACTAGAGCAGGATCGGAGACATCCACTCCATTCTCTGAACGGCTGAAAGAATAGATATGCGCCCCGTACTGGCGACAAATATGGATAATATCAAGCCCAATCCCATAGCTTCCGCCAAAAACAACGATAACCGATGAAGGCAAAGCGGCTATAGTCTTAGGAGTTACCGTTTCATTCTGTTGAGCGATTGATTTTAGCTGAAACAATTTATCCAATAAAAACAGATCTTCTTTGTAAGTCAATTTCATATTAAACTGTTCACCCTTGACTACATACACGAATTCTTCCGGAAGATACTTGTAGACAACCCCACAATCATCTGTCGTTTGAAAACTAACATCCTTTAAAGCCAATTCATAAGCTCGTTTTATCGTAGAACGCTTAAAAGCTTGCGGAGTCTGTCCGTTACGCAAATACTCCCTAGCAGGTATTCCGGTAATATGGTCCGCCGCATCAACTTGAATGATCGTATCAGTCGTCTTGATCGCGACATCCACCGCATTATACGTTTTCAAGGCATTGATACAATCAGATATAATACGATCATTGACCAATGGGCGAACCGCATCGTGGAAAATCATATTCACCTCTTCCTCATAAGCATTAATCGCCGCTAAACTTGAATGGTAACGTTCCTTTCCTCCCTTGAGGATTTTCTTCATCTTGGAATATTCATTCTTCACCAAGATATTCTCTACCTCCTGCACATAATTAGGATTAGAAACCACAACGATCTCATCTATTAACGGATGATTTTGGAAAACATCTATCGTATGTTCAATCACTTTTTTCCCCGCTAACTTCAAGAACTGTTTAGGTGTCGCATCTCCTAAACGTTGACCGAAACCACCGGCCAAAACCACAGCTATATTTCTCATGATGTATAGAATATGAATCTTTAAGATATTAAACTTTGAGTCGCTTGTATTTTATCAAAAGAAGCAGAAAAATCACGAAGCGCATCTTTCTCAATATACCTATATTCTCTATTTAAAAGAATCTCAAGGCACTCCTCATCAGACTTAACAAGAAAACCAGTTCTACGATCCCGGATCGTTTCTTGCGTCCCCCCTTTCTTACGTCCGATCGCAGGAATACCACAAGCTTGAGCCTCTAAATAAACCAAAGGAAGACATTCATCATAATTAGACAGTAACCAAAAACAATCAGCCGCAGAATAATAATAACTCAACTCATCCCTATTCCTTCTTCCTAAAAAAATAACAGATGTAGCTAACCCTTCTCTTTTAACCTCTTCCTTCAACGATTGCAAATAAGGGCCATCACCAATAATTACCCATATATATCGGTCATTTTTTTCTATCAAACGCTTATAAACAGATAACATCTCCGCAAGACCTTTCATCTTTTCTATCCTACTAACCGTAAGCAAGATATCTTTATCAAAAGCGTCTATTTGCTTCCTAAAATCGGAAGGAATTTCCCTAAATAGTTCTTTATCTATTCCTGTATAGATTACCTGAAATTTATTTGATATGGATTGAAAATCTCCGGCAGAGAATACTTTTTGTCTATGAAAATCACTGACCGAGACAATCTTTCTACAATTCATCAAACACTTCCTATGATAATGTTTCATCCTCAAAAACACGTTATAGAAAAGATTACTCTTCAGGTCTACATTTCTATAAACCCATTCAACCTCCACACCTTGTATGATAGGTACAGTTCTACTCAATTGTTCTTTTGAGAAATATTTTCCTGCTATAGCAGCCGAAGGACACTGATTCAACAAGATAATATCAAAACCATCCAAATCCATATTTTTTAGGAACGTACCATAATTATACATCCAAAAATACTCACCATATTTATTGGGTACTTGAATATATGTAAATTTAGTATTTTGGATTGGATTCTTATATTCCTTCGATAATACAGTCACTTTATGACCCAAGTCTACCAAAAGATTTGCATAATCATAAGCAACAATGATTCCTCCATCTAAATCTGGAAGAAAAGCATGGGTTACAATCAAAATATTACACATAAAGAATTAACACCTATGTTTTAAAGTAAAACTAGAGCAGTAACAAAACGGAATAATAAGATAAAATAAATCAGTAAACCCTTTCAAATTCAAAACAAAAAAATAAACAAATATTAAAATAAAAGGAATTTTTCCAAGATATTTATTATTTCTATAAACTGCAAATATAGATACAACTTGAAACACAATAAAACTAATCAATCCAACAATTCCAAAATAGAATATCATACGTATAAATCCAATATCTGTATGCATATAAAACCTGCCAAAAGAATCCATCCATAACCCGTCTCCTATCACCCAGGTCTTAAACAAAGAAGGAAATATATACATTCTAAACATTGCATTTGTCGAAGCCGTTTCCAATTGACCTGTCTGAGTATATGAATTAATCAATTCAAATCCAAAATCATAGGCTACCAACAAACTAGTCTTCACCTCATAAGAAAAATTCATCACAAATAAAGAAAAAGCACACAACACAATAAACATAATCAAAACCAATTTAATCGAACTAATTTTGATTTTCAATTTCCACATATTAGATTTAAATACAACAAATGCAATCGCCATTAAAATACCAACTAAAGTTGTTCTTGCCATCATCATACCAACAATAGACATCAAACAAAAAGCAAAGCACAAGAATACTTTTTCATACAACACACACTTTTTTTTATCAGCATAAAATACTAACAACAACAAAGTCATTCCATGTATTATACCTGATTGAAAAAATTGAGTACCAAACCCTATCAATCTAGCTCCCATCTCTTCAATCAATTTAGTTTCAGCCAAAGACGTATACTCCAATAAACCAGTAAAATACACCATTTTATCCACATCTAAAAACATAACTAATGAAATAATCAATTGAAGCAACGCTGAAGCAATATAATATTTCACAACCAACTCAAAACTTATATCTTTATATAAAATTTTAAAAAGAATCGATATCGTATAAAATGAATACACATTTAAAAGATTCACAATTCCAAATTGCAAAAAAGTATAATCATGAGTACCATTTATAACAGTAGAAATAATCAAAGATATAATAACCAAATAAAACCCACAAAAAATATAAAAATTACACAATTTGATTTTAAAAATACCTTTATTGATAAAGAAATCATATAGAATACCAAAAAGTCCTAATACAACAGGAAAGGTCACAGGAAAGATCTTATAATGTATTTGATACACATAAGAAAACACACAAAACAACAGAATTATTTTTCCTAATAAACGAACAAAATATAGACACCCTCTGTTTAACACATCCATAACAGCCTATCTTTCTTTACAATAAATCTCTTTAACAAAGCCAATGCAACAACAATTTCAAATCGAAAGATATCACCACTAATAAACAAATAACACAAAGATTTAAATTCGTACTTTTTCAAAGAGAAATAAAGGACTTCCAACAATTCCCGCGGACACTCCTTTTTTTTTATATAACAAATTGTACTTATATTTATATTATTTTCGATTTGACGATCCAACTTTTCATCCTTAAATCGTGCAGAAATTAAACACCTACGACAAGCAGATGCAGTCCGTTTCTGGACATCACTAAATTTATGACTTACTTGTCCATCCGACAGTCTATATTTCAATAACGGTTCCTGTATATTATAAAACTCACCCAACAAAGATAAATCAATCCACATCTTATAATCCTCCGCATGAGGATAATCAGCATCATACCTCACCTCGTTATCAATGAGCACTTGCCGACGAACCATTACCGTTGGATGAGCAAAACAAGTCTGAATAAACAATAGATTTTTCAGATCTTCCGATTCTTCTGGCAAAAACAGAGAGAATCTCTTAGCCGTATCTACTCCAAAAGGAATGATTTGCGTTCCACAAACTACGATATTTGGACTTTCCTCCATCACCTTGACTTGCTTTTCAAAACGTGTTGGAAGAGAAACATCATCAGCATCCATCCGTGCTATATATTTCCCTTGAGCCAAGTCCAATCCTCTATTCAATGTATAGATCAAACCCTCATTTTTTTCATTCCGATAATAACGAATTCTCTTATCCGAATAAGCATGAATCACCTCTTCTGTATTATCCTGCGATCCGTCATTGATAATGATCAACTCAAAGTCCGTAAATGTTTGGCTTAAAATACTATCGATAGATTCCCCTATCGTATCTTGAACATTATAAGCCGGCAATACTACACTAATCAACATGCTTTTCTAATATTTTATCCACATAAGGAGATACTTCTAAAATATCCTGCAAATGCCATGTATCCACATAAGCTGATAATTTGCCTGTCGTATTATTTATATAATAAACTGGCTTATGAAATAAAATAGATAAAATTAACCCATGCAAACGAGTCGTTATTACTTCCGAGTAAGGGGAAATAAAATCACAACCTCTCTTTAGAAGATAAGGACGAACAATACGGATAGCATATTCATCAGCCAGATGGTTAACAAATCTTTGCAAAACAGTTAAACAAGTTATTTTTTGCAAGTAATAAGCAGCTCTTTTCATTATCCTCAAAATCAATAAGCAAATTGGTCTTCTTTCTAATGAGGGCCAGTCACGTATATCAAAACCTCTCAAATCATCCAATATGGTAGAAAAATCCATTTCCTTATCAATACGCCTCAGATAAAGTTTTTGCCCCCCAAAAACAGCTTCTCTGTATTTATTCAAATATTCATCAGATATATAAAAAGCCATATCTGGAACTAACAAAATCTTATTCTTTCCAAAATGCTCTTTCAAAAAGTTATAACTCCATTTATCACGCGCACACAATGTCAAATCATTATGACGAGCCATGACTGCCGCATCTTTCGCTATTAAAGATTCATCCTCATACCAAATAGACTGAGGAAACATTATGATCCGATTATTTGGGAACTGTTCTATTACTCTCAAACGGAAATCTTGACACTCCCTATACAAATCACCAAAATTACCTCCACCATTAAACAGTATAACGGTTTCGGGATGGAGGTAATTTTCACACCATGAATTTGACGAAGACTGCAAACACTTATATTTCATAGAAGATAAAAACTGCCTTTCACCTTCCCATATCAATATATCTCCTATATTACCATGATAAGGATTATCTAAATGTACATAATCCGATGTTATTAAAGGTTCTATATTATCTTTTATTATCTTCCTTAATTCTTCTATCTTTTCCTGAAAATCCATTATTTTATATTTAAGCCATTTATAATCAATCATTTCAATTCTATTACAGATAAACATTTTTCATAACGACTACAATTTTTCCTCTATCACTTATATATCCCACAAATTTTCCTAAGTTGAACGGTCAAAATTTCCCGTTCTCTTCTATCTAAACCGAAACAATACATAACTAAAAAATTCAATACCAACGAGAGTATTCCTAAAAAAATAATTTTCTCTTCATCACCAATCATTTCCAATGGTAAATAAACAATAGGGAAGACAAACGCAGTCACCACGATCACTCTCCCTAACACCTCTCGTAAATATCTTTTAATAGAAAAAGCATAAAGCCGCTTCAAATACCACAAGCGCACCCAAAGTATCAAAATACTCAAAATACAACGAATCTCCAATACCACCTCTGGTACATACCCTATCCTCAAAAACAAATAACTGACAGGCAGGTTGGCCAGGATCATCACACTCATCAGTATCTGATAATCACGGATTTTTCCCGTGGCCTGTACCGATACCCAAAGTGGACCTTGCAAAGCCTCCAGCAAAGAGAGCAATATCATCAAGCGACAAAACGACACCGTATGCGCAGGTACCTCCCCCAACCACAGCGACAACACCTCCTCACAACAGATATACAGAGGCAAAGAGATAGCGAACAACAGGAAATAAGAGTATTTCGAGGTACGCATGATCAAGTCGATGAAATAACAACGATCGCCTGACACATAGGATTTCACGATCTGAGGATTGAATGCTGTCTGGAAATTACTCACAAAACTATAGACCGCCGTTTGTACCTGATTGGCGATACCCATAGCAGCGTTCACCGTCACGCCGAAAAAAAGATTCAACAAGATGTTCAATCCTTGCGAGGCTCCCATATTGGCTATTCCTCCAAACAGACTCCAGCCGGAGAAACCTAGCAACTCGCAGAACAACCCTTTATCCCAAAAGAAATGATAATGACATACTGCAAACGATCGCCTGCAATACAAATAATAACAAGCCAACACCAAAGCCAGTACGACAAACATCAAGAACCCATAAAAGATCAAACGATCCCATGCGGTCCAAGTCAACAAATACACAATCAACAAACGAAACACGGCCTCAATCACACTGATATAAGCATAGAATGACATCCGCTCATGTGCGATAATGGCTGCGTTATAAGGAGCACGCATGATATTAACACAAGTGCCTAATATCGTAAATTGATATGTAAGTGTCACCGCCCATCCCCTATCCGCAGGATATTGGATGTAGCGTTCCAAAAACCACAACCCAGCAGTCTCCGCAAGTACGAACGTCAGCAACGCTATTCCTAGATGGATCGTGACACTAGCAGAGAACACGTGTTGGGTTGTCACCAAATCCCCACGTCCCAACTCATAATTCAAGAACCGTTGCGTGGAGGTGACCATGGCGTTATTGACAAACGTAAAGAGTACAACTATTCCTCCCACCACGTTATAAATCCCGTAGTCCTCTACCCCCAGCATCTGTAATACAACTCGGCTGGTGTATAGCGTCACCCCCATGATCAAGAGCATACGTACATAGAGGAACAGCGTGTTCTTCGCTATCCGCTTATTATTCTCGGATATTGAATGCATATATCTTATTGAGAATTGGTATCCTTCAAATTTAGAGCAACTGTAACACTCTTCAAATTCTCAAGCGTACAACTTTCTTGATTTGCACACAGCCTTCATACTGCTTGGATAGCCATCAAAACGAACCACATAAAAAGCGTTAGCACTGACTTCGGTCACGCAGTATATATTCAAGGGAATATGCAGTATATATCCGGATGCACATGTAGTATATATCCTCAAGAGACAGATAGGTAGATATATGTTATAGTAATCGAATATATTCAGGATCGACCTCCACAGCGGCGACCAACAGACCGGGGATCTCCACGATCAAACGTTTCACACGGGAACCCCGTATAGAAAGTAAACGACCCTCGTAGCCATCCAATGGGCCACCCTCGATGCGGATCATGCGACCGTACATCGCAGGGGTTAATTCTTCAACCAAGAAATAACGTGGGGAATCATCGGAATGGACAGCACGGATAAAACGGTTCATCTCCGCATGGCCTACCGTCATCGGCTTACGGTAGCCACCACGCAAATAACGATATTGGAGGGTACTGATCTCTTCTACGATTGGATCCATACAGGTACGGGTAGTATGGGCAAAAAGTAAATCGTGCAGAAGAGGAACCTCCTCACGAATCCGTTTACCCTTCCTCTCAACCAACTGCCAACGCATAGGAGTGAAAGCCTCTATGCCCTTTTCCTCTAGCAACCTATAGGCCGGGCGTTTAGCATTGGGACGGGTCAGGTCTCGCAATACGAACCAATTGTCTGTTAAAGGATATTCCATTGGATAAGGGATAATTCTTCTAGTCCTGAAAGGATATATATTCTATTAATATCCAATCAGTTACAAAATATAGTCTTATAAGTTGGAAGGCGTACTTGGCGAGTAGCATTCGTTTCACGCTGCAAATATAGGGAAAAATAACTAAACACAAGCAAACATCAAGCCTTGTTTGTGTTTAGTTATTTTTCACTACATTTGTGTTCGCTAAAAAAGGAGTAATTTAAAATGATCGATCAACCTACCATAGACCGGATATTGGATGCGGCGAACATCGTGGATGTTGTCTCTGAATTCGTGACTCTTCGGAAACGAGGGATCAACTATGTAGGATTATGCCCGTTTCATTCGGACAAATCACCGTCTTTTTACGTATCCCCCTCAAAGAATATCTGTAAGTGTTTCGCTTGCGGAGAAGGTGGAACCGCCGTTCACTTCATCATGAAGCATGAGCAACTCAGCTATTTCGACGCTTTACGCTTTCTGGCGAAAAAATACAATATAGAGATACAGGAACGGGAACTTACCGAGAAAGAGAAACAAATCCGTAGCGACCGGGAAAGTATGCTTATCGTCAATAGTTGGGCGGGGCAATACTTCTCTACTTTATTACATGAGCATGTTGAAGGGAAAAGCGTAGGTATGCGTTACTTTGCCGAGCGAGGATTGCGGGAAGATATCATCCGTAAATTCCAACTTGGGTATAGCTTGGACCAGCGGGATGCTTTATACAAAACCGCTATAAAAGCAGGTTATAAAAAGGAATTCCTCGAGAAAACCGGTTTAGTTATCGCTTATGATAATGGAAACGTGAACGATCGTTTTCGGGGACGTGTCATCTTTCCCGTCCATACGCTAAGCGGAAAGGTCGTGGCATTCGGCGGACGTGTATTGAAAAAGGACGAGAAGACCGCAAAGTACGTAAACTCCCCCGAAAGCGAGATTTATCATAAAAGCAACGAGCTTTACGGCATCTATTTCGCCAAGCAAGCAATCATGAAACAGGATCGCTGTTTCTTGGTGGAAGGATATATGGACGTGATCGGTATGCACCAAGTGGGCGTAGAAAACGTGGTTGCCTCCTCGGGTACGGCGCTCACGCAAGGGCAAATCCGGCTCATACATCGTTTCACGAATAATATCACGGTATTATACGATGGAGACGCCGCCGGAATCAAAGCGGCTCTCCGGGGTATCGATATGTTATTGGAAGAAGGGATGAACGTCAAGGTCGTGCTTCTTCCGGCGGGAGAAGATCCGGACTCGTTTGCCCGCAGCCATAGCGCAAGCGAGTTCGCAGAGTTTATCAGCCAGAACGAGACAGATTTCATCCGTTTCAAGACGAAGTTGTTATTGGCGGAAGCGGATGGCGATCCGATCAAACGCTCCGCCCTGATCTCGGATATTATCCGTACGGTAGCGATCATACCTGATAATATCGCTCGCTCCGTGTATATCCGGGAATGTAGTACGACCATGGAGATAGACGAGCAAGTCTTACTCAACGAGGTCAATAAGATCCGTCTCAACAAGGAAGAGAACCAAGCGGCTAAATCCGTAAGGAATACACCGCCCGTTCAATCTCCCGTCAATACGATTCCGGAGTATCCGGATTTCCCCGGCTACCAGCCGTATACACCGGAAGAGGCGAATACCCTTCCTCCGGAAAATATTCCGCCTCCACCGCCCGAGGACTATATTCCGGAAGAGGAAGCGGGTCCGCCCCCTACTCCTCCCTACGAGGTTCCGACGGCTCCCAACATACAGGTCCAACCGAAACGTTCTCCTTTTGAGGCTTATGAGTTGGCTCTTCTGCGCTATATCGTACGATATGGCGAACGTGTCCTCTATGACTACGTAGATGAGGAGACCAACGAGCATGTCATCATGAGGGTCGCCGATTATATCCGTTTCGATCTGGAACGTGATGACCTTACGTTTTATACGCCAGCCTTCAAACAAATGCTGGACGAAGCTGCTGAACATTGTCAAAACGAGGGCTTTATGGCCAGTCGTTATTTCCTTGCCCATCCGGACCCGAACATCAGCCGGCTTGCCGCCAACCTTATCAGCGATAAGTACCAGCTTAGTAAATATCATACGAAGTTCAGGGAACTGGAGCAAGAAGAAGATAAATTGGATTACTTGGTACCCCGGGAAATCTATTCTATGAAAGATGCCTATATCCTCCATAAGATAAAGGATATCCAAGCGAAAATCAAAGAGGCTCAAAACAAGGGAGACATGGAGCTGATCTTTGATTTAATGAAACAGAACGCCCACCTCAACGAGATCAAGAACGTGCTCTGCAAAGAGCTGGGTGAGCGCATCGTATTAAAAATGTAATAAAAAACATCTATGAATTTCCTTGAGACAGAAAACGTGGTAAAACAGTACGCCGGGCATCTGGCGCTGAACAAGGTAAGTATCCAAGTTCCTCAAGGAACAATCTTTGGATTACTGGGGCCTAACGGGGCGGGCAAGACGACCTTGATCCGGATCATCAACCGGATTACGGCACCGGATAGCGGAATCGTTCGCTTCAACGGCCATGAATCCAGCCCGGAAGACATCTACCAGATCGGTTACTTGCCGGAAGAGAGAGGGTTGTATAAAAAGATGAAAGTCGGGGAGCAGGCGATCTATCTGGCACAATTGAAAGGTCTCTCCTACCCAGAGGCACGCAGTCGTTTGACCCGTTGGTTCGATAAATTTGACATCATGCCTTGGTGGAATCGCAAACTGGAAGAGCTGTCGAAAGGTATGCAGCAGAAAGTACAGTTCATCATTACCGTGATACACGAACCCGAGCTATTGATCTTTGACGAGCCATTTAGCGGATTCGATCCGGTCAACGCCGATCGCCTTAAACAAGAGATATTGGAATTGAAGGCGGCCGGGCATACCATTATATTCTCAACTCACAATATGTCCTCCGTTGAGGAGATTTGTGACGAGATTGCTTTAATCAATCGCTCTGAGGTCGTCCTGTCCGGCAATGTCAAGGAGGTACGGGAACGGTTTAAGAGTAATACCTATATATTAAATGTACGCAAGGAGACTGGAGGTATTGAGGAGTTAAGGATACGCAAGGAAGAAAATATCAGTAACTCCGATTGGCTTACCCGGCTGGCGTCCCAATATGAGATTCTTTCCTTCACGGAGGAGATCCCTTCTATGAATGACATTTTTATCAACACCGTTTCCGGTACAAACACATCAAAGGTATGAGCAAAATTGGATTAATCATCAAACGGGAATATCTCCGGAGAGTAAGTAAAAAGTCATTTATCCTGCTCACGTTCCTCACACCGTTTCTATTCGCTGCACTTGCGTTCGTCCCCCTATGGCTCTCTTCCATCAAGGGAGATGAGGTTCATACAGTCGCCATACTCGACGCCACCGGCAAATACGCCCCGTTGTTCGAGGATACGGAAAGCTATCGTTTTATCAACGGCGACAAAGATATGGATAAGTACAGGCAAATGTCGGAAAAGGAGATATTCGCATTTCTCAACATTACCGACGACTTGCAGAAAAATCCGAAAAACGCAACCCTCTATTCTAAGAAACAAATCCCGGCGGATTTGAGCCGACTCGTCAATATGACATTAAAGAAGCAGATAGAGAGTGACAAACTGGCAACATTCAATATCCCCAATCTACAAGAGATCATAAAAGAAAGTAAAGTAGATTTCAACATACAAACGATCAAATGGGGGGATGACGGAAGCGAAAAGCAATCCTCGTCCGTAGTGGCATCCATAACCGGAGTAATTTTCACCATGCTTATCTATATGTTCATCCTAATCTATGGAGGAATGGTCATGCAAGGGGTTATGGAAGAAAAGACGAACCGGATCATCGAGATTATGATCTCGTCCGTCAAACCTTTCGACTTGATGATGGGTAAAATTATAGGAATCGGTTTTGTCGGGCTTACGCAAGTATTCCTTTGGGCGGTTATGACCTTTATTCTCATCACCGGGGGAACTTTCTTTTTGGGAGGAGGTATGGAAAGCGAGATCTTGCAATCAAGCATGGCACTTAACACAACCCCTAACATGACGGCTATCGCAGCCCAGCAGCCGGGAAATGAATGGATAGAGATGCTTCATACGATTAACTTCACCGAGATAGGCATCTTGTTTATCGCTTATTTCATAGGCGGCTACTTATTATATTCTTCTTTATTCGCCGCTATCGGATCAGCTGTAGACGGCCAAGAAGACACGCAACAATTCATGCTACCAGTCACGCTTCTTTTGGTTTTCGCCCTCTATGCGGGAATCTATAGCATGGAAAACCCCGACGGACCATTGGCTTTCTGGTGCTCCATGATCCCCTTCACCTCTCCGATCGTCATGATGGTCCGGGTGCCATTCGAGGTGCCTTTGTGGGAAATACTACTTTCCATTGGATTTTTGTATATATCATCCATCGGTTTCACTTGGTTTTCCGCCAAAATATACCGTGTAGGCATTCTCATGTATGGTAAGAAACCCAGTATAAAGGAGATGTCCAAATGGCTTCGTTACAAATAAAAACATGATATCTACAACAAAAAAGCCTCGCTACTCTTATCGAATAACGAGGCTTTTTTAT
>ULRN01044310.1_pt1 | contig 26033 bp, 21 predicted proteins | sample 1955461 | NCBI WGS metagenome assembly ULRN01 (sample SAMEA4835683, study PRJEB28245) | human gut metagenome | biome: gut microbiome; material: fecal sample | place: Denmark | collected 2008 | reverse complement strand
TATGGCAGCAAAGTGACGGCGTGCACATTCTATCTTGGCATGCAGGGTCAGACCATTCAGAAAATGTACAGTGCCGGTCAGACCATCAACAACGGATTGAACAGACGGATTCCCTCACGGATAGCGATACTCGGCACCACGATGATAAACTTCGACCATCCATAGTGACGGTTCAATTCGTACATGGTCTTGATGTAGGTGTAGGTCTTGCCCGTACCTGTTTCCATTTCAATGGTAAAAGTCAAATCCTGACCTTCCAAATGATCAACGGGTTTCAATCCTTGCGCCATTTGAATGGTACGAACGTTCTCACAAAGACTATGGCGGCTTAATGCCAATGGAGCATTGCCAAAACCCTCCTCATTGAATAAAGTGCTTTCTCTGCCTTGATCCACCAGAAAGTTGCCCAGCGCGTCACTTATAGGCTGTCCTTGAAAGATATCCGTCACACAGCGGGCCGCCTCCGTTTGAAATCGTTGGTGTTTATATTTGATTTTCATTTTCTACTACGACATTTATTTATAACTACTTAATACTGAAGCTGCCGCAAGTACATGCCAGCAACCGTCTTTTTCTCGTCGCTGTATGTATCCCTTTTTCGTCATTTGCGCTAATTGCTTTTTGACAGCAGCTTCAACAATACCGGCCTTTTGAGCGATAAACTCAATGGTACAATCGGGATATTGCTGCATGGTGTGTAATATGATGCTGGACGACGGGCTGCGGAATACGACACGCTGGCCGTCATACCACCAGACATTGGGTGATGTTTCCGAGGCAAAATCAATAGCGTACTGGATTTCCGCAGCGACAAGTTGCTTGAAGTATTTCAAGAAATGCTTTATCTGTGCAAGTGTGGCATGAGCACCGGCTGATGGGGATGTCCCTATTTCTATGTCGGACTGGTGCAAAGCATCAATATATTCATTTTTGTTACGGCTTCTTACCACTATCATCGGCCACCCGTGACGGGAAAAGATGTAGTTTACCATCAAACGTGCGATACGCCCGTTCCCATCTTCAAATGGATGAATACGGATGTAACGATAATGGAAAAGTGCCGCCAGTTCCACCGGAGAGTATTTACCGGATTGCTCGCTCTCATTGTACCAATCCACAAGGTCTGTCATCAACGCCGGTGTTTCTTCCGGTGTTGCGTATTCAAAACGATCGCCATATCGGGTAATCACACTGTTTGGGCGTGTCTTGTAGCATCCTGCATGAATGGTATAACTGGTTTGCACGCCTCCCGGCAAGTTGCGGTATATGGTATAATCTTCGCGCAATATCGTTTTGTGGAGCTGCCGGATGAAGTTTTGTGTCAAGGGATTATGAGTACCTGACTCCGTCTGCATCATTTTCATTCCCACAAGACTTGCCTTCATATCGACAAAATCGTTCAATTCTCCTTCTCCGCTGACTTTTCCAAATAGTAATAACAGTTCGGTCTGTCCGTAAGTAAGCGTATTTCCTTCTATATGGTTGCTGTTGTAGTTATACTCCACCGTGAACCGTTGGCTGAACAAATATTGTTTTTGCTCTGTCAATGGCTGTAAGGCTTTCCATTTATTGTAAAGTGCTTCTACTTTTTCCATGAATCTACTGTTTTTACGTTCAAAGCTATACCAAGGCTACCTTTGGACGTGATTTCCTTGCGGCCGACTTTACCGGTTTTGGGGTCGCATGCCTCGGTAAAGACAGAAGGGGCAATCTGATAGAGTGCATCGAGATTCAACTGTGAACCATCAACGGAACTTAAATCCAAATGTTCAATAACCTTGTTCATATATCGTTTCTTTTTGTTCTTTATTTAATTAATACATCATCGAGCACATCGGTACATTTCAATGTAACCAGGGAAACAGCTATTTCATGTATCGCTTTTCCATCCTCCACATTCAATGTGGGCAGTGCAGCTTGGCTAACCAAAAGATGCGATTGATGTCCTCCACAAAACAGGTTTTCTTGTTTGCATTGACATTCCAATAATACACCCTACTTAAACTTCGCAAAAACAAAATTAGCCATATTTTTTAATACGTAGGAATAATTTTGATGATAAAAATATATCTTCACATTGGCAGCGGTCTTCTGAGGATTGCATTCTTTGATAAAATAACCGGAGAGCAAGTTGGAATTTCTTGGTCGGTAAATTCAAGAACCCTCCTTCTTTGAGATAAATTCTCTTGTTTGTTGACCAAATTCCCCGCAAACAGCTTGCAGATGTCGATATATTTTGCGAATATTGCGCACAGGTTGTGCATATATCAAGTCCAGGTTTCTTGTTTAAAAGACAGAGAGGTACATGTGCAGCTTGATATTTAAAACATGAAATACACATTAGTAACAGGGGATTCGTCGGGAATGGGCTTAGAATTTGCCCGGCAAACGGTGGAACAGAAAATTTCCTGTACTGAAGATTCTGGTATTAAAACGTTTACTTGATAATGTTTGAGTCTTAATTAATCTAATTGGATAAGATGTATGTATAAACGAATTTTGCAAGTATGTTGTTTGTCACTTTTGCTCCCGTGGGCAACAGGAAATGCTCAAGTGACAAAAGCCGATTATCAGCGGGCTGACACGATTTTGAAGTTAGAAAATCAAGTTTATTCACCGGCAGTCAAACCTCATTGGCTGGGTGATTCGCATTTCTTTTGGTACCAGAACCGGGAAAAGACAGGAACGGTCTTTTATTTGGTGGATGCTGAGACCGGGAAGAAAAATAAAGCAGCAGACAAGCAAGGTCTGGCTGTTTTCCTGAAAGGGAAGCATAAGCCACTTGCAGATGAACTGTTGAAAGAAGAAGCGAAGCCCCAGTGGAATTATCGGCGACAGAGTGACAAACCGGTAGCTTCTCCCGATAGTTTGTGGGAAGCATATATACAGGACAACAATCTTTATGTACGTAGCCGGAAGAATAAAAAAGAGGTGACGGCTCTGACAATGGACGGCATCCGGAACTATACCTACGGTAGCCGTATTTTATGGTCTCCTGATTCGAAAAAGATTGCTACTGTCAAGACCAGAGATGTGGAAGAACGGCGTATTCCGTTATTGGAATCACGTCCATCCACCCAGTTACAGCCTATCTTGCAATGGCGGGATTATGCCAAACCGGGCGATGTATTACCTGTTTCTGTCCCTGTTTTGTTTGATTGGGAAACGAAGAAACAGATTCCTTTAGAAACTTCGTTGTATGAGAATCAATTTGATTTATACCTGACAGGTTGGCGAAATGACAGCCGGGCATTTACATTCGAGTTCAATCAACGCGGCCACCAACGCTATATCATAGGAGAAGTCAATGCATCAGATGGAAAGATTATCCATTTGGTAGATGAACAGGTGCCTACTTTCTTCTATTACAATAATCGCTTCCGTCATGATTTGCAGGATGGAAAGCAAATGCTTTGGATTTCTGAGCGCGACGGCTGGCGTCATCTTTACCTGTTTGGAAATGACGGAAAGGTCATCCGTCAAGTGACGAAAGGCGAATGGGTAGTTCGTAACGTCGAATATGTAGATGAAGAAGCTGGAGTTATTTACTTCCTGGCATCAGGTTTAAATCAAGGAGAAGACCCTTATCATTCACACCTTTGCCGGGTCAATTTAGATGGTAGCGGCTTTAAAGACCTGACTCCGGAACTTGCCAACCATGAAGTGACTTTGTCGGCAAACCATCAATATATGGTAGATGCTTATTCGCGTGCTGATATGCCTTATGTTTCGGTATTGCGTAAAACATCGGACGGTTCTGTCGTGGCTTCATTGGAAAAAAGCGATGTAAGTTCCTTGGTTGAATACGGCTGGCAATTACCGGAAGTTTTCCATGCCAAAGGACGTGATGGCAAGACGGACATTTGGGGCAAGATCATTCGTCCTTCTACTTTCGATGCTTCCCGCACGTATCCGATTGTCGAGATGATTTATGCCGGACCGCATGATTCGCATGTCGAGAAATACTTCCGGGCGACCGACCATCTTTGTTCCCGATTGGCAGAACTGGGATTCATTGTAGTCAAGATTGACGGAATGGGTACAGCCAACCGCTCCAAAGCGTTCCACGATGTTTGCTGGAAGAATCTGAAAGATGCAGGTTTCCCAGACCGTATAGCCTGGATTAAAGCGGCTGCTGCCAAATATCCGTATATGGATATCAACCGTGTGGGTATTTATGGCTGGTCGGCTGGCGGTCAGAATGCAATGGCTGCTTTGTTGTTCCATAATGATTTCTACAAAGTGGCAGTTGCACTGTGTGGTTGCCATGACAATCGGATGGACAAAATATGGTGGAATGAACAATGGATGGGTTATCCAATCGACGAATCTTACAGTGCTTCATCGAATGTGGACAATGCTTGGCGTTTGAAAGGAAAACTCCTGTTAATCAATGGAGAGTTGGATGACAATGTTGATCCGGCTTCCACATTGCAGGTAGTAAGCGAGTTGATGAAGGCAAATAAGAATTTCGACCAACTCTACTTGCCGGGCAAGACACATAGTCTGGGTGGTCCGTTTGAAATGCACAAAATGCATGACTTTTTCGTTAAGAACTTGATGGGGGTTGAACCTCCAGCTTGGGAATAAGACAGAACGGGAAAAATGAGATGAACATGGCAGTGTGTCATAATTGCAAACTGCTGCGTTACTTTCGGAATTCGACCTCAGTCATTTACATCAGTAAACTCCTGTCGGTCTCATCCTAAGTGCCTTGCATTTTGCTAATTCTGACACACCTTAAAGGGGGCTGCATCAAAACTTTCGTTTTGACACAGCTCCCTGTTTTTTATATATACTATTTTGAAAAAGGCCTTCAGTCAGATTCAAAGCCAATTAGCTTATCACCTAAGTGAAAAGCATTTATCACCTTAATGAAAAGCACTTATCTCCTAGGTGAAAAGCATTTATCACCTTGGTGAAAAGATTAAATACTTGATTACAAACTCAAAAACAGGGCAAACATATTATCTCCTTGACTATGCCCAGCAATTAGAAACTTTCCTGTCGAGTTGTTTATATTGGATACGCTTGTCCGCCAATCAATAATAAACCTGTCAAACAAACACCATTATTTGGGAATGATTTTGGGGATAAGCATTGACAATTCCTGAGAAAAAGGCCAATATTTGTGCAAAATGTCACACGTTTTTTCAGTAATCATCAAAAGTTTTTTAGCTAATAACGATAAAAAAAACGTATTCGGTTTTCAATTTATGAAAAAAAGTATATCTTTGCGATTGAAATCGGTTCTGAAACGAATATTCTTCGTGAAGATTAAAAGGGAATCGGGTGAAAATCCCGGACAGTCCCGCTGCTGTGAAGCTCCGATAACATCTTGAAACACCTCATTGCCACTGGCTATTGCCGGGAAGGCTTCAAGATGGGAGTCAGTCAGAAGACCTGCCATTTCATATTTATCGCCTTTATTCGAGGGATAGTAAAGCGATGTAGAAATTTATAAGCGCATAATTAAATAGGTATTACTTTGTACAACAAGGCAGTAGCCAATGTTGTACCCTTTTGGTTAGGATAAATGACCAAATATTAGTTGTTAGTAATGTTTTTCTAAATGTGTTAAACCCAGAGGAGCCTTCGTCGATGTGATTTCGCCGAAGGCTTGTACTTTTCTATTGCTTCATTCAAAAGGGAAACGGACGCCCCATTCTTTCCTTAAGGCATCCATTTGCCTCATGATACGCAGCGTCTCGTCATGCGGCATATCCAAAGTTTGCAAAAGACCTTTGTCCAAAGCTTCGATGCAAGCGTTCACCTCATATTCGAATCCTGTCACTTGCGAAGGAGCATGAAACTCTGCAACTGTTTGATAGTTGCCATCCAACACCTTTATTGACTGGGGATTATTAATATTATCTATAATCATGTGCCCTCCATCACCGGATATGATTCCTTGCCTGTCCGAACGTGCCAGCATCGAACTATTCAACACTGCCATTCTTTCACCGGGATAAACCAATGTGATGCTATCTTGTGCATCCAATCCATTGTCCATCTTCACACAAGTGGATGTTGTGGAAAGTATCTCCGTGCCAAACACCATCGCCGCAAAATTCAGCGTATAAACCCCGACATCCAAGAGAGCTCCGCCTGCCAATTCCGGACGAACCAAACGCTCGCGGTTCATGATGGCATAGCCCAAATTGGCGGAAAGCAAATAAGACGTGCCTACTGCCCCTTTGCGGACCAACTCGGCAATCGTCCTTGACATCGGCAAATAACGAGTCCAGATAGCTTCCGCTATAAACACCTGCTTTTCCTCAGCCAACTTCAAGAGTTCTTCCGCTTGTGTGGCATTAGCAGTGAAAGCCTTTTCACACAACACCGGTTTCCCTTTCAATATGCATGCTTTGGCTTGCTCAAAATGGAAAGCATGTGGCGTTGCAATATAAATCAAATCCACTTTCGGGTCATCCATCAATTCCTCATACGAGCCATAAGCACGTTCAAAACCTTGTTCTTTAGCGAACGTCCTCGCTTTCCGCATCTCCCTTGAAGCAATGGCGTAGCGATGAGTCCGTGGCAAAGCAGCCAAAGTAGAAGCCATCTTCAAAGCAATATGCCCTGCCCCAATAATGCCAACGTTATATATTTTCATGGTAGTATATATTCTTACACAAAAAAGGCACACAGATTTGACGTCTGCATGCCTTACTTCCTTTTATGCTTATTTATCAAGCATCACCTTTTGGTACGAAATCCTGGAAATTAGCAGTTTTGTTATCCGCATTAGCAGCACCAGAAGTCATCATTTCTTCAAACTTCTTCAAGTTGTCCTGCAAAGCAAGATATAAACGGTGAGCATTGTCTGGAGTTAATATGATACGGCTTTTAACCTGTGCTTTCGGTGTTCCAGGAACCACACGGATAAAATCCAAAATAAATTCAGACGCTGAATGAGAAATAACAGCCAAGTTAGCATAAGTACCTTGAGCTGTTTCTGCTGACAATTCTACTTGAATTTCGTTGTTGTTTGTCGGTTTGTTATCTTCCATGACTCTTTAAATAAAATGTTATTTACGCTACAAATATACATAGAATATTGGAAATTCCTACAAAAAACAAAAACGACGACTTTCTCAAGCAGTCGTTTTTTAAGTTGTTTTTTAATTCTCAATTCTTTAGACCAATGTAAAAATCTTTTGTGTCTTGCTTATGGTCATAAACAATAGACAATTAATTAGTGCTAATCAAAATTTATTTTTATGTTTTGCAAAGGTATATATTTAATTTCAGTGTGCAAATTTTTACAGAAAAAAACGCCAATATCAAGCCATTATCTTATTTAAAATCCTCCCACAAGTCCTCCGATATAATACGCTTCGTCTCATCTGCTATGGATTGCAATCCTTTTGGCATGCCCACACCCTCATCCGGAAGTGTTATCGGAGCGTGAATAACCATCTCCATCGGATGGCGGTGCAGATTCAACGAACCAATTGGCAAAACATGGAACGGTCCGTTCAATGTAATAGGAACTACTTGCAAATGCTGGTCAGCCGCCATTTGGAAAGCTCCTTTCTTAAACCTTGCCAATTTACCAGTTTCCGACCGTGCTCCTTCGGGGAAAATAGCAATCGAAGCCCCTTTGTGCAAAATGCGTTCCGCTTCAAGCACCGAACGAGCCGCAGCTTTAGGACTTGAATTGTCTACAAATATAAATCCTGCAGCTTTGCAAGCTGCCCCGACAAAAGGAATCTTTCCTATTCCAGCTTTCATCACCCATTTGACAGGTGCTCCCAAAAAACCGTAAATCAAAAATATATCAAAAGCCCCTTGATGATTGGCTGCAAATACATACGACTGTCCTTTACGGATATGTTCCCTGCCACGTACTTTGACCGGACAAAAAGCCAACCAACAGGTCAGTCTGGACCAAATCATTCCCGGGTAATAAGAGAAAACACGGTCTCCACCAAGCAGACATCCTACCATTGTAAAAAGAGCTGTCAAGATTGTCAACAGCAAAAAAATTGGCACAAAAATCAGCCATGTGTACACTACATAAAGCAATCGTTTCATACGCTATGATATTAATTTGGGACAAAGATAGGAGCAATTTTATAAGGTTTCATGATTTTTATTCTAAAATATTTTCTCAATCGGGTTATTATTACTTTATTTGCAAGAGAAATAGAAATAATTCACAAAACGTCTATAACCATGAGCGAATTGATTAAAAATTTAGGAGTCATCATCCTCCTTATCGGTGTAGCGATATTGGCTGTTCCGGCATTTACCGGCAGCTCGTCTAACACAACATTATTGGCTGGCTTAGTAGTCATTGTTATCGGTTACATTAGCCACATTGCCATTAACAAGCGTGTTGAATAAAAAGATGTCACTATAAGGGGCTGCATCAAAACGATTGTTTTGATGCAGCCTCTTTATTTACCTCTCCTTCCCAAATAAGCATGCATTGCTCCCACCAATTCAATATTCTCTTCACGAGACTGTGTGGAAAGACGGAAATAAGAAGTATCCAGCCCTCTGAAATTAGAAGCATCCCGGATTAATATTCCTCTCTCCCACAAAAACGACTTTAACCCCTCTGCTGAAAATCCATCCGGTAATCTATTAAGGAAAAAAGGAACAGATGAAGGATAAACCTCTATTCCCAACTGTCGTATCTGCGATTGAAGACGAAGGCTCTCATCCAACCATTGCTGCAATGGCAAACAAAACTGTTCAGGATGTTGCAAAGTATATTTCCCTGCTTCAATGGCAAACGCATTCACCGACCAAGGTATCAACTTCGGTTGGATTTTAGATATCAAATCCTCCGACGCAGCAACATAACCGATTCTAACTCCCGGTATTTTATGCAATTTGGAGATAGATTGCACCAATATCAAGTTGGGATAACGATGTATATCTTCCAAATCGAACAGATGCTCCATACAGAAATCGGAATAAACTTGATCAATGACAAATAAAGTATCAGGATGACTATCGATCAATCCGATCATATCAGAACGAGATATCAATTTCCCGTCCGGATTATTTGGATTACAAATCCAACATAAACCACCTCCTTTGAAAGAGAGTGCTGACAAAGGCGAACTATTCTTAAAGAACGAAAGCTGATGTCCATGCAAACGGCAAGCATCTTCATATTCAGCAAATGAAGGAGTAAAAATAGTAGAATGTTTACCTGCCCAGGTTTGGGCAATCAGATAGAATGCGGTTATGGATCCATTGGTCACCAAAACTTCAGAAGGTAAAATATGATTTACTTCTGCCAAAAGCTGCCTTAAAGAGCCTGCATCAGGTTCCGGATAACAGTTCAAACAATCAAACACCTCAAAAAGGTGCTCTTTCAACGGTTCCAAATCGGCTCCATACCAAACATTAGAACTATAATTACTCAATATAGCCTGTCGGGATTTATAATAATCATCACCGTGTCCAAATAACATACCTTTATTTATTACGTATTACTGTGATTGGAAGAGTTCGATGTTTCCAAAGAACGATAAATAGCATCTTGAATGCGTGTACGAATATTCATGGAAGAGAGTTTTGAGTTATTCCGCGTAGGATTCACTCGGTTGCTCAGAAATATATAAATAAGCTGCTGTTCCGGATCGACCCAAAAGCAGGTGCCGGTGAATCCGGTATGGCCATAAACAGAAGCGGAAGCCAAAAGTCCGCAAGGGGACGATTTTGCCCCTACTTGCGGTTTGTCAAATCCTAATCCACGTCTGCATGTAGGACTTTTCGTCTGTGTAAACAACCGGACAGTCTCCACAGACAACAGACGTTCTTTTCCATATTCCCCATTGTTCAAATAAAGTTGGAGGATTTTCGCCAAATCATTTGCATTAGAAAAGAGACCGGCATTTCCGGAAACTCCTCCTTGAAAAGCGGCTGCTTCATCATGCACATATCCACGAATCATTTGATGGCGAACTGTATTATCATACTCTGTGGGCATTATCTGAAGCGAATCCATCTTGTCCAACGGGTTGTAAGTTGTATGCCATGCTCCTAAAGGGGCAAAAAAGTCTTGCGTAAGCAAAGAATCCATAGGTTGGTGCAACTGCCGTTCAACCATAATCTTCAACAACATAAAATTAACGCAGCTATACCGGTACGTTTTAGTTCCCAGCTTCGAACGTTTTATCATCTGCAGAACGGTGTCTTGAAAAGAGGTATGTAAAAACATACGATTGGCGACCTTTAATGTATAATTTTCTTTCGGTGTCTCAGATAATAATTCCGGTATAAACTTTCCTTTGTTCATCGCTTTTGTATGAAAGAAGATGGACGGAACCAAGCCGGATTGATGAAAAAGCAGCTCCTTGATTTGAATGTTCTTTTTGTCTGACTTTTGTAATTCTGTTATAAAGGTAGATACTGGATCTGACAATTTAAACTTTCGTTCATCATAAGCCTTCATGACGGCCAACAAAGTCCCGGTTGCTTTTGAAGAAGAGGCCAAATCATAAACAGACATATCGGTCACAGGGCGGCGGTGTACATAATCATCACAACCAAACGAACGATTATAAACAATCATTCCATCTTTTGCCACTAAGATTTGGCAACCTGGATAAGCATTCGCACGGATTCCCTCTTCGGCTATCCGAGTTACCTCTTTCAAACGAGTGGCATTTATCCCCACAGCCTCCGGTTCATGATAACCCAAACGGCTTTTTTCTGTCAGTATTCCCGTACCGGAAAAATACATATCCGGAATAGTAACCGGCAATTTACCTTTAGCACCTATTCCTCCAAATATAACTTGAGCCGCATACTCTTGTGCCAACGGTGTAGCTTCATAAGCTAAAACAGTAGAACGAGACGCCTCAATGGATTTCTTATAGGACTTGCAAAAATAAGGGATTGTAAAGAATGAATAGATAACATCTTTCTTCATTGCTAATTGCCGCAATGCCAAACTTTCAGGGATTCGAACTGTATGGACAGCACATAATATTAAATCATATTTGTTCAATTTAGCATATATCTGCTGGACTTTTGATGCAGGAGTAGCTTTAGTGATATAATAAGCATCAGCTTTCACATAACGATTCACCGTTTCCGAAAACTTGTCACTTAGCGGATTACCAATCGAGAGAATAGCAATTTTACGTTTATCTAAAGCTGTTACCGGAATCATCTCCTCTTCATTTTTCAATAAGGTGATTGCTCCTGCATTCAATTCCGCAGCCAGCCAAGCAGCATGAGCCGTATTCAAACGCTCATCCAAGCCTTTTATTTGAATAGGACGATACTGGTTCAATCCTGATATATACTTATATTGCAATATTTTACGACAGCGTTTTTCTATCTCACTCATGGGAATGACTCCGGACTCAACAGCCTCTTTCACATCCTTAAAATCAGAAACAGGAAACGCAGGAGCCAATAAAACGTCATTTCCTGCCAACAATGCTTTTACACAAGGGTTATCAGATTTACGGTTAGCAGCTCCTTTCATAGCCAAAGCATCCGTAAAACAAAGCCCCTCGAAACCCATCTCGGTTTGAAGCAAATCAGTAACGACAGCATGAGACAGCGATGCCGGGCATTTCTTTTTCTTTTCCAAAGCAGGAATACATAAATGAGCAGTCATCATGCCGGAAAAGCCCCTCTCTATATAATTGCGGAAAGGAACCAGTTCCACAGAGTCCAGACGGCTACGATTATGATAAAGGACAGGCAATGTTTCATGCGAATCTTCAGACGTGTCGCCATGGCCAGGGAAATGCTTTGCAACGGATAAAACTCCTCCTTCTTCCAATCCTGCTGAATAAGCAAGCCCTTTATCAACAACCATCCGGGCATCCTCTCCAAAGGATCGAATGCCTATAACTGGATTGTCCACATTACTATTCACATCCAAATCCGGTGCAAAATTAATATGTATTCCCATCTCTTTGCATTGCCGGGCAACCTCTTCCCCATATTTACGAATCAACAGATTATCTTCAATGGCACCCAACATCATATTTTTAGGGAAACGAGTCGTGCCACTCAAGCGCATGGACAAACCCCATTCTCCATCCAAAGCAACAAACAGAGGGACTTTAGCAGCTGCCTGCATTTTATTTGTCAAGTAGGCTTGGTCGGTTGGGTTTCCCTTATGAAACAATACACCCCCGATTTTCACCTCATTCACATACCGAATCAATTTTTGGAGATTCTGGCTGGTTGTTTTTATATCAGCAACAACCATAAACAATTGGCCTATCTTTTCATCATCGCTCATAGAATTAAAGACAGAATCAACCCACAGATTCATTGCATTTTTATCTGCCTTTTGGAGCAAGGTCGGTTCTTTAGCGAACAAGGAAATAACTGAAAGCCAACATAGAACCCAGATATAATAGATTTTTCTCATCGCATAGAATACTTTTGCAGCTCAAATGTAGAGAAAAAAAAGATTGCAAACAAGAAAAATAAAAGTCCATTTGTTTATATGCCAAATATTTCGTTACTTTGCAGTCGCTTTTACGTAACTCTGACAGGACACAAGCAGCCTGTTAATTACGTATATTAACAACAATTTTAAATACAACAAAAATGGATTTTATTAAAATTGCAGAAGAAGCGTTCGCTACCAAAAAGGAGCATCCTTCATTCAAGAGCGGTGACACTATCACAATCGCTTATCGTATCAAAGAAGGAAACAAAGAACGTATCCAGCAGTACAGAGGTGTAGTAATTCGCATTTCTGGTCACGGAGACAAAAAACGTTTTACAGTTCGTAAGATGTCTGAAAACGTAGGTGTAGAAAGAATTTTCCCTATCGAATCTCCGTTTATCGAAAGTATTACAGTTAACAAAGTGGGTCGTGTTCGTCGCGCTAAATTGTATTACTTACGTGCTTTGACTGGTAAAAAAGCAAGAATCAAAGAAAAGAGAATGTAATCTGTTCTACGATTCCAATTCATACAAAAAGCCACCCGTTATGGATGGCTTTTTGTATTTTATACAACTTCGATTTCAATCAAAACGCCATTGGAACATAGAACCTGCCATTTTAACACTGTTAGAACATCGTTTAAACGCTGTTTAAATTGCAGAGGTTATTTCCCCACATGTTACCAACTTCTTTGGCAACCCAATTTGGTGAAGATTTTTTGCAATGAAAAGAAAAAGGAAAGTTTTTTGATAGCATGTCAATAGTTACAAAACTTCGGTAAGTTTCCATCTAAACCCATCAGACAAATGGTTACGAGCTTTTTCCCAAAAGCATACTACCTTTTTCCAAAGAGCATACTACCTTTTGGAAAAGAGGTCGGCATCTCGGATAATTTAACTGCCAACATCTCCTCAACACTCCCGGCATTATACTAAAGCTTTGTCGTATCCTAATTCTTATTATAATGGGATTCTGTCTGATTATTAATGATGTTTTAAAACAGCGTTTAAATGGTGTTATAACGCTGTTTAAACAGTGTTATATTCTTTGGCCTGCGCCAGTAATGATAAGTTGAATAACTTACACAAATTCAAAATAAATATTTGTTCAAATTCTAACGATTGATGCACGCAAGCACATTGAAAAGATTGTGGTTGAGTACAAAAAAGAAGCTGCGTCAAAAAAGGTTGTTTTGACGCAGCTTCTTTTTCTAATTTACTGAATTTCTATTTAATCGTCTTTATCCATCGCATTGAAATCTACAATGCTTCTACGATTTGACGCAATTCTTTCAAATTCATCTTTTGCTCCAACAATCAGCTTGTCAAACTCACGCTGACCAGTACCTGCCGGAATCAAATGACCACAAATAACGTTTTCTTTCAAGCCTTCCAAGTTATCCACCTTACCATTAATAGCAGCTTCATTCAACACCTTCGTTGTTTCCTGGAATGATGCAGCTGACATAAAGCTACTTGTTTGAAGTGCTGCTCTTGTAATACCCTGAAGTATCTGATTAGCTGTAGCCGGAATAGCATCACGAACTTCAACCAATTTCATGTCGCGACGTTTCAACATACTGTTTTCATCACGCAACTTACGGGCTGTTACAATCTGACCCGGTTTCAATGTTTGGGAATCACCTGCATCTGTAACCACTTTCTTGCCCCAAATACGGTCATTTTCATCCATTACCTCCAACTTGTCAACGACTTGTTGTTCCAAGAAGCGAGAGTCTCCTGGATCAATGATTTCGACTTTACGCATCATTTGGCGAACAATTACCTCAAAGTGCTTATCATTAATTTTCACACCTTGCAAACGATATACATCCTGAATTTCATTCACAATGTACTCCTGAACGGCAGTCGGACCCATGATAGCTAATATGTCAGAAGGAGTAATAGCTCCATCAGATAATGGCATGCCAGCACGAATATAGTCGTTTTCTTGAACTAATAATTGCTTAGACAACGGAATCATATATTTCTTCACTTCGCCCAACTTAGAAGTAACGGTAATTTCACGGTTACCACGTTTAATCTTACCAAAACCTACTTCTCCGTCAATTTCAGAAACAATCGCCGGGTTAGAAGGATTACGAGCCTCAAACAATTCCGTTACTCGAGGAAGACCACCGGTGATATCACCAGCCTTGCTTACCGCACGAGGAATCTTAACCAATACTTCACCCGCTTTGACTACATCGCCTGCTTCTTTCACAACGTGTGCACCCAAAGGCAATGAATAGTTCTTCAAATAATTACCATTATCATCTACGATATGAGCAGCCGGAGCTTTTGTCTTATCTTTTGATTCAATGATAATCTTCTCTTTCAAACCGGTAGTTTCATCACTCTCGATTTTGTAAGTGACATTCTCAATGACACTTTCGAATTCCAATTTACCTGTGACTTCAGAAACAATGACAGCATTAAATGGATCCCATTCAATCAGCACATCTCCTTTCTTAACCGTATCACCGTCGTTGAAGAATAATTTAGAACCGTAAGGTATGTTATGGCTCATCAATACAATCTTCGTATTCGGATCAATCAAATGTAATTCAGCCAAACGACTGACTACAACTTGATATGGCTTGCTTGAGGTCTCTTCTGCCTTAACAGCTCTCAACTCATCAATCTTAAGGATAGCATTGTCATATTTACATGAAATACTATTCTCTGTTGCAACGTTAGATGCGATACCACCGACGTGGAAAGTACGCAAAGTCAACTGAGTACCCGGTTCACCGATTGACTGTGCGGCAATGACACCCACCACTTCACCTTTCTGAACCATCTGGTTGGTTGCTAAGTTACGTCCATAACATTTAGCACAAACGCCTTTCTTCGATTCACAAGTCAATACAGAACGTATTTCTACGCTTTCAATCGGAGACATTTGAATTTGCTTAGCGGCATCCTCACGGATTTCTTCACCTGCCTTGACGATGACTTCACCTGTCAAAGGATGAATGATATCATGCACAGATACACGGCCTAATATACGTTCGTATAAAGAAGCGATGACATCCTCGTTGTTTTTCAATTCTGTACATACCAAACCACGCAAAGTTCCACAGTCCTCTTCGTTGATAATAACATCGTGAGAAACGTCAACCAAACGACGAGTCAAATATCCGGCATCGGCAGTCTTCAAAGCTGTATCCGCCAAACCTTTACGAGCACCGTGGGTAGAAATAAAGTACTCCAATACTGACAAACCTTCTTTAAAGTTAGAAAGGATAGGGTTCTCGATAATTTGACCACCTTCAGCTCCACTCTTCTGCGGCTTAGCCATCAAACCACGCATACCAGACAACTGACGAATCTGCTCTTTAGAACCACGAGCACCAGAATCCATCATCATAAAGATTGAATTGAAACCATCATCATCAGCCGTCAATTGGTCAATCAATGCCTTAGACAACTTACTGTTAACATGTGTCCAAGTATCGATAATTTGGTTGTAACGTTCGTTATTCGTAATGAAACCCATGTTATAGTTAGCCATAATCTGCTCAACTTCGCTATAACCCTCCTTGACAAACTCGTCTTTCTGAGGAGGAATCAACACGTCAGCCAAGTTGAATGACAAACCGCCCTTGAATGCCATATAATAACCTAAGTTCTTAATGTCGTCCAAGAAACGAGCCGTACGAGCAACGCCACAAGTCTTAATTACTTTACCGATTATATCACGCAAAGCTTTCTTACCCAATACCTCATTTAAGAAACCAACTTCTTTCGGGACAAACTCGTTAACCATCAAACGGCCAACAGAAGTCTCAACCATCTTCTTAACAAGATTACCGTTCTCATCCAAGTCATCGACATATACCTTGATTTTGGCATGGATGTCCAATTTCTTCTCATTATACGCAATAGTAGCTTCTTCAGGACCATAGAAAACTAAGTTTTCACCTTGAGCGCCATCACGCGTCTTGGTTATGTAATATAATCCGAGCACCATATCTTGAGAAGGCACTGTAATAGGAGCACCGTTAGCTGGGTTCAATATATTATGTGAAGCCAACATCAACATCTGCGCCTCAAGTACAGCTTCGTTGCCAAGTGGCAAGTGAACAGCCATCTGGTCACCATCGAAGTCGGCATTGAACGCCGTACAAGCCAATGGATGGAGCTGGATCGCTTTACCTTCAATCAATTTCGGTTGGAATGCTTGGATACCTAAGCGGTGCAAAGTAGGGGCACGGTTCAACAAAACTGGATGACCCTTCATTACATATTCCAAAATATCCCAAACAACCGGCTCTTTGCGGTCTACAATCTTCTTAGCAGATTTGACAGTTTTAACAATACCACGTTCTATCAACTTACGGATGATAAATGGCTTGTACAGCTCAGCTGCCATATTTTTAGGAAGACCGCATTCATGCATCTTTAATTCAGGACCAACCACGATAACGGAACGAGCAGAATAGTCCACACGTTTACCTAACAAGTTTTGACGGAAACGGCCTTGCTTACCTTTCAAACTGTCAGACAAAGATTTCAATGGACGGTTGGCATCCGTCTTAACCGCACTTGACTTTCTTGAGTTATCAAACAATGAGTCAACAGCTTCTTGCAGCATACGTTTCTCATTTCTCAAAATAACCTCAGGTGCCTTAATATCTATCAATCGCTTTAGACGGTTATTACGGATAATAACACGGCGATATAAATCATTCAAATCTGAAGTGGCGAAACGGCCACCATCCAACGGGACCAATGGGCGAAGCTCTGGAGGAATAACAGGAACAACCTTCATGATCATCCATTCTGGTTTGTTCTTACCCTTAGATGCACGGAATGACTCAACAACCTGCAGACGTTTCAAAGCCTCATTTTTACGTTGCTGTGAGCTATCAGTATTTGCACGGTGGCGCAACTCGTATGACAATGAATCCAAATCAACACGGGTCAACAAGTCATAGATTGCTTCAGCACCAATCTTCGCGATAAACTTGTTAGGATCTGAATCTTCCAACATTTGATTTTCTTTTGGAAGATTATCCAAGATGTCCAAGTATTCTTCTTCAGACAATAAATCCAGTTCACTGACAGTATCAACACAACCCGGCTGGACAACTACGTATCTCTCATAATAGATGATAGCATCCAACTTCTTTGTCGGAAGGCCCAACAAATAACCTATCTTGTTTGGAAGAGATCGGAAATACCAAATGTGAGCAATTGGAACAACCAAATGGATATGTCCCATTCGTTCGCGTCGTACTTTCTTTTCGGTAACTTCCACACCACAACGGTCACATACAATACCTTTATAGCGGATACGCTTATACTTACCGCAATGGCATTCATAGTCCTTTATCGGGCCAAAAATACGTTCGCAGAACAAACCGTCACGTTCAGGCTTATAGGTACGATAGTTAATCGTTTCAGGCTTTAGAACTTCACCAAATGAGTTTTCAAGAATCTCTTCCGGAGAAGCCAAGCCAATGGTTATTTTAGTAAAGTTACTCTTTATCTTGTTATCTTTTCTAAAGGCCATATTTTATATTTATAAAGAGTTATCAATTTTGAAAAGTAGACAGGGAAATCCCCATCTACTTTATTATTGCATTGATTGAAATTATTCAAGTGTCAGGCTTAAACCTAAACCTCTCAACTCGTGGAGCAACACATTTAATGACTCCGGAATTCCAGGTTGTGGCATTGGGTCACCTTTGACGATTGCTTCATAAGCTTTAGAACGTCCTACAACATCATCAGACTTGATTGTCAAGATTTCTTGCAAGACATGAGCGGCACCGAAAGCTTCCAGTGCCCATACCTCCATTTCTCCGAAACGCTGACCACCAAACTGAGCCTTACCTCCCAATGGCTGCTGCGTTATCAAAGAGTACGGACCAATAGAACGAGCATGCATCTTGTCATCGACCATGTGACCTAACTTCAAGAAGTAAGTAACTCCGACTGTCGCAGGCTGGTCAAAGCGTTCACCTGTTCCTCCATCAAATAAATAGGTCTTACCATAACGAGGAATTCCTGCCTTGTCTGTCCATTCATTCAAATCATCCAAAGACGCACCGTCGAAGATAGGTGTGGCAAACTTAACATCCAAATTGCGACCTGCCCAACCTAATACAGCTTCAAAAATCTGCCCCAAGTTCATACGAGAAGGCACGCCCAACGGGTTCAAACAGATATCTACAGGAGTACCATCGGCCAAGAAAGGCATATCTTCCTGACGTACAATCTTGGAAACAATACCTTTATTACCGTGGCGACCTGCCATCTTATCACCCACTTGAATCTTACGTTTCTTAGCTATATATACTTTAGCCATCTGAACAATACCGGTTGGAAGTTCGTCTCCGATAGTCAAATCAAACTTCTTACGACGTAATTCGGCATCAAGCTCTTTATATTTCTTCAAATAGTTCAATATAACCTGCTTAATTAATTCATTCTTAGCATCATCGGCAGTCCATGAACTAACTTGGATAGCGTTATAGTCTAATTCTTCCAAAGCGTGGCGCATGAATTTCGCACCTTTTGCTATCACTTCAGAATTCATATAGTCCTTAACTCCTTGAGAAACCAAACACTCTGTCAAAGCCATCAACTTGTCAACAAGCAAACCCTTCAATTCAGCCATCTTTCCTTCATACTCTTCATCGAGCTTAGGAAGAATAGCCTTATCAGCAGCTTTAGCCTTGCGTTTTTTAACAGCTTTGGAGAACAACTTAGTATCAATTACAACTCCACGCAAAGAAGGAGTAGCCTTCAAAGAGGCATCTTTAACATCTCCAGCCTTGTCACCGAAAATAGCACGTAACAATTTTTCCTCTGGAGAAGGATCAGATTCACCTTTCGGGGTAATCTTTCCAATCAAAATGTCTCCTGGTTCAATACGAGCACCTATGCGGACAATACCTCTTTCATCCAAATCCTTAGTGGCATCTTCGCTCACATTTGGGATATCAGAAGTAAGTTCTTCCATACCACGCTTTGTTTCACGAACTTCCAAGATATATTCATCAACATGAACAGATGTAAAGAAGTCCTCACGAACCATACGTTCATTCAATACGATAGCATCCTCGTAATTGTACCCCTTCCAAGGCATGTAGGCAACCTTAACGTTCTTACCCAAGGCCAATTCGCCATTTTGAGTAGAATAACCTTCAGTCAAAATATCACCCGCTACTACTCTTTGACCACGGTGGCAAATCGGACGCAAGTCTACTGTTGTAGACTGGTTAGTTTTACGCCACTTCGGTATATTATAAGTTTTAACAGAATCTTCAAAGCTTACAAATTCTTCCTCTTCTGTTCGGTCATATTTTACTTTGATGCAAGTAGCATCTACAAATACCACTTCACCTTCGCGTTCAGCGATAATCTGTGTACGGGAATCACGAGCTACCTGAGCCTCAATGCCAGTTCCTACAATAGGAGCATCAGTTCTCAACAAAGGTACTGCCTGGCGCATCATGTTAGAACCCATCAAAGCACGGTTAGCATCATCATGTTCCAAGAATGGAATCAAAGATGCTGCAATAGAAGCAATCTGCGTAGGAGAAACGTCCATCAAATTCACTTCATCGGGGGCAACAACTGGGAAATCCGCTTCTTGGCGAGCCTTAACTCTATCACGCACGAAATTACCTTTATCATCCAAAGGAGCATTACCCTGCGCAATAACTTTATCTTCTTCCTCTTCAGCTGTATAATAACGCAAACCATTTTCAGAAAGGTCAACCACACCGTTCTCAACCTTACGGTAAGGTGTGGAGATAAATCCTAAATCGTTTATCTTGGCATATACACAAAGAGATGAAATCAAACCAATGTTAGGACCTTCTGGTGTTTCAATAGGGCATAAACGACCATAATGTGTATAGTGAACGTCACGAACTTCAAATCCGGCACGATCACGAGACAAACCACCAGGACCTAAGGCAGACAAACGACGTTTGTGAGTAATCTCAGCCAATGGGTTGGTTTGGTCCATAAATTGAGACAAAGCATTTGTTCCAAAGAAAGAATTAACAACAGAAGAAATCGTCTTAGCATTAATCAAATCAATTGGAGTAAACACTTCATTGTCGCGAACGTTCATACGCTCACGCACAGTACGAGACATTCGAGCCAAACCGATACCAAACTGGTTATACAGCTGTTCACCGACAGTACGGACACGGCGGTTGCTCAAATGGTCGATATCATCAACAATTGCTTTTGAGTTAATCAACTCAATCAAGTATTTGATGATTTCAATGATATCTTCCTTCGTAAGGACTTTGATATCCTCACTGATAGTCAGATTCAATTTTTTATTGATACGATAACGACCTACATCACCCAAATCATAACGTTTGTCAGAGAAAAACAAGTTCGTAATTACTTCACGAGCACTTGCTTCATCAGCAGGTTCAGCATTACGCAACTGTCGGTAAATATAAAGGACAGCTTCCTTCTCCGAGTTACTCGGGTCCTTCTGCAAGGTGTTATATATGATTGCATAGTCTGAAAGGTTTTGATCTTCACGGTGCAACAAGATATTCTGTGCGCCGGAATCCAAGATAGCCTCGATATTGTCATCATCCAATATAGATTCGCGGTCAACGATAACGTCATTACGTTCAATAGAAACAACTTCTCCGGTATCTTCATCCGCAAAATCCTCTACCCACGTCTTCAAAACACGAGCAGCTAACTTACGACCAACCATTTTTTTCAAGTTGGTCTTCGTCACTTTAACTTCTTCGGCCAAATTAAAAATCTCAAGAATGTCCTTGTCACTTTCAAAGCCAATAGCTCTCAGCAAAGTTGTAACAGGCAACTTCTTCTTTCTGTCAATATATGCATACATGACATTGTTGATATCTGTCGCAAACTCAATCCAAGAACCTTTGAACGGAATGATGCGGGCAGAATACAACTTAGTACCGTTTGCATGGATGCTTTGACCAAAGAACACACCTGGAGAACGATGCAATTGAGAAACAACAACACGCTCAGCGCCATTAATGACAAAAGTACCTCTCTCTGTCATATACGGAATAGGTCCTAAATACACATCCTGGATGACGGTATCAAAATCTTCGTGATCAGGATCTGTACAATAAAGCTTTAATTTCGCCTTTAAAGGTACACTATAGGTAAGTCCGCGCATTATACATTCGTCAATGCTGTAGCGGGGAGGATCGATATAGTAATCTAAGAACTCCAACACAAAATTGTTACGAGTATCTGCTATTGGGAAATTTTCAGCAAATACTTTATACAATCCCTCCTTTTTTCTTTTCTCAGGAGGAGTGTCGAGTTGAAGGAAGTCCTGAAAAGACTTCAATTGTACTTCGAGAAAATCTGGATATGGTAGAGAATTTTTAATCGAAGCAAAATTAACTCTTTGATTATTAGCTGTTGAAGACATCTAGTACGGATTTTATTGAACTTATAGAAATTATAGACACAAAAAGGTTAAGAATCTTTGTCCCCAAAGATTCTTAACCAACTTCCTGATTAACAGGTTATGAAATATTACTTAAGCTCAACTTCTGCGCCAGCTTCTTCCAATGCTTTCTTCAATGCTTCAGCATCATCTTTAGAAACACCTTCTTTAACCTTGCTTGGAGCTGCGTCTACTAAGTCTTTAGCTTCTTTCAAACCAAGACCACAATGTTCTTTAACAGCCTTAACAACCTGCAATTTAGCAGCACCAGCTGATTTCAAAACTACGTCGAAAGAAGTTTTTTCTTCTTCAGCAGCAGCACCAGCTGCAGCAGGACCAGCAACAGCAACAGCTGCAGCAGCAGGTTCAATACCATATTCTTCTTTCAAAATTGTAGCCAATTCGCTAACTTCTTTAACGGTCAGGTTTACTAATTGTTCTGCAAATGCTTTCAAATCTGCCATTTTTGTATGATTTAAATGATTATTTTACTTTGTTTAATTTAAAATTATCTTTCTTCCAAAGTCTTCAACAGACCATGGATAGTTTGTCCTGATGACTGTAAAGCTGAAATAACGTTCTTTGCCGGAGATTCCAACAATGCGATAACATCGGCAATAAGTTCTTTCTTGCTCTTGATACTTACCAACACATCCAAAGAAGCAGCATCATAGAAACCTTCTTGTACATAAGCACCCTTCAACTGAGGCTTGCCTTCTCCTTTTGTATCTTTAGTAAAGTCCTTAATCAGACGAGCTGGGGCATTAGCAACCATAGAAAACATGACTGCTGTATTTCCCTTCATTGCATCATGCAGAGGAGTGAAATCACCTTCTACATTTTCCAATGCTTTTCTCAGCAAGCTATTTTTAACAACAACCAGCTTAACATCACTCTTAAAGCATGCTCTTCTCAAACGGCTGGTAGTCTCAGCATCCATTGCTTCGATATCAGTCAAGTAGAAATTAGGATACTCGTTAATAGTAGCTGTGAGTTGTTCTATAATTACACCTTTATCTTCCTTTCTCATCGTTCAATTGTTTTTAAAGTTCATCAACTGATTTTGGGTCAATTTTAATACCCGCACTCATAGTACTTGAAAGATAAATGCTCTTTATATATGTACCTTTTGCTGAAGATGGTTTCAACTTTATCAAAGCTGAAATAAATTCCTTAGCATTGTCTCGTATCTGATTAGGATTAAATGAAACCTTACCGATAGAAGTATGAACGATACCGGCTTTGTCAACTTTGAAGTCAATCTTACCTTGTTTTACTTCTTTTACCGCATTTCCGATTTCGTTGGTAACAGTACCGCTCTTTGGATTAGGCATCAAGCCACGAGGACCTAACACACGACCAAGGGCACCAATTTTACCCATGATTGACGGCATTGTGATAATGACATCAACATCAGTCCAACCACCTTTAATCTTATTGATATATTCATCCAAACCTACATAGTCAGCACCAGCTGCAGTAGCTTCTGCTTCCTTATCTGGAGTACACAATGCAAGAACCCGAATCTGCTTACCTGTTCCGTGAGGCAATGAAACCACGCCTCTTACCATTTGATTGGCTTTACGGGGATCAACACCCAAACGAACATCTACATCTACAGATGCATCAAACTTGGTAGTAGTGATTTCTTTTACCAAAGCTGAAGCTTCTTTCAATGAATATGTCTTCCCAGCTTCAATCTTTCCTAAAGCCAACTTTTGATTTTTTGTAAGTTTACTCATTTCAATTGAAGTTTATTAATTATTACCCGGGAATGTCCCTTTAACAGTGATACCCATACTTCTTGCTGTTCCGGCAACCATTCTCATAGCTGACTCAACAGTAAAGCAGTTCAAATCTTGTAACTTGTCTTCTGCAATTGTTTTTACCTGATCCCAAGAAATTTCTGCAATTTTCTTACGATTCGGCTCAGCAGAACCACTCTTTGTTTTTGTAGCTTCCAATAATTGAATTGCTACAGGAGGGGTTTTAACAACAAAGTCGAAAGACTTATCGACATAGTAAGTAATCACAACAGGTAATATCTTACCAGCCTTGTCTTGGGTCTTGGCATTAAATTGCTTGCAAAACTCCATAATATTGATACCCTTTGAACCCAAAGCAGGTCCTACAGGGGGAGAAGGGTTTGCTGCTCCTCCTTTGATTTGCAATTTGATTTGTCCAGCAACTTCTTTAGCCATTTTTCTAAATTTTAGATATATAACATCAATAACAGAAAGAAATGTACTTTTCGTAACAAGAGTGCTTATTCTTTCTCTACTTGCGTATAAGCCAACTCAAGCGGGGTTTTACGTCCGAAGACTTTCACCATTACTTTGAGTTTGCGTTTCTCAGCATTGACTTCCTCGATGATACCACTGAATCCGTCAAACGGTCCAAAAGTGATTTTCACACTTTCTCCAACAATAAACTGAAGATCCAAATCTTCTGGCTGCTCCTGCATGTCGTCAACAGTACCTAAGATACGATTGACCTCAGACGGGCGCAAAGGAACCGGATTATCAGAACCTCCCAAAAAACCAATAATGTTGGGGATGTTTCTCAAACGATGGGCAACTTCACCAACCAAAGCAGCCTCCACCAACACATAACCAGGCAAATAAGCACGTTCTTTCAACACCTTTTTCCCATTACGTGTAATGAAAGTCTTTTCAGTTGGGATAAGAACTTGCGACACGTATTCTCCTAAGTCAGTATTCTTTATCTCAGCTTCCAAGTATTCTTTAGCCTTGTTCTCCTTGCCACTGATGGCACGTAAAACGTAGAATTTTTTCTGAACGTCCGACATACTTGTTGCGATTAAAAGATTTTCTCGTAGAAGAAGCGCATTACATTTTCAAAACCCAAGTCAATAACAAAGATCACGACAGCTATGATAAGGGAAGCAAACATAACCACAACTGCACTGTTAGCGAGCTCTGTCCTTGTAGGCCAAGAAACCTTATAAACAAGTTCGTTATAAGATTCTTTAATATATTCAACTATTTTCTTCATCGAATCGATTATTTTTGCACGGAACGAGAGGCTCGAACTCCCGACACCTGGTTTTGGAGACCAGTGCTCTACCAACTGAGCTAGTTCCGTAAAATAGCCAGCCGCAGTGCAGCTGGCTTTTTATTTAGTAGGGAAATTAATCTTCCAAGTCTGTAATCTGACCAGCACCTACTGTACGGCCACCTTCGCGGATAGCGAAACGCAAACCTTTGTTACATGCTACTGGGTAAATCAATTCTACATCTATTGTTACGTTATCGCCAGGCATAACCATTTCAGTTCCTTCTGGCAAAGTGATTTCACCTGTTACGTCCAATGTACGGATGTAGAACTGAGGACGGTAGTGGTTGTGGAACGGAGTGTGACGACCTCCTTCTTCTTTCTTCAAAATATAAACTTCAGCTTTGAATCTTGAGTGAGGTTTAACCTGACCCGGGTGGCAGATAACCATACCACGTTTAACTTCGTTCTTATCGATGCCACGCAACAACAAACCTACGTTATCACCAGCTTCGCCCTGATCCAACAATTTGCGGAACATTTCAACACCGGTTACAACTGATTTCTTGCCATCAGCACCTAAACCGATAATCTGAACTTCGTCTCCTACCTTAACAATACCTGTTTCAATACGACCTGTTGCAACTGTACCACGGCCTGTGATAGAGAACACGTCTTCAACCGGCATCAAGAAAGGTTTATCAACTTCACGCGGAGGCAATGGAATCCAAGTATCGCAAGCATCCATCAATTCCATGATTTTCTCTTCCCATTTCGGATCACCGTTCAAAGCACCCAAAGCAGAACCACGGATGATAGGAGTATTGTCACCGTCAAAACCGTAGAATGAAAGCAACTCACGCATTTCCATTTCTACCAATTCCAACATTTCTTCGTCATCAACCATATCACACTTGTTCAAGAAAACAACCAATCTAGGTACGTTTACCTGACGAGCCAACAAGATGTGCTCACGAGTCTGAGGCATAGGACCATCAGTAGCAGCACAAACGATGATAGCACCATCCATCTGAGCAGCACCAGTAACCATGTTCTTAACGTAGTCAGCGTGACCCGGACAGTCAACGTGAGCATAGTGACGGTTAGCTGTCTGATACTCTACGTGAGAAGTATTGATAGTGATACCTCTTTCTTTTTCTTCAGGAGCGTTATCGATAGAATCGAAAGAACGCAA
>ULRN01023165.1_pt1 | contig 26366 bp, 15 predicted proteins | sample 1955461 | NCBI WGS metagenome assembly ULRN01 (sample SAMEA4835683, study PRJEB28245) | human gut metagenome | biome: gut microbiome; material: fecal sample | place: Denmark | collected 2008 | reverse complement strand
GGCTGCTTTACTATCCATAGAAATTGCGATTAGTATTAATAGAAATTCAAAATACTATGGATACTAATCGGAGCTTGGATAGATACGATTTTATTGTATGTTGATTATTAGGTGTATAGGTAATAGTTTGGAAATATTAGACTTATTGTGCTTTTTAAGAGATCGAATTTGGTGTGGTTGGGCTATTTTTATTTCCAAATGGTGTTATTTCATGACTATATTATAACTTGAAAAATTCATAGTTATGAAATTCACAACTCATAACTATGTTTTGAAAAAAACATAACTATGAAATTTTATAGGATTTAGCTGTTAAAATCAATATGGATTTCCCCCTTGTCTAAGAAATGACAGGACAATACTATTATATATGCCGTTTATTCTGTATTTTTGCCAGAAAAATTAGCAGACATGGCTGAAAGCAAAGTTGAACACCTATTGGATAGCATTCATTTTCCGGAAGACCTGAGACATTTGTCACAGGATAAGTTGGAGCAGGTATGTGCCGATTTGCGTCAATATATTATCGATGTTTTGTCTGAGAATCCCGGTCACCTAGGTGCAAGCCTTGGTACGGTAGAGCTGACAGTCGCCCTTCATTATGTATTCAATACCCCCTATGACCGTATTGTCTGGGATGTCGGGCATCAAGCTTACGGACATAAAATACTTACAGGAAGGAAAGATATTTTCCATACGCTCCGTAAGTTTAAAGGAATTAGCGGCTTCCCTAATCCTGCGGAAAGCGAGTATGACGCTTTTATCGCCGGACACGCCTCAAATTCAATCTCTGCGGCGATGGGTATGTCGGTAGCCTCGGCCTTGAAGAAGGAGCTGGATCGCCATGTGATCGCCGTGATCGGGGATGGTGCTATGACCGGAGGACTCGCCTTCGAGGGGTTGAATAATGCGTCTGCCAACCCTAATAATTTGTTGATTATCCTGAATGATAACGATATGGCGATAGATCATAGCGTAGGTGGTCTTAGCCAGTATTTAGTGGATATAACGACGAGTCAAGCCTATAATAAAATGAGATACGATGTGTATCGAGGCTTAAAGAAGATCAAGCTCATCAATAATGATCGCCGGGAAAACATCTTACGTTTTAACAATAGCCTTAAAGCATTGCTTACCCAGCAACATAATTTATTTGAAGGCTTCAGCATCCGTTACTTCGGTCCGGTGGATGGGCATGATGTAAATTATCTGGTGAAGGTATTGAATGATATAAAAGATATGCAAGGCCCTAAGCTGTTGCACATCAAAACGAAAAAAGGAAAAGGCTTTAAACCTGCGGAAGAGTCCGCTACGGAATGGCATGCTCCCGGAAAATTCAATAAGGAAACCGGCCAGCGTATAATCGTCCGTAAATTAGATGAACCTCAATTATATCAAGACGTATTCGGTCATACATTGGTAGAGCTTGCGGAGAAAGATGAGCGTATTGTAGGCGTAACTCCGGCTATGCCTTCCGGTTGCTCGATGACTTATATGATGAAAGCCTTCCCGGATCGTGCGTTTGATGTGGGAATTGCGGAAGGACATTCCGTAACTTTCTCTGCCGGATTAGCTAAGGAGGGAATGATACCTTTCTGCAACGTGTATTCCTCGTTTATGCAGCGTGCGTATGATATGGTTATCCATGATGTAGCTTTGCAAAAACTACATATGGTGATCTGTCTGGATCGTGCGGGATTAGTGGGAGAGGATGGAGCTACACATCATGGCGTGTTTGATTTAGCATATCTTCGTCCGATACCGAATTTGGTAATCGCTTCCCCATTGAATGAGTTGGATTTACGGAATTTGATGTATACAGGCTATGCCGCTTTTGATGGCCCGTTCGTGATCCGTTACCCTAGAGGTAAGGGGGAGATGAAGGATTGGCGTAACGAAATGCAAGTATTGCCTATCGGAAAAGGGAAAAAGTTGCGTGACGGGGATGATATCGCCGTACTTTCTATCGGACCGATCGGAAACGAGGTGATCAAAGCCATCGAGATGGTGAAAGAAGAGGGGGTATCGATAGCCCATTACGATATGATCTACTTGAAACCGTTGGATGAGGAGCTGTTGCATGAGATCGGGCAGAAATATAACCGTATTATTACGGTAGAGAATGGAGTGATAAAAGGAGGTTTTGGTAGCGCTGTCCTTGAGTTTATGGCAGACAATGGCTATACGCCTCATGTAAAGCGTATCGGAGTGCCGGATGCGTTTATCGAGCATGGTTCTATACCGGAATTGTATCAATTATGTGGTATGGATGCCGAGAGCATTGCGAAACAGTTGAAAAAGGAGAATTGATTATTGTCAATTAATAAAATATGAAAATTGTCATAGCCGGTGCGGGAGAAGTAGGTACACATTTAGCGAAAATGTTATCTCAAGAGAATCAGGACATCATTTTGATGGATCCGAATGAGGAACGGCTGAATTTCTCAAAATCTAGCATGGAGATTCTCCCTATGGTCGGGAATCCGACCTCGCTTAGAGATTTGGAGGAGGCGGGGATCAAGAAAGCGGACTTGTTCGTAAGTGTTACTCCCGAGGAGACTACCAATGTGACGGCTTGTATGTTGGCTCATAATCTAGGAGCGCATCGTACGTTGGCCCGAATCAATAATTACGAATATTTATTGCCTAAAAATAAAGAGCTGTTCGAGAAACTGGGAATCAACTCGATGATTTATCCTGAGATGTTGGCGGCTAAGGAGATCGTGACAGCTGTACGCCGTCCGTGGACACGCCAATATTGGGAGCTATTTGGTGGAGCTTTAATTTTGATAGGTGTTAAAATTCGAGATAATTCCCGTTTGGTGAATCGAGTGTTGGCTGAGTTGCTGAATGAGCAGAAATTATATCATATTGTTGCTATTAAGCGAAAAAATGAGACGATAATCCCCCGGGGTATAGACCGGATAGAATCCGGTGATATCGTATTTTTCACGACGACCCGATCTCATATAGAGGATGTGCGCTTACTGGCCGGAAAGAAAGATCCGGAAGTAAAGAAGGTTATTATTATGGGAGGAAGCCGTATCGCTATCCGTGCTTGCCAATATTTACCGAATAACATCCGGGTAAAAGTAATTGAGGCTAATAAAGAGAAAAGTCATCGAATCGCTGAGGTCGTGCCAAGTAATGTATTGATTATAAACGGAGACGGTCGTGATACTGATTTGTTGATGCAAGAAGGCATCAAGGATGCGCAGACTTTTATAGCTTTGACGGAAAACTCCAGCACGAATATATTGGCATGTCTGGCCGCTAAGCGTTTAGGTGTGTTTAAGACAATCGCTAAGATTGAGAATATTGATTATATCCAATTGGCGGAAAGTATGGACATCGGTTCGGTTATCAACAAAAAGCTGATAGCGGCCAGCCATATCTATCAATTTCTTCTGGATGCGGATGTCTCTAACGTGAAATGTTTGACCTTTGCGAATGCGGATGTAGCGGAGTTGGTGGCTCGACCGGATTCAAAGATTACCAAGAAACAAGTCAAGGATCTCCGTCTGCCGAAAGATATGACTCTCGGTGGGTTGATTCGTGACGGTGAACCTATGATGATCAAGGGTGATACTCAGATACAGGCATACGATCATGTTGTCGTATTCTGCTTGGATACGGCTATGCGTAAGCTGGAGGACTACTTTAACTAGTTGATAGTTATGTTGAACGTACGTTTTATAGTGAAGATGCTAGGGGTGATGTTCATCCTTGAGACTTTTTTTATGCTGGCCGCTACCGTCGTAGCCTTCCTTTATCGGGGGAGTGATGTATATCCGCTTCTTATTTCAAGCGGAATCTTATTCGGGACCGGTTTTTTGTTCTATTCTATGGGCTTTAAGGCGAATGAACATTCGGCCGGCCGGCGGGAAGGAATGTTGATCGTGACATTGACATGGATTTTATTCTCTTTATTTGGAATGTTACCATTCTATATTGGAGGATATATAGATAATGTGACCGATGCCTTTTTCGAGACCATGTCCGGATTTACGACTACAGGCTCTACTATTTTAACGGATATAGAAGCGTTGCCTAAAGGAATCTTATTCTGGCGGAGCCTTACACAGTGGCAGGGAGGTATCGGTATGGTCGTATTCACCGTGGCCTTGATGCCTATTTTCGGAGGTGGTGCCTCGCAGATGTTTGATGCCGAAACGCCCGGTATAACCCATGAACGTTTTCGTCCTCGTATTACGCAAGTCGCTAAACGCCTGTGGGGGGTGTATGTTTTTCTGACACTTTTTTTAGTCGGCCTTTTATGGGCTGGTCCGATGAATTTGTATGATGCGGTAAATCATGCGTTCACGGCTATATCTACTGGTGGATATTCAACCAAAAACGCAAGTATCGCTTATTGGAATTCCTCTTATATAGAGTATGTAATAACTATTTTCATGTTTATCGGAGCAACCAATATGACATTGGTTTATTTCTGTTTTAATGGAAATATGAAGAAATTGATTAAAGATGAGGAGTTTCGCTGGTTTTTCTTTTTTGTTTTAAGCGCTATTATCGTTGTCATGATGTGGATCTTGTACCTTGGATTCGCCTCGGATGTAGAGAATGCGTTCCGTAAGGCGGCTTTCCAAGTGGTGACCTTGGTTTCTACCTGTGGATTCGCTACGGATGACTATATTCCTTGGGGACCGTTTTTCTGGTTTATCGCATTGATCTTGATGTTTATTTGTGGATGCGCCGGTTCTACTTGCGGTGGCTTGAAGATGGGGCGCTTCGTTATTTTAACGAAGAATCTCTCCAATGAATTTAAGAAACAGACACATCCCCATGCGGTGATTCCAGTACGAATGAACGGACATGTCGTATCTGGTGATATCGTACACCGTGTGTTAGCTTTTGTGTTCGCTTATATTACGTTAATCGTGGTGAGCTGTTTGGCTTTATCTTTGGATGGGATGGGATTTTCGGAGGCGATTGGTGCCGCTGTTTCTGCTATAAGTAACGTAGGGCCCGGCTTGGGAACGCTTGGTCCGGTAAGTAATTTTGCGGATGTCCCCACGGTGTCGAAATGGTTTCTGTCTTTTTTGATGTTAACAGGGCGTCTGGAGATATTTACGGTATTAACGATATTAGTCCCCGGTTTTTGGAAACAGTAAAATTATTGAAAATGAAAAGTATACAGGTCATTGCTAGTCTGTTGTGTGGTATTCTGTATTGTGGGATTTCTTTAAATGCCCAGAATGTATTGAAAGCAACGGGTTGGATGCCAGAGCACACATTTACTTCCGGAATAGAAGGCCCGGCTGTAGATAGCGAAGGAAATTTATATGCCGTAAATTATAAGAAAGAAGGGACGATCGGTATTGTACGCCCAGATGGTAGCCATGGCTGTTTTCTCGCTTTGCCGGAAGGATCTACCGGGAATAGTATCCGCTTCGGGAAAGATGGAAATATGTACGTGGCGGATTATACAGGGCATAATATCTTAAAAGTGGATATGAAATCTAAGAAGATCAGCGTATTCGCTCATGAGCCAAAGATGAATCAACCAAACGATATCGTATTCGCCCCCAATGGAAATATCTATGCGAGTGACCCGGATTGGCCGAATCAAAAAGGCCAACTTTGGTTGATTACTCCGGATGCGAAAGTCTCCTTATTGGAGACGAATATGGGAACGACTAATGGCATCGCTGTGAGTGAGGATGGTAAACGCTTGTACATTAATGAATCTGCCCAATTAAAAGTTTGGGTATATGATATATGCCCGGATGGTACTTTAAGGAATAAACGTCTATTTCATACTTTTGAGGGGTACGGTATGGATGGTATGAAGTGTGACGAGAAAGGAAATCTTTATATTTGCCGTTATGATAAGGGCACTATAGCTTTGTTAAATCCGCAAGGAGATTTAGTTGAAGAGATTCAATTGACAGGAAAACAGCCGTCTAACTTAACATTTGGAGGACCTGATCATCGTCAATGTTATGTGACATTGCAGGATCGGGGTTGTTTTGAAACCTTTAAGGCTCCTTATCCGGGAAAAGAATGGTAACCCGATATACGTTTTTGATTAATTTTGCGTTATAATAGGTACGGAATATTAAAAAGATATATAGATGATAGAATATATAAAGGGTGAAATCGTGGAACTTACACCTACACGTATGATTTTGGAGTGTGGTGGTATAGGCTACGAGCTGAATATATCCTTGAATACATATAGTGCGTTTGGGAACAAGACTACCGGAAAAATATATATATATGAGGTAATCCGGGAAGATGCTCATTTATTATTTGGCTTTGCCGAGAAAATCGAAAGGGAGTTGTTCCTTTTGCTTACTTCCGTTTCCGGAGTGGGACCGAATACCGCACGCATGATCCTTTCTTCTCTACCGCCATCCGAATTGGTTCAAGTGATCGGTTCGAAGAATGAGGCCGCATTGACTGCCGTGAAAGGGATTGGTTTGAAGACGGCCCAGCGTATCTTGGTAGATTTGAAAAATAAGGTGAAACCTATGGAGAGTATGGCCGGAAACTTGCCGGAGGCATCAGTCTCTAATGGAGCGGTAACCGAGGAGGCCGTAGCCGCATTGGTTATGTTGGGTTTCCAGAAAGCGGCTTCGCAAAAAGCGGTATCCGCTATTTTGAAAGGCTCGCCCACTTTAGCTGTGGAACAAGTAATTAAAACTGCGCTTAGAATGCTTTGATAATTGACAATTGAGGATTAACGATTAACAATTGACAATTAAATGAGAAAATGAGAAAACGAATACTGAAATATTCCATATGGATCGTTGTATTATTGTTTGGTGTCGGCTTGTATTCGCTGAATGCTGATTACCTTGCGTATACATCATCTTTGCCGGAATTGGAGTTGCTGGAAGCTCCGGAGGATACGATTCCTCCCCGTTATCCGGTAGCTAAAACTACACCGGAGGAATATCAAGATATCGTGAAACAATCACCTGCCGATTTGCGTGATCCGGAGAATGTCAAGACTACGATTGAGTATGATTTAAAGACGAATACGTATATTGTCCGTACGAAATTAGGCGATATGGAGATTGGTACGCCGATGAGTTTAACCCCAGCGGAATACCAAGATTATTCTATGCAACAATCACTTCGTTCCTATTTCCGCCAAAAGAACGAGGAAGAATTCCAAAAAGCTACGAATAAACAGTTTAACTTAACCGATATGCAGTTTAATATCGGTGCGGCGGAACGTATTTTCGGCCCCGGTGGAGTACGTGTGAGAACACAAGGTTCGGCCGAGATCACGATGGGATTGAAGACGAATAAGAATAATGATCCTTCTCTTCCGGAGCGTTCCCGTAAACGTACTTTCTTCAATTTTGACGAGAGTGTGCAGTTGAATGTACAAGCCTCGGTGGGTAGCAAGGTGAATTTCGGAATGAATTACAATACCGAGACCTCTTTTGATTTCGATTCCAAAAAATTGAAGTTGGCGTATACAGGCGAGGAGGATGAGATTATCAAGTCGTTAGAAGCCGGTAACGTGAGCATGAATACCAGCAATTCCTTGATTAATGGAGGTGCGGCTTTATTTGGTATGAAAGCGGATTTACAATTTGGTAAGTTGCGAGTGAACGCTTTGTTTGCCCAACAGGAATCTGAATCCAAGACGGTTAGCTCAAAAGGGGGCGTGCAGACGAAGCCCTTCGAGATCAAGGTGGATGAATACGACGAGAACCGTCACTTCTTCTTGGCCCATTATTTCTATGATAACTACGATAAGTTTATGGAGTCTTTGCCTACCGTCACCTCCGGTATAGAGATCTCCAAGATAGAAGTGTGGGTAACCAATAAACGCGGTAATTATGACCAGTCCCGTAATATCGTAGCTTTCACCGATTTGGGAGAAAATGAATCTCGTAATATCGGTAATACTGCGTTGGTGATGCCTTCCGGAACGGACAGACGTCCGAATAATTCAGCAAATAATTTATATACGACTTTAACCACTCAATTTACGGATGCCCGAAAGATAAGTATGGTTAATGATGCGTTGAAAGGCTCCATGGAGGGAGGACGGGATTTTGAAAAAATCGAGAGTGCCCGTTTGCTAGAGTCGTCTGAGTATACATTAAACAAGAAATTGGGTTATATTTCTTTGAGGACTCAGTTACAGGCTGATGAGGTATTGGGTGTCGCTTTTAGTTTTATCTATAATGGCAAGACCTATCAAGTCGGTGAGTTCTCTACGGATAATAAAGAGAACACGAGTGACTGTATTTATGTGAAGTTGCTAAAGGGCATCACGATGTCGCCTGATATGATGTTCTGGGACTTGATGATGAAGAACGTATACTCATTGGGTGCTTATTCGGTGCAGAAAGAAAAGTTTAAATTGAACGTAACCTATCAAAGCGATTCTACCGGTACGTATGTAAACTATCTTCCGGAAGGTAATTGTGCGAATCAAATCTTGATTCGGGTATTAGGGCTGGATCGCTTGGATACCTATGACAATCCGAATCCGGATGGCTTCTTCGATTTTATTGACGGTTATACGATACAGGCGGAGACCGGTAAGATTATATTCCCTTGTGTACAACCTTTCGGCTCGAAATTGCGGGAAAAGGTAGGTAATGCCTATGCCAGTAAATATGTATTCCAAGAGTTGTATGACTCGACATTAACTGTTGCCCGCCAGATCGCCGAGAAAAATAAATTCCTTTTAAGTGGTGAGTATAAAGCCTCGTCGGGTTCGGAGATCGACTTGGGAGCTACTAACGTGGCCCGTGGATCCGTACGTGTCACGGCAGGAGGAGCTACACTGACCGAGAATGTGGATTATACGGTAGATTATAGTTTAGGACGTGTGACGATCTTGAATGAGAGCATCATATCGAGTGGAACACCTGTTAGCGTATCTCTGGAGAACCAGTCTACTTTTAATATGCAGCGAAAGACGATGATCGGGTTAGACTTGAATTACCAGTTCAATAAGGACTTCATGGTCGGTGCCACGGTTATGCATATGTCGGAAATGCCTCTTACGGTAAAAACCACTTTAGGGGATGAGTCTATAAAGAATACTTTATGGGGCTTGAATACCTCTTATAAAGCGGAGAGCCAGTGGTTGACAAATGTATTTGATAAGTTACCCTTGTTGACATTGACCAAACCTAGCCAAATCTCATTCAATGCGGAATTCGCTCATTTAATAGCGGGACATTATGAGAATCAATATACGGGTGGTTATTCTTATTTGGATGACTTCGAGTCTACACAAAGTGGTATGGATCTTTTGAACCCGTATGCTTGGAACTTGGCGAGTACCCCCTATGAAGATTCAAATCCTAAATTTCCGGAAGCGGAGAAGGTGAACGATATCGCTTATGGTAAAAACAGAGCTTTGTTGGCTTGGTATACGGTAGACGGAATCTTCACACGTAAGAGTTCCTCTTCCCGCCCTCGACATCTTACGAATGATGATTTATCGAATCATTACACCCGTGGAGTCAGTTATAAAGAGATCTTCCCGAATAAAGAGTTGGGAACCAATGATAATACGACTTTGCCTGTATTAAACCTCGCTTTTTACCCGAATGAGCGTGGTCCGTATAACCTAGATGCGGAAAATGTAAACTCGGACGGTACGTTGGGTAATCCGGAAAAACGTTGGGGTGGTGTAATGCGCAAGATCGAGCCTAGCGATTTAGAATCTGCCAATTATGAATATATCGAATTCTGGCTTTTAGACCCGTATCTTGAGGACGAGACAGCCGAGGGTGGTGACCTATACTTTAACTTGGGTGAGATTTCCGAGGATATTTTGAAAGATGAGCGGAAATTCTTTGAGAATGGTATGCCCGTGGATGGTGATATGTCGAAAGTTGATACGACTGTCTGGGGTAAGGTTCCTCGCACGCAAAGTACAGGATATGCGTTTGATGCCCAAAATCGTGAGCTGCAAGATGTCGGTTTGAACGGTCTTTCTACGGAGGAAGAGCAAATTTTCCCTACGTATGCGGATTATTTGAATAAATTGAGGGCGAAACTATCCGGTGAGACCATCTCTAAAATGATGGATGATCCATTTTCTCCTTTTAACGATCCTGCCGGGGATAATTATCACTATTTCCGTGGGGATGATTACGATGATAAGGAATTGGATATCTTATCTCGCTATAAACGATATAACGGTACAGAGGGAAACTCACAAGAATCCGATCAAAGATATGCTACAGCCGGAAAGAGTACACCGGATGTGGAAGATATCAATGGCGATAATACGTTGAATGAGACAGAGAAATATTTTGAGTACAAGATCTCTCTCCGTCCAAAAGATTTGCAGGTCGGTGTAAACAACATCGTCGATGAGCGTACTCCGGAAGTAACCTTAATGAATGGTGATAAGGAGAAAGTAAAATGGTATCTATTTAAGATTCCTATTAAAGATTATGAGAAGAGGGTTGGAGCGATCCGGGATTTCAAGACTGTCCGTTTCATGCGTATGTATATGACAGGATTCCGTAAGTCTACGGTTCTGCGTTTCGGTACCTTGGAATTGGTTCGTGGTGATTGGCGTACTTATACGCAGGATTTGTCAAATCCTCTTATTCCGCCAAAGTCTGATGGACAGATCGTCGTATCTTCTGTAAATATAGAGGAGAACGGGCAGCGTCAGCCGGTCAACTATGTGTTGCCTCCGGGTATCAGCCGTATGTTCGATTCCAGCCAGCCTCAGTTGCTTCAACAGAACGAGCAGGCATTGTCTATGAAGATAACGGATTTATCTCCTGCGGATGCACGTGCGGTTTATAAATCTACCGCTTATGACCTTCGCCGGTATAAACGATTACAAATGTTCGCTCATGCGGAAGCGCCGATTGATGAGAGCAAGACTTTGTCGAATGGTGATTTCTCTGTATTTATTCGTTTAGGTTCTGACTATAAGAATAATTATTATGAGTATGAGGTACCTTTGGATCTGACTCCCCATAGTACTATTCTTTATAATACCAACAATAGCGCGGATCAAGAAAAAGTATGGCCTCTAAATAATACCTTGAATTTTAAACTGGAGACTCTAACCGACTTGAAGTTGGAGCGAAATAAATTGAAACGTCAAGGACAGGGAAATATAAGCTACCAAAAGGTTTATTCGAAAAATGATCCGGATAATACGCGTAATAAAATCAGTATCATCGGTAACCCTAGCTTAGCGGAGGTGAAAGTGATCATGATCGGCGTACGTAATAATACGGGTGATATCAAGAGCGGTGAGGTTTGGGTAAACGAACTTCGTATGACCGATTTCGACGAGAAAGGCGGTTGGGCCGCTAATGCGAATCTAAACGTCGCTTTATCCGATTTGGGTACGGTCAATGTAAGTGGACGAATGGAAACCGCCGGTTTCGGTGCGTTGGATCAGTCGCTGGCCGAACGTCGGATGGATGATTATTCGCAATATAGTGTGGCGACCTCGATTGAGTTGGGTAAGTTGTTCCCTGAGAAAGCAAAGGTTAGCATACCTTTTTACTATGCTTATTCGAAAGAGACTACAACTCCTGAGTATGATCCGTTGAATGAGGATATTAAGCTTTCGGACGCTTTGGATGCGGTAGAGGCCCAAGCCGAGAAAGATTCCATCAAGAGTTATTCTTTGGATCAGACCACTATTAAGAGCGTCTCTTTCAATAACGTAAAGGTAGATATTCGTAGCAAGAATCCGATGCCGTATGATCCGGCGAACTTCTCGTTAGGTTACTCTTATAGCCAGAACAGTAAGAAGAATCCGGAGACCGAATATGAGACAACCAAGGATTACCGGGGTAATTTCGCTTATAATTATACGCCTTACGTGAAACCGTTCCGACCCTTCGAGAAGCTGAAGAAGAATAATGGGTATACGAAATATATCAAGCAATTCGGACTGAATTACGTTCCGTCGAATATTAGTTTCCAGACAGCGATGATGCGGAATTACTATGAGATTAAGCTAAGGGATTTGACAAGTTCTACGGATGGAGGTAACCAGTTGCTCTCATTCAGTCACAATTTCTTGTGGGACCGTGCCTTCAGTTTGCGTTGGGACTTTACGAATAATCTGAGCATGACGTTTACTTCCGGTACGAATGCCCGCATCGAGGAACCGAATGTTCAAGTGAATAAGAAATTGAATCCGGATGATTATCAGGTATGGAAGGATTCCGTGAAGCAAAGTATCCGTGATTTGGGTACTCCTTTGAAATATGACCAAACGTTTAATGTCACTTGGAATATGCCATTGCAATTCATACCGGCATTAGACTGGGTAAATAGCTCATTGACTTATAATGCCACGTACAACTGGGATCGTGGAGCCAATGTCGCTAGTATTGAGTTGGAACAGGGTAATATAATAAAGAACCAACGTCAATTTGACTGGCAGGGTAGTTTCAATTTGCAGTCATTGTACAATAAGAATAAATATCTGAAGAAGATCAACCAGAAATTTATGGCCTCTTCCCGGGTAAGCGCTCGTCAACCGGAGAAAAAGAAGAAAGAGGTGAAACTAGAGAAAGAGATTCAATTGAGCCCGGATAGTGGAACGATCGTGCAGCATGGAATGTTTACGAAGAAGGTTCGTATCACGGCACGTGGAGCGGATGGGAAGGTCTATTCAATTAAATATAAGCCGATCAATTATGCCCAAGTCATGATCTTGAATAAAGATACGGCTCATTTGAAGCTGACAATTGTGCCTGGTCCTCAGCCTTTGGAGGGAACTTTAACAAAAGTCGCTGAATATAGTAGCCGTTTCTTGATGATGGTACGTCGGGTAAACATACAATATTCGTTGGTAGACGGTATGATGTTGAGTGGTTACGCTCCGGAGGTTGGTGATATGTTCGGACAACGGCGTACAGGAACTTTGGCTCCGGGACTCGGTTTCGCTTTTGGGGCGGTACGGAGGAGCTTTATCGATGAGGCGGACGAGCGGGGTTGGCTGGTAAAGAATGAGAATATGACGACGCCCGCCATGATCAATAGCGCGAAGAATCTTACGATTCGTGCGAATCTAGAACCTATAGCCGGCTTGAAGATTGATTTGAACGCAAACCGGGTAGATACCCGTAGTACCGATATCTATTATATGCAAGACGGTATGCCTGAGCAGATGGGAGGTAGCTTTACGATGACTACGATTGCCTTGGGGAGCGCTTTCGGCGGCAGCGGAAACGCTAATAACGGTTATTCCTCGAAAGCGTTCGATAAATTTATCGCTCACCGTAGCGTGATCGCCCAGCGCTTGGCGGATACATATTCCGGTACGGTTTATCCGAGTTCCGGTTTTATGGCGGGGCATGCTTTAGCGGGAAAACCTTATGATCCAGCCGTAGGGGGAGGTGTAAGTCTGAATTCCATGGAGGTATTGGTACCTGCTTTCTTGGCGGCTTATACAGGCAAGGACCCAAATAAGGTAGGTCTGTCAGCTTTCCCGTCCATTAAGAGTCTGCTACCGAACTGGCGTATTACGTATGATGGCTTAATCCGTATCCCGGTTATCCGCAAATACTTTAAGAGCATGATGTTGAGTCATCAATATCGTTGTTCCTATAGCGTGGGTGCGTTTTCTTCATTCTTGGATTGGGTAGATGCCGGGCAGGATGGTTTGGGATATATCCGTGATATCCAAACCGGTAATCCTACGCCGTCGTCTCCTTATGATATAGCGGCCGTGAGTATCACGGAAGGATTCAGCCCGTTGTTTGGTGTAGACGCTACTTTATTGAATAATATAACCGGTAAGTTTGAGTTGCGCAAGACTCGTAACTTAAGCTTGAATATTTCCTCTTACCAATTGGTGGAAGCGCTTTCCAACGAATTCGTGATAGGAGTCGGATATAAGTTGACTGAGTTTAACAAGGTGTTGAAAATGAAAAAGACACGTGACTTCAGTAATGACCTTACGATCCGTTTAGATTTCTCTTACCGTAAAATGCAATCGTTGATCCGTAAGATTGAGGAGCAGTTTACGCAGGCTACCAGCGGGAATATCGCCAAGACCATCCAGTTCTCTGCGGATTATGGGTTAAGTCGTGCCTTGACATTGAGAGCGTTCTATGATTTACAGATCAATGAGCCGATCGTGTCCACATCTTCTTACCCGACTTCGAACTCAAACTATGGTATTAGTTTACGGTTCTCCTTAGCGCAATAAAAAGAGTATAGTCTATTTACAGGACTTCTTGGTCTGTTTTTAAATACCTGTCTAGCGGTATGGAATAAACCTTTATATTTGCGCGAAATATAATTTGGATATGAAGAATACTTACAAATTGATAGTATTGCTGCTCCTTATCGTCCAAGCTTCTTGGGGGCAGGACGTGAAGGGGGTCGTGAGGGATGCCGAGACAAAGGAACCCTTGGCGGGCGTGAACGTCTTTTATAAAGATAAGGGGGGGACGCGCGGAACCGCTACGGATATTAATGGCTATTATGAGCTGAAAGTGACGGACGGAACCGCTATCTTGACGTTCAGCTACCTCGGCTATGAAACCTTGGCGGATGAGGTCTATATCGGGCCGGGAGTGTTCTTGACGCATGATGTTTTCTTGCGGCCCAACGTGAATATGATGGACGAGGTCGTCGTGAGTGTCGGGCGTTATGAGCAAAAGCTAAGCGATATTACCGTCTCTATGGAATTATTGAAAGCGAAAGATATCACTCGTCAGTCTCCGAAAGATTTAACGGATGTATTGAAGAATATCTCCGGTGTGGACGTGACGGACCGGCAACCTTCCGTACGCGGTGGTACGGGATGGACCTATGGCGTGGGTAGCCGTTGCTTGATTCTGGTGGACGGAATGTCGGTACTAACTCCGGGTTCCGGCGAGATAAACTGGAATATGATCCCGATGGAGAACGTCGATCAAGTAGAGGTACTGAAAGGGGCCTCTTCCGTATTATATGGCTCTTCTGCCTTGAATGGTCTGATCCATGTGAAAACGAAACGCCCCGGATTGGATCCGGTAACACAGGTGAACGTACAAGGAGGATTGTATGGGAAGCCACGCCAAGACGGGACGCCTTTATATGGAGGCTTGGATCTCTCTCATTCCCGTAGGATCAAGAATTTTGATTTGACAGTGGGGGCTAATACATTCTTGGACGACGGGTATCGGCAGGATAATTACACCCGCCGTGTCCGGGTCGGTGGGAATCTTACGTATCACGATCCCCGGGTACAAGGGTTGAACTATGGTGTGAACGTGAATTACTTGTATAACGATTATACCGGTTTCTTTATCTGGCGTTCTCCGGAGGAACCCTATATTCAATCTCCGCTGGCGAATATGGGACGCCGTGAGAATACATTTTATATAGATCCCTTCTTGAATTATACAAATTCGGAAAAAGGGACGACTCATCGTTTCAAGGGGCGTTTCTTCCATCGGGGAAGCCGTATTATCACGCATACCACGGATAAGTCTCTTTTTGACATAACGAATAATATGGGTTTTGATATCTCATCTGTTCCGGAGATTATCAATATGGCGCAAAACTGGCAAACCGAGTTATTGCCGACCTTCTTACCGTATTTGCCGGAGGTGATGAACGGGAAGGTGAGCGGATTGATGGGTGAATTGGGCAAGCTGGGAAATCATTTTTTCCCGACAGCTACCTCGGCGGATTATATGGACTTGATTTCTTGGGTGATGGGACGTACTCCGCTACCCGATAAGAATAACGTAGGGGCTTGGTTGGTAGATGCCATGAAACCGATGGAGAAAAAAGCGCCGGAGGCTACGGATCATACCTATTCCTATAATCTGGATTACCAATTCAGCAAGAAGTTCGAACATTCACAACTCACGGTTGGAGGTACTTATGAGCGTATTCATGCGGATTCGAAAGTGACCGGGCAGCATAGTAGCGATAATGTGGCTACCTTCCTGCAATATGATCATAAGTTTATCGATCGTTTGAACGTCTCGGTCGGTGTTCGTCTGGAGTATTACCGGGTCGATGATTTCTACCGGGAAGCGGAGACGAAGATTTTCGGGGCGAAGGTTCCGGTAAAACCTGTTTTCCGTGGAGGCTTGAATTATGAATTGGGTGAGTATAGTTTTATCCGGGCATCTTTCGGACAGGGATACCGTTATCCATCCGTTACGGAGAAGTTTATCCTGAAGGATATCGGAGGTGTGGGAGCTTTCCCGAACGCTGAATTGAAAGCGGAGCAAGGTTATAATGCCGAACTTGGTTTCAAGCAAGGCTATAAGTTCGGCAATTTGAAGGGCTTTATCGATGTGGCCGGCTTTTATACCCGTTACAAGGATATGATCGAGTTCCGTTTCGGCCTGTTTAATAATAAGACCTTCGATTATATCGATGGGCTTTCCAAGTTGTTTAATGCGTTCTCTAGCGGCGACGGCTTAGGAATCGGCGCTCAGTTCACGAACGTAGGCCGGGCGGAGATTTATGGGGTAGACTTGTCTACCTCGGGTGTGTATGAGTTTAACCGTGATACTCGTCTGGCATATACTTTGGGGTATGTTTATACGAATCCGATCGATATGGACGTGGATTCACGGAACGCGGAGGAGGAAGCGAATGATGACTTAATGGCGATGCGTTCGAAATCGAATGACAGCAAGTATTTAAAATATCGCCAGAAACATTCCGTAAAGGGGGTATTCGATCTGGAATGGAAACGGTTTAATATCGGAACGAATATGTCATGGAAAAGCAAGACATTGGCGGTCGATTATTTTATGGTCGATGAGCGTACGAAAGCGGAGCCTAACCTGATGGATTATATGCGCTCGATGCTATTCGGAAACTTACATGATTATTGGGCAGAGAACAATAAAGGATATTTCGTCATGGATATGCGTGTCGGGATGAAAGTGACGAAGAATATCCATGTACAAGGACTGGTGAACAACGTCTTAAACAAGCGCTATAGCGCCCGCCCGATGGATGTCGGCGCACCCCGGACTTTCATTCTGCAAGTAGGAGCCAATTTCTGACAATTCACCCGGTTGTAGAGACGGAGCGTGCTCCGTCTCATCCCCTCAAAATGGTAACAAGGAATCCCCTCAGACGGTGGGAGACGGGGCACGCCCCGTCTCTACAACATGTGATAATTTTTCAATTCCGTTCGTAAACGAATCGCTTGATTGTCCGTCACCTTATCCATCAGTTTCCAGAACTTTTCGCTATGGTTCATCTCTATCGTATGGCAAAGCTCATGCAATAATACATAATCCACCAAATGCCAAGGAAGAAGCATCAGGTATAGTGAAAGGTTGACGCTTTTCCGCGGCGTACAACTTCCCCAATGCGTCTTGCTGTTGTTGATCTTTACCCCGGTCAGCGTAAAGCCGTGTTGCTGGGCCAACCGAGCGATCCGTTGGGGAAGCAATCGTTTCGCCTCGTGGCGGAATGCCTTTTCCAACATGGATTTCAGCAAGGATTGTACCTCTTCTCTCTCAAAACAGGTTTCCAAGGGACAGGCGATATGCAAGATTCCCTCTTCTAAGCGCATGTAGAAATTTTCCCTTTCCGTCCGGAAGATATGTGTCTGGAAGGTTGTGGCTTGCAATTGCGTCTGCTCGTCGATCAAGGGGCGTGCCGGATGCTTCTGGAGCGCCTTGATCAATTTCGGTTTGTTCTCCATGATAAAAGCGATCATACGTTTCTCGTCTCCCCCGGGTGGCATCGTGGCGGTTATCTTTCCCTTTGATATCTTGAGCGTGTATCGAGTGGCCCGGGGAGTGGTACGGAGCGTTATGACTCCCAAATCCTTGTCTTGTATATTCTTTTCCATTCCTGCCACAAAAGTAATACATTGAGAGAAACAATAATACGATGGAATTGATTATCTTCGCGATCGTAAATGTTAAAAACATAATCAATATAATAAATTAGCAATCATGAGCAAAAAAGCACTTTTAATTATCTGTGATGGTTGGGGAATTGGTGACAAAGGTAAAGACGACGTGATCTTTAACACGCCGACTCCGTATTGGGACGAGTTATTGAAAACTTATCCAGCCTCACAGTTACAGGCTTCTGGCGAGAACGTTGGTTTGCCTGACGGACAAATGGGTAACTCTGAGGTGGGCCACTTGAACATCGGTGCTGGCCGTATCGTTTACCAAGATTTGGTGAAGATCAACATCGCTTGCCGCGAGAATACGATCATGGAGAACCCGGAGATCAAACGTGCTTATAGCTACGCGAAAGAGAATAATAAGCAGATCCACTTCATGGGCTTGGTTTCCGATGGTGGTGTACATAGCTCTTTGGAGCATTTAATGAAACTGACGGATATCGCCAAGGAATACGGAATCAGCAAGGCTTATGTTCATTGTTTCATGGATGGCCGTGATACGGACCCGAAGAGTGGTAAAGGCTTTATCGAGACGTTGGAGAATCATCTGAAGACTACCGGCGGTAAGATCGCTTCTATCATCGGACGTTATTACGCTATGGACCGTGACAAACGTTGGGAACGCGTGAAAGAGGCTTACGACTTATTGGTCGAAGGTAAGGGTAAGCAAGCCGAGTGCATGGTAAAAGCGATGGAAGAGTCGTATGCTGAGGGTGTAACGGACGAGTTCATCAAGCCGATCGTTCACGTTGAGAACGGAAAGCCGGTAGCTGTTATCGAGGAAGGCGATGTCGTGATCTTCTTCAACTATCGTAACGACCGTGCGAAAGAGCTTACGGTTGTATTGACTCAGCAAGACATGCCGGAGGCTGGTATGCATACGATCCCGGGCTTGCAATATTTCTGTATGACTCCGTACGACGCTAGCTTCAAGGGTGTTCATATCTTGTTCGACAAAGAGAACGTAAATAATACGCTGGGTGAGTTCTTGGCAAACGTAGGTAAGACTCAGTTGCATATCGCCGAGACAGAGAAATACGCTCACGTGACTTTCTTCTTCAACGGTGGCCGCGAGACTCCGTTCGATAGCGAGGAGCGTATCTTGGTCCCTTCTCCTAAAGTGGCTACTTACGACTTAAAACCGGAAATGAGCGCTTTCGAGGTGAAAGATAAATTGGTGGACGCTATCAATACGAAGAAATTCGATTTTATCGTAGTGAACTACGCCAACGGTGATATGGTAGGCCATACGGGTGTCTACAAAGCGATCGAGAAAGCGGTCGTAACGATCGACGCTTGCTTGCACGATACGGTTGAGGCCGCTAAAGCCAACGACTATGAGGTAATCATCATCGCTGACCATGGTAACGCGGATCACGCCTTGAACGAGGATGGCACTCCGAATACGGCTCACTCCTTGAACCCTGTTCCATTCGTTTATGTGACAGCCAACAAGGACGCTAAAGTAGAGGATGGTATCTTGGCCGATGTGGCTCCTTCAATCCTTCACATCTTGGGCTTGAAACAGCCGAAGGAGATGACAGGTAAGTCATTGATTAAATAAGAGCTAGGCGCATCTTATGATCCAGATAGATGACACTTTAGTAAGTCTTGACGTTATCGAGCGTTATTTTTTATGTGATCTTTCCAAATGTAAGGGGGAGTGCTGCGTGGAAGGAGATTCCGGCGCTCCATTAGAGGATTCGGAGTTGGCGAAGCTCCAGAAAGTATTGCCCATTATCTGGAATGATTTATCCCCGAAAGCTCAAGAGGTCATTAATAAGCAAGGCGTAGCTTATATCGATGAGGAAGGCGATACGGTTACCTCTATCGTGAACGGCAAAGATTGTGTCTTTACCTGTTACGACACCGATGGTACTTGTAAATGCGCTATCGAGAAAGCATACCGGGAAGGTAAGACAGATTTCTATAAGCCTGTTTCTTGCCATCTTTACCCGATACGTGTCACTCAGTATCGGGATTTCAAGGCCGTGAACTATCATCGCTGGAGCGTTTGTAAGGCAGCGGAGATCTTAGGAAAGAAAGAGCAATTGCCGGTTTATAAGTTCCTCAAGGAGCCCTTGATCCGTAAGTTCGGCCAGGCTTGGTATAAGGCCTTGGAAGAGTGTGCGGAGGAATGGAAGAAGCAGCGTGAGGAGTAGCTTTTAGATCGTTTATAAATATAAAAAATCCCTTCAGTCTCTCCCTTTGATAACTATACGTTAAAAACGGATGGAGGCTGAAGGGATTTTGTTTTATAGTCGCTCTATTTCCTCAAGGGAAAGGCCGGTGCATTTTTGGATGATAAGAGGGGTTATTCCCTCGGCTTTCATATTACGTGCCGTAGATTCTTTCCCTTTTTGCAGTCCCTCTTGCAATCCTTCTTGTAATCCTTTTTCCATGCCTTCTTCCATCCCTTTTTTCATGCCTTTCTCAACTGCGAAATCCAAGGTGTTATAATAATCATTATACATCTTCCACTCCGCCTCGTACTGCGCTCGTTGTTTGGGGGTGAGGTTCGCCATGGATCCGATGCGTTCCAACCGCTCGAATATGGCCTTGCGTGCCTTGAAAGGCATTCTGTCTAATGTGTCCATATGCTTTAGTACATAAATCCAACGTTCAAAATCTGTCTCGCATTCTTCCTCCTCTTTGTTGAATCGAGGAAGCTCAATATAGATTTGGCGGAACTTGGGGTTGAATACCTGTCCGGTCTCCCGGTCCGCCAATATGATGTCCCTTCGGAATTTTCCCTCCTTCCCGTTTTTGTCTGACCCGTTCTCTTCGTCCAGCGTGAAGTTCAAGAAGAATACTCCGTACACGGCCGCTAGCTCATAGTCCCATGTTCCCTTTATACCCTGTTCCACCACCGAGTGCGAGAGGTAGTATAAGGCCCTGTCCTTGAAGTGGGGCTGTTCCTTGTTCTGCATCTCGATTATGATCCGTTCGCCCTTGTCGGTCTCGCAATGGATATCGAAGATGACCTTCCTTCCTTGTTCTGTCTCGGGCAATCGCTCATTGTTCATGATCCTCAGCTCCGTGATCGTATGCTCCCCTTCGAGGAGGTCGTTCAGGAACTCGATTAGTATGTCCTTGTCCATTTCCCTACCGAATATGTGCTTGAAGCCGAAATCGGTGAAGGGTTGATAAATTTTCCCATAGTGTTTATAGGTTTTAGTGATTAATAGGATATAGATGGCTCTTTTCCATCTTTGGCGATAAAGATACGATTTTTATTATATGGGGCATTCATTTAGGCTTTAAAAAACACGTACGTCTTTGGTTTTCCTATTGAAAATAAAGTTTCCTTTTTGGCTATTACCTTCCTTTTTGTTGTATCTATCTTTCTTTTTTTGAGGTATATCACATTTTCTGCGTTTGGGAGAACCTTGTGTAGTTTGAGTGAAGACGAGATATTTACGGCTTCTCTAGGAAAAAATGTGTATTTGACAAAACTAATAGCTTTCTCAATGAGTGGGATGCTCGCATCCATTCCGGGAGTACTTTATGCTTATTATATTTCATATGTAGACCCGACTAGCTTTACGGTTGCCGAATCTATTTTTATCCTCTCAATTGTTATAATAGGAGGAATGAGAAAGCTTTGGGGATGTTTGATCGCTGTGATATTTTTGACTCTATTGCCGGAGATACTCCGTTTCATAGGTTTACCTAATTCGATAGCGGCCAATCTGAGACAGATCATTTATGGTGTTCTCTTGATTTATGCAATGTTTAGATCTTGTGGGAAGTAAACACTACAAGCAAAATTCCCCCGGGCTTTCTGCTCCGGAGGGAATGAAGCCCTTTTGCCTGTGAGGGTGGAGTGGTTTTGTTATTATTAACACTGTAATATGCAAATGTATATTGTTGAATATTCATTTGCATATTATCTTTGTGACGTTATCATGATGACGCTTGAAGGGCTAAAGGTTCGGATGGAAGAACTAATAGGCCAATTAGAATTCCATTCCCGTTTCTACGACATGATCTTGGCCGAAGACATGGCGAATGGAACGGAACTACTTGAAGCGATTGACGAGATGCTTGATGAGTACATTGATTTGAGCGAACAAATCAAGAAGCTTCAAGGTTGAACAGAGGAGGAAGCTCGACTTCGGGTTTCCTCTATCTGATCACTTTATAAAAATAGGAGATATAAATATGAATGCGGAAGAAAAATTAAATAGCTTGATAGCGGAGTATCGTTTATTAAAGACAGAAGAAGAAAAAAAAGGCTTTGATGAAAAAATGCGACATACTTTATCCGAGATATCTCCGGAAGAACGTAAGAAATTTCGTAACGCATTTCTTATCTCAGCCAGACAGACATTAGCCAAAGCAAAGGAACTGAAAGAAGAGGCTGAAATCAAACTCTTATTGAATGGCGTAGATAATTATCTATCTCTCTCTCAAATAGCCCAAGATTATTTTGGTAAAAGCCGTAGCTGGCTTTACCAACGTATCAATGGAGCTATCGTCAACGGCAAACCCGCACAGTTTACGCCAGAGGAACGGCAACAGCTGTCCAATGCCTTATTAGCTATTAGTGAACGCATAAAGGATACAGCCTTAAAGCTAAAGGTGGGTTAATGAGGCTTTCTGCGTCAAATGTAAGCCAGAGCTTATTTGAAAATACGGGAAACATGTGCCTGTACAGGCCCTGATAACCAAGAAACGGACACTTTCATTGGTTGTTGAAGTGAATAACTAACGGCTTGGGAAGTGAATAACTAATCACTTGGAAAGCCTTTTTATACCGGAACCAATAAGGTCTTCTCAGTGACTTTGGGATGCGGTTCAGTTATCCTGCGGGGCTTTTCTATGTCGATTATTCTGTTGTAGCCCTTGCGGATGGATGGTAAGCGAAGCGGCGATAATCATGACAGTTTGCGCGAAACAAGGCTGTTTGTTTGACATACCTCTTCTTTGGAGAAGTCTAACCAGAGAGAAGAAATAGGTGAAAAGGGCCTTTTTGTCTCTTATTTATAGGTAAAAGGTCGCTTTTCCGGTGAGAAAGGTGGTGTTTGCCCATGCGAATATATGCGTTAGCCAACGCAACTGTATGTTTTAGCCGACGTAACCGTATGTATTAGGTGATACATACGGTAGTAATCCCCATCGCATACGATAGAAATGGCCTTCACATACGGATGAATTACAGGTTTTAGCCTTAAGAATATGAATTTGGATGAATAATTTTCGCCAGAATGAAAGGGCATATTCCGTTATCTTGTTATGGAATAACTACTTGCGAATATTTTTTCTCGTTTTACGGAACTATATGTATAATCTCCCGGAAAATTCGATTCTCAAGGGCTTTAATTTACAAAGTGTCACAATGACAATCCGTAAATTCCGGATGACTCGTTTAATATAATATTAATGTACGCCTGTACATTATTAATGCTATACTATAAAAGTTGATGAATAATAGATTGAAATGATATCTGGAGTATGGAAACGACTAGTTTAAACGAACGATTCTTTTAGTCATTTGCAAAGGTACGCGTTTCTTCGATACTTGCAACCCTTCCGGGCTATTTTTTTACAGCTTATTCTCTTTCTTATCAATAGGATAGGTTATCCTTTACGAAACAAGCGATTCCTTCAACGAACCTTTCTATTTACCCCTTATAAAACGCAAGATTAAAACCTTCGTTTAAACTAGTCGTTTTTGAATGACAAAGCAATCGATACGATAACGTAATGAGCTGATTATCTTAATAAACACTAGTATTAATATTAATTTTAGAATTATGAACAAAAAGTTTTCTACTCTTTTGGCTGGTGCTGCGCTTCTGGGTGCGGTGACGGCTAATGGTGCTGTTAAGCTGAATCAAGGAGCGAATAACGGTCTTTATCAGCTTAAGGCAGGTTCTGCTTTCTTGAGTATTACCGAAAATTCCACGACTCACGAAGATGAAATCAAAATGGTTTCTCACTCTTCCGCAAATTTAGGAGGTACAATGTGGTGTGTAACGGTTGATGCCGAGAATCAAGGACAGAATCCTAAGTATGATTTCACGAACAAGATCGGAAAGTTTTTAGGTCTTGAGATCAGCACGATCAAAGGTAAGGCGGAGGCTCCGTTAGCTGCTGTACCTGCTGTTGTCGGTGGTGATCTTTCCGGTTGGAAATTCTCTCCTGTATTTAAGAATGGTGTGGAGAAATCCGTTCTCTATTCTTATTTCACGAATGACTCTGTAATCGGTTTGAAGGTGAATACTAGTGGCGATGTAGAAATGGTTAAAACTATAGCTACTACAGCTGGTATTACTGCCGCTGGTTTCACTGAATTTGAGTTGGTAGAGGCCGCTTCGATCGTTGTCTCAGGTGCTGATGAATTGAATACGATCTTTGGTACCCAAGATAAGAAAGCTGGTATCACATTGAAGTTTACTCCGGATGTATTAGGAGATGGAGCGGTAAACTACTTTACCGAGAAGAAGTTCACGGTTGAAGCTTCTGGAACTCCTAATTATTTCCATGTATTGAGAGCCGACTCTTCTTACTTGTACGTAGATACTGCTTATACGAATGCTGTGGGTGGAGCTAAGTTCTTGGCTTATAACTGGAGCAACTTAAAGGATACTTATAAGACTGGTACTAAGAATCATGCTACTCCGAAAGATTCTATCAATGCTACAGATTTATCAGACCAATATAAATTTATGTTTACATATTGGCCTTCAAATGACAGCTTGGAGATTCAGGTTAAACAATCTTTGTTAAAAACAAGTGAGACGTATTGGAAAGATGTTACTGCTACTACAGCTATGCAAAATCAGCATATCTCTTTGCAAGAGTTGCTGAAAGACAAGGTTCGTATCTTGACGGTAGATGCGGCTCAAAATACTAAGATTGAGTTAGGTTTCGCAGGTTGCAAAGTTTTGCCTACTACAAAGACAACTGTTGATGATGGTGTTTATGTAATCAGAAATGCTAAGACTGGTAAGTACTATGCTGCTCCGCTTTATAATGAATCTGCATCTAGTAAATACGAGTGGGTGACTTTGGATATTCAAGATGCTACTCATATGCCTGCTTATCAATGGGTTGTGTTGAAGAAGAACGTAACAGATAAGAATAAGGTTTCTGCTGTAGATTTGTATAACCGTGAGTATAATGACGGTACGGCTGCTGATGCGACTCTCCAATTGAATAAAAATGCGGGGGCTACTTATATGTATGCTGCTAGTTTTGGTGACTCTTTGGAATTTATCCCAGTCGCTAAAGAAATCTATACTGATAAGTATGTGGGTTATAAGCATTTGACTAATGATGAGTTGATCACGAACAAATATACTTTCAACTACTGGCATCCGTACGCATCTGATAAATTTATCGGTGTTAAGGATTCTACGATGAATGTGTTAGAGGGTAAGAAAGCGTTCACTCTTAAGTCTTCTTACAAAGAACATGCTTATGGCTATAATCCTTCTGAGGAGGTTTCCGGTAATGCGGACAAGAAGATCACGGGTCGTATCCCTGGCTTAGTGAGACCGGTAAGAACGATGTATATCATTACTAATGGTGAGACTACTTTCCGTAATCATAACGTAGCGGTAGAGTCTAAGTATAAATTGAGTAAGTATTATCCTAATACTACGAACGACTCTGTTTACTTCAAGGAGAACAACCATATTGAGGGTAACCATTACTATGCTATCCTTGAGGCTACTTCCGCAGGTGCTATCAGCACTCATAAAGCAGGTGTTTCCGATTATGATGCTTCCGCTACTTTGAAAGCTCAGGTAATGGGTGAGACTCGTACTTCCGCATTCGCTATCGCTCCGGACGAGACTCCGTTGTATCGTCAATTCAATAATGAACTTCTTGGTGAGAACGTTGATAATTCAGCTGATAGCTTGATGTTCAAGGAAACTATCCGTGGTGAATATTTGATGGATGAGCATAATGGTACCTTGTTGAACAAGGATGTTGATTACGCTGGTATCTGGAGTGAGGGTAAGGCTGATGGTAAGTTGGCTTTCCGTATTGACACAGCATGGTTAACTCGTGGCGCAGGTAAGGTTAAACCTCAATACTTGGTATCCGCTTATCGTGAGTTGATCGAGGGTGAGAAGATCATTCCTTGTACTGAGACAGGCAAGCATATCACTGCTGATGGTCAAGTTACAGAAGATCCATATCAATGTGTACATGCTGTTCATGTGAAGACCCCAGCATTCATCTATGGTAAGTATTTGGTTAACTACTCAGACTCTGCTGCCGCTGTTGCTGCTCGCAAGGAAGCTCTTAACCCGTACTTGTTCAATACGAAAGCAGTTTCAAACAGTAGCTATACTCGTGTAGGTTTCGTTCCTGCCGTTCAATATGGTGATACTTTGATCGTTTTGACAGGTAAGTACAAAGCTATGACTGCTGATCAATTGAAGAATGAGGGAATCGAGTCTATTATGGCTGTTTATAAGAAAGATTATCCGAAATTCATCAACGTATTGTCTGGAGACAAGCATAAGAACGTAACTTGGTCATTCCGTTATGTAAATCCGGATAAGGCTGC
>ULRN01006779.1_pt1 | contig 26407 bp, 14 predicted proteins | sample 1955461 | NCBI WGS metagenome assembly ULRN01 (sample SAMEA4835683, study PRJEB28245) | human gut metagenome | biome: gut microbiome; material: fecal sample | place: Denmark | collected 2008 | reverse complement strand
TACTAGGACGTGCCGAGGCTTTCGCTGCGAAGAACGGCGTAATCCCATCCGCTTTCGACGGAATCGGTATCGGACTGGGCTTTACGATGGCTCTTACGCTGCTGGGCGCTTGCCGTGAGTTCTTGGGAACCGGTAAGTTATTCAACGTAACCTTGATGCCCGAGGAATACGGTTCGCTGATCTTCGTATTGGCTCCGGGAGCGTTTATCGCCTTGGGTTATCTGGTAGCAATAGTAAACAAACTGCGTAAAGCATAATAAACGGATCATATGGAATATATATTGATATTTATCGCTGCCGTATTCGTTAATAACGTTGTACTGGCACAGTTCTTGGGAATTTGTCCGTTCTTGGGGGTATCTAAGAAAGTGGAGACTGCCGCAGGCATGGGAGCCGCCGTTACGTTCGTGCTTACGATCGCTACGATTGTTACATTCCTCGTGCAAAAATACATATTGGACGCTTTCGGATTAGGGTTCATGCAGACGATCAGTTTCATCTTGATCATCGCCGCCTTGGTTCAGATGGTGGAAATCATATTGAAGAAGGTCTCTCCCGCCCTTTATCAAGCGTTGGGCGTATTCCTTCCGTTGATCACCACGAACTGCTGTATCCTGGGTGTAGCTATCCTTGTAATCCAAAAAGAGTATAATTTATTGGAATCTGTGGTATATGCTATCTCGACCGCTATTGGATTTGCGCTAGCTTTGATTATCTTTGCGGGTATTCGGGAGCAACTAGCCATGACGCATGTTCCGGAAGGCATGAAAGGCACTCCTATCGCCTTGATAACAGCCGGTTTGCTGGCTATGGCTTTTATGGGATTCTCGGGTATCGTATAACAAACTTATCTAAATGAACACTAGAATGAAAAAGAAGATTTTAGTAGCGGGCGGAACCGGTTATATCGGCTCACACACCACAGTAGAATTGCAGAACGCCGGATATGAGGTAGTCATTATCGACGATTTGTCAAACTCGAATATCGAGGTGCTCGATGGTATCGAGAAAATCACGGGCATCCGTCCGGAGTTTATCCAATTGGATCTAAAGGATAAGGAAGGTACTCGCAAGGCATTGGAAGCTCATCCGGGCATCAAAGGCATTATCTTGTTCGCAGCTAGCAAGGCGGTAGGAGAATCCGTACAGCAGCCTTTGAAGTATTATCGCAATAATATTGTCACTTTGGTGAACTTGTTGGAGATGATGCCTGAATTCAATATCGAAGGTATCGTATTCTCTTCCTCTTGTACGGTATACGGACAACCGGACCCGGAGAACTTGCCGGTAACCGAGAATGCCCCGATCAAACCCGCTATGTCTCCTTATGGAAACACGAAGCAGATCAACGAGGAGATTATCCGGGATACGATCCATGCAGGAGCGCCTTTCAAGAGTATCATCTTGCGCTACTTCAACCCGATAGGCGCTCACCCGAGCGCAGAGATCGGCGAGTTACCAAATGGTGTTCCCCAGAACTTGATCCCGTACTTGACACAGACGGCTATGGGTATCCGCAAGGAATTAAGCGTATTCGGCGATGATTATGATACAGCAGACGGTTCTTGCATCCGTGACTATATCAATGTCGTAGACTTGGCGAAAGCACATGTAATCGCTATGGACCGTATGCTTGAGAATAAGTCTGATGAGCATATCGAGATATTCAACCTAGGTACCGGCAATGGTGTTTCTGTCCTTGAACTGATCAATACTTTCGAGCAGACAACAGGCGTTAAGGTTCCGCACAAGATCGTGGGCCGTCGTGAAGGTGATATCGAGAAGGTATGGGCCAATCCGGAGCACGCGAATAAGGTATTAGGCTGGACCGCCAAGGAGACTTTAGCCGACACCCTGCAATCCGCATGGAACTGGCAGAAACGTTTGAGAGAACGTGGCATCCAGTAAATAACACAAAAAAAGAGGCCGTATCTGATAGCGCTTAGCTAAGATACGGCCTTTTTTATATCCTTATATCTACAAGTACTTCTCTAAGATCTCAAGAACCTTCCCGAAATCGATCGGCTTAGCGATATGCTCATTCATTCCGGATTCTTTACACAACTTGATGTCTTCCGCAAATGCGTTCGCAGACATGGCTATTATCGGCATGGACTTGATATCCGGACGTTCTAATGCCCGAATATGGCGAGTAGAGTCGTACCCGTTCATGACCGGCATCTGGATATCCATAAATACCAAGTCATAATATCCCGGACTAGAGTTTTTTACCATATTCACCGCGACAAGGCCATTTTCCGCCTCCTCTACCACCGCACCGGTCTCTTCTAGCAACACAGTCGCTATTTCCCTATTCAAGCTATTATCTTCCACCAGCAAGATCCGCTTACCCTCAAAGTTACCGAAAGGATATTGAGGCTTCTCCGTCTCTTCCTCTTTTTTCTCTTGCTTGATAGCGAAACTTTTCATCAAATAAAATAATTTGGATTTCATCAACGGCTTACTTATGAATCCATCGACACCGGCTCGTTGGGCTATCTCCTCAAAATGCGGACAATCATAAGCGGAAAGAATAATGATCGGAATATCCCGGCCAACGACTTTTCGGATACGGGTAGCGGTCTCGATCCCATCCATTCCCGGCATTTTCAGATCAAGGATAACGGCAAAATAGTCATCATTAAGATGATGTGCCCTCTCTACTTTCCCGATAGCCTCCTCACCAGAAATGGCATACTCGCCTTTCATTCCGATCTCGTTAATCCTCATACATGCGTTCTCGCAACACACGATATCATCGTCTACCACGAGAACCGGTAAATCCCTTAAATGATCATCCTCAAAACACCCTTGATCCTGCAATTTCAACTGCATCGTAAATGTAAAAACGGAACCTTTGCCATATTCACTCTCCACCTGAATCTCACCATTCATCATATGAGCGATATTACGGCTTATCGCCATGCCTAAACCGGTTCCTTGTATATTCCGCAGGGTTGCGTCTTCCGCACGTTCAAATGGCTCGAAAACCTTGTGTAAGAAATCCGGCTTTATCCCGATACCATTGTCTATAACCATAACCTCAAATAGGCCATAATTAGCATTTTTAATTGGCTTTTCCCGTATCTCAAGTGTTATTTTCCCATAGTCCGGCGTATACTTTATGGCGTTCGACAGCAAATTCAACAATACTTGCTGAATCCGTTGCACATCGCCAATCAGCTTTTCATGTTTGACTTGAAACAAGTGAACCCGGAAATCCTGAAACTTCTGACTGACCGAAGTCTGAACCATAGTGATTACGCTTTGCAATAACTCGCCCATATCGAACTCCTCGTCTGTCAGCAAAATATGTCCGCTCTCTACCTTAGACATATCCAAGACCTCATTGATCAAGTTCAATAACAATTTGGAAGAAACCATAATCTTCTTCAAGCAATCCACTATACGCTCCCGATCGTCGATATGCATACTGGCGATAGTGGTCATACCGATAATGGCATTCATCGGAGTACGTATATCATGGCTCATACGGGATAAGAAATCCGATTTAGCCTGATTTGCCGATTTAGCCACTTGTAGGGCATCTTGAAGTAATTGCCTTTGCCGCTCTTCCTCACGAACCTCCATAATATCGGTCCGGGTCAAAAGAAGTATATTCCTCTCCTTATCGAAAAAGCTAAAACGCAACTTCTTATCCCTAAAAACGCCATTCTCCATCACCTGACAGAACAAGACATACTCACGGGAATTTCGTAAGACAGATAAGACATGATCTAGGGAAAGATTTCGGGTTAACTCATCTCGCTGATCCTCCGGCACATATTTCTGGTGGAACTCGGCTACCTCTTTTTCATAGTCATTACTCGCTATCGGGGGGACCGGCGTCCCACTTTCACGATTGGAAGTATACATGACATAGCTATTCGTGTTTGCCTCTATATAAACGACATAATCATACTCAGTCTGAACGGCAGCCTCTACGATCTGTGCCTTGCGACAATGATTCACATAGCGGCTGAAAAGAATGACACGATCCGGAATTCCACTCTCATCTTTCAAGATACGAATAAAAGCCTCATGCCACTCAAAACCAAACAAATCATTACAGAAACGCATGTCGAACTTCTTATTCGCTACGCCGCTAGCCGCCATTTGCCGCAATGAATTCAAGGATAAGATCTCCTCCCATTTCCCTAAATCCGCAGGATATACATATTCTTGAATGTAAGTCTGGCAAAGTTCTGTATAATCCAAACATTCTCCTTCCCTTTCGGGAGTCATCGAATCTTTAATTATCTCAACCTTTTCATTACCTAATGTGACGATCCAAAGCGTATCGACTAGCTCCTTTACACCACAGAGTAGTTCTTCCAAATTTAAAGTAGTATTTGTCATTTTCAATGATATAGATTTAATTAAGAGGAATAGAGATCCTATGATTTTGAGAGTATTTCATCGAGCCTCCCTCTCCAATCCTCTCCATTCAAAGGCTGATAGGTATGAAACCCTAGTTCCTGCCCCACTACGATATTATTCTTACCATCATCTACAAATAATGTTTCCTCTGGTTTGATTCCTGAATCCAAGACCATGCGATCAAAAATTTCACGATCCGGCTTCGTGACACCGATCTCTATTAAACGACGAACAGGTTCATCCCGGTCCAAATCTATGATAACGCCCCCCAGATCGAATACTATATTTTTTATTTTACCCATTGCGATACTATTTAAGTCCTAAAGATACAATTTATTCCGTATATCTAGGTTACAAGGATAAAAAAGGGTATAATCTTCAACGATTATACCCCAATCCAAAGCTATATTTATGTATATAAGACTTAATCCAATTTATGGATCACCAAACCGGAGCGAAGCTTCGGTTCGAACCACGTCGTCTTCGGCGGCATGATATTACCCGTATCGGCGATATCCATCAATTGCTTCATCGTAACGGGATACAAAGCCAAGGCAACTTTCATCTCACCGCTATCCACACGGCGTTTCAATTCACCCAAGCCACGGATACCTCCCACGAAATCGATTCGCTTGTCCGAACGTAAATCCTTAATGCCTAAAATCTCATCCAGAATCAAGTTCGAAGAGATCGTGACATCCAATACGCCTATCGGGTCATTATCATCGTACGTACCGGGCTTAGCGGTCAAAGAATACCATTTCCCTCCTAAATACAGGGAGAAATTGTGCAAGGCACCCGGTTTGTAAATAGCAGAGCCCTTCTCCTCTACCACGAAGTTTTTCGTTAATCTCTCAACGAATTGTTCCTCGGTCAAACCGTTCAAGTCTTTTACCACACGGTTGTAATCGATAATGGTCAATTGGTTGGCCGGGAAGCAAACAGCCATGAAATAGTTATACTCCTCGTCTCCCTTATGATCCGGGTTTTGCTTGGCCTTCTCCACTCCTACCAAAGCAGCGGCGGCGGAACGATGATGTCCGTCGGCAATATACAACGCAGGCATCTCCCCGAATAACTCCGTGATGCGGGCGATGTCCTTATCCTCATCGATAATCCAGAACGTATGGCCGAAACCGTCTAATTTCGCCACGAAATTATATTCGGGCTCACGAGCTGTATATTTCATAACGATAGCGTCTAGCTCTGAGTTGTCGGGATAAGCGAAGAATACCGGCTCGATATTAGCGTTGTTGACACGTACGTGTTTCATGCGATCTTCCTCCTTGTCACGGCGGGTCAGCTCATGTTTCTTGATCGTGCCATTCATATAATCGGGAACATAAGCCCCGACTACCAACCCATATTGAGTCTTGCCATTCATGGTTTGGGCATAAACATAATAGCATTCTTTCTGATCCTGAACCAACCAACCTTTTTCCTGAAAATTATTGAAATTGGCGGCGGCCTTCAGGTAAACAGCCGGATCATGCTCATCCGTCCCTTCTGGGAAATCGATTTCCGGTTTAATGATATGGTAAAGGGATTTCTCGTTTCCTTCCGCTTCCGCACGAGCTTCTTGCGAGTTCAATACGTCATAGGGGCGGGAAGCCACCTCCTCTATAAATTCTTTTGGCGGACGAACTCCCTTGAAAGGTTTTATTTTTGCCATGGTAATTAAATATTATTTATTAACCCGATACTTTTCATTGCCATTCACCAAGAAATCAACGATCTGCTTGGCGGCGGCGATACCAGCGTTGATATTAGCCTCGGCGGTCTGGGCACCCATCTTTTTCGGGGTGCTGAAATAACGACCGGCATATTTCTCGGCCAATTCCGCATGGATAGCGGGCATAATATCTGTCAAGTACTTGAAGTCCGGACGCTCTTCCAACATCTTAGCGAGTCCAGCCTCATCCATCACCTCCTTACGAGCCGTATTCACTACGATAGCTCCCTTCGGCATGGAATTCATCAACTCGAAATTGATAGAACCCTTCGTCTCGGCCGTAGCTGGAATATGCAAAGAGACGATTTGGCAAGCCTTAAACAAATCGGCTGTAGAAGCTACAGCCTTCACGCCATCGGCCTCAATCACGGAAGCCGGACAGAACGCGTCGTAAGCGTAAACCTCCATACCGAAGCCTTTAGCGATACGAGCCACGTTACGGCCCACGTTTCCATAAGCCAAGATACCCAATTTCTTTCCTTTCAACTCTGTTCCGGAAGTTCCGTTATAGAAATTACGAACCCCGTACACCAACATACCGAATACCAATTCGGCGACAGCGTTAGAGTTTTGTCCCGGCGTATTCATCACGCATACCTTATGGGCAGTAGCCGCATCCAAGTCCACGTTATCATACCCTGCACCGGCACGAACCACGATCTTCAGGTTCTTAGCGGCATCCAATACCTCAGCGTCCACCTTATCGCTACGGATAATCACGGCATCGGCATCCTTAACCGCATCCAGCAATTGCGCCTTCTCTGTATATTTCTCCAAAAGAGCCAGTTCCATACCAGCGCCTTCCACTACCTCCCGGATGCCTTTCACAGCGACAGCGGCGAAAGGTTTCTCTGTAGCAACTAATATCTTTGCCATCTCTGAATCCTCCTTGATTAATGTTGTTTCTCGAACTCTTTCATGCAAGCAACCAAAGCCTCCACGCTGCTCTTCGGCATCGCGTTATAAAGAGAGGCACGGAAACCACCTACTGAACGGTGTCCCTTGATACCTACCATACCAGCGGCAGTAGCATATTTACTGAACTCGTCCTCCAACTCCTTATACTCATCATTCATCACGAAACAAACATTCATGATCGAACGATCTTCCTCCGCTACCGTACCACGGAACAACTTATTGCGATCGATCTCATCGTATAAGATCGCCGCGTTCTCAAGATCCTTCTTCTCCATAGCGGCGATACCACCTTGTTCCTTATACCATTTCAAGGTCTGTAAAGCCGCGTAAATAGGCAATACAGGAGGTGTATTGAACATGGAATCCTTTTTAATATGGGTAGCGTAGTTCAACATGGTCGGGATCGGACGGTCTACATGTCCTAAAGCGTCCACACGAACGATAGCCAAAGTCACGCCGGCAGGAGCCAAGTTCTTTTGAGCACCCGCATAGATAATATCATATTTGGAAATATCGATCGGACGAGAGAAAATATCGGAAGACATATCGCAAACCAAACGTTGCTTCACATCCGGATCCTTACGCATCTCTGTTCCGTAAATCGTATTATTAGAAGTAAAATGGAAATAATCCGAGTCATCAGCGATCGCATAACCCTTCGGGATGTAAGTATAGTTCTTGTCTTTGGAAGAAGCGACAACATCTACCTCCCCAAACAACTTAGCTTCCTTGATAGCGTTCGAAGCCCATGTGCCGGTATCCAAATAAGAGGCTTTCTTATTCAACAGATTGTAAGGAACCATACAGAACTGCATGCTGGCGCCACCGCCCATGAATACAACCTCATAGCCTGCCGGAACATCCAGTAATTCCTTGATCAACGCACGTGCCTCGTCGTTTACGGCTACAAACTCCTTACTTCTATGAGAGATCTCAAGAAGTGATAACCCCATACCCGCAAAATTTTCTACCGCAGCGGCTGTATTCTTAATTGTATACTCGCTCAAGATAGAAGGACCTGCATAAAAATTGTGCTTCTTCATACCAATGTCTTTTTAGAATGTTATTATAAATAAAGTAACTATTTTTTCAAAAACAGGCGGCTAATGTAACTATTTTTTCTCATTTGCCGACACTTTTCGAGCATTTTTTAATTTACAATCAGAATATGTCAATTAAAAACGATCTCCCCAAAGGCGCCTCATTTGCTCAATTAGTTTGTGCTCGGCCGGATTTTCCTGTCCTTTCCACAAACGTTCGCCCAAAATTTCCTTCGGAAGATACTCCTGCTTTACAAAATGATTTTCGTAGTCGTGCGCATATTTATATTCCTTGCCATACTCCAGTTCAGCCATTAATTTGGTAGGCGCGTTGCGTAGATGAAGCGGTACGGGTAAATTCCCAGTCCGGTTAACAAGTGCCAAAGCGTCGTTGATCGCCATATAGGCCGAATTACTTTTCGGGCTGCAAGCCAGATAAACGGTCGTCTCGGCCAGGATGATCCGACCCTCCGGCCAGCCGATCTTCTTCAAGGCATCGAAACATGCGTTCGCCAGCAAAAGCGCATTCGGATTCGCCAATCCGATATCCTCAGAAGCGGAGATCACCAACCGCCGTGCGATAAACTCAGGGTCTTCTCCCCCGGCCACCATACGGGCGAGCCAGTAAATGGCGCCATCGGGATCGCTACCCCGGATCGACTTGATAAAAGCGGAGATTATATCGTAATGCATCTCCCCTCCCTTATCATACGCCGCAGGGTTCTCCTGCAACCTCTCCACTACCTTCTCATCCAGAATCTCAATATCGTCACTCTCCTCGGCAGACACCACCAGTTCCAGAATATTCAGCAACTTCCGGGCGTCTCCTCCCGAGTAACGTAACATGGCATCCGTTTCCGTCAGCCTTATGTTTTTATCCTTCAGAACGACATCCTCGGCGATCGCCTTATGCAATAGCGTAAGCAAGTCATTCTTGTCCAGCGATTTCAACACGTACACCTGACAACGGGATAACAAAGGACGGATTACCTCGAACGAGGGATTCTCCGTGGTTGCCCCAATCAGCGTCACCACGCCCGTCTCCACGGCGTTCAGCAATGAGTCTTGCTGCGACTTACTGAACCGGTGTATCTCATCAATAAACAATATCGGCGATACCGTATTGAAGAAGCGGTTGCTCTTGGCCTTCTCTATCACCTCCCGCACGTCCTTCACTCCCGAACTGATCGCGCTCAACGTATAAAAAGGCGCATCCAACTTATTCGCTATGATCTGCGCTAAGGTAGTCTTCCCGACTCCCGGCGGCCCCCACAATATAAAAGAGGGAACCCGTCCCGCATCAATCATCTTCCTCAACACGGCTCCCTGGCCTACCAGGTGCTTCTGTCCGATATAATCATCCAACGTCTTCGGACGTAATCTCTCTGCTAATGGTTGACTCATCATGGAAGCAAAAGTCGGACATTTTATTTACTTTTCAAAGGATAAGTCAAGAAATTTATCGTATAAAAAGAATGTTAAACAACAGGAAATAGTGACATAATGAAAGAACAATAACCTATAATACACTTATAACCCTACAAGCTTATGACATTTTGATATTACCAATTTGATTATCCCTTTATATCTTAGACTTTTCATCCAGAACTTTTAACGATATCTTCTCGATCTATTATCCCTTCCTTCTTGATATATTGATTATATAACAGTTGGTAAATGATCATGCAACAGTTGGTGGACGATCATGCAACGGATGGTAGAAGATCATCCAACAGCTGATAGATGATCAATACCTCTTTATAAAAACGATAAATCTACCTGAAGAAGCTATTAAGGGAAGCTATCGAAATAAACAAAAGTATATAGCCAAAAAAGGATGCCCCTCCACAGAAGGAGAAGCATCCCTATACATTATTATATATACGTTAGATTAGCGAGATCCGCCAGCCCACCATACGTTTTCAGAATATACGTATTGGCCGTCACCAAATGCCTCTTTGACATTTTGATTAGACAATACATCAGAACTACCATACGTGTAACGCAATGGGAATTTAGATTTGTTATTCGGATTACTTAATTCAATAAAACTCTCACCCATAGCTTTCAAACGACGATAGTCATTATATGCTTCTAAGGACTCACCTGAAGCGCCAAAGAAAGCGAGATATTTTTGAATCATAGTCTCTTTCAATGGATTAGCATCAAACAATGCTTTTACGCTATTATCGAAATAATCATTCGCCACCTTTTCTGAAAGATCAGCAGAACCAGAGATCCCCCAGTCATAGATAGCAGATTTCAATGTAATTTCGGTATTGATGAAACCAGCAATAATAGCTTCCCGAAGTACAGATTCCGCCTCTGAAGTTTTATTCAAACGGCAAAGAACCTCAGCCTTGATGAACAATAATTCATGATAACTCAACAATTGAGTCGGGGCCGTAATCGCCCAACAAGCCAAAGAAGTATCATAATTCATCGTTCCTTGCGCAGGAGCGCCATTAGGAGCAGCATACGTATTAGCGCCATCCGCTACTTGTTTCATAGGTTGTCCGTAATTATAATTCCAATCTGTAGCAAAAGATTGGTTTAACCTCGGATCATTACGAGCGATAAGTTTCTTTATCAAACTCTCACTAGCACCTAAACCTGTACGGCTATACATAAAGTCGAAGAACGGGTTGAATTGATTATTTCCGTCATACACGGAGAATTTCAATTCTTCATCGGCAGAAGAAAACGACTTAGAAATATAATCCAACACATTATTCAAATCTTGCGTCTTATTTGCACTCTTAGCCAATAAACGCATCGTATAACGTGCCTTTAAGCCGTAAACTGCTTTTTTCCATAAAATTTTCTCTGCCTCCACATCACCGTTAGAAGCCGTTCCATAAATCAAATCTTGCATACCCATAGAACCAGAAGAAGCGCCATCCGTATCATCTAATAAGGTCAAAGCCTCATCCAAGTTCTCCATGATCACTTTATAAATATCCTCCTGCTTGTCTATTTTAGGCTGCATATATAACGGAGTACCCAACTCTGTGTATTCACAAGCTTCGCTCAAAGGCACGTCTCCATAAACATCTGTCAGTACAGCCACATTATAAGCGTAAAGTACTTTCGCTACACCCAAGGTAACATTATTACCAGCCTCAACACCACCCTCGGAACATTTAGCAATTACATCCTTGATACTACGAAGATTCCTATAAACAGATTCCCATGAGTTGTTATAAGTAGCGGCTACATTCGGCTCTCCACTACGAGTCTCGGCATTATACATTTGATTATCAATACCAACCTCATGCTCCATATAGATACCGGCATATAAGGAAAGGTCTCCCCCCACTGTACTTACCGCCGTACTAGTCATCACGTCTGTCATAATAAATTTAGACGTAACGGTTTGCGGGTGGTTCTTGTCGAAGTTGATTTCATCCATTTTATCCTCCGTACAAGAAGCAAATGGAAGCGTAACCAATGCCAACGCAAACAATCTTACTGCTATTTTATTTCTTTTCATCTTCTACTTCTTAATTAAAATTTAACATTCACACCGAATCCATAACTTGAAGTCTGTGGCATGGAATAACGCTCGAACGCACCTGTCATATTGTTATTTCCCTGAGAAGATTCCGGATCGAAATTCGGGAACTCAGACCAAACCAAGATATTTCTAGCGAAAACATTTACATTTACGGTCATCCAGTTCTTCTCTAGCACAGGATAGCTCAAGGATACCTCACGCAATTTCAAGAAAGAACTATTGTAAATAGACGCCTCATCAATGTTATTGATCGTTTGATAATAATTCTGCCATGCCTCTTCTCCTTTAATCTCGATATCATTCTTAGAGCCATCGGCTTTTACACCCTCAACGATGAAAGATTCCGTTCCACGGCCTTCTGTCGCCTTACTCACTCCAAAATAATCTAATAGTCCGTTTGTTCCGCTATACATCTGGCCTCCGCACTTCCAATCAAATACAGCACTGATATTCAACTTCCACAAACGAAGACTTGTATTAAAGCCTAAAATGAAATCTGGAGCGACTCGTCCAATAACTTGGTCTTTGCCTGCTTGGGGGACACCATTCTCGTCAACGATCAAATTACCATTATCATCTCTCAAATAGCCTACACCATAAATTACAGGGAACTTGTCGCCAATACCCGCACGGACCTGAGGCGTAACAAATCCACCCATAAAAATACTTTCTACCCCCGGAGCTAACTCATCCACGTAGTTATCGATCTTCGTCCAGTTGAATCCAACGTTCCAATCCACGTTCTTCAAACGGATTGGATTCACATTAACTGTCAGCTCATGCGCATTTGTGTGAATCTTACCACCGTTCGTCAACATCTCAGACGCACCGGTAGAACCAGCCAATGGTACACCGAAGATTTGATCTGTTACGTTTTGGCGAGAGAATGTATAATTAACAGTTACGATATTATTAAAGAAATTCAAATCTGCGCCTAACTCATACGAACGAGTGTTCTGAGGCTTCAAATTCGGGTCATAGATCGTAGAATAAGGGACAAAAGCTCCCATACCATTTACAGGATAAGCGATCGGATCCAACATATAAAAGCCACCGCCGTAACTAGGCTTATAGTAATAATTCTCATAATAGTCACCAGCTTGTCCTACTTCCGCATATGAAGCACGTATTTTAGCATAGTTCACAATGTCATTCTTCAATGGTTCCAACTCCGTCAAAATCCAACCCGCAGAAACGGAAGGATAGAAGAAAGAACGGTTCTTACGAGGCATTGTAGACACATAATCATTACGTCCTGTCACATTCAAATAGACCATATTACGGTAAGAAGCCGATACACTACCAAAGAAACCGACCGTACGTTTACTACGTTGTCTTTCCTCCGACTGTAATGTCGTAGCATTCTCGATGCTATTCCATCCAGGGAAATTGAAAGAAGAGCCGTATTCCTTATATTTCTTAGTATGATTATGAACAATCTCATTACCCAACATTGCGTTAAATGTCCATTCCGGAGAGATAGTCCAATCATAATTGGCTGTTAATAAAGAGTTGAATGAAACATTGGACCAACCCGAATTAGTTATCTCACCATTTTTATTCGAGCCCTTGTTTCCATATCCCCAAATATCTTGATAATGCGTAGTATATGCATCAGCTCCAATTTGGTATTTAACATTCAACGTATGATTCTCTGTACCAAACTTGGTCTTAAAGTTCACGAAACTATTTCCAAAGAAACGGTTCGTCTTCTCACTAAACTCATTGTTCTCCACAGACCAAGGAGCAACAGCAAACGTTGTATTACGGAATGAGTTTTGCTCATAGATACTATTCGTCGTATGAGAAGGAATACCATTCAAATCATAACTAACGGGAGCGGGATAGACCGTAGCCAACAAAGCATCATTAGCCGTAGGCATCTTATTGATCTTTGAATTGATATAATTGGCAGAAGCCCCAGTTGTCCATTGCTCATGTAATTTGATCTCAGTGGATAATTTTGCGGTATAACGATCCATTCCTGTTTCTGGAATGATACCATCTTGAGTCGTAGAACCTAAAGAGAATGAGTAACTAGCTTTGTCTGTTGCTTGAGCTACGTTCAATGAGTTATTCCAAGTAACACCAGTATTGAAGAAACCTCCAATATTGTCATAAGCTTGAGGAGCAGCCCAAGGATCCAAGCCGCCTGCAGCACGCTGAGGAACATAATACATTCCCTCATGTTTTCCGTATTGTTTGGTATATTCATTATCTGTATTGCCACCATACGTAGGATCGTTCACCAAATCAGAGATCTTCGGTCCCCAAGAGGAGGAGTTGTAAGGAGCATAAACCCCGCCAGAACCTTGGGCATATGTTTTTTGTAATTCCGGCGTACGGCCAATTACATCAAAAGACACATTTGTATTGAAAGAGATAACCGGCTTTCCCTTAGGGGCACCTTTACCACTTTTCGTCGTAATCACGATCACACCGTTAGAGGCACGAATACCATATAAAGCAGAAGCGGCCTGCCCTTTTAACACATTGATACTTTCAATATCGTTCGGGTCAATATCAACCGCACGATTAGCATAGTCCGCACCCGATACAGAAGCTTCTGTATCAATATCGGCAGCAGATGCGATTGGCATACCATCTACTACGTATAAAGGAGAGTTATCCCCTGTAAAAGAACGGGCACCACGGATCGTGATCTGAGAAGACGCACCCGGCATACCAGAAGAAGGCTTGATCTCCAAACCAGAAACCTTACCCTGTAAAGCCCCTGCCAAGTTAGAGTTAGCACCCTTCGTCAACTCATCTGCTTTTACATCCTGCACAGCATAACCTAATGCCTTTTTTTCACGAGAGATACCCATCGCTGTAACCACGACCTCATCCAAGTTTTGGGTATCAGACATCAATGTTACATTTACATTGGGAGACACAACTACCTCCTTGGATTTCATACCGATGTATGAAATAACTAATTGCTTACCATCACTAGGAACATCCAAAGTAAAATTACCGTCAAAATCCGTAACTGTTCCCACAGTCGTTCCTTTTACGATAATGGACGCACCGATCACCGGCTCACCATCTTCTCCGACTACCTTACCGGTAACCTTCGAGGTCTGTGCTGAAACCACTCCTACGCTCATCGCAAGAAATAGTAGCACAGAAGTCAACTTTTTCTTCATAAACACACTTAATTTTATAAACTGTAAATACTAATACCTTTTTTGATATTTAAAATTCACCAACGGAGTTCCCGCAGGACTATAGCTTAGGAGAAGGCTCGTTTTTCACTTATTTATAGGATGTTGGATGTGGTCTCCTTAGTTTTAAGCGGGTATCATGCTCATAATGGAAGTTTTCCATCCGTTTATATGAAGATAAAATTAAAATAAAGATAATTTTTTATCTATCAAAAAGGAATGACAGATATTGAACAATCTGTTAAAATGAATGGTAACCGTGTCTATTAGACCACTTTTTACCAAGGTCTTATTTCAAATTGACATTTTTAACGATTAAAAAAATAAAGGAAACGCATAGTCTTTATAATGATTTATTGCTTTTTCCCGACATAATTTATACTTTTGCAACCGTTTTCTTTTTAATAGGTATGTCGTAAAACATAAAAAGTGGAGAGTCCTGCGGGAACTCGGTTAGAGAAATCATTGAATATTAAGAAGTTTTTAGTATATAGTTAATAAAATAAGTGTGTTTATGAAGAAAAAGTTGACTTCTGTGTTACTATTCTTAGCATTAGGTGCAGGAATGGTATCAGCGCAGACTTCAAAGGTTACCGGTAAGGTGACTGATGAGAATGGTGAGCCGGTGATCGGTGCCTCCATCATCGTAAAAGGAACCACTGTGGGAACAGTGACTGACTTTGATGGAAACTTTATCTTAGATGTGCCTCACGATGGTAAGCAGTTAGTAATCTCTTACATCGGTATGCAATCTCAAGAGGTTGGAGTATCCTCTAAGGTAAACGTCAGATTGATGTCTGATACGCAAGACTTGGACGAGGTGGTTGTAACCGCCATGGGTATCAAACGAGATCGTAAAGCCCTAGGTTATGCTGCACAAGACTTGAAATCGGATGATTTGAATAAGAGTGGTACGACCTCTTTGGCGAATGCCATCCAAGGTAAATTGACAGGTGTGGATATTCGCCAGTCTTCCGGTGCTCCGGGTGCTTCCGCACAAATCACGATCCGTGGTGCTCGCTCTTTCGACGGCAACAACCAACCGCTGTATGTGATCGATGGTATGCCTATCAATACAGCCGCGGATTTCGATACGGGTGCATCTGTGTCTGGAGCCAACTATGCGGATCGTAGTATTGACATCAATCCTGAGGATATTGAGACAATCAATGTATTAAAAGGACAGGCAGCTTCCGCCTTATATGGTATCCGTGCATCTAACGGTGTGATCGTAATCACCACGAAACGCGGATCAAACCAGAAGATGGGTCGTCCTCAAGTGACTGTATCTACGAACTTGAGTGCGCAGCGTGTATCTCGTAAGTTCGAACGTCAAGATGTCTATGCGCAAGGTAACGGCATTAGTGCCTACGACCCTACAGCTTCCATGACTTGGGGTCCGAAAATCACCGACTTAGCTAATGACTCCAAATACGGAGGTAATACAGACAATGCTTATACGAAAGCGGACGGCATACATCAAGGTATGTATTACAATCCGAAACGTGCGGCAGCCGGATTAGATGGATGGACTACTCCTCAGATATACGATAATGTAGGCGACTTCTTGGGAACTGGTTTCACAGAGAATACGAACTTCAATATCTCACAGGCGTTGAACGGCGTGAACTACTCTGTCGGTATTAACAACTCCCATCAAAAGGGTATCATTCCTTCTACAGGTATGGATCGTTGGGGCGCCCGCGGTTTGGTAGACTGGAAGATCAATAACGAATGGAAGTCCGGTTTCTCCGCTAATTATTCCTCAAGTAAGATCACGAGTGCCCCGGGCGCAAACTCTGGTATCATGAACGTGGTTTATTCCGCTCCTTCCGAATACGATTTAAAGGGTATTCCGTTCAATGTTCCGGGTGATCCGAGCAATCAGGTCTTGTTCCGTTCGACTAGTTTCAATAACCCCTATTGGTGGGCAGAGAACGATGAGTATCGCCAGCACACCAACCGTGCTTTCGGTAACGCTTACGTAGAATACGAGCCAAAGTTGGATTGGGGCGATAATATGTCATTACGTTTCCGCGAACAAGCCGGTTTGGATATCTGGACTTCCGACTATGCTGATATCGCCGAGATCGGTTCCGCAGCCAACACGAAAGGACAGGTTGATAACTATGGGTCTCAACACAATGTGTTCAATAATTTGTTCACGGCCAACTTCGACGGTAAGTTTGGAAACGAGGATGAGTGGGGTGTAAATGTCGTATTAGGTAATGAGGTAAATCACGAGAATATCCGAACATGGAGCTATACCGGTACGAATCTTAATTTCTATGGTCTACCCACAATATCTAACGCAACCTCGCTTTCCGCTTATGAGTACGGCCGTCAAGAGCGCACGGTAGGTTTCTTTGGTAGCGCCTCTGTTTCTTGGAGAGACCAGCTGTATCTGACCGTCACCGGACGTAACGATTATGTATCTACCATGCCTCGTGGTAGCCGCAGCTTTTTCTATCCCTCCGTATCACTGGGTTGGGAATTCACAAAGCTTTCTTTCTTGGAGAACAACAGCGTATTGAACTACGGTAAGTTACGCGGATCTTTTGCTCAAGTAGGTCAAGCCGGACAATATTATAAGACTTATTATACCCAGCCTGGGTACGGTGGTGGTTTCTACCAATATACACCGGTTGCTTATCCGTTGCCTAGCGGTGTGTCTTCCTATGCGCCGTCATCAACGTTCTATGATGAGAACTTGAAGCCTCAGAACACGGCCAACTGGGAGGTCGGTACAGATTTGCAATTCTTCGGTGGTCGTATCAAGGCTGAATATACCTATAGCTTGCAGAACGTGACGGATCAGATCTTTGCCGTTCCTGTTGATGCAACTACGGGTTATAGCCAGATGTTGACTAACGCTGGTAAAATGCAAACAAAATCACATGAGTTGTCTTTGAACTTTGCGATCTTGCAAGCTAAGGATTATGACTTGAATCTAGGTATCAACTTCACTCGTATCAGCAATAAGGTCATCGAATTGGCTCCGGGTGTCGAGTCTATCATGTTGGGTGGATTCGTTGAGCCGCAAATACGTGCACAAGCCGGTTGTAATTACCCGAATATCTACGGTAATGCGTTTAAGCGCGATGAAGCCGGTAATCTATTATTGCTGGACGGTCTGCCTCAGGTAAGCGGCGCTATGCAAGACTTGGGTAACTGCGCCCCTGACTTCACCACTGGTTTCACTTTAGGAGGCCGTTACAAACGAGTATCTATCTCTACGACATGGAGTTGGCAGCAGGGTGGTAAGATGTACCACGGTACGAACTTAACGATGAACTATTTCGGTGCGACAAAAGAGTCTTTACCTTACCACGAGGGGACAATGGTTGCCGAGGGTATCGACGAGGCTACCGGCGAGAAGAACACGGTAGAGGTTAGCAAGCAAGACTATTGGATGTCTTATAACGACGTGACCGAGGCTGGTATCTATAGCACCTCGTTCTTGAAACTGCGCGACTTGACCTTGACGTATCAGTTGCCGAAATTTTGCGGCGTAGACCTGTCTGTTTACGGTTTCGCCCGTAACATCCTATTGTGGGCAGAGCTTCCTAACTTTGATCCGGAGTCTTCACAGGGTAATAATAACATGAGTGGTTACTTCGAGCGATTCTCCGTGCCTAATACATCGAGCTTCGGTGGAGGATTAACAGTTACATTCTAAACATTAAAAATTAATCAGTAATAAAGAGTTATGAAGAAAAACATATATATCGCACTGGCAGTGGCGATGATGGGATTTACTGCTTGCTCTGAGGATACGTTCGATTATATCAATAAGGACACCTATCATCCAGCTCCAGAGGTAGTACCTGCCTATTTGCAATTGAGCGAGGCTATCATGAACACCGGCTTCAGTACGGTATCCGGAGATTTGGCATTCTATCTTTCCTCATTGAACGAGCAAAATATCGGGGTAGGTAACAATCAGCTGATGAAAGCTGAGTTACGTAATTCCATTGAGTGGGCAAACTCCTCTACATTTAATAACGTATGGTCTAGCACGTATGGAAATCTACTGAACATCCAACAGATGATAGACAAAGTAGAGAATGGCGTGACTGGCAACGAGGGACACTATGACGTACTAGGTATCGCACAGGTATTGAAAGTAATGGAATTCGGTATTTTAACCGATATGTTCGGCGATATTCCTTATAGCGAGGCCTTGAAAGGGCAAGAATGCCTGCAACCGAAGCTGGATGCACAAAAGGACATATACGCTGACTTGTTGGTTACGTTGGATAAGGCTATCGGTAATTTAGAGACAGCCGTAAGCGAGAAGTTGAACAATGTAAAAGACCAGGACTTGGTGTTTGGCGGTGACATGAATCAATGGTTGGCTAGCGCATATGGTTTGAAAGCACGTTACTTGATTCACCAGACTGCGGTAGATAAGAGCGTATTAGCCTCTGCTGCCTCTGCCGCCCAGAAGGCGATCGATCTAGGTTTCACGGGCATGAAGATCAAAGAATTCAATGGTGTGACTTGTGACAATCCTTGGAGCGCTTTCATCTGGAGCCGTAGTTATATCGCTTCTTCTGCTAGAGTAGCAAAAATGATGGAGGCAACTGGCGACCCTCGCTTAAATGCTTATACCGCTAACGGTCAGGCTACGTTGGTTGAGCCGGGTGATGCGGAAGCCGCTAAGGTGATGGATGGTAGCTTAGGTTATCCAACTTGGTACGACTTGGGTTCACAACCAATCCACTTATTGAGCCAATCTGAGATCTATTTCATTCTTGCCGAAGCCCAATTGCGTCAAGGCCAAGATGCAACGGAGGCTTTCCAAGCAGCTGTTACTTCTGCAGTGACAGATATTTTGACAATTATAGGAGAAGATGCTAGTGGTGCTGGTGATTTCGCAGCTTCTCTAGGCAAGCCGACATTGAAACTTCTTTTCGAGCAGAAATATTTGGCTCAGTGCGTGGATGAGCAGGTAGAGACTTACAATGACATCCGTCGTTGCGAGGCTATGGGTGAGCGTCACATTACTTTGACTAATCCGTATAATACGCAGGGCGGTATGAACCGTGTGCCTAAACGTTTACCATACGGTAACGACAGCGTATTGAACAACCCGACAATTGCCGAGGCGTACGGTGACGGTTTCTACGTTTACGACCAACCTGTTTGGTGGGCGGGTGGATCTCGTTAAAAAAAAGTAATACCAAAAAAGGGGAAGAATATCTTAATGATATTTTTCTCCTTTCTTATAAATCCACATTCTAGCCGAACTTCAATCGTGTCTCAATCTTCTCAAGATCGCGGACAATCGTCATATCCATGATATTGCTATAGATCTCGGTAGTACGAACGCTTTTATGCCCTAACAACTTTTGTACCGTAGTTATATTCGCTCCATTATATAATAATAAGGTAGCATTCGTATGCCGAGCCGTATGAAAAGAGACCTTCTTATCAATACTTGCCAATTGGCTGATTCGGCGTAATTGCTTATTCACGTTTGAATTAGAGGATAAGGGAACACCAAACAGGGTTCTCGGCGCATTCTTATATCGCTCATAGATAGGTAAAGATTTACCCTCGAACAAGAGGAATAGCGGCAAACGGACACTCACGTCTGTCTTCACCGATGAATAAACCAGCCAAACCTTATCATCAATAATCAAAAAATTCTCTTTCGTTATACTTACTATGTCTGAGAAACGTAATCCCGTGTAGCAACTAAATAAAAACATATCCAGACACCGGCGCAATGTACGCTGCCCATCCAGCTTTAAGTTTTCCAAACGCCCTAACTCCTCAGGCGTTAAATGAGTACGCTTACTCTCTTGATATTTAATCTTATATTTCCGAAATGGATATTTGTGCAACTCGAACAACTCCTTATTAATCGCCAAGTTGATATATCGTTTCAAATGCTTCATATGTTTAGCGATCGTATTTCGATGATACTCCTGCTTCAATAAAAAATATTCAAAATCGCATAAGAAATTGAAATTAATATCCTTAAACAGAACGTCCTTCTTATATAAGGATAGAACATGCAAAGTGGACAAATGGTTTTTTAATGTCGATTCTTTTAAATTACTATGTAAAATCTCCTTACGCATGAAAACAAGAAAAGAGGAAGACGTAGATATCGAAGAGGTCTCCTCACGCAGATCCTTCAACGAAAAACCGTTATTCGCTTGTCTCTTCTCCAGCTCATCTCTCTCCAACTCCATAACATAGTTCTGAAGATACAGGTTTAACGCATCCATATTCGGATGATTCTTTATGGAACGTCTCTTGTTGTCCCATTGACAAGGTTTCACATAAACCTTCGTTGAAAAATACCTCTTTTGCCTATTCAAATAGGCCTCTACTTGAATCAAAGCTTTTCCTTCCGCATTCAATTGCTTTTTTCGATTAAACACTAAGTTGTAAATTTCTTTTTCCATGATACATTTATATATTATCTGATTGTAAACACGAAGGAACAATAATAAGTTCTTTGTAGCACAATCTACAAACTAAAAGTTTGTTATCACGGATTACCAACTAATAAAAAACCATATATCAAAGTAAATAAAAAGGGCCTGCCAAATACATGGCAGGCCTCTCCTACTTTTCAAGATATTAAATCATATCAATAATCTTCACCTTCCCAACCTGTTTTACGGAATCCTTTAACCGTCATCGACTTTCCATTTTGAGTCAAGGTAAATTCAATGGCATCCACTTTTGTATTGGCTTGAGTAGTATAACCATCCACAATTACTTTACCAGAGATATTGAAGGTTACAGTAGAATTTATACCATCATCCGCATGGAGCAGATTAGCGATACCATCCCCATCAAAAGATTTAGAAGCTACATCGCAATGAATCTTGCCACGTACTCCCCAGTCGTTTGTGGCAACACTCATTTTTATCCACATCTTATCCGTGGCATCATCAGTCGTATTGTAAGTATTGCAGGTCACACCTTCCGCCAAGACACCACCATCCTCACCTGTAACATTAACTACCCATTCGCCACATAAAGGATAAATGGCCGTGTATTCTATCTCGTAATCACCATAGGTCTCACAAGAAGAAAAGGTGACCAACGCCAATAAGATAACCAGTAATTTATTTATCTGTTTCATATTCAAAAAGCTTTTCTGATTAATATACATTTATAACACCCATTTATTTATGCCACCATTGTTTTTCCGCTAACGGAACTACCGCCGGAGTATTAGGGTTATAGTCTGAAGATGACTTCGGATACAATAAACGACGAGGATATTCACCCGGAGCCAACGCAGAACCAATGCAAGGAGTCAACTGCCCCCAAATATATCCTTCCTCATCCACATGCTTTGTCCCTAAAACAGGAATACCGGTACGATTGATATCAAACCATGCGTCCCATGCTTGACAACGAGTGGAAGCGATCCACTTCTGGGTCAAAATAGAGGTAAGCATTGAATTTTGGTCCGTACTATCGAAAGCATAAGGAGCACCTTCCGAAATAAACTCGGCAGCAGAATACCCCCAACGTTCAAACGCATAATTCACACCTTGCTCATAAGCCACTTTCGCTTTAGCCACATCATTCAAACGAGCGTAAGCTTCCGCTTGCAGGAACGCTACCTCAGCAGCAGACATAAAATAAACAGGATCCGTAGGACCTAGCTTAGCCACAGAGATCATACGAGTTGTTACCGCTACCGAGTTTGGGCGGTCACCATACTTCAAAGCTGTTGTCTCGCCGGAGCCATCCGTATTAGGTGAATAAAAATCATTTAAACGAGGATCCTCATATTTTTTCAAATAATCGCAAACCGTAGCGCACGCACGAATATTTACAGTTGAATTCAATTTACGACGGTCATTCTCATACAATGGATTTGATTTATTTTCCAAATCTTGAAAACAGTCCATCTTAGCGTCTACACTCAGCAAATCTCCTTCGTCGAGCAATGCCTTGATAGCAGCTTTATTCGTATCGAAATCACGCATCAACAATTTTAGCTTTAAACTCTTCGCAAATTGAATCCACTTATTCACGTCACCAGCGAACACCAAGTCTTGTTTTGTAACCGAAGGCAAACCACCTGCGGTAGCCTCCGCCTTTTTAGCGATAATCTCATCCAACATCGCTAATAATCCCGGATAAACCACAGTCTTACTGTCATCATACTTTGGTGTAGTATTCTCATTTCCAAGGATAGCTTCTGTAAAAGGAATAGAGCCATAAGAGTCCACTAGGATATGATACATAAAGGCAGTCATAGTCTTACCCATTACCCAATAATTCCATTCTTGAGCCGATTCAGAGCTTTTGATAACCAAATCCAAGTCTGGCAGTGCTATTGAATAAGGTATAGACCACAAACGAGAATCGGATGCGTTAGTTATCGTATAGTTAACCAATGTATTATACTGGTTGGATGTATGTCCCTGCGTACATTGCTGAGACCACATGCTACCATATAATTCGTAAGTACCACCTACAATACTTGCTACTCCTGCGATACCAGAAGGAAGCAAAGTAGAAGAAGAGGCTTCCGTTGGATATTCCGGATTCTGGTTAATATCCAAATAATCGGAACAAGCTGTAGTCGCCATCAACAAGCAGCTAACCAGTCCTGTATATATTAAATTGTTTCTTTTCATACTATCTTTACTTTTTAAAGTTACTTATTATAATACGACTTTAATACCACCACCAAACGTACGGTTTGTCGGAGCCGCACCAAATTCACCAATTTCAGACAAGATGTCATTACCATAATTCGTACCTTCCGGATCTACGTAGTTGTTCTTTTTCGGGGTCCACATAAATAAATTACGTCCGATCAAACTAACTTGAACCATAGAGAATGGGGTTTGTTTCAACCATGCTTTCGGCAAAGAGTAAGAAAGTGTAATCTCTCTTAATTTCAAGTAATCTTTAGGTAAAATCCAATTTCTATACTGAGCGTAGTTGGAGGCGTTATTATAGTAGGTATTAACAGCGCTAGAAGCACCTCCCCAATGTACGATAGGTATATCATTCTCTACGTATTGACCATTTACGACTTTCACGGAATTAGGAACCACAAATGGTTCACGATTATTAAACACCGTATAAGTAGAGTTTCCGGCAAATGTAAGCAATTGAGAGGTATATGAATAGAACTCACCGCCATTACGCCAATCTAATACCGCTGATAAAGTAATCCCTTTCCATGTGAAATGCGTATTAAAGCCCATCAAGAAATTAGGAGTAGACGTTCCTACGATCTCTTTCTTGCTAGCATCAATTGTCGGCATACCGTTATTATCAACGATCACCTTACCATCATCGGTCGTGGCCAAAGCCGGAACCTTGAAAACGCCCAAAGGCTGACCTACTTCCGCAACGAAATCCACTTGATAGGAACTTGTCAATTTATACTCAGTTACATCATCCCATAACTCTTTCACCTCACTCCAGTTCTTACTGAAAGTAAAACCTAATCCCCACTCGAAATCTTTCGTACGAACAGGAATGCCATTCACTGCCAACTCGACACCTTGATTCGCAATCTTACCTACGTTGCGGGTCATAGACGTATAGCGAGACTCCGGAGCCAGACTAGCAGATATTATCTGATCTTTCGTACTCTTATTATAATAAGCAGCATCAATATCCAAGCGATTGTTAAACAGATGCGTTGTTAAACCGAACTCCCATTCTGTCGTGATCTCCGGACGAAGATCCATACTCGGCAAACGATTATACTCTGTCAAGCCTAATGTATTATTAATAGGTAAATATAAATCTCCAAAACCTAAACTGATTTGAGTCGGTGTAAAATAACTGCTAGTACGGTAAATCGGGGCATCGTTACCAGTCTGTCCCCAAGCTGCACGAACCTTCAAGAAATTCAGATAATCAGATTTCAAATCCTCAAACATATCCGTGATGATCAATGAAGTATTCACGCCACCATAGAAAAAGCTATTATTTCCTTGAGGTAAAGTAGATGACCAGTCGTTACGAATAGAAGCATTCACAAACCAGAAATTCTTGTAACCAAACTCACCTTGAGCGAACAAGCCAACCAAACGGCGTCTATCAGAGTAAGTCGTAGTCATGGGCTTATCAACACCATTCGCTAGGTTAAACCATCCCGGTTGCTCCAAACCATACAGATAAGATTTCAAATAAGAACTCGTTTGTTGATTCAAGTTCCATCCAATCATACCATTCAAAGCGATATCCTCACCGATTTTATAATCCGCGTTTAAGAAAGCGGTCGCATCAATTTGCTCCACCTTGTCACGACGTTCCGTATAAGTACCGGGCTGCTGCTTCTTACCACCTAATTCACTCCAAGACCCTGAAGCGAAAGTCACTTTTTCATTCCATCTCTTTTGAGTAGCGTTCGTAAAGTCACCACCTAAACGTCCAACCGCCTTCAAACCTTTCATAATCTCAAAAGCAAGCTCGATCTTACCATAGACACGGTCGTCTTGATATTTATTACGATTATGATCTAACACCCAATATGGATTCTCCGCATAAGCTGTATAGAAGTTATCCGTATTAAAATAAGGATTCGTATAATCTTTCATTGAGCTAATATCTACATCCACGGCATGTTGCAAAATCTCAGAAAACATCGTTGCACCATCATCTCCTTGGCCAGCAGCAGCTTGTGTGATATCTTTACGGACATAGTTCAAGTTTAATTCCGCAGAAAAACGTTTATATTTCATATTACCTCTTAACGAGATTGTATTACGAGCATATGAATCAGCGTCACCCGGTAATACACCGTCAGACTTCACATTACCATAGGAGGCAACAAAACCAAGTTTATCATTACCCATACGAATCGAGACGTTATTATTCGTCTCAAAACCAGTTTCATAAAAATCACGAAGATTGTTCTTTACATACGAGAAAGGCTTAGAAAGCGGAGTTAATAAACCTTCTGAGCCGTCTGAGTAAGGTCCCCAGATATGATCACGACCATCCAAAACCGGTCCCCAAGAACCATTCTCCATAGGTCCGAAAGATCCCCATCCTTGTCCGAAACGATCTTGTGTTTGAGGAACACGCAATACGCTAGATCCCATAAATGAGCCATCGTACGTAACAGAAAGCCTCTCAGCCCCAGCCCGTTTTGTTGTCACCATGATAACACCATTAGCAGCCCGGCTACCATAAAGGGCAGTAGCGGAAGCACCCTTCAAGACTGTTACAGATTCAACATCCTCTGGGTTAATGTCATTAGCTTGGTTACCAAAATCCACGGAGTTAGAGAAAGAATCCTCACCTTGGAAATCATTCATAATAGGCACACCATCCACCACATACAAAGGTTGATTAGCACTGAAAGAACTGATACCACGCACGATTACTTTCTGAGAAGAGCCTGTAGCACCACCGCTAGTAATATTCAAACCCGCAACCTTACCAGTCAAGCCTGACATCACTGATCCAGACTTAGCGGCATTCAAATCTTCACTCTTCACAGTAGAGGCTGCATAGCCCAACGCCTTTTCCTGCTTTTTCATACCAATCGCAGTTACGACAACCTCCTCAAGATTCTGGGTACCAGACTGAAGGACTACCCTCAACACATCTTGTACCGGAACCTCACGAGCAATCATACCCACATAAGAAATTACCAGAGTCTTCGCGGAACTTGGTACATCCAAACTGAACG
>ULRN01047007.1_pt1 | contig 26784 bp, 20 predicted proteins | sample 1955461 | NCBI WGS metagenome assembly ULRN01 (sample SAMEA4835683, study PRJEB28245) | human gut metagenome | biome: gut microbiome; material: fecal sample | place: Denmark | collected 2008 | reverse complement strand
GGGGGGGTAATATTGAAAAAGGTGCATACTTTGGTGATGGACGAGGTTTGTGGATGGGAAAAGCATCCGGTCTTGGCGTAAATTGCCATATTCAACGACCTTGCCAAATAGGAGACTATGTTATGATGGGACCTGATGTGGTGATTTTTACAATGAATCATAGGGCTGATAGAACAGATATACATATGGGTGCTCAGGGCATGACTGAAAAAAGGAAAGTAATTATAGGTAACGACGTTTGGATAGGACAAAGAGTTATGATTATGCCTGGTGTGACCATAGGGGATGGCTGTATAATTGCTGCAGGTGCTGTTGTTACAAAAGACATACCTCCATATAGTATAGCAGGAGGAGTACCGGCACGTGTATTAAAAAGTAGAAAATAAATAAATCAAATGATATCTTCAAAAAACATATTGTCAATAGGGCCTGAATACCAAAAACCTAAAGGTGGAATTGCACAGGTGCTCTATTCATATAGTAAATATGTCTTTAAAGACTTTAAACATATAAAGTCTAGCGGAGGGAAACATGTATTTTCAAAGCTGTTTTATTTCTGTAAGGGAATAATTGGATTAATTCTAACACTGCTGTTTGACAAATCCATAAAAACAGTTCATATTCACACTGCATCAAATAACGATTTTAAACGAAATTCATTTTATGCAAAAATAGCAAAGCGATTTAAGAAGAAAGTTATACTTCATATCCATGGAGGCGGTTTTAAAGACTATTATAGTAAAAATAAGCATTTTGTCAAGCAGCAATTGGATAAGGCAGATGCTATTGTTGCATTGTCTGAGTATTGGAGAGGTTACTTTGCAGAAGAATTAAAATGTAAGAATGTATTTGTAGTACATAATATAATACCAACTCCTAATTATCAACCTAATAAAGAAAAAGATATATTTAATCTTCTGTATCTCGGACATATATACGAGAAGAAAGGTATTTTTGATTTGGTTAGTCTAATAGAAGACCATAAAGAAGAATACAAAGGCAAACTAATGTTACATATTGGCGGTGGATTATATGAAGTAGACCGTCTTTTAAACATTCTTAAAAATGAAGATTTGAATGATGTCATAAAATTTGAAGGTTGGGTTTCTGGAGAGAAAAAACAAGAGTTGTTAAATATATCAGATGCCTACATTCTTCCATCATACGCTGAAGGGGTTCCTATATCTATATTGGAGGCAATGTCATATCATCTTCCTATTATAGCAACTAATGTTGGGGGGATTCCTAGTATTGTTGGCAACCAAAATGGTATTTTAGTTGAACCAGGTAATAAAACACAATTAAAAGATGCGATAAACAGACTGATTCATTCTAAAATACAAAGAGAGAAGATGGGCGAAGCGTCTTATCATATAAGTCTAGAATATCAGCCGCATAATGTTGTTAAAGAATTAAATTTATTATATAGTAAAATTGGTATAAAACTGTGATTATGAAAAAAAAATAATACTATCAATAGTAAATCTTTTATGTAAGCTTCATTTGTTAAGCCCTATTCAAGTAGCACGATTAAAATACTACTATAAGTTTCATCGAATGCCAAATTTTAAGCATCCTATAGACTTAAATGAAAAAATAAACTGGATGAAATTTTATGGTGATACAAGTAAGTGGGCTGATTTGGCAGACAAATATAAGGTTAGAGAGTATATAGAATCCAAAGGGTTGGCAGATACACTCGTTAAATTGTATGGACGATGGGAAAATGCTAATGACATTGATTGGGACAAGTTGCCACAACAGTTTGTATTGAAAGTAAACAATGGATGTGGTGATGTTCTTATATGTAAGGATAAGAGTAAATTAGACATATCATCAGTTATAAAGAAATATAACCAACTTGTATCAATGAAGTATGGAAATGTAACAGGTGAACCTCATTATGCAAAAATAAAACCTTGCATCATTGCAGAAGAATTGCTTGATATAAGCAAACAGTCTATAAAGTCAACATCGCTTATAGACTATAAAGTGTGGTGCTTAAATGGTAAACCTTATCTTACATGGTGTGCATGGAATAGACGTGGGGCTTGTGGCGCTGATTGTGGCGTTTATGATTATGATTGGAATTATCGCCCTGATTATTCCATATTCACAGAGCATTATAATGAAAGCAATATACGTTTACCCAAACCACAGAATTTGAAAAGAATGTATGAAATAGCATCTAAGTTATCCGAGGAGTTTCCCATTCTTCGCGTTGACTTATATGAAGTGGATGGACATATATATTTTGGAGAATTGACTTTTACATCATTGGGTGGATTTATGGATTATTTTACTCCAGAAGTCTTATTAGACATGGGTAAGAAAGTAACCCTGTGTGAGAAATGAAACCTCAATGCCATTTTTTGATAATTCTTTGTATCTTGGTGATTGGCATCCATTTTTGTTATGCACATCAGCCATGTACAAAAAGTCTCTTTTCTAATGACAAAGAGCTAAATAGTCTTATACAAGAAGTCTATGTGTATGAAGTACCCCAACGTTATGAGGCAACGAAGGTTTCTATTTGTTTTGGACTAAAATCTAAAAGTACTGGTAGATATTACAACTATATCAGAATAGGCGATGAAAATAAAGGTGCTTCAGCATTTGTTGAAGTGTTATCTGAATTATATGAATCGTACGAAGATGCAATAGAAGCCGTAAGTACTTACAAGGGGATTATAGAAAGTCCAGAAGGTATGATTAAATGTGACTTTTCACAAGTTCCTAAAGGATTCGGAAAGTCTTTTGTCTGTAATTTCTATGACATAACTGATCTTGACAATTCTCCGGACATTAAACAATATATGAAAAGGAACAAAATGTTGGTAGAAACGTCGAAGATTAAAACTAAAGCTGTAGAAACGGCAATCAATGGCAAAGATACTTATCAATGTATTGACCAATTTGCAGAATTTTCAGATGTTGTAATATACCGAAACGGAAAAAAAGTAGATCCTGTAAACTATACACTTTTCAAACAAGGAAAGGTTAAATTTAAAGATGGGAAGAAAATCAAGAAAGGGCGTGTTTATTTTGAGTATAAACGTAATGTAAAGCATTATAAACCATTTTCTAATGATTTGTCAAAAAATGTAGCAGATTTCCAAGATGTGCATTCTGGATGTGATGGGAAAATGTATAAGTTCGTTTCGGATCCTTCAGGAGAAGACAGAAAAGTACTTATGATTAGTTGTGACAAACTTCTGAAAGATGCTCAAAATGCACGAGAACAGTTTTCTTATAGCAAGCATCCCCTCACTTATTTCAGAGATAGAATAAAATTGTATGTACCGATAGACATGAAGGAAGCAATGCTTACGTTTCCTAAAGCTATAACTTGGTTTAGTATTCAGGGATCTTGGTGTCAATTTGGATCAGCTACAGGAAAAAAGGAAGATATGTATTCAGGGTCAGCTAATTCATTCGGAATAATAAAGCCTCAAGCAAACTCTAAAGAACTATATTTCCATTTACTTTGTAGAAGAAGACATTGTGATGTTAAAACTGGGCTAGAAGTCTATGATAATTTAAATGATGAGATTTCTTCTTTCCCTGTGAAAGCTGGTGAATGGATTACTATAGAACGCGAGTGGCGTGTTGGCAATCCTGGCATATGTAAGCACACAATTGTAGATTCAGACGGAAAACATGAGTTCTATGTTGACGCATATAATAGTGTATGTGATCCGGAAAACGAATCAGAAAGGTATGATGGTAAGTATGTAGGTGAAAATCCATACAACTTTTGTCATCCTTTTATCTGCAAAATATATACAAGTAAAGAGCTTGCTCAATATTGCATTGATAAGATTGGCAAATGTTACTTGTATTATAAAGATTATGAGCTTCTTGAAGCAGAGAACGTAAATGCATTTAACAAATAGAAATAGTGATGTCAAAATTAAACAATACAGTTATGTTCGCTTGTAATCAAGGTGGACATTTCTCACAGATGATGGCATTGCACGAGTTGTTTGGCAAGTACGATACTGTACTCGTAACAGATAATGTGCATGCAAGCAAAGAAAAGACTCCGGCTCTAAAAAATATCGGTGTCGTTGAGCACCCAATGGGTATGGCAAACAAACGCAATAAGTTGAGTAAATGTGCAAATAAGGAAAGAAGTCGTTGGCAAAGCCTCTCTGGATATATTGCATTGATATTGGAGTGCAGACAGATATGGAAGAAGTATCGTCCTGCTGTAATAATTACTACTGGTAGCAACATTGCTGTTGGTCTATTTTTGTATGGCAAACTGAAAGGCTCGAAACTTATTTTCATTGAAACTCGTGCAAAGGTGTATAGTAAGACTATGACAGGTAAAATTGTAGGTAAGGTGGCAGACAAAATTTTTGTTCAATGGCCTGAAATGAAGAAAATCTATCCGAACGCAGAATATTTAGGTACTTTGGTATGATTTATTAATAGAAGACGATATGATATATGTAACTTTAGGAACTCAGGGCGCAGACTTTAGCCGCTGCCTTAAGATGGTGGAGCAGCTAATAGAAGATGAAAACATACAGGACGAAGTGATAGCTCAGGTAGGTAATACCACTTATCGTCCGAAGAATATAAAGTGCTTTGATTATGTAACAGAAACAGACTACCAGAAGTATATAGCCGAGGCTGATGTAATAGTGACTCATGCAGGAAGTGGGGCTTTGTTTAGCTGTATAAAAAAAGGCAAGAAAGCAATCGCTGTTGCTCGATTAGCAAAATATGGCGAGATGGTAAACGACCATCAAACGGAACTAGTAAGAAAGTTGACAGAAGGCGGTTATCTGTTAGATGGAACATATGACATAAAAGAAGCATGGAAGAAAGTGCCCACTTTTACACCAAGAAAAAACGATTTCCATTGTGAAATAGGTGAAAGAATAGAGCAATTACTTGCTAATTGGGGAATATCAAAAAAGGAACAATGAATAAAAAGAATATTTTATTAATCAATGCAGAAGGCGTTCAAGCCATCTGTATGGCTCGTTCACTGCGTAAGCAAGGACATCATGTCATAGGCTTCTGTAATCATAAGATGACGAGCGGATATGCTACAAGATGGCTGAGTGAAAAACATGTATCACCTGATGTTACATTACATAGAAATGAGTTTGAAGCCTTTTTGTTTGCCTTCCTCAAAGCTCATAAAGTGGATGTGATTATCCCATTGGCAGATGATGGTGCAGAGTTCTTAAGTAAGAACAAGGAACGTATCGAAGAGATGGGCGTAATTTGCGCCGTTCCGTCTTTTGATGTCTTCAACATTGCTAATGATAAGCAAAAACTCATGGAATTGTGCGAACGATATAATTTGTCGCATCCGAAAACTCGTGAACTGAATCCTAAAGATTTAAAATCTACTGCCGACTATGTTGGCTTCCCGGCAATGATTAAGCCGAATCTTTCACAAGGAGCAAAAGGAATTGTGAGAGTGGATAATATGTCGGAATTGGAACAAAAGTTTCCTGATATACACAAGCAATTCGGAGCTTGTACATTGCAGCAATATGTTGACCAGCCTGATTATTATTACAATGTGATGATGTATCGTGACAAACAAGGGAAAATCGTAGGACAGACCATCATAAAGATTAGAAGATTTTTTCCTTTGAAAGGTGGAACTAGCTGTTATAGTGAAACCGTGGAGCATCCTTTCCTCTTGAAAGAATGTGAGGAGGTTCTTAATAAGCTTGGTTGGGTTGGCTTCGCTGACTTTGACGTACTGGAGGATAAACATAGCGGAGAACTTAAAATAATTGAGATTAATCCTCGTGTTCCTTCAAGTTTCCAAGCAGCATTTGCAGCAGGTATGGACTTTGGGCGAATATTCATGGCTGATATATTTAATGAGCCGATGCCAAAATTTGATTATCAGACTGGCAAACAGGTTAGATGGATGGGATTGGACGTAATGTGGTTCTTGTTCTCTCCAGATAGATTTAAGTTCAAACCGTCATGGTTTAAATTCTTTGGTAAAGATGTTAGCTATCATGATGGAGCATGGAATGACCCATTACCTATGTTGGCAGGGATGTTCGCTGGTGTCGTGAAATACTTAAATCCAGAGTTTAGAAAAGCAAAATTGAAAGGATAATGAAAAAGATACTGATAACAGGTGCCAACAGTTTTGTTGGTACTTCGATAGAGCGTTGGTTAATGCGTGAGCCTGACAAGTATCAGGTGGATACAGTTGACACGATGAATGGTGTTTGGAAACAAGCAGATTTTTCGAAATATGATGCCGTTTTTCATGTTGCAGGTATTGCGCATGTAGACCCGAAGCCTGAAATGGCTCCTTTATATTATAAGGTAAATAGTGATTTAACGATTGAGATTGCAAAGCATGCTAAAGAGTGTGGAGTAAAGCAATTTGTTTTCATGTCGTCACGCATTGTTTATCATGCAAGTAAGTCGTTGAAAGGGGATGTTACGAAGCGTGATACGAAGCCTAATCCAAATGATTTTTATGGTGACAGTAAGTTGCAAGCGGAACAAGGGTTGAATAAATTGGCTTGTGATACATTTAAAGTTGCAAACTTGCGCCCATGTATGATATACGGTCCGAATTCTAAAGGTAACTTTTTACGTTTAGGATGGCTTGCAACCAAGACTCCTATATTTCCTGCATGGCATAACAAGCGTTCCATGCTATTCATAGACAACTTGGCAGAATTTGTGAAGCAAGTTATCGATAGAGAATTAGGTGGCACGTTCTATCCGCAGAACGCTGAATTGGCTGATACGGTAGAGATAGTAAGATTCTTCGCAAAGAAGTATAATCATAAGATTTGGATTAGTCGTCTTTTTAATCCGTTTGTTTGGCTCGGCTCTTTCTTCTTGCCGCAGTTGCCAAAGATGTTTGCAAGCAGTTATTATGAGCCGGAAATGAGCAAATATGATTTTGACTATCAGATAGTAAGTTTCGAAGAGTCTCTTAAGGGCTTGGAAATCTCGGACGCTAACAGAAAAATGAAGTAACGCTTCAATTTCAAGAACTCATTCTAAAATATAATCATGTTTTATAAATTAATCAAACGTATTTTCGACTTAGTATGTGCCTTTCTTGGCATTGTTGGTACTTCACCTATATGGATTCTTTCCATCATCCTTACGGAAGTGAGTGATCCGGGACCGTTGTTCTACTTCGCTAACCGTGTGGGAAAGGATAATAAGAAGTTCAAGATGTGGAAGTTCCGCTCGATGCGTGTGGCTCGTGGGGCGAACGAGGCTTCGTTGCGTCCGGATCAAGACCGTATTTTCTGGTGGGGAAAGATTATGCGTCGACTCAAGATTGACGAGTTGCCGCAGTTGATGAATATTCTGAATGGCACGATGTCGATTGTAGGACCTCGTCCTGCGGCTGTAGATCAGGTGGATATTACGCGTGGGGGAGAGAATGCTATTGCGGCTACAGTGCCTTGCGGACTGACTTCGCAGTCGAGTCTGTGGGATTATATCTATGGCGATCAGTTTACCGATGAGAAGGAATATAACGAGAAGGTGCTGCCTATACGCCTGAAGCTGGATGTGTATTATGTAAAGCACGCTTCGTTCTTTGGCGATATCAAGCTGATTATATGGACGGTAATGGCAATACTCTACACCGCTTGCGGAAAGTATCCGCAGTGGATGCACGATAAGTTGGTGGAATATTCCAAGACGGTGTGATGTAAATATGTGTATAACAAGATAATATAGGGATTCAAAAACTATGAAATACTTATTAGTAGTGGCCCACCCCGATGACGAGGTGCTCGGGGCAGGCGCATCGATGTGGAAATGGTCGCACGAGGGCGACGAGGTAGATGTGGCAATCATGTGTACGGAAGCGAAGGCGAGGGCTTTCCGTCCTTCGGATGCTGAGCTGGAGGGTGATACGGATGCGGCGACTAACTTTATCGGCGTGAGCAAGAAATATGAGGGTACTTTCCCGAATATCGAGATGAACACGGTGCCGCACTTAAAGTTGGTGCAGTTCATTGAGGGGGCTATCCGCGAGAGTGAGCCGGATATCGTGATTACTCATCATCCGGCTGATACGAATAACGATCATCTGCAAACTTCTATGGCGTGCCAAGAGGCGGTTAGATTGTTCCAGCGTCAGCCTACGGTGAAGCCGGTTAAGGAATTCTGGTATATGGAGGTTCCTTCATGTTCGGAATGGGCTATCAATGATGCGATGAATCTGTTCCGTCCTAATTGCTATGTTGAGGTAGGGCAAAATGGCGTGAAGGCTAAGTGTGAGGCGCTGGCCATGTATCGTGGTGTAATGCGTCCTTATCCGCATCCGCGCAGCGTGGAGTATATCACTGGTTTGGCTGCCATGCGTGGTAGTCAGTGGGGATGCAACTATGCGGAGGCGTTCCAGGTGGTGTTACGCAGATATTGATTGGCATGAAATTACTGAAAGCTATTTGGGCGTTCTTAGCCTTTCTCTTTATTCCGAGAAAGGCGAAGCGTATGCCCAATGATTGATGAAAGATATGGAGATAAATAAAGATTTGATAGACAAGCTCTTTGTGGAGGCTAAAGAGAATCCTCGCTTGCGTCAGAACCTTGACTTGCGTACTTCGGCTGAAGATGGCAGTCAGCGTATGCTTAACGCTTTATTGCCGGGTACGGTGGTGCCCATTCATCGGCATCCTAACAGTACGGAGAATGTGTTTCTGCTGTGTGGTAAGCTGGTGGAGGTTATCTATGATGAAGATGGTAATGAGAAGGAGCGCATTCTTCTGGACCCAGCTGCGGGTAGTTATGGTTGCGTAGTTCCGCAGGGTGCATGGCATACTGTGGAGGTATTGGAGCCGTCGGTTATCTACGAGGCTAAGGATGGCAAGTATGGGGAGGATGGCAGTGGCGCAAAATCTTGATTCCCCAAAATAGAGTTTAAACAACAAGAGCTGCAACCCGAAAAGTTGCAGCTCTTGTTGTCTATATATATAAGGTGTGGCCTATTCCAAAATATACGGCCCGGTAGGAAGAACTCGGCGAAGGGAGATGATTTCCAAATCGCGTCCGTTAATGATGCCTTTTTCGGCTAGAGCCATTTCTACTGTTTTTAGTGCCAACTCAGGATGATTGTTGTCCTTGCTGAGGTGGCATAGCCAGAGGTATTTCAGTCCTTGGGGGTAGTTTTCGGCAAGGAACTGGGCGGCGTCGGCGTTACAGAGGTGACCGTTGGGACCCGCTATTCTTTCTTTCAGGTATTGCGGGTAAGGGCCTATCTGAAGCATGGTTTTGTCGTAGTTGGCTTCCAGTACCAAGTAGTTCGACTGTACGATGTGGGCTGCCGCCGTTTCGGTGATATGGCCTATGTCAGTAAGAAAAGAAAATGTCTTTCCGTCTATGCGAATGGTGTAGCCTACGTTGTCGGTGCCGTCGTGGGGTACCTCGAAGCAGGTTATCTCGAAATCTTCTACCGTGATGGTCTCTCCTTTATGGATGAACTTGGCATGGGCATCGTCTATCTTATCGGTCATGCAGTAACTGCGGCGCATGCCGCGATGCACTTCTGGGGTGGAGTAGACGGGGATGTTGTGTTTCCCTGCCAGGTGTCCTGCCGCCTTTATATGGTCTGCGTGGTCGTGGGTGATAAACACTGCTCGCACGGTACTGAGGCTTAACGAGTATTCCTTGAATATCTTCTTGATGGTACGTATTCCTACGCCCGCATCTATCAATATGCTGTAAGTGTCTGTTCCTAAGTAATAGCAGTTGCCGCTACTTCCGCTTCCCAGACTTAAAAACTTTATATTCATTTTTGTCTTTTATTTTGTGGAAGGGCAAAGTTAACAAAAAGAAAGGAGTCGACCAAATGCGGACGACTCCTCTATACTGTTTGCCGGTGAGCTATGCGGTGGTTATTCCTTCAGCCATCCGCCTATAAGGTCGATGATTTCCTTTTGGGTAGGCTCGCCGAATGTAAGGATGCGTGTGTAGTGTGATCCGCCCGGACGCATATATACATGCAGGTTCTTCTTGTTCTTGGTGAAGGACTGTCCGTATACGCCCGAAGCTGTCCACGGGTCTACGTCGCCATAGATGTACACCATCTTGGGGTCGTTCTTGCTCAGGAATTCCACTGTGCGCTTGTAGAGTTCGGCCGAGAACATGGTGTTTTCGGTGCCTGCGGGTAACATCAAGCGTTTCAGGTATCCCTTGGCGGTCTTTATGCTGAGGTATTTCTTGAACGGCTTGGTGTAGTAGCTGTAGTATCCCAGTTCTTTAGCTGCCTGAACGTTGAATGATACGCTGGGGGTCTGGTTGGTGAAGTATCCCGGATCGGAAATTCTCAGCAGGTAGTCTAATGCTTGCTTGTCGGTAGCGTCGCTTGTGGGGATTCTCTTGATGTTATAGCCCCACTGCCAGAAGGCGAAAGAGTATTCCAGTACCGTGAAGTCGAAGATTTCGTCTATAGGAGCGTTGAATACGTACTTGTTATCGGCGCAGTATTTCTCGAACATAGGCATTAATGCTGCTTTTCTTTTGAAGAGAAGCAACTGAAAATCGAGCACCTTCTGTCTGTTTTCCTTGGTAGATACCTGATGTTGCAGGAATTTTTCGGGACGGCTGTCTTCTACGCCTTTGTTCAGCGGAGCAACGTATGGTACGGAGATGTCCACATCGTCGGGGAAGAAGGCGCGGTAGAACATGGTAGTCTGTCCGCCTTTGCTGATACCTGTGGCTATCCACTTGCCGTTGTAGAGGGTGTGGAGGGTAGTATTAATATTGTGTAGGTCGTAGAGCGAGTTCTCTACGGTCAGGAAATCCCAGTTGCATGGGCTGGGCATTGATTTATCGAAGTAGCGATATTCCGCACAGATTACGTTGGTGTCGAAAATCTGCGAGAGCTCTTCTATGTAGCCTTCGCGCATTGCGTAGTTGGCGTTATATCCTTCGGTTACTAATACGGTGGGGCGGTCGAATCCGCGGTGGCACAGTATCACTCTCTGTTCGAAACTTCCTTTTGATGCGTCTTTAGCGTCGAGTTGCTGCTTTATGAAGAATACATATTTCTCGGGGAAATGCTTACTCTTCAATGTTTCTACGTTGCTTACTCCAGGTAATGCCGCCAGACGCTTGCCTGCTTCTCCTAGTTCTGCCGCTATCATCTGCAATGGCAGTATGAGCAACAGCATCAGCCATAGGGCTGGTTTCATAAAAAATGATTTCTTCATAGTTTGTTTGATTTATTGTTCGCATCCCGTAAGAGGCTTATAGCCGAGGATATGATTACAAAGCTACCTAATTATTCTGTATTATATGGTGGTTTTACAATTATTAAAATAAAGTCGTCTTACTTCGACCGAAGTAAGCGTTCACTTCGAGTCGGTCAACGTGCTTACTTCGGTCGAAGTAAGCGTTCACAACGGTCGAAGTAAGACGACTTTGTTAATAGAAGTCATTTATGATACACTCATTGGCTTCAGCGTTCACATTATTTATATATAGGGATTATGTGATGTTTCTGTTTATAGTAAAATAATAAGTTTGCGTAATTATTTACACTGAATTTATTGACTTTTGGGCTTAATTCTGTATAGTGTAAAAGAGATATAGATAATAAACGGTATATTTATTTGTTTTTCGGCTGTTTTTGTGTTCGATTGTCTATTTTTATAGGTCGATTTTGAAAGAAAATGATATTTTTTTCGTACTTTCGCATCGCTTTTGTAAAGCCCCAAGAGCATATTTTAGCGAAAATTGTACAAATGCAGGTGAGGTTTCACTAAAGTTTAATAGATTTTACCGAACGAGAACGAATAATAATTAATATTTATAAACAACAATTGAAACAAACAAAAATGAGAAGAATTTCCCTGTTGCTTGTCTCTCTTATTGTGTTGACTATCCAAGCAGCCTTGGCGCAAAGCTTTAGCGTCAAGGGTACCGTTGTTTCCGCTGGCGACAACGAACCGCTGATTGGTGTGACAATCCTTCAGGAGGGTACAACGAATGGTGTTGTTACCGATTTTGACGGTAACTTTACCATCGAAGTAAAGGGTGCTTCTAAAGCCACACTGGTTATTTCTTATATCGGTATGGTTACACAGAAGCATTCTGTCAATGCACAGACGAAAACGCTTAACGTTGCGCTTGCTTCCGACACCAAAGTGATGGATGAGGTTGTAGTAGTAGCGTATGGTGTTCGTAAGAAGGGTACCATTGCGGGTTCCGTTTCGTCTGTGAAGTCTGAGAAAATTGAAAATGTCCCTGCGGCAAGCTTTGACCAAGCTTTGCAAGGACAGAGTACCGGTCTTCAGGTTATCAGTGCATCTGGTGAACCTAGCAAGGCTGCCACCTTCCAAATTCGAGGTACTAACTCTATCAACTCTGGTAAGTCGCCTCTGTTCATCCTGGACGGTGTGCCCATCTCAAGCTCGGACTTTAATACTTTAAGCCCTAACGATATCGAGTCTATCTCTGTATTGAAGGATGCGTCGTCTACTTCTATCTATGGTGCTCGTGCTGCCAACGGTGTAATCGTTATTACATCTAAGCGCGGTCTTGCTATGGATAAGGCTAAGGTGACACTTCGCGCACAGTATGGTTTCTCACAGTTGGCGCAGACTAACTGGAAGATGATGAACACCGCTGAGCGTATTCAGTTTGAGAAGGAAGTAGGGCTGGATGCAGGTAAAGACTATAACCTCTTGTCGAGAGTGAACGTTAATTGGCTTGACGAAGTATTTAACGATGCCGCTCCGCTGCAGAACTACGAACTTTCTATTAACCGTGCTACCGATCGTTTGAACTATTATGTTTCTGGGGGCTTTTATGATCAGGACGGTATCGCTCAGAATTCTACTTTCCGCCGTTATAACATGCGTGCCAACGCTGACGTGAAGGCAAGCAACTGGTTGAAGGTGGGCGCTAACACCATGGCAGTGTACGAAGAGGCACAGCAGGCCGATGACGGTTCTTATACTACCGTTACTCCGATTTCTGCTTGTCGTTTCATGCTTCCTTACTGGAATCCGTACGCATCGGATGGTAGCTTGGCTTCGCTTGCTGCCGGCAATTGGGCGGGTACTAGCGAGAACCCTATCGTTTACATGGACAAGAATCCTATAAAGAATAAGAAATATAAGGTGTTGTCTACCGTATATGCTGAGATTTATCTTATCGAGAACTTGACTATCCGTACTCAGTTCGGTGCCGATTTCAATCACTCTACAGCATTTATGCAGTCTTTCCCAAGTCTTTCTTCAAACAACGGACAGGGTCTTGCGGCTCGTCAGAGCAGTGACATGCTTAGTTTGACAGAGACTACTACCGCCAATTATCGTTTCTCTCTGAAAGATATTCATTCTTTTAATGTGATGTTGGGTCAGGAAGCTGTAAATTATCACTCTGAAGGATTTAACGTATATTCTCGCGGACAGAACAATGACTTGCTGACTAACGTATCTTCGGGTACACGCGCCAGCCGTTGGTCGGATTCTTCTTCCGATTACTCTTACATGTCATTCTTTATGCGTGGCGAGTATAATTATAAGGAGAAGTATTTCGCTGATTTCTCTCTCCGTACCGATGCTTCATCAAGATTTGGTAAAGACCATCGTTGGGGTACATTCTGGTCGGTAGGTTTCATGTGGAATATGAAGAAGACTGAAATGCTTGAGAAGTATGAATGGCTTACCAACGCTCAGTTGGCGTTGAGTATAGGTACTTCGGGTAACTCTGAAATTCCTAACTACTACCACTTGGCTTTGGTGAGCGGTGACGCTAGTTATGATGGTGTAGCCGGTCTTTATCCTGCACAGAGCGGTAACGAAGAATTGGGTTGGGAGTCTACTTGGGCAAGCAACTTCGCTTTGCGTCTTGGATTTATCGATCGTATCAACTTCAGCGTAGAGGCATACTACAAGCGTACTTCGAACATGTTGATGCGTGTGCCCGAATCGTACACTGTAACTGGCGAAGGTTATCGCTGGAAGAACGTGGGTGTGATGAGCAACCAGGGTATCGAGTTGAGCGCAGACGGTGATGTGGTTCGTACAGACGACTTTACTTGGAATGTAAGTGCCAATGTGTCTTACAACTGCAACCGTTTGAAAGAATTATATAATGGTGTTACTGAATACGTGAACTCTACTACCGGTTTGAAATATGTAGTAGGTCACTCAGTAAGCGAGTTCTACCTGAACCGTTACGCAGGCGTTAACCCGGCTAACGGTGAACAGCTTTGGTACGACAAGGACGGAAACGTTACTAACGAGTTCCGCGAAGGCGACAAAGTTATGACTGGCAAGACTTACGATGCACCTTGGATGGGTGGTTTCGGTACCAGCTTTCGTTGGAAGGGCTTGCAGTTGTCGGCTCAGTTCAGCTGGATTGGCAAACGTTACGTTATCAACAATGACCGTTTCTTCGAAGAAAGCGGTGTAACATTCGGTACAGCCTATAACCAGTCTAACCGTTTGCTGTACGATCGTTGGAAAAATCCGGGAGACATCACTGATATCCCTCGTTGGGGTGAGATTAATCAGCTGGACGACCGTTACTTAGAGAACGCTTCTTTCTTGCGTATGAAGAACCTAAGCTTGTCGTACTCATTGCCACAGAGACTGTTGCGTAAGAGCAACTTCTTCTCTTCGGTTCGTATCTTCGGACAGGCTCAGAATCTCTTCACCGTTACAGGCTTCAACGGTCTCGACCCAGAAGTTTCATCGAATGTTTACCAGGCACAGTATCCTGCATCACGTCAGTTTACTATGGGTGTAGAAGTGTCATTCTAAACAAAGAAAGGAGATAAAAAAATGAATATAAAGAATATAAAGACATACATTCTGTCGGCAGGCTTACTCTTGTCTCTCTCTTCGTGTCTTGACAAGTATCCAGAGGATTCTATCCGCATGGACGAAGCCATCAACACGGTAGACGATATCGACAAGTTGGTTATAGGTCTTTACGACAGTTTTAAGAGTAGCGCCTTGTACTCAGGTCATCTTACTATCTTACCCGATTTGCAAGCAGACTTTGTATACTGTGTTAAAGGTTACTCTAATACCTACGGTGATATCTATCGTTGGAAAGATATTAAGGCTACCAACCCTGAGATTGAGTCTGTATATGCAGCCCTTTACGGTGTAATCAATACAGCTAACTTCCTGCTCGACAATGTTGAGAAGGTTAAGGCTGACACCAACGATGACGATTTGCTCGATAAGTTGGAGCAATATCAGGGCGAGGCTCGTTTTGCGCGTGCCTTGGCTTATTCAGAACTTATCAAATGTTTCTGCAAGGCTTACGATAGCGACGAACAGGCCGAGAAAGAACTCGGTGTGGTTATCACCGAACACTATTGGGGCAATGAGCCGCAGAAGCGTGCCAGCCTGAAGGAATCGTACGAGTTTGTATTGAAAGACTTGGAAATAGCTGCCGAATATTTGAAGGTAGACGAGGACTTTACAGGCAATCTTTACGATGAAATCTACTTCAACGAATATGCTTGTCACGCTCTTCGCGCGCGCGTATCATTATATATGCACCGCTGGGATGACGCTATCAAGTATGCATCGAAGGTTATCAATAGCAAGCGTTATATATTGGCAAGCTTCTCTCAGAAGATTGGTAGCGTAAGTCTCTATCAGTATCAGTGGACAGCTGGTAACTCTACAGAAGGTATCTGGAAGGTTGGCTTTACCGTAAATAGCTACGGTGGTGCACTCGGAACCATCTTCGATAACTTCAACTTCGTGACTTATCGTCCCGACTATGTGCCTGCTAAATGGGTAATCAACTCATACGAGGCTAACGACCTTCGTCCTACAGCTATCTTCAAAACTCGTGTTACAGGTTACGAACACGGTTTGCAGTGGCCTTTGCTCAGCAAGTACTTCGGTGACTCTGATTTCTTGAACAACAACATCCTGCATGTGCATCAGCCTACAGTATTCCGTCTTTCAGAGCAGTACCTGATTCGTGCCGAGGCATACGCCATGAAGAAAGACTACGGCAAGGCAGGTAAGGATATCACAACTATCCGTCAGGCTCGTTACTCTACATACGGTGGTAACACTACTCTTAGTGAAAGCAACGCTATGGATGTTATTGCGGCAGAACGCGTTAAGGAACTCTATATGGAAGGTTTCCGTCTGAACGACTTGAAGCGTTGGCACAAGGGATTTGAACGTAAGGTTGCAGACCATCTGGCGGCTAACTTCGTACAGAGTAACCTGAAGGTAGAAAAGGATGATCCTCTCTTTGTTTGGCCTATACCACAACATGAGTTGGAATCTCCGGGTTCACAAATAGAACCTAATGAAAGTAATAAATAACAGATTATTAATAAAGAGACGATCATGAAGAAAATTATGATGAGATGTTTGTCGGCTTCGGCCGTACTCATCGCTCTTGCGAGCTGTTCGCAAGATTATACCAAATATTCTGGTCCGAGTCATATCATGTTCTCTGATACGCTCTATCAGTACGCTGTGCAGGAATCTAATGAAATTTATAATGTTCCTGTATCGGCTACCGAGAAAGTTGACTACGACCGTACCTTTGCGGTAGAGGTTATAGACAAGCAGAGCAATGCCGTAGAAGGCACACACTACCGTTTGCTCAATAACACCGTCACCATCAAGGCGGGAGAGATGGTAGGAAACGTGCAGATGCAGGGTATCTATGACAATATCGGTAAGACCGACTCGCTGGGTGTCACCCTGAAGTTGGTGGTTCCTAAGAAGTATAACTGGACTGACCTTTATAAAGACTATGCTCACGTGGTGATGCAGAAGTCTTGTCCTTTCGATATTCACAATTTCTCAGGATGGTGTGTGGCTACTTCTACATTCTACAGCCAATACTTGAATAACGTAAAAAACCGTTTGATCAAGACCGAAGTGGTAGAAGGAGAGGAGAACACAGTGCTTCTTAAGGATGTATACTATAAGGGATATAACCTTAAGCTGAAGTTCAACACCAATAACCCGTTGGAACCCAAGGTTGAGATGGATGATCAGATAGCCGGTCCTACAGGCGAGGCGTTCGGTACCATCTATGGCGACGGCAAGTTGCGCATCAGTCAGCCTTCTGTTTACACCTCTTATTATAATACTTGCCAGAACTACGTGCTTCAGTATGTAAGTATGAGCGTGGATAATAAGGATGGCTCTAGCTTCGGTAATGTAGGTGTCTTCATTACCATGTTTGAATGGATTAGCGATGCTGAAGCAGAGAAATTAAAAGAACAAGGATTTTAAAATTATAACTAAGCAATATGAAAACATTGATTTCAAAATATTGGCTCGTACTTATGGCGCTGGTTTCAGTGAGCGTGTTTACCGCTTGCTCTAGCGATGACGACGATGCCGTAACTCCTGTGTTCCCACAGGTGCAGACTATGACAGGTGCTGCTGGCGACGAGCTGGATTTCACTTTCGATGCCAACATGAACTGGAGCCTTTCTTCTTCTGCCATTTGGTGTAAGTTGGTACAGGGCGACAATACCGCATTCGTACTTAACGGTGCTGCAGGTAAGCAGACAGTAAAGGTTAAACTTACTGCCGATGAAGAAAGCAAGGATATGAGCGTGGCTCAGTTGTACCTTACTATGGGTGGTCAGAAAATATCTATTGCCGAAGTTAGCCGTTCGGCTGCAGGCTATGAATTGAAGGTATACGTTAAGACTTCTGAAAATGAAGAAATCGACGTTACTAAAACAGGTCTTACTGTAGGTTACAAGAATATCGCTGGTCAGCCTATCTATAACAAATTCTATATAAAGTCTAACTATCGTTTCGCCGTTACTAACACTCCGGCATGGGTTGACATTGAAGGTGGTTTCATGGTAGGTACACCTAACAAGGAAGCCGAAGGCGGTTTAGCTTTCAAGGAAAACGCTGGTCTTAGCGCTAAGTACGCTGTAGCTAAGGATGACAACTATACTATCACATTTACTTCAGAAGATGGTAAGGCTGCCGTAACAGTACCTGTTATATTCGACGGTATGACAGCTGACATTATGGATATCACTTATCCTACTTCTAATCAGTGGGCTGTATGGAATGTATCTATGGACGGTGCGGTATATACTCAGAATGGTTCAAGCCTGAATGGTGATGCTACAAATACTTTCACATTCAATAATTTCGTTCCGTTCAAGCTTTCTACATTGAACGACGCATACCAGTTGGTAGTATTCGAAACTGACAAACAATGGGGTTTGAAAGAAGACATGATGGGTGCTGTTCAGTTGCAAGGCGAAAAGGGAGACATGAAGCTTACTGTAGCTTCTTTGGCTAGCGGTAGCCGTGAATTCTTTGTTTATGCTTTGCCACAAAGCGTATACGAAAGCTTAGGAAACGGAACTGACGATATGTTGGAAGAAGACTTCACTACCGTTAAGAGCGATTACGACCGTTACTTCTTGATGAACATTGTTCAGAAAGAAAAGAGCAATGGTGGAGCAGAAGTTCAGCTTCCTCTTGTAACAAGCATGGGCATGGATGCAGAATGTGTTTTGACTGAAAACGAAGAATATAAGTCGTATGCCGAAGGCTTCTTCAGCTATACAGGAAAAGACGTATTCGAAGCAACTGTTTGGGGTGGCTATGTATGTATCTATCCGCAGATGGATGGATGGAATCCAAGCGAAGGCAAAGGTTCTGTAGTTATCTATGACGGTGAAGCTAATCCGATAGCCGTAGAAAACATGGAATTGGGTCAGGACGAAAAGGGCCTTTATATCGGTTTCTCTGCCGATGGCGCTAAATATCCTTACTTTGCCGGCTTTAACGATGCTAACGGCGTTTGCCAACGTGTAGTCTTTATTACTAATATGGGATTTAGAAGCATTAAGAAATAATGAAGATATTCGAAAAATATAGCAAGGCATTTTTGTTACTCCTGGTAGCTGCGTTTACCATGGTAGTGACAAGCTGTTCTGACGATGACAACGAGGGATGGGACACCACATACGGATATGTGCAGTTCAAGCTCATCAAGAAAGCTTCGTCGAGCGAATCGCGTGCCGCTGCCACCGACAAACTTGAGAAATTGGATGATGCCAAGAAAATCAAGGTTGTTATGGAGCATAACGGTACTACTGTATCTCAGACATTGGTGCTCAATTCTTATAATGCAGAGAATGCTGAGTACGGTTTGAGAAGTGATAAACTGCAACTTACATCTGGTACTTACACCGTCATCGGTTTCTATCTGTATGACGCTGTAGACGAAGAGTTGCTGGCCTCTTCTGCCGATAACACCTTTAATGTAATAGGTGGCGGTATGGCTGTAGAAGAACTTACTGTATCTGCGGTAGAGCGTGGTAAGGTTAAGTTCAACCTTGTGAAAGAGTGGCAGAAGTCTCGCGCCGGTGAGGGTGAGTACCTTTTCTCTAACATCCGTTTGATTGACGTAAACGTAACTAACCTCTTTACTCGCGAAACCTTTACTTTCCCTAACATGAAGGTGAAGTATAAAGAAATGAGCGAAGAGCATCAGAACCCGGATAACGCTAACGATAAGTATATGCAGATAGGTACCGCATATTGCGATACTACTGTATGGCTTCCTGCCGGTACTTATCAGGTTACATCTTATACTACATACGGTAAGACTGGTGCTGTTAAGACCAAGTACGAAACTCAGCCCGTTAACGGTAAGTCGTTCGTCGTTAAGGATAATAAGATTACAGACGACGCTCAGGTGCCTGTATTGCTCTCTAAGACTAAAGAATATATCAAGGACTATGAAGCATTGAAGGCTATTTGGGAATCACTGAACGGTAAAGACTGGAGCTTCTATGGTGACGCTACTTTCAAGGGCGCTAACTGGAACTTCAACAAGGAACTCGATATGTGGGGCGAACAGCCGGGTGTTACTCTTAACAGCAACGGTCGTGTAATAGGTCTCATTATTGCAGGCTTCGGTGCTAAGGGTATCGTGCCCGATGCTATCGGTCAGCTTACAGAACTTCAGGTATTCAACCTTGGTTCGCACGACGAAAAGATTGGTGCTAACATCTTCAACGAATATAACGCTACTAATCTGGATGCTGCCAAGAAGAACGCTATGCGTCACGACTACGAAAACAAGTTCTTGAAATACGACCCACGTGCTTTCATGTCTGAAATGATTGTAGAAAGCTTTAATTCAGATCCTAAGGTTGAAGCAAAGAACAGAATCAAGAAAGACGGACGCATCAACTTGAAAGATGCTCAGATTGGAACATTGACTAACCGTATTACAGGCGTGTCAAAGGCTATTTATCGTCTTACTAAGTTGCAGCAGTTCTACATCGGTAACTCATCTATCACTTCTGATGAGGTTTGTGCTAAGTTCTATAATGCAGACGATGCTACTTATGGCAAGTTTGCTGAAGAATTTACAGAAGAAGCATGGGATAACATGACCAACCTTACCGATATCGAGCTTTATAACTGTCCTAAGATCTCTCGCTTGCCAGATTTCTATTACAACCTTCCTGCATTGCAGGCAATGAACTTGGCACGATGCAAAGGTATATCAGCCGAACAGTTAAGAAAAGACTGGACTCGTTTGGCAGAAGAAAAGACTGGTAAGACCGTTCAGATTCTCTACTTGAGCTACAATAACCTCGAAGAGTTCCCAGAATCATCTGCTCTTAGCAAGATGGTTAACCTCGGTTTGCTCGACTTGGCTTATAACAATATCAAGAAGTTGCATCCGTTCGGAACAGGAGTGTCTTTGTCTTCTCTTTATCTGAACAACAACCAGATTGAAGAAATCCCTGCCAACCTCTGTGCGTTTACCGACGACGTAGAAAGTCTGACATTCGCTCACAACAAACTGACTAAGATACCTAACATCTTCGATGCAAGCTCTGTCCGTCAGATGGGTTCTGTAGACTTCTCTTATAATGAGATTACAGGCGTAGATAATAGCAATGGTACATATAAAGGTATTAATGCAGCTTCAATCAGCTTGTCGAACAACAAGATAGAGAAGTTCCCTTCAGAATTGTTCACTGCAGGTTCTCCTATCACTACGCTCGACTTGAGTGCTAACCAGATGCGTACTATTCCTAAGGGATCAATCAAAGGAAAGAATGCTCATCTTTTGCAGATAATCGACTTCCGATTCAACAAGTTGACTTCTTTGTCTGATGACTTCCGCTCAACTACATTGCCGTACATTACTAATATGGACTTGAGCTACAACTGCTTCACAGAGGTGCCAGTAGAACCATTGAACAGTGCTGTTCTCCGTGCGTTCGCCATCAACCACCAGCGCGATGATGTCACCGATCAGCGTTGTCTGCGTACTTGGCCCACCGGAATCACTACATGTCCAAGCTTAATTCAGTTCCAGATTGGTTCTAACGATATCCGTAAGGTAGAAGAAACATTGACTTCGCACCTTTACATCGTTAACATTGCCGACAATCCTAACATCTCTATCGATGTAACAAGCGTTTGTCCGTACATCAAGGCTGGTATGTACATGTTGTTCTACGATAAGACTCAGGATATCCGCGGTTGCGATGCTTTGGATCTTGAAAATTAAACCCAATAAGAAAGTTGTAAAATGAAATATATTAATAAATTGACATTAGGTATCGTTCTTGCTGCAGGGCTTTTTACAGCCTGCAGCGATGATGACGGTATCGAAATCCCCGGAGGCCTTGCCCTTGACAAGCAAGAAATAGAAATAGGTCCCCAGGGCGGTACAGAGTCGATTGCCGTTTTAGCCTCACAAGACTGGGTGGCAAACACCTCTGAACCTTGGCTGATGCTTTCGCCTGCCAATGGCGTGGGTTCTGTAGAGGGTACCATCAAGGTAGATTCTACTCTTTCTAACACGCTCCGTAGCACCGAACTTCAATTCGTTGGTGCCAACGGTCAGCGCTGCAAGCTTACAGTTACTCAGTTTGGTTATGGCAAGCAGATTTTCTTGAAAGAGCCTACCGTAGAAATTGAGAATACTGATTCTTACGACAATCGTTCTTTCCAGAGCGTAATCTCTGCCAACGTAGAATGTAAGATTGGTAAAATAGAGTATTCTTACGAAGGCGATTTGACTGAAGAAGAGAAAGCCGACAACACAAAGGAACTCGAAGGCTGGCTCTTGAACAGTAAGGACGAAAACAAGTTGGTTGGTACTAACTTGGGTATCGTTTTAGATAAGAAGTACCGTCCACGTAGCGTTAACTTCAAGTTCCGTTGGGCTATGAATATCGTGCCTGTAACCCGTGTGGCTAAGGTACACTTGGTTCCTGCCAACGCAGAAGATCAGTTAGTCGATACTAACGGCAATCCTACTGGAGAAGTTGTTTTGACAGTACGTCAGAAACCAGCTCTTAAGATTGAAGACAATCGTGCCGGAGACTCATTGTCTATCATCATGATTAACCAGAAGTTGGGTTGCATGGCTACCTTCGATACCAGCGACAATATGCGTAACTGGAGTAGCGTAAGCCTATGGGAGTCTACCGATGCCTTCGTTAAGGAGCATCCCGAAGCTTTGGGCCGTGTTCGTTCTGTTAAGTTCAGCATGTTCAACTTGAAGACTGGCGAAAAACTTCCTAAGGAAGTGCGTAACCTGAAGTTCCTTGAGACATTCTCTCTTGCTTCTAACGAAAATAACCAGATTCGTGAAGTAGAGTTGGGCGAGGAAATCTGCGAATTGAAGTACCTCAAGAACTTGATTGTTCAGGCTTACGGTATGACTAAGTTGCCTGCTAACTTCGCTAAGTTGGGACAGAGTCTTGAATCGCTCAACTTGGTAAGTAACAATTTCAATAAGTTGTCCGACATTACCAACGTAGTTAATGAAACCAACTTCCCTAAATTGCGTAACTTCACATTCTACGCACAGCGTCGTAACGATGTGATTATCGACTTGTCTACATTAAATAAGAACGGTGATGGCGACTATGTTTACAATAACAACACTATCGGTCTTTATGGTAAAGTAAGCGCAGGTACAGCCGATCGTCAGGCGCTCTTGAAGCTCCTCACTTGGGAAAAACTGAACGTATTGGAATTGTCTTACTGCTTCTTGGAAGGCGAGCTTCCTACCGATAAAGAAATGACCGACGCTCTTGAAGCAGCAGGTAAAGCTACTCGTTACAGCAGAGCCGACTTCTCTGAAGACAAGGCAGATTACCGTGATAAGTTGGTAGGCGATACATGTAAGTGGTTGCTATCAGGCTGGGATAATCCTGTAACCTGCAAGCACAAAGACGGTTCTGTAGTATGCGAAGAGGTTTGTCCTCCTGATGTGCCACGCGTGTTGCCTAACTGCCGCCGCTTCTCTGTCAACTTGAACTTCTTCACTGGCGAAGTGCCTAATTGGATTCTTTTCCACCCACACTTGGTAGAATGGAGTCCGGCTATCATGGTATTCAATCAGCAGCCACGCGGTAAGAACAGTACTGGTCAGGCAGTAGGCTTCTCTAACATGACAGAAGAAAGCTTCAGCCTCAACTACTACTACGGAACATCCGATCCTGGTACACAGTGGAATGTTCCAGGTGTAGCTTATCCGCTTTACTACCGTGCATACGTAGCAGCAGGCGATGTAGAAGAAACTTCTGTTATGGCCATGTACAAGAGATAATGAATACGTTACTAAAACAAGTAAAAAGATAAATTCTAAAAATATAGAACTAAACAATGAAGAAAGAGTTATTCTATATACCAATGGTCGCTTTGGCTTTGGCAGGTTGTACAGACAACCTGTCGAGCCTCGGCTCTTCCGAAGGCAATTCAGAAGTCATCATCCCTGCTGATGCAGAGGCGGGTGAGTTGCTGATTAAGTTCAGCCCGGAGATGAGCGATATCCTAGACCAAGCGCAGTTGAGCAAGTCTCGTTCTGGCAAGTCTTCCCGTTCGGGAATTCCTTCTACCGACGAGGTACTCGACATCTTGGGTAGCTACAGTTTCACACGTGTGTTTCCTGTAGACGCCAAAACAGAGGCTCGTACCCGCGAAGCTGGTCTTCACCTGTGGTACACCGTTAAATTTAATAAGGGTGCCGACCTGAAAGCTGCCGCTGAACGCCTCAAACAGTTGGGCGAAATCTCTAAGGTGCAGACTAACGGCCGCATTAAGCGTGCTTATAAAACCGACAGCAAACGTATCTATCTTAATGAAGAAGCACTAAAGGCTAAAGCGGCATCTCGCACTATAGCCGAAGGTACTCCTAACGATCCGGGCTTGTCTCATCAGTGGCACTACAACAACTTGGGTGCCGGAAATTATGGTTTCGAAAACCTTAACAAGAACCAAGCTGGTGCTAAGGCTGGTTGCGACGTTAACGCTGTAGAAGCATGGAAGACTTGTACTGGCGATCCTTCTATCATCGTAGCTGTGCTCGATGAAGGTGTGATGTATACTCACCCTGACCTGGCTGCCAATATGTGGTGTAATCCGGGCGAAAGCGTGCAAGGCGCTCAGACCGATGGCGACGGCAACGGATACGAAGGCGACCTCCACGGTTATAACTTCGTTACTGATAGCGGTGATATCACTTGGACAGACTCTAACGATACAGGTCACGGTACTCACGTAGCCGGAACCGTAGCTGCAGTAAATGGCAACGGAATCGGTGTTTGTGGTGTAGCAGGTGGCGACGGAACTCCTAACTCTGGTGTTAAGATAATGTCTTGTCAGGTATTCTCTGGCGAGAACAGCGTAACATTGGCAGGCGAGGCGAGAGCTATCAAATATGCTGCCGATAACGGAGCGGTTATTCTTCAGTGTAGCTGGGGTTACAACTCTTCTGAGTCGAGCATCATCAACGGATATACACCGGGTCCGGCTACCGAAAAGGAATGGGCTGAGACTTATCCATTGGAAAAAGAAGCGCTCGATTACTTTATTAATCACGCAGGTTCTCCTAACGGAGTTATCGATGGCGGTATCGCTATCTTCGCTGCCGGTAACGAGTATGCAGGCAATCCGGCTTTTCCGGGAGCTTACTCTAAGTGTGTATGCGTATCTTCTGTAGCAGCCGACTTTACTCCTGCTTGCTATACAGACTACGGTACACTCGTTACTTTGAGCGCTCCGGGCGGCGACTTGGAATATTACGGTAAGATAGGCGAGGCAGAAGATGAGTTTTGGGCAGAAACTACCGAGCAGAAGGGTGCAATCCTTTCTACTATGATTCAGAACGGTAAGCCTGCTTATGGTTACATGGAAGGTACTTCAATGGCTTGTCCTCACGTATCGGGTGTAGCAGCTCTTGGCTTGTCGTACGCAGTTAAGCAGCACCGTCACTACCGTGCGGCCGACTTCGTAAGCCTGATGAAGAGATCGGTTAAAGACTTGGATGGCTACTATACAGGTGGCGCTACCAAGACTTATTATATGAATCATACTACAGTAGGTGCTTCTCCTGAAATTGTAAATCTGTCTAAGTACATCGGTAAGATGGGTACTGGTTTGATTGACGCAGTTCTGCTATTGAATAACATCAAGAATAAGGAGAACAGTTCTGACATGAAGTTGCCTAACGTTTACATCGGTCTCGAAAAAGCTACAACTTTGAACCTTCCTTCATATTTCGAAGGTGTAGAATCGGGTTATACTTGCTCTGTAGCCGATGGTAACGTAGCTTCTGCTACTATCACAGGTGCTACTTTGACCGTAAAAGGTCTGGCAGTAGGCAGCACAACGCTGACCGTATCAGTTGGTGGAAAGCAGCAGACTGTGACTGTCATTGTACGTAAGGCTGCCAACAATAACGGTTGGATGTAATCTAAAACGGTAATTACTGAGATGAAAAAGAGATTCACTATAATCCTTATCGTTCTCAGCCTGATAGGCTTGGGTCATACTTGGGCGCAGCAGCTCAAGTTTGACTGTCAGCTCATAGATGCCGGTACGATGACCGAGGACGATGCGCCACGTACTTATTCGTTTGTGGCGAGAAACGTTAGTGACTGCGTGCAAGAGATTTCGCGCGTACAGACCACTTGCGGATGTACCAAGTATGGTGTCAGCAAGATGAAGTTGCAGCCGGGCGACAGTTGCAAAATTCAGCTTACGTTTACTCCTAACGGATATCCCGGTACAATCGATACCCGTGCTTTCGTTTACCTGAAGGATGCCGGAACGGAACCGGTCGCTAAAATCGGATTACGTGGAATGGTACTTCCAAGCGCCGACATTTGGTATCGCTTCAAATATAAGATGGGCGACTTGCGGTTGAAGCAATCAAAGGTAACATTCAGCGAGTTGAAAACAGGCAAGAAGCCAGAAGCGAGAATACTTTGCGGCAATAGCGGCAAGAAGCCTTTGCGTATTTCAAGCCTTGTTCTTCCGCAGTACGCCGATGTAAGAACAGAGCCGGCGGTAATTCAGCCGGGCGAAGAAGCCGACTTGGTTATCACGCTTGTGGTAGACAAGATTCCGCCTGCTATGAAGTCCGACTTCACCTTCCCGATAATACTGGAAGGGGTAGACGCTAAACCGAGCGACAGAACGATTACGGTTGTAGTGAATAGAAATCAGTAATTATGAAATAATAAGAACAGAAAGAACTATAGAATATGAAACATTTAATCAAACTTTTCAGCCTGTTGGTAGTAGCGCTCCTTACTGTAGGTTTCACAGCTTGCAGCAGCGATGATGATATTATCGTAGAAAAGGCTCTGCCAGTTACTCCTGCCAATCTTGACGGAGTATGGAAGATGACGGAGTGGAACAACGGACAGCCTATGCAGGAAGGTACTTATTGTTATGTCATTTTCCATCGTCGTGATAACACTATGGAGATGTACGATAACTTGAACAGTATGTATGCAGTACATACCACAGGTTCCTTCTTCAT
>ULRN01028932.1_pt1 | contig 26822 bp, 17 predicted proteins | sample 1955461 | NCBI WGS metagenome assembly ULRN01 (sample SAMEA4835683, study PRJEB28245) | human gut metagenome | biome: gut microbiome; material: fecal sample | place: Denmark | collected 2008 | reverse complement strand
AAAACGGTACCAGAAGAGTATAGCATTCTGGTACCAAAGGTTCAGCATAGGAATACCAAAGGTTCAGCATAGCTATACCAACAGTCCAGCATAGGAATACCAACAGTCTTGGTAGTGCCAGAAGAGTAAAGCATTCTGGCACCAAAGGTGCAGCATAGTTGCACCAACAGTGCAGCATAGTTGCACCAACAGTGCAGCATAGCTATACTGCCGGTAAACAGCAGTTTTTTTTGCGCCCTGCCTATTGAATCTGACCCCCATCCATAGAATCCCCGGCAAGCAGGATGCTTTCTTGCCGGAAGAGTAGGGGGTGCGAGGGTGTGAGGGTAAGTGTGAGAGTAGTGTGAGGGTAAAACATTTACCCTCACACTTACCCTCACCACTGAAACCCCGATAAACAGGGCGTTTCAGACGGAAAGTGAGGGTGTGAGGGTAAAAAAAGAAAAAAAATTTTTTTTGTTTTATACTATCGGCAGACTGATGCCATTGATTTTCTGGTAGATGTCGAGGGCGTAGACGTCGGTCATGCCGCTGATGTAGTCCACTACAGCCATCAGACGGGTTTCGAGGTCGGGCGAGGTGATGTCATACTGGCTGCTCACCCTGCTGATAAGCTGACGGGAATAGAAGCGGTCGGGATGCACGGCAGCCTCGGTCATTATCTCCATCAGCGTCTCCATGATCTTGAAACCGCTCAGTTCCACATCGAGCACCGGCTTGCTCTTGTATATCTTCTGGAAGGAAACCTCCGTGCAGCGCTTGTATGCCGTGCGCTGAGGCTCCGGAATGCTGTCTATCAGACAGCCGCGGAAAGTGCCGCTGAGAATCTCCTCCTCATGGTCTATGAAGGTCTGCGCACAGGCGTTCTCCAGTTTTCCGATGACGCAGGCGCGCATGTATATCACCTTCTCGTTGTCGTCGGTAATCCCCTCGTCGATTATGCGCTTCTCTATGGCCTTTTTCGTCTCCTCGTCGAAGAATCCCAGCAGCAGGCGTTTCGTCTCGTCAAACGTGAGGATTTTCAGCTTGTGGGAGTCTTCTATGTCCATTATCTCATAGCAGATGTCGTCTGCCGCCTCCACGAGGTATACCAGCGGATGACGGGCGTAGGTGAGGGGAGCGCCGGGACAGGATTTGCAGCTGATGCCCAGTTCGTCGGCGATTTTCCTGAAAATCTCCTTTTCCGACTGGAAGAATCCGAACTTGCCGTGGTCTCCGGCGAGAGCCGACGAGAACGGGTATTTCACGATGGATGCGAGCGTGGTGTATGTCATAACGAATCCTCCGTCCCTTCTGCCCTTGAATCTGTGTGCCAGCAGACGGAATGCGTTGGCGTTTCCCTCGAAGTGTGTTATGTCGTTCCATACGCCCTCGCTTATCTTCTCCTTGAGATACGCTCCTTTGCCTTCGGTGAAGAAGGTCTGTATGGCTTTTTCGCCGGAATGTCCGAACGGCGGGTTGCCCATGTCGTGGGCGAGACAGGCAGTGCTCACGATTGTACCGATCTGCGTGAAGAGTGTGTCGGCGAGACCGGGGTGTCTTCTTACGAGGGCTGCCTCCACGTCGTTGCCGAGCGACATGCCCACGCTTGCCACCTCCAGACTGTGGGTCAGCCGGTTGTGCACGAAGATGCTGCCGGGCAGCGGGAACACCTGCGTCTTGTTCTGCATACGGCGGAAGGGGGCCGAGAAAATCAGCCGGTCGTAGTCGCGTTTGAACTCGCTGCGGTCGTCGTGGCGCTCTATGTGGCGCTCCTCCTGCCCGAGCCGTTTGTTGGATATGAGTTGTTTCCAGTCCATCATTGTCGTGCTTCTTTTGGTTTTGGATAGATATTTCGCGTGCAAATTTACGAATTGTCGATTAAAAGCATTACCTTTACGCCGTAAATCATGTGCCGGTTTGCGGGCAAGCCTGCTGCCGGCCTTCACTACATGCAAAAATTACTGTCAGCGATGAAGATATGCATATTCTGTTCGGCCAATAGCGATATTGAGCCGGTTTATTTTGAAAAGACGAGAGAGTTGGGTGAGTGGATAGCCGGCAACGGCGATGCCATCGTGTTCGGCGGCTGCGATATGGGCCTTATGGAGTGTATCGCCGAGGCTGTGTATACCAACGGCGGCATGACGATAGGCGTGGTGCCGTCGAAGATAGAGGAGAACGGACATGTCAGTCCGCACCTCTCCGTGGAGATTCCATGTGACAACCTGAGCGACCGCAAGGACCTGATGCTCCTCAAGAGCGACGTGGTCATTGCGCTGCCTGGCGGTCTGGGCACGCTCGACGAGATATTCACCGTTGCCGCCTCTGCCACCATCGGCTACCACGGCAAGAAGGTGATACTCTATAACATCAACGGCTTCTGGGATTCGCTCATCGCCCTGCTCGACGACCTGCAGCGGCGCGGCATGGTACGCGGCGACTGGCGCCGCCACATCATGGTTGCCGGCAGTCTGGAGGAGATCAGAAGCTCCTTAGCCAGGCTTTGAGCTCCAGCTGCATCTCGTTGTGGAACATGAAGTTCTCGCGGATGCCGAACCCGTGGCCGCCCGAGGGGTATACGTGGAGAGATGCCGGCACGTCGTGGCGGTACAGCTCCGTGTAGTAGTTCACTCCGTTTGCCGGCAGCACCACCTGGTCGTCGTCGGCGAGGATGATGAATGCGCGCGGCGTGGTTCTCGACACCTGCACGTCGTTGCTGTATTCCTTCTCGTCCTTCTTCTTGGCGTCCTTTCCCAGGAAGTTGTCGTGGCTGCCCTTGTGGGTGATGTCGGGCATCATGGTAATCACGGGGTAGAAGAGAATCTGGAAGTCGGGCTTGGCGTCGCCCTTTGAGTGCGTGGCGAGAGTCGAAGCCAGGTGCCCTCCTGCCGACGACCCCATAATGCCCACCTCGTCCGTCTTGATGTTCCATGCCTGTGCGTTGCGGCGCACGAGCCTTAGCGCCTCCTCAGCGTCGGCGACGGGTACTTCGTGGTTGCCGTTCGGCATACGGTATTTCAATACTATCGCCGCGATGCCCATGTTGTTGAAGAATGGCGCCCAGTCGGTGCCCTCGTGCCTCATCGCCAGATGCTGGTATCCGCCTCCCGGGCATATCACCACCGCCCTGCCCGTGGCCACTTTCTCCTTGGGCAGGAACACGCTCACTTTTGCCGTGTCTGCGGGATTGCCGTTGTCGTTGGGCGCAGCGCCCGTCCATAGGTTCATCACGAAGCTTCTCTGTGCGCAGGCCGTCAGTGTGGCAGCGGCGAAAAGCATTGTAGCAAAGGCTTTTCTTGATATTCTCATGTCTCCTTGTTTTTTGTTTCTTTTTATGGATATAGCTCCTGTTTGTTTATTCCTACTGCAATATTCGTAAAAAAAACCGAGATATGCAAATCTGCGGACAATAAAAAACAGCCGCTTTCTCACGAGAACGACTGCCTTCGATAGGGGCAAGCAATCGCTTGCCCTACATACCAACATTATCCAATCAATATATTAACCATATATCCAAAAATTCCTTTCCTTTCTTCGGTAATCCGGCGTTCCGCCGCTCCGGGGTGCTGGTTGTAGCCATAGCGCCGCAGCTGCCGGATGGGTGTCCCTTCCTTATACATATAGACCTTTTTTCCAGGAGAAAGTTTAATGGGGTGGACCTGTCTTTGTTTTCTTTATTTATTTTTCAAACTGCATGGCTTTTTTGTCGTGTTGTTATTATCCTTGATGAAATACAATCCTTTACCCTGTCTGTTTTCCCGTCAATTCCAGTCTATATGTTATGCAGTCTGCATTGTCTCTTATTGGGGTGATTAGTTTATTAACCCGTCATTAGGATGGATTTCCACTGCAAATATACAATAAAAAGTTTCGATTTGAAAAATAAATTAGACGTTTCACTGCTTTTTTAAAACAAAATCATGGTTTTAACAATAGTTTGCAAGTGTTTTGCGATTTATGATATGATTCAATAAGTAAAGACGCGGATGCAAGCTTATGTCCATGTCTTTCCCTGAATCAGATACAACAAAAAAATCCTGCCCAGCTCTGCAAAAAGAGCTGGGCAGGACCAAAACCTATCATTTGCTTATGAAAAACACTTCACGTCAGTCGTATGGAAGGATTATTTCACGTCGATTTGACGCATCGTCTTCTCTTCCTTCTTCTCTACCTTAGGCAGATCCACGGTCAACACACCGTTGTTGACGCTGGCTCCGATCTTCTCCTTGTCCACGTCGTCCGGCAGGATAAGCGTCTGCTCGAATTTAGAATAAGAGAACTCGCGGCGCAGATAGTGCTCCTTCTTGCTCTCGTCCTTCTTCTCATTCTTCTGCTCCATCTTGATGTGCAGATTGCCGTCGTCATCGATATTGATGCAGAAGTCATCCTTCTTCATTCCCGGGGCGGCAAGCTCCACGATATACTGGTGTTCGGTCTCCTTAACGTTGATGGCCGGCGCCGTAGCGTTGGTACGCGGCATAAAGTCAGTGTCGAAAAAGTCGTTGAAAACTTCAGGCATCCAAGAATTTCTCATTACTGGTAACATATCAAAAACCTCCAATTATACTTTAGTTGTTAATCATTTTTTCTGGAACCTTAGCCTCGGCCTTGCGGTGCAGCCTCCGTTCCGTGCTCCCCTCGAGCTTTCCGCTCTCGGTTCGCACAGACCTTAGTGCAACTTACATGCCAAGGCGGAAACCAGCGGTCGGAACGTTAAATAGTAAGCAAATATGGCATAACCGGTGACAGATAGTCAGAAAACCGGTGACAGATAGTCAGAGCCACGGTCCGCTCCGCCGGTAGGGGTTGGCGGAGACGATGGGAAGGCAGAGGAAAAGTAAAATGTTTGGAAAAAGCGAAATTAGCAGACGAAATGCTTTGCTTGCATTATGTTTATTCTTAAATTTGCAACATTGGAACGATAATACTAACATTTTCAAAAAAGAGTTGGCTTATGAAAAGATTCTTTTCCTATCTTACTCTGGCGATAACCTTCGCAGTGGCCGGTGTGCTGCCTTCGGCGGCCCAGGGCTATGAGCGTGATGTCGCCAGAAAGACAGCCGTGCCGCAGAAGGGGAGCTATCTGCTGCAGGTGCCGTTTGAGTTCGCATTGCAGAGCAAGTCGGAGTTCGAGATGCTCACGCTTGAAGCGTCGGCAACCTCCGGCAAGTGGTTCTATGTGGGAAACTACAAGGCTATGGGAACACCGTCGCCCAAGAAATACGACGGGGCGTACAGGGATGTGGACAGCTGGGCTTTCATGCCGGGAGCAGTGTTCACGAAGGCAGACAACAACTATGAACTGTCTTTCGAGCAGTTCGGAAACATGTCGTTCAACTATTCGCGAGTGGAGGTGTGGATAGGCACATCGCCATCGGCCGCCGGAATGGTTACGAAAATCGGAACGGTGGACAATTTCCAGAACAATATGAACACTGACCCTGCCGTGAAGCAGAAATTCAGTTTCGGACTGCCGGGAGGCGTGGCAGGAACATACTACATCGGTTTCCACTGCACAACGACAGCCGAGCAGGACGGATGGAGCTATATCAACAATATCTCCGTGGGCGAGACGGCATCCAGCGCCGCCGCACCGGCAACGGTGACAGACGCCGTGGTGAAGGCAGGCGAAAAGGGTGCACTGAAGGCAAGCGTGAGCTTCAGAATGCCAACCGTGGATATGGGAAACAAGGCCCTGCCGGCAGACAAGAAGCTGACCGCCGTGGTGAAATCCGAGGTGGACACGAAGAGCGTGGAGGCATTGCCGGGGGCAGACGTCAGTCTGGACGTGGCAACGAAGCAGGGCGACAACAGGATTACGGTGCAGGTGAACAACGAGAAGGAAGGTTCGCCATACGAATACTCCGTATATACAGGAGAGGTATTGCCTATGCGCATACACAACCTGAAAGGAGTGCTCTCCCGCGACAACATGACCTACACGCTGACGTGGACCGCCCCCGACAAGGGCGAGAACGACGGATACGTGGACTTTGCCGATCTCGACTACGACATCTACCAGTATGACGACCAGAAGCAGGACTATACGTATCTCACCACGGTGGGCAAGGCTCTCACCTATACCTATACATTGGCTGCGGGCGAGAAGCTGCGCACGGTGCGCCTGGCCGTCTTTGCGCGCAATGCCGCCGGAACAAGTACCGACCGCATGAACTGGGTGGACCAGGACCGCGTGTATGTGGCCGATATGGTGGGCGAACCGTATACGCTGCCCGTCATAGAGGAGTTTGACAACCAGCAGATAAAATATACTCCGATAAGGATAATGTATCCCAACGAAGACTACCGCGGACGCTGGACAATCCAGGACCCGGGCGAAATCCTGCCGGATGCCAACCAGTCGGCACTCATGGGATGGGATCCGCTCACCGAAGACCCCACGATGGGGCGTGCAGCCATAGCGAAGTTCTCCACGCTGGGCAAATCGGCGCAGGCTTTCTCAGTGCGGCTGCTGAAGTATATCGGATATTCGTCGAAGATGACATTCTATGTGGCCGACTACGATACAGACCCCGACAATCCGTGCAAGATAGGCGAGGTGGACTGCAACGAAGGCAACGAGACGGCGTGGGCGGACTACACCTTCCCGATACCGGAGAAGTTCATGAACAAGGAGTGGATACAGATTATCGTGGACGCACAGTATGATGAATACAACTATATGTATGCCATCGACCGCTACAGCATTGCAGGCACACACGGCAAAGACCTCTCGGTAGTAGGCGTGACAGGACCGCAGGCGCTCGAAATCTCATCCACGGGCGAATACACAGCCGAGGTATATAACATAGGTACGAACACGGCCGCGGCGAAGGGACAGTTTGAGGTGGTCTACGACGGAACCACCGTTGCACGCACGCAGACCGTGGACAATCAGACGATAGCCTCGGGCGACAAATACACGTTCAGCTACAAGTATACTCCGCTCGCCGACGACTACGGCAAGAACGTGGCCATACGCTTCACGCTGACCGGCGGCGACGAGGATGCCACGAACGATGCGGCAGAGCAGCAGGTGGAGGTAAGGCTTGCGGAGACTCCTGTGGTAACCACTCTTGAGGCATCTCCGGCAGGCGGCGGAGTGGAGCTGTCATGGCAGCTGCCGGCGCTGAACAAGACATTGGTGGCGGCGTTTGATGATGAAGAGGCGTTCTCTTACGGAGCAACGATAGACGGATTCACCAACTACGACGGCGACGGCAAGACCGTGTGCAAGTTCAACAGTCTGACGATGCCGAACGAGGCCTTGCCTAAGGCATTCATGGTGGTGAATCCGGAGCAGATCGGTGCCACAGACCTCGATGCACACAGTGGTTCGCAGTATCTTATGGCGATTTGTCCGGATATGGAAAACGGTGCTTATCCGGCAGCTGACGACTGGCTCATCTCGCCCGAAGTGAAGGGCGGAAGCGTGTTCTCTTTCTGGATGGACATCATCAACGAGAAATATCCCGAGAGCGTAAGGGTGAAGGTTTCCACAACCGACGCGCAGCCGGAAAGCTTCGTGGCCATAGACGGCGGTTCGATACTGAAGGTGAAGAAAGGCTGGCAGAAGTATGAATACGTATTGCCTGAGGATGCAAAATACGTAGCGGTAAACTATATCAGCCAGGACAAGTTCGGAATCCTTGTTGACGACATCAAGTATGTATCCGCAACCGACCTGTATGCCGTGAAGGCCTACAACATCTACCGCAACGGTACGAAGACGGGAATGACAGGCGATGAGGCCACATCCGGCTGCAGCTACAGTGATACAGGGCTTGATGCCGGCACATACGCATACCAGATTGCCGTGGTTACGGCCGACGGCGAGGAGCACGCACTCTCGAACACCGCAACCGTGACACTCGACCCGACGGGATTGGACGGGATTGATGCCGACGGAGGCGTGGCTGTGAAAGACAGCTATCTCGTGGACGGAATGCGCACGGAAGGTCTGCAGAAGGGCTTGAACATTCTGAGAATGGCCGACGGAACTGTGAAGAAGGTGGTGCGCAAGTAGGCATTGCCGGCTTTCGTTCCCACAAGGGAAATGAAAAAATGAAGAGGGCGTATCAAGGCGGGAAGCAATTTCCTGTTTTGATACGCCCTTTGTCCAACTTGTCCTCATTTGTTTTCATTTGTTCTTAATGATAAGACAAAAGAGGATATTTAACGTAATTTAATTGTACTATGTCAAGGGAATTGTCTATCTTTGCAATATTGTATTCTGCTTGAGATAAATCAAGCCGGAAAGTAAAAGAGAATAATAAAACAGAATCATAATGCAAACAAGCGTAAAGCCCGCTGAGGGCAAATTAGGAATAATGATTGTGGGCAACGGAGCCGTTGCCACGACATTCATGACCGGCGTGTTGATGACACGCAGAGGACTGACAAAACCGGTAGGCTCGATGACACAGTATGACAAGATACGAGTGGGCAAGGGCGACGACAAGAAATATCTGCACTACAAGGACATCGTGCCGCTGGCCGACCTCGACGACATCGTGTTCGGAACATGGGACGTATATCCGCAGAACGCATATCAGGCAGCAATGTATGCCGAGGTGCTGAAGGAGAAGGACATCAACCCCGTGAAGGACGAGCTGGAGCAGATAAAGCCGATGAAGGCGGCATTCGACAAGAACTACGCCAAGCGACTGGACGGCGACAACGTGAAGGACTGCAAGACACGCTGGGACATGGTTGAGGCTCTGCGCGAGGATATACGCAACTTCAAGAAGGAGAACGGATGCGCACGCATCGTAGTGATATGGGCGGCTTCAACGGAGATATACGTTCCGGTGGACGAGAACGTGCACTATCATCTGGAAGACCTCGAAAAGGCAATGAAGGCAGACGACCGTGAGCACATCGCCCCGTCAATGTGCTACGCCTACGCAGCACTCGTGGAGGGAGCACCATTCATTATGGGTGCACCGAACACCACGGTGGACATACCCGCAATGTGGGAGCTCGCCGAGAAGACCAGGATGCCTATCGCCGGCAAGGACTTCAAGACAGGACAGACACTCGTGAAGAGTGGTTTCGCCCCGATTATCGGCACGCGCTGTCTGGGACTGAACGGATGGTTCTCCACGAACATCCTCGGCAACCGCGACGGACTCGTATTGGACGAGCCGGCAAACTTCCACACTAAGGAGGTGAGCAAGCTCTCCACACTGGAGACAATCCTGAAGCCCGACGTGCAGCCCGACCTCTACGGCCACGGCAACGACGAGGACACGCAGTATTACCACAAGGTGCGCATCAACTACTATCCGCCGCGCAACGACAACAAGGAGGGATGGGACAACATCGACATCTTCGGATGGATGGGCTACCCGATGCAGGTGAAGATAAACTTCCTCTGCCGCGATTCCATCCTCGCCGCACCGCTGCTGCTCGACCTCTGTCTGCTCAGCGACCTCGCCATGAGAGCCGGACGCTACGGCACACAGCGCTTCCTGAGCTTCTTCCTGAAGAGTCCGCAGCACGACTACACGAAGGGCGAAGAGGCAGTGAACAACCTTTACCAGCAATACACTATGCTAAAGAACGCCATCAGGGAGATGGGTGGATATGAAGCAGATGAAGAAATTGACTAAATTGAACAAAAAACAGATAACAATGCGATCGCTACCAGTAGTAATATTGGCAGCGATTGCTTTTATATCGGTACCCTCGCTCCTGCCCGAAACAGCTGATGGCATGAAGCGGAGCGTGGCGGTGGTGGAATGCAGTGAACAGTATGAAATCATCGCCGGAGGGAAGACTGTGGCCTTTATCGGAGGCATCAAGGCAGACTCCACACTACAGACCGTGAGGGAGAAAGCCGACAGCGACACGGAGCGCAAGGCAATGGTATGCGGATGCTGGATGAACAGATACTCCTTCCTGCCATACTGCAACGGCAGGATTCTCACCGCAGATCCCTTCGACGGCGAGACAGACCTCATGCCGATGGCGAGAAGGAACATCCGGACTGTGATAAAGAAGACCATTGAAGAGACCGAGGACAGTCTGGAGACGAACAGAAGGCGCACCGTGGAACTGGACTATTACCTCGACACGCACAGCGTGAAGGACGAGGGCTACAACACGATGGCAGCCTACGCCGACGAGAACAAGCGCCGCAGGGCGAGTATGGAGAAAGCCCTGAAAATACTCGAAAGCATAAAGGACAAGAAGGGGATAAGCATCCGGCGCACGAGGAGTTACACCCTGCTCTATGCCGACGACGGCAGGAAGATAAGGAGAGCAGGCTGCAGACTGATGGAAAGCGAGACGCAGAAGCTGCAGAAAGGAGCACTGATGCTGCAGACCGAGGGCGGATTCATGCCCGAAGCGGCAGGCAGCATATACCGCTTCGACGTGTTCTGCCTTATCCCCGAAAAGGGCGACAGCATAACGGCGGCGGGAATATTCGGACTCAACGCCGCAAGTCAGCCAGGGAAAGTGCTTCAGCCGGCATCCCTCTTCAAGGGGCGCACCACATCCCTCAGCACCCACGACATACCGCCGCTGCTCGCCCCCGAAGGCGCCCCACTGTTCAACCGCAACGGTTTCTTTATCGGCATAAACCATAAGGGAGGAATCATAAGATGAAGAAGAACAAGAGCAAAGCATACACATTGTCCGCACGCAGAATCCTGCATGCCGTATGTATGGCGGCAGTGGCAGTAGTGGCATCGTGCGGCGGCGTGGACACGGGCAACACCGTGACGCAATACTCGGGCGACTACTGCTACCGGGGCGAGATGAAGGGCGGCAAGCGCAACGGATACGGAGTGCTCTCGCGCCGCGACACCGTAATCTACAGCGGAACGTGGAAGAACGGCAAGCGCGATGGATACGGCACAGCCACCGACTCCCTGGGCAGGGAAATCACTGCCCTATGGCAGGCCGACACCATCATCAGCGGCACAAGGACCGACTCGCTCGGCACATACCACGGAGGATTCGGTACATCACTGCTTGCCGACGGACACGGCACGTGGCGCGGGGCGGACGGCTCGTTCTATACCGGACAGTGGACCGGCGACCGGCGGAACGGCTTCGGCTGCGGAGTGATGGAAAACGGAAAGGTGAAGGCGGGCGACTGGCGCAACGACAGATACCGCGGCGAGCGCATGCTCCATACCTCCGACCGCATCTACGGCATTGACCTCTCGCGCCACCAGCACGAGAAGGGGCGCAAGCGATACGGCATCGACTGGAAGAACCTTGCCATCACCGGTCTCGGGTCGGGCAACCACGGGATGGGCACATACCGCGTCTCATTCATATACATAAAGTCCACCGAGGGCACGACGGTGAAGAACCGCTACTTCCTCGGCGACTACCGTCAGGCACGCGCCCACGGCTTCCACGTAGGCGCCTACCATTTCTTCTCCGCCAGGAGCACAGCCTCGCAGCAGGCACACTACTTCCTGAAGAACTCCCGGTTCCAGACGGGCGACCTCCCGCCGGTGCTCGACCTCGAACCCACCGCCCGGCAGATAGAGATGATGGGAGGTGCGGAAGGCATGTTCCGCCGCGTGAGGACATGGCTCAACATCGTGCACCGTGCCACGGGAGCCAAGCCCGTGCTCTATGTAGGACAGAGTTTCGTGAACAAATACCTGCCCCAGGCCCCCGACATAAAGAACAACTATCCCATCTGGATAGCCCGCTACGGACAATACCGTCCGGACATCAAGCTCGCCTTCTGGCAGCTCACGCCCTTCGGCAGGGTGAGGGGTGTCCACGGCGAGGTGGACATCAACGTGTTCAACGGCTACCACGAGCAGTTCGCCGAATTCATGCAGCGGGAAACGATAAGGAAATAAAGTGTACCCCCGCGAATTCATACAGATTTAACATGGGTTCTGCTTCAGTGCGTCAATAATTTCGTATCTTTACAGCCGAATTCGAGAAATAATAATAACAAAGGATATGACAAACAGACATCTTAGAACATTTGCCGCTATCATTGCCGTGATAGGGGCTTACATTACAGCTGCCGCACAGATTCCCGAAGGCTACTACGACTCGCTGAAGGGAAAGAGCGGAGCAGAACTGAAGAATGCCGTACACAACATCATCAAGAATGCCACCGTATATGAATACGGTTCGGGCCACGGCAAGACATGGTGGGGATTCTGGCAGACAGACCGCACCGAGGACGGACGATTCATCGACCGCTACTCGCCAGAGGACATATGGCCGCAGAGCACCACGCAGGGAAAGGCGGGAGCCGGAATGAACATTGAGCACTCCTTCCCCAAGAGCTGGTGGGGAAAGACAGAGAACCAGGCATACAAGGACCTCTATAACCTGATGCCATGCGAAAGCGGAATAAACACCAAGAAGAGCAACTATCCGATGGGAAAGGTGGTGAATGCCGATCTGGCCGACAACGGAGCCACGAAAGTGGGGAAGGACGCAAACGGAAAGAACCTGTGGGAGCCTGCCGACGAATGGAAAGGCGACTTCGCACGCGGATATATGTATATGGCAACATGCTACCAGGACTTCCAGTGGGTAGGCACCGGACTGCAGATTCTGGAACAGGGCGACTACCCGACACTGCAGGAATGGGCATACAAGCTATACATAGAATGGGCAAAGGCCGACAAGCCGACGGAGCTTGAAATCGTGCGCAACCAGACCGTGAGCAAGATACAGGGCAACCGCAACCCGTTTGTAGACTTCCCCAACCTCATGGAATACATCTGGGGCGACAGCATCAACTACGCCTTCGACCCGATGAAGACCGTTTGCACCACCACGTATTCGGGCGACGACACACCAGTGGAACCAGGCGGCGAGTCGGTGCTTGTGAGATGGAACTTCGTGGGCAACGAATGTGGATTCACCATCGAAGACATCGTGAAACCTATTAAATATGTATGGTTAAACACCGAGACGTCCGGATGGAAAGGCTCTGCATACACGGGCAAGGCCAACGCAACCGACTCGTATCTCGTGTCGCCGGAGATAGACCTGACAGGCTTCACGGAGGCAAACTTCTACTTCAAGCACAGCGTGAACTACGCAAGGACGGACAAGGTGACCGACCGACTGGGTGTGGAAGTGCGCTGCGACGGACAGACTACACAGATGGGACAATACGCCACATGGCCCGACGGAACAAATTGGGACCGTCTGGAATCAGGCAACATACCGCTCAACGATTTCCTCGGAAAGAAGATAAAGATAGCCTACCACTACACGAGCACGAACGACATAGCAATGACATGGTACATATACTCAATGTATCTCAATGGCAAGAAGGCCACTACCGGCATTGAAAGCACTGCCGCCACCACCGCCGAAGCAGCCGCCGAAGCCTACACCATCGACGGACAGCGCATCAGCGCCCCTGCTGCCTACAGGGGCATCATGGTTATGAAGCAGGGCGGAAAGACCTGGAAAGTGGCAAGATAAAGGCTACGCCCAAACTAAAACGGAATGAGAACATACAGAGATATAATCACTCTGATAATCAGCCTTATGCTTGTTGGTGCAAGAGCATCGACAAGCATAAGGCATTTTACGGAGAGCGACGGACTGCCCCAGAGTCTCATCACCTGTGTGATGCAGGACAGCAAGGGGTATATATGGATCAGCTCATGGAATGGACTGAGTCGCTACGACGGGTATTCATTCTCCAACTTCAAGGCACGTCAGGGTGACAACTGTCCGCTTGTGACCAACCGTATTCTCTTCATCCGCGAAGTGGCAGGAGGCGACATCCTCTGTAAATGTCCCGACGGATACTATCTCTTCAAGACTGCCGCAAAGAGATTCGTGGCACTGAAAAACAAGAAGACCGACAGCGGCGACCGCTTCCGTCCTACGCCCGGTCAAAAGGCAGCCGTCAGTTCCCTGCCCGAATATAAGGGTGTGGAGACGCACATCCTGTATAAGGACAGGCAGGGGGGCTATTGGATATACACCCACCGTGGACTCGACCGCCTCACCTTCGGGAGGGAGAAGACAGCTCCCCGAAAATGTGGCAATGAGGGAGAGGAAGTGATACGCGCCATCCTACGCGACAGACAGAAACGTATCTTCATCGCCGACAAGAACGGCTTCGTAAGGATAGTCTCCCCAGACGGTTCCCGAACCGGCTATCTGACAAGGGACGGAAGCATAACGAAGACGAGGGCCCCGTTCGGCGCAAACGTATATTCCATTTATCAAGACTCACGCGGATTCATTTGGATGGGTGCGAAATCCGACGGACTGTTCAGGCTTGAAAAATCAAAAAACGGCGGTTTCATCGTAAATACATACATCGAGAACCGTCGTTCCTACAGTCTGAACAGCAACAATATATACGACATAAAGGAAGACAGGTTCGGCCGAATCCTCGTGGGGACATACGGTGGTGGACTGAACATCATAGAGAATCCCTGGAGTGACAGTCCCCGCTTCGTCAACTGCAACAATGCCTTATCCCGATACCCGGACGGAGCCAAGTCCATATACGACATGCTGCTGGCCTCTGACGGGACACTGCTGATAGCCACAAACAGCGGTCTCCTCGCCTCTGCGATGACACTCAGTCCACAGAAAATGCGCTTTCACCAGTACAAGCGCATACCATCCGCATCTGAATCTATAAGTAGCAACCAGGTGATGGCTTTGCTTCAGGCAAAAGACAGAACGGTGTATGTTGCGACTTACGGAGGTGGGGTGAACATTATAAAGAAGAGTGACCTTCATCCGGAAAACATCAGATTCACGGCCCTCACCACCGAAAATGGCATGATGTCAGACGTGGTGCTCAATATGTGTGAGGATGGGCATGGTATGGTATGGCTTGTCTCAGAACACTGTCTGATGAAATACAACCCCATGCGCCATTCGTTCACTAACTACTCCGAGAGCCTTTTCGCCGGCAGTTTCTCATTCTCTGAGGTGAAGCCGCTCTGCGACCAAGTCAGCGGAACGCTGCTCTTCGGCACCACACAGGGCATGCTGACCCTAAATGAACAGATGGTAAGGAAGAGCAGTTTCAAACCAGCGATATTCTTTGATGCCCCGGCGTGCATCGACCTCAGACCTGAGGAGAAGAACCTGAGCATAGGCTTTGCCGCCCTCGACCTCAACAAGAACGAACCAATACAGTATGCCTACATGCTGGAGGGTGTGGACACACGATGGATGTATACGACGGAAAACCGCATCAATCTGTCCAACATTCCTGCAGGCACCTTCCGTCTGAAGGTAAGGTCAACCAATGGTGACGGCATCTGGTGTGACAACACGGTCGGCATAACCATCCACCGCACGCCGTATTTCAACGAGCGCCCCGTGGCGTGGATGCTCTACGGCGGACTCATATTGCTCGCCGCCTTCCTTGCGTTCAAGCTATACAGATATATCCGCCGTCTGGAGAATGAAATCAATGCACTGAGGCTCTCGGCAGGTGAGAAGATGGAATACATCAAGGTGAGGGTGGGCGATATTATAAGCGGCAGCGACGGCAGCACGGAAAATGCCGGTTCCATCGAGACTTCTGTCTTCAAGTCCAGAATAGAGGCGTTTGTTGCCGGACACCTCTCCGACACTGACCTCTGTGTGGATACCATCGCCAGGGAAATGTGCATGAGCCGTTCCGCCCTTTATGTAATGATGAAGAAAGATATGGGGTGCACGCCTAACAGCTTCATCCTTGACATGCGATTGGATGCGGCGCGACGGATGCTGCTTGAGGACAAGAATCTCAATGTATCTGAAATAGCATACCGCTGCGGATTCTCCGACCCGAAATATTTCAGCCGTTGCTTCAAAAAGGCAACGGGCATGACACCTTCGGAAATGAGAATGGCATAAACGGAACAATAAAAAAAATGGGAGGATGCTCCAAGGCTTTTCGCCTTTGTGCATCCTCCCGTTTCTATTGATAGCCTATATGCGGCCCATCAACAGAAGTCTTTGTCTGATATTCATTTCACGTATTTCTTTCCTCCCGTCACTACGATACCGTGGTAACTCTCGTCCACACGCTGCCCGCTGAGGTTATAGAGGGCATGGCCGTGGCTCGTATAAGGCTTTGGTGCAGACACATTGACGATGCCTAGAGTGCCGCCCACGAGTGTAATCTCTTCGCCGGCCTGTGTCGGAATGTCATAGAGATATGTGTCGGCAAGCGTCGTGGCCGGAATCTTGCTCATGTCCTTCACGATAGGGTCAGGCATGCCGTAGGGCTGCATCAGTGGGTTTGTGTTGCTGCCGCTTGCAGCAGCCAGAATGGTGCCACCGGCCATTGTGAGAGGAGTAGTCGTGCGCAGACGCAGGTTTCCGCCGATGGTAGACTTTATAGTGAGCTTTTCTATCTTGCCGTCAGTCCATTTGAGGTCGGTCACCACGAATCCGCCGCGCGAGCGCAGTCCCTTCACTTCGCCGCCTTTTTCCCATTCCGTAGGCAGGGCGGGCAGGATGTGGAGGAAACCGGCGTGTGACTGCACGAGCATCTCGGCTATTGCAGCTGTGGCTCCGAAGTTTCCGTCAATCTGGAACGGCGGATGTGCGTCGAACATATTTGCGTATGAACCGCCGTCAGAGGAGGCGATGGTCACGTTGGGGTCGAGCAATACGAGCTGGTTCTTGAGAATCTTCATGGCATGGTCACCGTCGAGCATACGTGCCCACATGGCCTCTTTCCATCCCATAGACCATCCGCGGGCGGCATCACCGCGACCCACGAGACTCTTGTGTACAGCCTGATAAAGCGTTGGATTCTCGTATGGTGAAACCTGATTGCCGGGGTATGCGCCCCATAGATGCGAGAGGTGACGGTGGGATGATGTCTCCTTGTCCCAGTCTTCCTGCCATTCCTGCACCTGTCCGTACTTGCCTATTCTCCATGGCGTAATCTGTGCTTTCAGGTTATCGAGGGCATCGGCGAAGTCGGCGTCCCTGTCAAGGGCGCGTGCCGCAAGGGCCGTGTTCTTCAGCAGGTCATACACCATCTCGTTGTCCATTGCCACGCCGCCGAAGAGGGCGATGTTGGCCGTTTTGCCGTCGCTCTTGGTGAAGTTGCCTATGCCCGGATGGTTCTCGGGCGAGTTACTCGGACAAACCACCATGTAGCCGGTCTCCGGATCTTTCACGAGGAAGTCCTGGAAGAATTCTGCCGCTCCCTTCATTATAGGATATACCTCGGCAAGATACTGTTTGTCTCCGGAGAAGAGGTAGCGCTCCCAGAGGTGTGAGCAGAACCATGCGTTGCATGTAGGCCACACGCCCACCGTACCATTGTCCACGGCTCCCGTGGTGCGCCAGATGTCGGTGTTGTGGTGCAGAACCCATCCGCGTGCGCCATACATCTTCTGTGCTGTTTCTGCACCAGTTACGCTCACGTCTTTCACCATCTCTACGAACGGTTCATGGCATTCGGCGAGATTGGTCACTTCGGCCGGCCAGTAGTTCATTTCCACATTGATGTTCGAGGTGTACTTTGAGTCCCATGCCGGATATTGGCGTGCATCGGGGTTCCATATTCCCTGCAGGTTGGCCGGCTGTGTGCCTGGCTGAGATGAGGAGATGAGGAGATAACGGCCGAACTGGAAGTAGTTGGCTGCAAGCTGTGGGTCGGAAGTCTTGTGGAATTCCTTTATTCGCTGCTCTGTATCCTTTGCCTCCTGTGCGTCATTGCCATCAAGAGTAAGGTCTACGCGGTCGAACTGCTCCTTGTATTTGGTCTCGTGGTCTGCGAGGGTGGTAGCATAATCTTTATTACTGTTTTCGTAATTTTGCAGATAAGCAAGGGCTGTAGCGCTTGCGTCACCACTCACGTCGTTGTATTTCTTGAAATTCGTTGCCTGTGATATTATTATGGTGGCGTGTGTGGCTCCTGTGATGTTCAGTCGTGGGGCGTTTGCCGCTGCCCCTGCTGTACCCTGTCCGTAGATTGTGGTATAGTCGTTGGTTATGGTGCCGTCGCAGTCTGCCACGCGGATATATGTGCACAGGTTGAGTTTGTTGTCCACGTTCTCGCATTTGTCGCGTGCCGGCCCCATCGTCGCCTTGATTGTATGGTCGTCAAGGAGTTCGTTGGAGGTCAGTTTCTCTATGTTCGACTTGTTGCAGCCCGTATAGGATACGTTGAAGTCGAGCTTGCCCTGCTTGTCGGCCTCAAGGCGCACAATGGTGACGTTGTCCTTGAATGATGTGAACACCGTGCGCTTGTAGCCTGTGTCCTTTATGTGGTATTCCACGTTGCTCGTGGCTGTATTCATGTCGAGATAGCGCACGTAGCCTTGTGCGTCCGTTGCATCCTTGGTCTGTGCGCCTTCCATGTCGTCGAAGCGCTGGCCGGGGAAGCCTATGAGCACTACGCCTGCCGCACGGTAGCTTGCGCCGTGGGAGCCCTGCGACATCCAGTTCGTGACAGCAAGGTTCTGCACCGAGGCATAGTCTTTGCTGAGTATTCCCTGCTGCACTTGCTTCAATACGCCCAATGCATTGGCGTTGTAGTTGGTGTTCGGTCCCTGGTCCCAGAAGGTATCTTCGTTGAGCTGCAGCGTGTCGCACGCCACGCCTCCTGAGTGCATAACTCCCAGACGGCCGTTGCCCAATGGCAGAGCCTCCTCCCAGTATCCTGCCGGTCTGTTGTACCACAGGTGGTTCTTGCTTTCTATGGTCGGCGGTGCAATGGGGTCGGTGTCTGCCGTGGTGAAGCTTAACTTTACGGTTTCGCCGCTCACATTGCCCGAGATATCCTCCACGGTATTTGCCGGTAGCTCGAAGTCATACTTGCAGCTCTTGTCGAGCGAGTTGTATGCAAAGCGCAGGGTGTTGCCCTTTGCAGTGGGCACAATCTCCGTGGACTTGTTTGTCATGGCGTTTGTCAGTGTCGCCTTGGCTCCTTCGGCTAATTGCACGCTCTCGTTGAAGTCGATTGCGATGGTGCCGCTCGTTGGCACGTTAGTCGCCTTGTCGGCAGGACGGCTCGTCTGGAACTTGGGAGCTTCGTGGTCGTCTGCAAGCACATTCACGTATTTCAGATTGTAGTTGCTGTTCTTTGTAGCCGTGGAGATGAAGATGCGTACGATTACTTTGTCCTTGTTGTCGGCGTCAAGGTCGTATTTCGCATCGACGTAAGTGTTCCAGTGACTGCCACTCACGTAGTCGTCGAGCGTCTTCCATGTCGCTCCGTCGTCTGTGGAACAGGCCACTCCGAATGGTGTGGAGCTGCTTGATCCGTCGCCGATGGCGAAATTGAGCTTCACGTTGATGAGGCTTTTTGTAGGGAAGCTCACTTCGAAATACTGGTCGTGCTTCTCCGGATTACCATAGTCTTCCTTTTTCGTGAACTTGTCGAGTGAGGTTGAGGCTGTGTTGAGTCGTAACACGTAGCTGTCCTTGCTCTGCTTCACTTCCCATTTGCCGTCGCTTGTCTTCAGCGTCAGCTTGTGGTCGGTCAAGACACCGTTGCAGACATTCGGCAGGAATACCGGTTGTTTTGTTTTCCATGCGGTATTCGCAAGAGCCGTCCACCCGCTGCCGTCGGGGGTGTAGGTCACTACGCTGCCGCTACTTGAGGCTTCCCATCCTTCAGAGAAGACCCATGATGCCACTGCTGTCTGCTGTGCCATGGATATTGTCGGACGGGCTATGGCCAGTCCCAGCAGCATCAGCATCATGTGGCATAAACGAAATGTCGTTCTGTTCATGATTTAAACATTTTTGATTTTAACTTTTTTGATAGATTTATTTTTTGCGGCAAAAGTAGGAAAAGTGTATAAAAAGCACGTGGATTATCTTCCCCGACAGGTGGATTATCGTGGGAAATATACGAAAAGCCCCCTATATAAGAAAAATACTTCATTTATTTTCAATATATCAATATATTTTATACCTTTGTCTCCGTATTCTTAAACATTACATAATGTGATGTTTCAAGCCCCACGCCGAAACAGGCAGAAAACAACTCTGCAAGTGGAGGGATTGGGCAACAATAGGATACTAAATTTAAATATAAAGGCGTTTACTTGACGCTTTGTTTTTGGCACTTCGGAACTTCGCAAACTCCCAAAAGTATTGTCAAGGACATAGCAACGGTAGATGCTCTCGGGATGTGTTTATTCGCATCCCCTTTTACGGATATGGCATATTGTGATTTCACATTAGGCTAAATATCTGTGTTGGGGATAGTGTATACTCATATCGGCGTGGGCTTCGAAGTTGTTCGTTCTACAATACTGGGCAATGCGAAGGCCTCGAAGCGCAGGACGAACGACGGGTAAAGTTCCCACGCTTTTCGCATTTATAAGGTCTGCCGAATTTGGGATGCTATAGGCGTTAAATCAGGAAGGACTATGGCGAATCTCAACAAATTTTGCCACGGATTTACAGATATCATCGCTTTTATAGTCATTGCAGTCTTGATTCTGTGTGCCATATTGGGCTATGTCTTCATTACTTCCTTAAATAATTGGGATGGTAGTTGCTACGGTTCTTTTATATCTGGAGTTGCAGCTATCGCCAATGCAATTCTCTTATATCTTACATTAAGACGACAAGGTCGGAGTTTTAAACAAGAACGCTTTGAAACAACTTTTTTCAATTTACTTAGCAATCACGAAAAGGTAGTTGAAAGACTGTTCATTGAGAAGAACAATGAGAATGACAACGGATTTACAAAGAACAGGCAAATTTTTGATTATATATTACAAGAATCCAAATTAATTAAGATTGCTTTATCATCAGAGAAATATCTTGGACAGGATACTGATATTGAAGAACTGGGAATATTATATTGGGAAGAAAAGCAATATCAAACTAATAAGAGCGAAAAGCAAAAACTCTGTAAAGAACATATAAATGCATTAGAAAGAAACAAATCAATAAAATTCTACAATGCAAAATTCCATATAACCGAAAAGCTTTACAATAAGTATAATTCATTAACAGATCAAACGACTAAAGACCTATTCTGTAACAAAATTGTATTTAAATATTATGAGCCATACATGATAAATTATCTACATAGTATAAAGGAAATATTAAAGTATACAAATGATTACATATACAGGAAGAAGTCAATATCAAGATATATGAATATTTTCATTACAAGCATGTCTTATAAAGAATTGTTTTTTATCCAAAACTATGCCAAATACAATAAAAGATTTGGAAAATGTATTGAAACATGCAAGTTAGATAAAATCATAGAAGCAGAATTAAGTAATAAATAAACATTAAACAAACATGAAAAATCTATTTATCATTTTTGCATTTCTTGCAGTAGTCTGCAATATGCAAGCACAAGAAAAAGTCATGACTATTGACAACCAAACTCCCGGTTGGCTGTCAAGCAAAATGACTTATGACCAACAAGTCAATGTGGAAGACCTTACTATTACAGGGTATGTAAACAAGACTGACATGGAGTTTATTAATGGATTGGCAAATAAGAGGAAACTAAAGAAGCTCAATCTTCATAACGTAAACACTATAAACGACAATAATGAGGATAATTATCTTTGGGAAGAATTCATACATTGCAATTTGACGAAACTTATAATGCCAAGTAAAATACTATATCCGGGGACAATTAAAGGTAATATTGATTCGTTATATATTCGACCTGATAAGCTATTGAAAGACAATTTTTATCCGTTCGAAATAAAAAAATCTCTCAAACATCTTTTTATAGAAGAGGGGACAGATTCTATTCCCAAAAAATGTTTCCAGATAGCAAGCAGCGAGACTCCCATTATACATTTGCCCAATAGCATTAAATATATAGGAATACGCGCTTTCTTAAATTATTCCAATACAGAAGACCCTTTTACTCTACCTAACGAACTCGTTTCCGCAGGAGGAAGGGCATTTAAGGGAGGTTTCTATGGAACAGATTATTCATCATTCGATTATGAAATGAGTTACTGGCTAAACTCCTCAAAAATTACAAAGTATCCAGTTTCAAAAGAAAGATTTGAATTTCCCAAAAATTTAAGATACTACGTTGACTGCAGACACATTTTAGAGAGTGACACAATTATCGTCAATGATAAATGCGATTCTCTATTTGTTGATGAATTAAATTCAAAAATAGCATATTTTCTGTCTAAAAATCCTACAGAAATTAAGCCACAATCTCTGAGAACAGATATACTTTATGTTCCTACTGGATGTAAAGAAACATATGAAAAGAAGTATAAGAAGATACAGAATATTGGCACAATAAAAGAGATTCCAACAGTTCAAGATATTGAAATTTCACCTTCTGAAATAAAAGATGCATACATTAATGATGAAATACAACTGACAGCAAAAATTCTTCCAACTGACGCCTATGATAAAACCTTAATTTGGAGTAGTAATAACGAGTCTGTTGCAACGGTTACAGATAATGGACTTGTAAAGATTCATGACGCAGGATTAGCAACAATAACAGCAAAGTCAGCTGTCTCCGGAATTATCGGCAAATGTACAGTAAGCGCGACAAAACATGTAGAAAGCATATTATTGGACAAGAAAGAAGCAAATATGTGGAATGGAGAGAAGCTAACACTCGAAGTTACTGTATCACCTCAAGAGGCAGCCAATAAACGGATAAGATGCCACTCATCAAACGAAAATGTCGTTACCGCTCAAATAAATGATGGCGATATGAGACATATAGCATTAACAGCTTGTAATCCAGGCTTTGCTACAATTACAGTAGAGACTGAAGATGGTAGTCTTACAGCAACTTGCTCAATAACAGTAAAACAACAAGTCACTAATATTTCAATCAATACAAAAGAAATTACATTAAATGTTGGAGAATCAGAAAAGATAGAATATGACATAGAACCTTATAATGCAACAGAAAAAGAAATAAACTGGACATCAAATAATCCTTCAGTAGCAACGGTTTCATCTGACGGAACTATAAGTGCAATAACTGTAGGTAATGCAAAAATCACAGCAACAACGACCGATGGAACCTATATTTCTGATTATTGCACAGTAACCGTTAATCAGCCTGTCACAGGAATAGAACTGAGCGAAAATGAAATCAAATTATCCAAAATTGGTTCGTCCGTGCAGCTTTATGCCAAGATTACACCGGATGATGCGACAAACAAGAACGTTAACTGGTCTAGCAGTAATGAAAATATTTGCAGAGTTTTACAAACAGGTCTTGTTACAGCAACAGGATATGGTACATCCGTAATATTTGCAACGACAGAAGAGAAAGTATACATGGCTTCATGTGTTGTGACTGTAGAAAACATAGACGGTATCAACAATCCGACAATAGGTACACCTTATTATATAAAGGACAATAGTCTATTTGTAAAAGAACAATACAACACAGACTATACAATTGTCTCAGTCGACGGAAAGCTTATACACAAAGGTACAGAACAAAAAATCACATTAAAATCTGGTATCTATATCCTTTATATAAACGGAAAGAGATACAAAATAAATATTTAGATTATATAAAATACTGCCGCCCGCACAATAATACTTTTTGAACGGGCGGTATTGTTTTCTATATAAATGGTGTCATGTACACAGGGAGGCAGATTGTATTGCCGTCTTTCTGCAAATCCTTTGTGTATACAAGATACCGCTGGCCCACTACATGGGAGTATTTCTCACAAAACATGTCAAGGGAGGTGTGAGACTTATAACCAGACGACTTTACCTCCACTGGATACAGTTTAGAACCTCGTGAAAGCAGGAAATCTATTTCGTAACTATGGGTGTCATCTTTCTTCCAGGTATAGTAAAACAGTTTGTTTCCCGAAGCTGTCAGCATCTGCGCCACAAGATTTTCATATACATATCCGAGATTTGTACTAAGCTTGTCGCTGAGCAATTTCTGGTAAATCACGTTTTCCGTGAAATCTTTATCCCAAAACGCCAAGGTTACAAACAGCCCGGTATCAGAGCAGAAGATTTTGTATTTTGAAGGGTCGCGATGCAACGAAAGACCTATATTGGGGTCATTGGAATGGTATGAGAATACTACCGTCTTGCTGTCTTCAAGATTGTTGAGCATGGAAATCAGCTTTTCGTTGTCTGTATCTCCAATTGCGGAATACGGCTTATACCTGTTGCTGTTCTTTCCGAGTTGGGCCGGTATATCAAGAAACATCCTTTCAATGCGTCCCGTGGTATCAAGCTTTTGGAAATCATCAAGATACAGGCGTATTATGTCGCGCTTTACCAGATCAACCCTGCTCAGATTATTGGTTTCAAGATATTCGTTGACAGCCTGAGGCATTCCGCCGACGAGCATATACAGGCGTAGATCACGGATCTTTGTCTGATGAGCCTGTAGCAATGGATGCCTCATCTCAAAATATTGTCTCAAAAGACCGATGGATACGTTGTCTCCCAATGCCCAGCGGAATTCCTCATAATCCATAGGATTGAGGGTGACGCGCTCCTCTTCGCTCGGTATTGTTATATCCTTGGTATTTCTTTTTATACTAATCAACGAACCGGTCTCGATATAATCATATCTGCCGTCGGCAACGAGATATTTTATTGCCTGCCTTGCCTTAGGGCATTTCTGGACTTCGTCAAAGACTATTACAGAACGACGCTTCTCCAATACTACATTATATATAGTCTGCAACTGCATGAATATGAAATCAAGATTCATCAGGTCGTCAAAAAGCTCTGTTACTTGTTTTGAGGCTCTGTTGAAGTCAACCAATATATATGACGAATATTCTTTTTTGGCAAACTCGCATACCAAAGTAGACTTGCCCACACGTCTTGCCCCTTCAATAAGAATTGCAGTCTTACCGTTTCTTTGGGTCTTCCACTGGAGCAGTCTGTCATATAATTTTCGTTTGAATATTCTATTCATCTTCATATTGCTTATTATAAGGTGATTTACAATATCTTACAGCATTTTTACGGTTGCAAATATATATAAATATCCTCTGTTACGCAAATGTTTTTAGTGAAAACCTCCGAAAATACGCAATTGTTTTTGGTGAAAACCTCCGAAAATACGCAAATGTTTTAATTGAAAACCTCCGAAAATACGCAATTGTTGGCAAAGAAAAAGCCTTACAAAGACTTCCCGAATATAGAAGTCCATGTAAGGCTTGGCATTATTTACCTTTAAAATGTAATTTCCTTATTTCTCCTCCGGAGCCTTGTCGATCAGATCCATAAACTGGTCAAGCTTAGGAGTGATGATAATCTGGGTGCGGCGGTTACGCTGCTTAGCCACGTCGGAATTGTTGTTCGTCAGCGGGTTGTACTCGCCACGGCCACCGGCAGTCAGACGCTTCGGGTCTACGCCATACTGTGTCTGCAGGGCCTGAACCACGCTCGATGCACGCAGACAAGAGAGGTCCCAGTTGTTGCGGATGTTCTTCATCGAAGCTGCGCTTGAGTTTACAGGCACGTTGTCGGTGTTACCCTCGATGAGCACGTCGTAGTCTCTGTAGTCCTTGATAATCTTTGCGATCTTGCTCAGAGTCTCGGCGGCACGGTCGTTGATTTCGTAGCTTCCGCTCTTGTAGAGCATGTTGTCGGCAAGCGAGATGTAAACCACGCCCTTCAATACCTGCACGTCCACTTCCTTCATCTCCTCCTTGCTCAGGGAGCGTGTAAGGTTGTTCGTCAGCACCATGTTCAGCGAGTCGCTCTTGCTCTTCACCTCCACCAGGTGGCGGATATACTGGTTCGATTCGTTAATCTGGTCAACCAGCTTCTCGATGCTGATATTGTTCTGTCCGGCATTAGCCAAGCTCTTGTCAAGCGAGCCTTGCAGTGCGGCGTAGTCCTTCTTTGCCTGTGCCAGCTGGTCTTCAAGACTCGATACGCGAGCCTTGCTTGCAGCAAGCTGCTCCTTGGAGTCCTGATAGTTGCGGGTAAGCTCCTTATTCTCATTCTGGCAGTTCTCCAAGTCTTTCTTGCTTGCACAGCTACCGAACACAAGACAGCCTGCAGCGACTGCCATCATAAAAAACTTCTTGTTCATAATCGTTATTCCTTTCTTTTTTATTAATATTCATTTTCTTGCCTTCCGGCCGTCCTGTCTTTATGTGCAGGGCGATTTCGTCCACGAAGTTATTAATTAAGACGCTCAAAGCGTCCATTAGTTGTATCCGCTTAAAACATTTTAACCAGAAAGAGTGCAAGTTATCGTATATTAACAAAGTGGGGACTTCAGAACACGCTTACCATCGTGGGTTTCCTCATCACGGTGGATGAGATTCTGATTTTCCAAGAGCCGTATCTCTGGCGGATGTTCTGCGGCAGCAGGTTGGAGTCGCGCAGCTTTGTGAGCATCTCTCTGAGCGGTCTGCCCGGGTGCTCCGTCTCGTCGTTGAGCATTCCGGCATTGGCGAGTTCGCGGTTGGCTTCCATTTCGTTGATTTCGTCCTTTCCGGTGCGAATCATGTATTCGTCCAGCTGACGAATAGCTTTCTTTATAAAATCTGATGTTGTCATAGCGGTAAGGATTAAGTAATTAATAATTAATAATATGTCGCAAATATAATGCTTTTCCTGATATATTGTTCTTTAAAACAATAATAATTTAATATTTTAACATTAATATAATACTTATTTCTTACAATCTCGTATATTTATAGAGTAAATAACGACTTTCCCTGTCGTTTTTCTGATTCTTGATTATAGGAAGCAGATACTACGGAGTCTTTTTAAGACGGATCCGTTTTTTGATTCTGTCTGCATATTACATGATTCGTTTGATTTGGGAGATTACTTCCCTTTGGTCAGTGGGTCTTCGACAAATCTCGTGTTCAACTTAAATATAATATTACGCGAATGTTTTTTTTCGAACACGAATCGAATCAAACGAATCTTGCAAGTGCGTGGCACTTGCTTTCCTTAGGACA
>ULRN01021326.1_pt1 | contig 27012 bp, 25 predicted proteins | sample 1955461 | NCBI WGS metagenome assembly ULRN01 (sample SAMEA4835683, study PRJEB28245) | human gut metagenome | biome: gut microbiome; material: fecal sample | place: Denmark | collected 2008 | reverse complement strand
AGCCACATTTGTGAGGGTGTGAGGGTAAAAAAAGAAAAAAAGTTTTTTTAAAGTAGACGAGTTAACGAGTAGACGAGTTGACAAGAAGATTAGTCTTGTCTACTCGTCTGCTGGTATCTTCATGGAGCGACCCTTTTTGCTGAAACTCGCCGCAATCCTTTGGGTTTTATGCAAATAAGATTACCTTTGCAGCATGAAGATGAAGATAATAACATTATTGATATGTATTGCGGTGAGCGCAAGCTCATTCGCCCAGGCATCCACCCACTACAAGCGCTACCACGGCGACGGTATCGACGACGTGCTGGAATATACGCCCATGGCCGCGTCTTTCATCCTGAAGGCTGCCGGCGTGAAATGCCGCAGCTCGTGGGAGCAGCGGCTATACAAGTCGGGCGCCTCCTTCATCCTCTGCTCCGGCACCACATATCTGCTGAAGCATACCGTGCACAGGATGCGCCCCGACGGAACGGACAACAAGTCGTTCCCTTCGGGCCATACCGCCGTGGCGTTCAGCGGTGCCACGGTGTTGCACAAGGAGTTCGGCAAGACGAGTCCCTGGATCAGCGTGGCGGGATATGCTGTGGCCACGGTGACTGCCGTTGACCGCGTGCGCCGCAACCGCCACCACTGGGATGATGTGGCAGCCGGTGCCGCCATCGGTTTCCTCTCCGCCCAGGCGAGCTACTGGCTTGTGGATAAGATTACGGGCAGCCGCAAGAAAAAGGATGCCGAGGGCAAGCCTGTGGAGGAGGAGCAGAAGGTGCAGATCGGCGTGGGTGCCGACGGTCTTGCCATGGTCATAAAGCTGTGACAAGACTTTGACGGCACCACGATACGAAACTGATGATTATTTCTCGGGCATGCTGCCGTCATCCGCGGGAGCTTTCTTTGGAGTCTTGCTGCCCTTGTCGGCATTCTTGCTGCCCTTGTCCTTCTTGAAGAGGCCCTTGCCTTTGTTGAAGAGTCCCTTCACTCCGTCGCCCACAGACTTGAGTGGGTTCTTGTCGGCCACTTTTCCTGCCACCTTTCCTTCCGCGCTGTCATCTCCGAAGGAACCGCCCTTTGTCGTCACCTCGATTACCGCCTTTTCTTTTGATTCCGACGGAGTGATCCAATAAGTATAGGTATAGTCGGTTTCCGATTTCTTCACGAACTCATGGTGAGTGGTGTAGCCGCCGTCGTAGGTGGTGAAACTCTCCTTGTTGCCGGCCTTCTTGTAGTTCTTTATTTCCATCGGGTCCACTCCGCAGCCGTCGGGCAGGAAAGTCTTCTTGGTCAGGTCCACCTTTATCCAGTAGCCGCTGTCCTTGTAATAGAAAGTCCTTACCTGGGCATGAGCCGCAAATGCGAATACGCACAACACGCAGAATAATAGTAAGCGTTTCATAGGCTTTTGTTTTTTTTGTTAGTTTTTAAATTATGTTTTTATAGAAATTGTGTGTTGCAAATGTAGTAACAAATTCTGAATTGTCCGCTTTTGTGGGATATTTTTTTTGCTTAAAATCATATAAAGCTTAAAGAATCAGGGATATAGTGCGCCGGATTTGGCGGATCGGGGAGAATGTTGTAATTTTGCACTCAGAATGTATTAGACTTTAGGGATTTAAATTTACAGATAATATAACATAAGATTTTTTATCATGGCAAAGAAAGCTTTATTGATGATACTCGATGGATGGGGTATCGGCAAACACAGTAAGGGTGACGTTATCTACAACACACCGACTCCGTATCTTGATTATCTTACGTCGGTGAGCGCCCACTCGCAGCTCATGGCTTGCGGCGAGGACGTGGGTCTGCCCGCAGGACAGATGGGTAACTCCGAGGTGGGACACCTCAACATCGGTGCCGGACGCATCGTATACCAGGACCTGGTGAAGATCAACCGCGCCTGTGCCGACGGTTCCATCCTGAAGAACCCCGAAGTGGTGAAGGCGTTCACATACGCCAAGGAGACGGGAAAGAAGCTCCACCTGATGGGACTCACATCCAACGGCGGTGTGCACTCATCGCTCGACCACCTGTATAAGTTCATTGAGATTTCCAAGGAGTACGGACTCACGAACACCTTCGTACACTGCTTTATGGACGGCCGCGACACCGACCCTAAGAGCGGCGAGGGATTCATCCGCGACCTCACGGCACACTGTGAGGCAAACGGCGCACACATCGCCAGCATCATCGGACGCTTCTACGCCATGGACCGCGACAAGCGCTGGAACCGCGTGAAGGAGGCTTACGACCTGCTCGTGGAGGGCAAGGGCGAGAAGGCCACCGATATGGTGAAGGCAATGCAGGAGAGCTATGCTGCCGACGTGACCGACGAGTTTGTGAAGCCAATCAGCAACGCCACAGTGGACGGTACTATCCAGGAGGGCGACGTGGTAATCTTCATCAACTACCGCAACGACCGCGCCAAGGAGCTGACACAGGTGCTCACCCAGCAGGATATGCCCGAGGAGGGAATGCACACTATCAAGGACCTGCAGTATTTCTGCATGACGCCGTATGACGCTTCTTTCAAGGGCGTTAGCATCCTCTTCCCCAAGGAGAACGTGCAGGATACTTTGGGCGAATACCTGAGCAAGCAGGGCAAGAAGCAGCTCCACACTGCCGAGACGGAGAAGTATGCACACGTGACGTTCTTCTTCAATGGCGGACGCGAGACTCCGTTCGAGGGCGAGGACCGCATCCTCGTTCCGTCGCCTAAGGTCGCCACATACGACCTGAAGCCGGAGATGAGCGCATACGAGGTGAAGGACAAGCTGGTGGGTGCCATCAACACGCAGGAGTATGACTTCATCGTGGTGAACTTCGCCAACGGCGACATGGTGGGCCACACGGGTGTCTACAACGCCATCGCCAAGGCTGTACACGCCGTTGACAACTGCGTGAAGGACGTTATCGAGGCTGCCAAGGCCAACGACTACGAGGCTATCATCATCGCCGACCACGGCAATGCCGACAATGCCATCAACCAGGACGGCACGCCTAACACGGCACACTCGCTGAACCCTGTTCCGTTCATCTATGTGACGGACAACAATTCTGCCACGGTGAAGGACGGCCGTCTTGCCGACGTGGCTCCTTCCATCCTCCACATCATGGGCCTGGAGCAGCCTGCCGACATGACTGGCGAGAACCTCATCGAGGACAACAAGCATTGATAGGAAACCGGTGTTCCGCAAGTTTCCGGCTTGCGGAACTTCAATAAAACAATAAAACCTGGACTGCATCGCGCGGTCCAGGTTTTTTAATTGCATACCCAATTACATAATTTTTTTAGCTCTGTAATTTCTTAAAGCTCCTTAGTAAAATATGTCTACCAGTCGCTTGTAAGTATGATGTCGCTTCTTATTTTGGTTCTGCTACATATTAACCTATAACCCGTAACAGACGAGAGCGACACTTTTGATTAATATATCGGAAAATTTTACAACTTCGATTTTTGATGTTGCAAATTTAATCACTCAAATCATATTAACCAAATTCTTTGACATTTTGCCGCTGAATCTGACGTTTTATCATGCGACACGGACGATTTTTCGCTATTTTGCCTCTCTGAACTCCACTGGAGTCATTCCGTATTTCTCCTTGAAGAGTCGCTGGAAGGTGCGTATCGTGGTGAATCCCGACTGCTGCGCCACGCTGTCGATAGTCATCTTGGAGTCGCCGTTGAGCAGCAGGAAATAGGCGTATTCCAGGCGGAATGCGTTGATATAGGCGGAGAGGTTGGGGAAACCGCTGTAGTCGTGTATCAGTTTGCCTATCTTGTTGCGGTCTATGCCCAGCTCGTCCACGATGGTCTGCCGCTGGAAGTCCTGCGAGAGATACATCTTATTCTTCTTTATCATCGCATCCATCTCTGCGAACAGCTGTCTGTCGGCATTATTTCCGGGGCTGTTCTCATCGGCATTGTTGTTCAATTTTTGTTCAATTTCCGAGATTCCCCTGTCAATTTCGTCGGTTTCATCGTATTTCTTGCCCGTCTGCTCCACGAGGATGCGGTATTTGTCCTTGTATTTGTAGAGACGGTCCATCATATCCACGAGCGACTTGTTCTTGTCCTTCACGTTGCGGTTCTGTCGGTAGATTTTCACGGCAAGCGATATCGACACCACGGCTATGATGAGCAGTGCCACGGCTACCACCGTTGCCATCTTTGCCCTCGAAGCCGCTGTGGAAGCCTTCATCTGCTCGTCGTGCACCTTGTATGTGGTCAGCGTCTTGGCCATCTGGTCGCGGTCGCGCCGTTTCTGCAGGGTGTCCTCCAGTGCGAGTGCGCGGCCCAGATAGGTGTGTGCCTTGGTGTAGTCGCCCCTTTGGGATGCCGCCTTCGCCTTGAAGCGCAGTTCTTCGCCGTATGCCTGCTTTATGGTGTCCTTGCCCTGGCGCTCGTCGATGAACTTGTATGTGTCGAGCATCCTGTCGTACATGCCCAGTTCGCCCAGTGCTACCACGAGAATGGAGTAGGAGTCGTTGGTGGTGGGCACCTTCAGCGAGTCGAAGAGGGCGAGGGTGCGGAGCGCATCGTCCCTGCGCCCCGTCTTGGCATAGGCATACGCCATGTAGGCGTACATCTGCGAGCGGTAGAGCTGTATGGACTGAACGAACTTGGAGCGGTCCTTCTCCCATTCCGACGGCAGTCTGGTTACCTTCTCCGGATGGCGCGTCATGTCGTCGAGGCGGTTCACCACGTCCTGGCATACGGGCAGGAAATCTGCCTGCCTGCCGGTCTCGTCGAATGCCGCGGCTTTCAGTTTCGATACGATGATATAGCTGTTGCGGTAGCTCCATTCGGGTCTTCTGTCGAGTGATTTCAGCGCTTTGTCGATCATCTCCAGTCCGTCCTCGGTCTTGCCCAGGAGAACCATTCCGTATCCCATGATACCCCTCATCTCCTGTTCCTTGTCGTATTTACCCAGTTCACGTGCCAGCCGCTCGGTCTGTGAGGCATACTGCACCATTTCGGCAAAGTCGGCATACGCTTCCGACGCACTTGTCATCAGGGCGTAGATGCGGAAGAGGAGGAGTTTGTCGTTCTTCACCTCGGGCATATCCACGAGGGGCTGGCAGAGGGTGAGCACGGAGTCGAAGCGCACGAATTCGCGGTATACCACCACGGCATCGAGATACGTGCGCTGTCCCTCGTTCAGTTCGCCCCTTTCGGCTGCTTTGGCTATGTCGCGGCGCGCCTCGGGCAGATCGGTCGCGGTTGTTGCGCGCTCGAACATTATATTGAAATTCTTGTAGTATTCCGTTCTGTCCTCCTTGTCTTTCCCGGTGCAGCAGCAGAACGAAATCATTGCGACGGCAACAGCCGCCAATATCATGAGCTTTCTCATTATGTTGGGTTTTCTTGTTTTTTTACTATCGTTCCTCTATTGGTTTGTAGTTCAAGAAAGCTGTTTGTCGGATGTTGTTTCAGAGTTGTAAAATTTGTAATTGGTATGGCTTTCTTGCGATGAAATCAGCGGTTTTTGAGCGTTTCGAGGAAAATGTGCAGTGCCTGGCGCACAGACCGGAGCCCGAACTGTTCGGTGCGTATGTCCTCCGGTTTCATCCACATGCACTCGGCAGCATCGTCGGCAGCCTTCATCTGCGTCTCGTCCTCCACGGTGCAGAGGAAGAATATGTCGAGCGTGTGCACGTCGAAGTCGGAATAGCGGTATACGTTTGGCTGGGTGAAGAGGTATTTCGCATCCGTCACGTTGAGTGATGTCTCCTCCATCACTTCCCTTACGATGGCGTTTTCAGCGGTCTCCCTCACGTCGACGAAGCCTCCAGGCAGGTCAAACATGCCCTTGGCGGGATCCTTTTTCCGGCGCTTGATGAGTATTTTCCCGTTTCTGTTCAGAATGAAAGCCGCAACGGCGGCGGACGGGTTGAGGAAATACTCGAATCCGCAATTCTCGCATTTCTTGCTCTTTTCGGTGTCTTCTACGAAGTGTGAGCTGCCACACTTGGGGCAATAACAGAATTTTTCCAATATATGCATAGATAATAGTTTCTTATGCTTGCCGTCAGACAGGATGTTATGTGGCAAGCTCGTTCTTGTGCGCAAAGGTAGCATAATTTTCCGATTCCACAACAATATTTCCTTAATTTCTATGAATCCCAACATGTTATGTCCCAGAGCAAAGTTTGCGGCGTATCGGCGTGAGGACCCTTTGCGGCGTTAACGTTGCGTAAAGGTTAAGGATTAACGCGCTGTTAACCGTACGTAGTGCGATTGGGGCGGAAACGGTTGTAGTACCTTTGCCGGTGCAATTGAAGACCATACCGGCTCGTATGCTCTGCCGCCTCGTCAACTCGTTAACTCGTAAACTATAGAATAATGAACAAAGTATTGTACACCTTCACACTCGCCACGATGGGCGCCGAAGCCGCACAGACCGTCTACGACCTGCGCTGGATGCTCGTCTTCATCGTGTGGCTGCTCGCCACCGACATGTGGTTCAGCTTCTCCTGCTGTGAGAAGTCACACCGCACTTTCAGCCTCTCGCAGGAGGGGCGCAAGGCATGCAACAAATTCGTGGACTACATCGCCTATCTGCTCTCGGGAGCCATTCTCGGACTCGCCATCTTCGAGCCGCTCGGCATCACCGACCATATCTCCGCCGCCGCGGCAGGTCTTGCCTTGGGCTGTGTGTGGGAGATGGAAAGCATCGTGGACCACGTTTGCGAACTCCACGGAATGAAGTCGCGCCACAGCATCCGTCGGCTGCTGGCGAGGATTCTGAAAAGCAAGTTCAAGTGGATGGACGATGAATAATTAGCGGTTTCATCGCATGACTGTAGGGGCAAACCTCGTCAACTTGTCAACTCGTTTACTCGTCAACTCGTATAACATCAATAAAAACATTTCACATCATGAGAAACATCAAGAACATCTTTATCCATTGCACGGCGACTCCGCAGAGCGCCACACCAGAGTCAATCACCGAAGGCTTCAGAAAGAGAGGCTGGAAGCGCCCTGGCTATCATTATCTTATAGAGCCGGACGGTAGAGTGCGGCAGTTGCTCGACATCACACAGGCAAGCAACGGAGTTCAGGGACACAATGCCAATGCCGTCAACATCGCCTATATCGGCGGAGTGGCGAAGGATGGCAAGGCGACGGACAACCGCACTGTGGAGCAGAAGGCAGCCATAGTGCATCTGCTCCTGCAGTTGCGCGAGACCTTCCCTACAGCACACATAATGGGCCACCGCGACATCTGGAGCCAGACCGACAGTCGGAAATGGAAGAAACAGTGCCCCTGCTTCAATGCCTCAAGGGAGTATAAGTATATATAAGACAGGGTGTTGGGGGAGAGGAAAGGGTGCCCGGTCAGGCATGAAACGGCCGGATACAAAAAAGGGGACACGTACATCACTGCAGGTGTCCCCCCATAACCAATTGCTTGTCCTTTCTTACTATGAAAAAATTCAAGAACAAAACATTAAATATTTTGCGGAAAGAGGGGGATTCGAACCCCCGATACGCTTTTGACGTATACACGCTTTCCAGGCGTGCCTCTTCAGCCACTCGAGCACCTTTCCCTGAATACTCCCGAACCCGATATGGACGGGTTTGCCGGCTTGTCTGCATGGATTTGCCGACATAAGCGATGCAAAGATAATGATTTTTATCTTATCACGAAATTTTTCAGCAAATATTTTACTTGGAAAATGCTTCGCAGAGAATTTCCCTAGGGCTTTCGGATTGAATGAAAAACATGCTTTATGTAAAAAAATACATGCGTTTATGCAAATTTGTGGGGCAAAGTGGTGGAGTGTGGGGAAAAATATGTAACTTTGAAGCCGATAATCCACTTAAATATGTACGTATGCGTTTTTTAGGTAACATAGAGGCCAAAGTTGATGCGAAGGGAAGAGCATTCCTTCCGTCCAGCTTCCGCAAGGTTCTGCAGACTGGCGGCGAGGAGCGTCTCGTGTTGCGCAAAGACGTGTTCCAGCCCTGTCTCGTGCTCTATCCCGAGAGCGTATGGAATCGCGAGATGGATGACCTGAGGTCAAGGCTGAACCGCTGGAACAGGGATCATCAGAGAATCTTCCGCCAGTTCGTCTCCGATGTTGAGGCCATCACGCTCGACGGCAACGGCAGGTTTCTTGTCCCCAAGCGCTATCTGGAGATGACCGGCATCAGCCAGGAGGTGAAATTCATCGGAATGGGCGACTCCATCGAGATGTGGAGCAGTGCCAACGCCGAAAAGCCTTTCATGGAGCCAGACGAGTTCGGGGCTGCATTGGAGGAGATAATGGGAAGTCCGCAGCCGCCATCCCAGCCGGCCCCATAGATATTCAGGTCGTTAAACCTACTGGAACTTACAGACCTTCAGGAATCTCCGGATTAACCAAGCCCCCCAACAGAAACAAATAACCCCAGAAAATAATGACAACTATCATAGATACATACCACGTACCGGTTCTCCTCAACGAGAGCATCGACGGCCTCGACATCAAGTCGGACGGCATATACGTAGACGTCACCTTCGGTGGTGGCGGTCATAGCCGCGAGATACTGTCGCGCCTCGGAAATGCAGGGCATCTCTACAGTTTCGACCAGGATGCCGACGCGGAGAACAACGTGGAACCGCAAGACAACTTCACCTTCGTGAGGAGCAACTTCCGCTATCTGAAGAACTGGATGCGCTATTACGGCGTGGAGGGGATAGACGGACTGCTTGCCGACCTCGGTGTGTCGAGCCATCATTTCGACGATGAGACCCGCGGGTTCTCGTTCCGGTTCGATGCCCCGCTCGACATGAGGATGAACAAGCGCGGAGGCGACACGGCGGCAGACCTGCTCAACAAATGCAGTGAGGAGGAACTTGCCGATATGTTCTATCTCTACGGAGAACTGAAGAACTCGCGGCGCATTGCGGCGACGATAGTGAAGGCAAGGGGACAGAAGCCATTTGAAACCACACAAGACCTGATAGACGCCACACAACCGCTATTCCCGAAGGAAAGGGGGAAGAAGGAGATGGCCAAGCTCTTCCAGGCATTGCGCATCGTGGTGAACCACGAAATGTCGGCCCTGCGCGAGATGCTCGAAGCCGCCACGGAACTGTTGAAGCCAGGCGGCAGACTTTCGGTGATAACATACCACAGCCTGGAGGACCGCATCGTGAAGAACATGATGAAAGCAGGCAATCCCGAAGGCAAGATGAAGCAGGACTTCTTCGGTAGGGTAGAGACCCCCTTCAAACTGGTGAACAACAAAGTGATTGTACCTGACGAGGACGAGCAGGAACGCAACCCTCGCAGCAGGAGCGCAAAACTAAGAATAGCGGAGAAAAAATGAAAGAAGAAACAATAAACAACATAACAGACCCTCTGGAGAAATCCCCAGATCAGCCAGGGCAGTCCAATCAGTCTGAACAGTCTGATTTGTCCGAGCCATCCATGCAGTCCGAGTCCGCCACCCCCTCTCCCAAAGACCAGGAGGCCCAGGAGGCCCGCGAGGAACTCCGCCGCATAGTGCAGGAGCAGGCCCGTGAAGATGAGCTCCCGCTCTCCACCGACTTCACGCTGAAGAAGATTCTCGGAGGCGAGTTCCTGACAGCCAAGCTTCTGCGCCAGCAGATATGGCTGGTGCTGCTCATCGTGGCATTCACCATCGTGTATATATCAAACCGATACAGCTGCGACCAGCAGAGAATAGAGATATCGAAACTTACAAAGGAACTGGAAGAGGCCAAGTTCAAGGCAATGTCGAGCACAAGCGAGTTCACCGAGGTGAGCCGCGAAAGCAATGTACTTGAGATGCTCAGGAAGAACAAGGACAGCGTGCTCCACATCCCTACACAGCCACCTTATATTATAAACGTACCAGAGCAATGAGCAGACAGATAGACAAGAGCAAGATATTATTCAGGTTCAAGACCGTGTCCTGGGTGGCTGTGGCTATCGGCATCCTGATTATCGGTAGGGTGATGTATATCGGTATTGTGAAGCATGACTACTGGATGAAGGTGGCGGAACAGAAGAAGATACAGAACGAACCGATACAGCCCGAAAGGGGAAACATACTGAGCTGCGACGGCAGGCTGCTGTCGGGAACGCTGCCGGAATACGAGGTGAAGATAGACTTCAAGGTATGTCAGGAGTTCCGCGATTCCATGTGGCATGCCGATTTCGACCGCATCTGCAGCGGTCTGCACCATATCTTCCCGGAAAAGAGCATCGCTTCGATAAGCGAGCATCTGAAGAAAGGATATGACAAGAAAAGCCAGAGCTGGCCGATAGTGAAGGGCAGGGTGACCTTCGAGCAGTTTTCTGCCAGCAAGCGCCTGCCCGTGTTCGACCAGGCACCATACAGAGGAGGATTCAACTACGAGACCTTCTCCACAAGAAAGAAACCGTTCGGTTCGCTCGCATCAAGGACAATCGGCGACCTCGTGACATGGAACGGACAGCCGAAGAACGGACTGGAACAATGGTTCGACCGCGAACTGCGAGGCATCCCCGGCGTGAAGAGCATCAAGAAGGTGTTCAACAAGAACATCGCCGAGGTGGAGAAAGAGCCGGTGAACGGTTCGGACATCGTGACGACAATAGACGTCGGTATGCAGGACCTGTCGGAAAGGGCACTCGTGGAGAAACTGCGTGAGATAAACGGAAATGTGGGTGTGGCCATTGTCATGGAGGTGAAGACCGGAGACATCAAGGCCATGGTCAACATGACGAAATGTGCCGACGGCAACTATTACGAGATAAAGAACAATGCCGTGTCAGACCTGCTGGAACCAGGTTCCGTATTCAAGACGGCATCCATCATGGTGGCGCTCGACGACGGAGTGTGTGACACCACGTATATGGTAGACACGGGAAGCGGAGTGTGGGAGATGTACGGTGCCAAGATGAAGGACCACAACTGGGCAAAGGGCGGTTACGGCACCATCTCGCTGCCAAGGACGCTTGAAGTCAGCTCCAATATCGGAGTGAGCCGCATCATCGACCGCTTCTACGGCAAGCATCCGGAGAAATTCATCGACGGACTGAACCGCATCGGTATGGGAGCACCGATGAAACTCCCGTTTGTGGGAGCCGGAAAAGCGCAGATACGCCGCCCGAAGCGCAACAAGCGCGGACAGATAATAAACAACTGGTATGGCACCACACTACCGTGGATGAGTATCGGATACGAGACGCAGATTCCGCCGATATACACGCTGACCTTCTATAATGCCATTGCCAACAACGGCAGAATGGTGGCTCCGAGATTCGTGAAGAGCATCATGAAGGACGGGGAGGTGCTGAAGGATTTCCCTACCGTAGTGCTGAAAGAGAAGATATGCAAGGATAAGACCCTGAAGGAGATGCAGACGATTCTCTACCACGTGGTAAGTCAGGGACTCGGAAAAAGAGCCGGCTCGCAGTCGTTCAAGGTTGCCGGAAAGACCGGTACCGCACAGATTTCGAAGGGAAAGTCTGGCTACAAGAACGGACAGATGAACTATCTGGTGAGCTTTGCCGGATATTTCCCGGCAGATGCTCCGAGATACAGCTGCATTGTGTGTATACAGAAGCCGGGACTCCCTGCATCGGGAGGATTGCAGAGCGGTGCGGTGTTCCACCAGATTTCGGAAGGCATCATGGCGCAGAGCCTGAAGCTGCTTGCATCCGATGCGAGAGATTCCTCGTCGGTGCTTGTGCCGAAAGTGAAATGCGGAAATATCCTCGCTGCCGACTATGTCCTGTCGCATCTCAAGATAAGGACCGCCAACGGATGGAACGGCAGTTATGCCGATGGAAACCCCGTATGGGGCAAGGCAGACGACACCAGAAACGGTGTAACCCTGGTGAAGGAACCGGTCCTCGCCAAATGGCTGATGCCAAACGTCATCGGCATGGGAGCCAGAGATGCGGTGTTCCTGCTCGAGTCAAGAGGGCTCAAGGTGACCATCTACGGCAGGGGAAAGGTCTATGAACAAAGTCTCTCCGCAGGGTCGAGGATAAAGAAAGGACAGCGCTGCACCATCAAGCTGAATAACTAGGACAGAAGCTCAATGGAATCTGGCATCAATATAAAGAACGGCAGTCCATTCCGCCCATTAATGAAGAAACAATAAAAAACATACAATCATGATTCTAAAAGAACTATTGAAAAATATCACCCCTCTGACCGTCACCGGTCAGTCGGACATTGAAATAACCGGTGTGAACATCGACTCACGCCGCATAAAGGAGGGGCACCTCTTCGTGGCACAGCGCGGCACGCAGGTTGATGGACACAAGTTCATCCCCAAGGCAATCGAACTGGGAGCCAAGGCCATCCTCTGCGAAGACATGCCTGAAGATAAGGTGGATGGAGTGACCTACATTCAGGTGGAGTCTACCGAAGATGCCGCCGGAAAGGTAGCCACTATATTCTATGGCGACCCGTCGAGAAAGCTCAAGCTGGTGGGCGTGACAGGAACGAACGGCAAGACCACCATCGCCGCATTATTATATAATATGTTCCGTAAGTTGGGCTATAAGTGCGGTCTGATGTCAACCGTGTGCAACTATATCGAGGATGAGGCTATCCCAGCCGACCATACCACACCGGACCCGATAGAACTGAACCTCCTGCTCAGCAAGATGGTGGATGCAGGATGCCAGTATGCCTTTATGGAATGCAGTTCGCATGCCATCGCACAGAAAAGAATCGGCGGACTGAATTTTGCGGGAGGAATCTTCACCAACCTGACGCGCGACCATCTTGACTATCACAAGACGTTTGAGAACTACCGCAATGCCAAGAAGGCATTCTTCGATATGCTGCCCAAGGGCGCTTTCGCCATTACCAATGCCGATGACAAGAACGGCATGTATATGGTGCAGAACACCAAGGCTACAGTGAAGACATACTCCATACGCACGATGGCAGACTTCAAGGCAAAACTTCTGGAATGTCATTTCGGAGGCATGTATCTCGATGTGAACGGACTGGAAGTAGGAGTGCAGTTTATCGGCAAGTTCAATGTGAGCAACCTGCTCGCCATATACGGAGCGGCAGTGATGCTCGGAGAGAAGCCGGAGAATATTCTCCTTGTGATGAGTACGCTGAAGAGTGTAAGCGGACGATTGGAGCCAATTCAGTCGCCGGAGGGATATACGGCAATCGTGGACTATGCCCATACGCCTGACGCCCTGGAGAATGTGCTGAAGGCAATCCATGAGGTGCTCAACGGCAAGGGACGTGTGATTACCGTCTGTGGCGCCGGTGGAAACCGCGACAAGGGAAAGCGCCCGATAATGGCGCAGGAGGCCGTGAAGCAGAGCGACACGGTGATAATCACAAGCGATAACCCACGGTTCGAGGAGCCGCAGGACATCATCAACGATATGCTTGCAGGACTGGACAAGGAGCAGATGAAGAAGGTGCTGAGCATAGTAGACCGCAAGGAGGCTATCCGCACGGCTTGTATGATGGCAAATAAGGGCGACGTGATTCTCGTGGCAGGAAAAGGCCATGAGAACTATCAGGAAATAAAGGGCGTGAAGCACCACTTCGATGACAAAGAGGTGTTGAAGGAAATCATGGGTGAATAAACAACACCGTCCACATTTCTGATATAGCGAAGGAAACAAATAAAAAGATAAACAATATGTGGAGACTGAGAGTTGCCAAGATTCTTCATTCTTCATTCTTCATTAAAAATTATGTTATACTATTTATTCAGATTCTTAGAGCAGTTTGGCATCCCTGGAAGCCACATGTGGGGATATATATCATTCCGTGCCCTGTTGGCGCTGATCCTGTCGCTCATCATCTCGGCATGGTTCGGCGAGAGGTTCATAAAGTATCTCAAGAGCAAGCAGATAACCGAGACACAGCGCGATGCAAAGATTGATCCGTTCGGAGTGAACAAGATCGGTGTGCCGTCGATGGGCGGCATCATAATCATCGTGGCTATCCTGCTGCCTGTAATCCTGCTGGGCAGGATGAGGAACATATATCTCATACTGATGATCATCACTACGGTGTGGCTCGGTTTCCTGGGCGGACTCGATGACTATATCAAGATTTTCCGCCACAACAAGGAGGGACTGCCTGGAAAATTCAAGATTGTGGGGCAGATAAGCATCGGTCTCATCGTGGGGCTCATCCTCTGGCTCAGTCCTGACGCCAAGGTAAACGAGAACCTGACGCTGAAGAAGGAGAACGGAACGGAAATCGTGGTGAAGCATCGTGCCGAACCGGTGAAGTCGCTGAAGACCACAATCCCGTTTGTAAAAGGACATAATCTGGATTATGCCAACATAATGTCGTTCTGCGGCAAGTATAAGGTGGCGGCAGGATGGGTGCTTTTTGTCATAATGACAATCCTCGTTGTGACGGCAGTGTCAAACGGCGCAAACCTCAACGACGGTATGGACGGTATGTGTGCCGGAAACTCGGCATTGATAGGAGTGGTGCTCGGCATTTTTGCCTATGTGAGCAGTCATATAGAATATGCCGCCTACTTCAATATAATGTATATTCCAGGGGCACAGGAACTTGTGGTGTTCATCTGTGCCTTCATCGGAGCGCTGATAGGATTCCTTTGGTATAACTCATATCCGGCACAGGTGTTCATGGGAGACACAGGCTCGCTGACCATCGGCGGTATAATCGGTGTCTGCGCCGTAATCATCCACAAAGAACTGATGCTGCCAATACTGTGTGGCATATTCTTTGTGGAGAGTCTCAGTGTTATCCTGCAGGTATATGTGGCAAAGTGGGGTACGAAGCATGGCAGGAAACTGCGCCTGATAAAGCGTGCTCCGCTGCATGATACGTTCCGCACAACAAGCGACCAGCTCGACCCGAACATCAAGTATATCTTCAGAAAGCCGAACACGGCTGTGCATGAGTCGAAGATTACCATCAGATTCTGGATCGTGACAATCATTCTTGCAGCAATGACAATCATAACATTGAAGATAAGATAACTTTAATGAAAATCAGAGGAAAGGGAAAACAGAGGACCATAAGGAAAATCTGATACATCCGGCAGGTCCCAATATCCCCATCCCCAACAAACAATAACAACAATGAAAAGAATAGTAATACTTGGAGCTGGCGAGAGCGGCGCAGGAGCTGCCGTACTGGCAAAGAAAGAAGGTTTCGACGTGTTCGTTTCTGACATGTCCTCGATAAAGGACAAATACAAGAAACTTATGGATGACCACGGCGTGGAGTGGGAGGAAGGCAGCTACACCGAGGAGAAAATCCTCAATGCCGACGAAATCATCAAGAGCCCAGGCATACCGAAAGAGGCTCCGATGATACAGAAATGTATGGCCAAGGGGATACATATCATCAGCGAGATAGAGTTCGCTGGAAGATACACCAACTCGAAGATGGTCTGCATCACCGGCAGTAACGGCAAGACAACCACAACCTCGCTCATATACCATATCTTCAAGAATGCGGGATATGACGTAGGACTGGCAGGAAACATCGGAAAAAGCCTTGCACTGCAGGTGGCGGAAGATCCGCACAAGTATTATATCATAGAGCTCAGTTCGTTCCAGCTCGACAATATGTATGATTTCCGTGCCAATATCGCCATCCTGCTTAACATCACGCCCGACCATCTTGACCGCTACGAGTTTGAGATGCAGAACTATGTTGACGCAAAGATGCGAATCATACAGAACCAGACGAGTGAGGACTCATTCATCTTCTGGAACGATGACCCGGTAATAAAGAAGGAGCTGGACAAATACGACATCCGTGCCGTGAAATGTCCGTTCTCGGAACTTAAAGAGAAGGGTTCCATCGGTTATATCGAAGAGGGACAATACAAGATAGAATACCCCACGCCGTTCAACATGGAACAGGAGGAACTGAGCCTGACCGGCAAGCACAACATATACAACTCGCTCGCTGCCGGTATCGCTGCCAACATCGCCGGGGTGAGGAAGGAGAACATCAGAAAAGGATTGAGCGACTTCCCGGGCGTGGAGCACAGACTGGAGAAGGTGTGCACCGTGGGAGGAGTACATTTCATAAACGACTCAAAGGCAACGAACGTTGATGCGTGCTGGTATGCGCTGGAGAGCATGAAGACCCCTACTATCCTCATCATCGGCGGAAAGGACAAGGGCAACGACTATAACGAGATAAAGGAACTGGTAAAGCAGAAGTGCGTAGGTATAGTATATCTCGGAGCCGACAACAAGAAGCTGCATGATTTCTTCGACGGTATGGGTATTCCTGTGGCCGACACGCATAGCATGAAAGACTGTGTGAAGGCTTGCTGGGAGATGGCAAAGCCTGGCGACACCGTATTGCTGAGCCCTTGCTGCGCAAGCTTCGACCTCTTCAGGAACATGGAAGACAGAGGCGAGCAGTTCAAGGCATTGGCAAGGAGTCTTTAGCAGATAAGAGGAATATACAGACATAAATAATATATATAGACATAAAAGAAAGATTTCGGAGGCATTAGAATAATGGTTGACAAACCAACGACAAACAGCAGATTGAAAGGTGACGGAATTATCTGGGCGGTTTTCTTCATACTCTGCCTGATAAGCATCATTGAAGTGTTCAGCGCTTCAAGCAATCTGACGTACAAGACTTCCAACTATTGGGGGCCCGTCATCAAGCACACACTGCTCCTCGGAGTGGGCGTGGTCTTCATGATTGCCACAATGAACATAAAATGCAAGTACTTCAAGCTCGTGACGCCTGTTGCATTGGCCTTGTCATTCTTGAGCCTGTTGCTGTGTTTCGTGTTCGGGGCAGTGAACGACGGACACCGATGGATTCCGATTCCAGGATTGGGATTGCAGTTCCAGCCTTCGGAGATTGCTAAAGGTGCCGTTGTGATGCTTACCGCTCAGACACTGAGTGCGATGCAGACAGAACATGGAGTGGACAAGGTGGCATTCAAGTTCATCTTCTGGCCGACCCTGGTGTTTCTCGTACTTATCGGATTGGAGAATCTTTCCACGGCAGCGTTGCTCGGACTCGTGGTCATCATCATGATGTGGATTGGCGGGGTGCCGAAGAGACAGCTCGGAAAACTGCTCGGGGTCATTGCCATATTGGGCGTTGTGGGTATAAGTTGCGTGATGCTGCTCGGAACGGACAAAAGAAAACTGGAACCACAGAATCCCAAGATGGCAATGGTGGAAAGCAATACGGCAAAAGCTGATGCCGACAAGACGGAACAAAAGGAGAGCAAGGGCTTGTTCCACCGCTTCGATACGTGGAAAAGCCGTATTGACAAATTCCTTGACAGCGAACAGGTTCCGCCAGAGGAGTTTGACCTGAATAATGAAGCCCAGGTGGGTTACTCAAACATCGCCATCGCATCGTCGAATATGGTGGGCAAAGGACCCGGAAACTCCACGGCGCGCGATTATCTGCCACAGGCGTTCTCCGATTTCATCTATGCCATCATCGTGGAGGAGATGGGAGTGATAGGAGCTTTCGTGGTATGTCTTCTGTATCTGATCCTGTTGTTCAGAACGGCAAAGATTGCCAGCAGATGTGTCTATACGTTCCCTGCCTTGCTCATAATGGGATTCGCCCTGCTGCTCGTGACACAGGCGCTATTCAATATGGCGGTGGCAGTGGGATTGGCTCCCGTAACAGGTCAGCCGCTGCCGCTGATAAGCAAGGGAGGAACATCATCGATAGTGAACTGTGTGTATATCGGCGTGATACTGAGCGTGAGTTATTCTGCCAAGAAGAAGGATGACGCCATATTGCCAAAGGCTCCGGTCAAAGGAAGTGGGGCAGGGCCTGTTCCGCAGATGGCCGTACAGCCGGCATGACACATACAAAGGATAATAAAAAAGGAAAAGAACTAAAATATCAGAGCTATGGATAAAGAACTGAGAATAATAATAAGCGGAGGCGGAACCGGAGGACATATATTTCCTGCCGTTTCAATCGCCAATGCTATAAAGGCAAAGCGCCCGGAGGCAAAGATACTGTTTGTGGGAGCTTTGGGAAGAATGGAAATGCAGCGGGTTCCGGCGGCAGGCTATGAGATAAAGGGGCTGCCGGTAAGAGGACTTATCCGCCCTCTGTGGTCGCCCAAGAACATCGGTGTGCTCATCGACTACCTGAAGAGCAAGCGCATGGCAAAGAATATCATAAAGGAATTCAAGCCGATGGCGGCTGTTGGTGTGGGAGGATATGCCAGTGGCGCAACTCTCGATGCCGCACATGCACTTGGTGTGCCAAGTCTTATACAGGAGCAGAATTCATACGCAGGAAAGACCAACAAAATGCTCTCGACCAAAGTGGACAAGATATGTGTGGCCTATGACGGTATGGAGCGCTTCTTCCCGGCAGACAAGATAATGAAGACAGGAAACCCCGTAAGGCAGAATATCGTGACTACAGACATAGCCCATGATGAGGCTGTAAGGATGTTCGGGCTTGACCCGACAAAGAAGACTATACTCATTGTAGGAGGAAGTCTGGGGGCAAGGACTGTCAATGAGAGTGTGCTTCAGCATCTTGACGAAATAGAAAAATCAGGCGTGCAGTTCATATGGCAGACAGGAAAATACTATAATGCCTCCATCATGGAAAAGATGAAGAGCCGCAAGGAGATGCCGATGCTGAAAGTGATGGACTTCATCTCCGACATGGGGGCTGCATACAAGGCTGCCGACCTGGTAATCAGTCGTGCCGGAGCAAGTAGTATCTCGGAGTTCTGCCTCATAGGCAAACCCGTAATCCTTGTGCCTTCGCCTAATGTGGCCGAAGACCACCAGACAAAGAATGCAATGGCTCTCGTAAACAAGGATGCTGCCCTTATGGTGAAGGATGTTGATGCTCCCAAGGAAGTCATCAGTCTTGCCCTTGCCACTGTAATGGATGAAAAGAAGCTCAGCACCCTTTCTGAAAATGTCAAGAAACTCGGTCTGCCTGCATCCGCCGACATTATAGCCGACGAAGTGTTGAAACTGGCAGAGAAAAAGTAATTAGTTTGCGTATTTAATCAGTCCGAGTCGTCCGAAATTGTCCAAGATGTCCGAGCTGTCCCAAAAGAAAAGAAAAACAATGGAATTAAAAGATATAAAATCAGTATATTTCGTAGGTGCCGGTGGTATAGGAATGAGTGCCATCGCCCGCTATTTCATACATCGCGGCCTTGTAGTGGCAGGCTACGACAAGACACCGTCTGCCCTCACTGCCCAACTGGAAAAAGAAGGGATGTTGATTCATTATGAAGAAAATGTAGACGAGATTCCCCATGCATGCAAGAATCAGGATTCCACTCTCGTTGTCTATACCCCAGCCATCCCGCAAGACCATAAGGAACTTGTCTTCTTCCGTGAGAATAACTTTGATGTGGAGAAAAGGGCACAGGTGTTGGGAATGCTGACCCGTACACATAAAGGACTCTGTGTGGCAGGAACACACGGGAAGACCACAACTTCCACGATGTGTGCCCATATAATGCATCAGAGCTCCGTGGACTGCAATGCCTTCCTTGGTGGAATTTCCAAGAATTATGGCACAAACTATATCCTGAGCAATAAGAGCGACTATGTGGTTATAGAGGCTGACGAGTTCGACCGCAGCTTCCATTGGCTGCGTCCTTGGATGAGCGTCATTACATCCACCGACCCTGACCATCTTGATATCTATGGCACCAAGGAGGCTTATCTCGAAAGTTTCCGTCATTATACCACTCTCATACAACCAGGCGGCGCACTTGTCATCCATAAGGACCTGGAGATGAAAGCCGATGTGCAGGAGGGCGTAAGGGTATACGACTACAGTCTTGATTCCGGCGACTTCCATGCAGAGAACATAAAGATTGAGAATGGGGAAATCACCTTTGACTTCATCTCTCCCATCGAGTGTATAAAGAATGTGGAGCTTGGTCAGCCTGTTCCTATCAACATAGAGAACGGTGTGGCTGCAATGGCCATGGCACAGCTCAACGGCTGCTCTGCCGAAGAATTGAAATACGGTATCAGTACGTATCATGGAGTTGACCGGCGCTTTGATTTCAAGATAAAGACCGACAAACTGGTGTTCATGAGCGATTACGCCCATCATCCTAAGGAGATTTATCAGAGTGCAAAGAGCATCCGTGAGTTATACAAGGACAAGAAGATTACCGCTATCTTCCAGCCGCATCTATATACAAGGACCCGCGACTTCTATAAGGATTTCGCCAAGAGCCTCAGTCTGCTTGACAGAGTAGTGCTCTGCGATATCTATCCGGCTCGCGAGGAACCGATACCGGGAGTCACTTCAAAGCTTATCTATGATAACCTTGAGCCTGGAGTGGAGAAGGAGATGATACACAAGGAAGACGTACTCGATTATGTGGAGAACCACGACTTTGAAGTCCTCGTCGTGCTGGGTGCCGGCGACCTCGACAACTACGTGCCGCAGATTGAGAAGATTCTTGAGGCGAAGGCAAAGTGAGAAGATAATACAAGTGTAATACAGAAGAATTAATAAAGTAAAGAGCCAAGGACAGATGCGCCATATATACAAGAGGCTGATACTGATACTGCTTGATACCGCACTGATGGTGTACGTTATTCTGGCAATGTTCTCGTTCAACAAACCGGACGAGTCCAAGAAGGTGTGTTCGGAGGTGAACATACAGATTGCCGACCAGAACGCCAACGGATTCCTCAGTGCCGCTGAAGTGAAGAAGATTCTCGTCAGCAACCGGATGTACCCCCTCAATATCAGGATGGCGGATGTCAAGCCGCGACAGATTGAGGAACTGCTCTGCCAAAGTCCGTTCGTAAATACCGCGGAATGCTATAAGACGCAGAACAACCACATCTGCATCAGCATTACCCAAAGACTGCCCATTATCCGCATAAAAAGCCAGCGTGGGGAGGACTATTACATTGATGACAAAGGCGGGATAATGCCTAATTCAAACTATACGTCCGACCTCATCATCGCCACAGGCAATATCAATCAGTGGTTTGCGCGCAACTATATCTCTCTCATTGCCGGTGCCATAATGGAAAACGACCTGTGGAAGAACATGATTGAGCAAATAAACGTATTGCCAGACCTCGGCATTGAACTCGTGCCACGCATCGGCGACCACGTGGTGTATATCGGCAACGTGCCGATGTCAAAGGTCATTCCCGAACGGAAGAAACTGGTAGAGGCTTTTGTGAAGAAGAAGCTCACGCGTCTTGAGAAGTTCTACCGCTACGGCTTGAGTCAAGTAGGTTGGAACAAATATCCATACATTAATCTGGAATTCGACAACCAAATAATTTGTAAGAAACATAAACAGCAATTTGAAAACAATAATTAATATGCCAGCAAAGGATTTTATAGTAGCAATAGAATTGGGCTCGTCAAGGCTCCGCGGTATTGCAGGACGCAAGAACAGCGACGGGAGCATTACAATCTCCGCTGTCGCAAGCGACGACTCTTCGACTTATATCCGCAAGGGTATTGTGTATAACATCGAGAAAACGGTGCAGAGCATAACCAACATCGTGAACAAACTCAAGACTGTTCTCAACAGGGAGATATCGCAGGTATATGTGGGAGTGGGCGGCCAGTCCATACTCAGCGTGAAGAACGAGATTACCCGCGACCTCGCGAAAGATACCATCGTAACACAGCAGATGGTGAACGAGCTGATGGATGCCAACCGCAACAAGGCGTATGCCGACAAGGAGATTCTGGATGTGGCGATACAGGAATACAAGGTGGGCAACGACCTGCAGAGTGATCCTGCCGGCATACAGGCAGACCGTCTGACGGGTAATTTCCTCAATATCCTTTGGCGCAAGGCATTCTACGACAAACTCAATGATTGCTTCGACCGTGCAGGCATCAATATCGCGGAGCTTGATATCGCACCGCTCGCACTTGCCGACTGCATTCTCGATGATACGGCGAAGCGTGCTGGATGTCTGCTCGTTGACCTTGGCGCTGACACCACAACAATGCTCGTATACCACAAGAACATCCTTCGTCATATCGCCGTGATTCCGCTTGGAGGGAAGAACATCACGGCGGACATCTCCTCCCTGAACATCGACGACATGGAGACAGCCGAGAAGATGAAGATAAAATACGGCAGTGCATATACCGAGGCGCAGGACCGCGACAAGACCCTTGAATACTCCATCGACGTGGACCACAAAGTGTCAAGCGTGAAATTCCAGCAGGTCGTAGAGGCAAGAATGCAGGAAATCATCGAGAATGTATGGGCACAGGTTCCGCCCGAATACCAGGACAAGCTCAATGGCGGTATCGTGTTGACGGGTGGCGGCGCCAACCTGAGGAACATCGAGACGGCATTCCGCAAGCGCACGAAGATAGAGAAGGTCACTACAGCCCTGTTCATCCGCGACACCGTGAACTCCAACGGCAAGGGCAACACCGTGCCGCATGACGGAACGATGAACACGCTGCTCGGACTTATGATGAAGGGCGACATAAACTGCGACGGCGGTGACCTCGACCTGCAGCAGAACATATTCAACAAAGACGCCGAGCCGACGGCCCTCAAGTCGGGTGCCGATGCCGGGGCAGTTGATGTGCCGATGACTGTGCAGACCGGTACGGGCAGGGTGCCTACGCCTAACGACAAGATGATCCAGGAGAAGCAGAACGACAAGAAGGAATGGGAAAAGGCCGTGCAGGACAATACCATCGAGGCATACGAGCGCTACAAAGCCACCTATCCTGGCGGAGAGTATGTGGCCCAGGCAAACGAGAAGATAGAGGAAATGAAGCGCAAGGAAAGCTTCGGAAGCAGATGGGGAATATTTAAGAGAAAGATAAAAGACTTCATCACTGAGGCCGAGGATGAATAAACACCGTCCGGCCTTATTCGGGCGGCAGCATTTTCCCTTCATATGATAACAGAAAAAAAGACAAGATAATTATGGCAGACGACAAGAAATTAGGCAGAATGGTATCAGCCTTTGGCGAACCTGACAAGCCAAACAGCATAATAAAGGTCATTGGTGTAGGCGGCGGCGGTGGCAATGCCGTGAACCACATGTATAAGGAAGGCATCCACGACGTTACTTTCGTGCTTTGCAATACCGACAAGAAGGCTCTCGACGACTCTCCGGTGCCTGTTCACCTGCAGCTCGGCGAAGAGGGACTCGGAGCCGGAAACGACCCCGAGACCGGAAAGCAGAAGGCTGAAGAGAGCGAACAGGAGATACGCAACATGCTCAACGACGGCACCAAGATGGTGTTCATCACAGCCGGAATGGGTGGCGGAACAGGAACGGGAGCCGGTCCGGAAGTGGCACGCATAGCCAAGTCGATGGATATTCTCACCGTGGGAATCGTCACGATACCATTCAAGTGGGAAGGCAAGAAGAAGATTCTGCAGGCACTCGCCGGTGTGGAGCGCATGGCGAAGAACGTTGACGCGCTGCTCGTAATCAACAACGAGCGCCTCTTCTCCATCTACGGACAGCTTTCCGTGGAGGATGCCTTCGGCAAGGCCGACGACACACTGAGCGTTGCGGCAAAGAGCATCGCCGAAATCATCACCATGCACGGAATAATCAATCTCGACTTCAACGACGTGAAGACGGTATTGAAGAATGGTGGCGTGGCGCTGATGAGTACAGGCTTCGGCGAGGGAGAGGACCGTATGAAGAAAGCTATCAACAACGCCCTCCATTCGCCGTTGCTCAACGACAACGATGTTTACCATTCCAAGAAGATTCTCCTCAGCGTTTCCTTCTCAGGAGGGAAAGACGGCAAGAGTGCGCTGATGATGGAGGAGATGTCGGCAGTGACCGAATTCATGGATGGATTCGACGATGACATCGAAACGAAATGGGGACTCTCCACCGACCCTGAGCTGGGCGACAAGATCAAGGTTACCATCCTCGCCACGGGCTTCGGCGTGAAGGTGGAAGACGGCAAGATGAACATCACCGACAAGCTCGCCATGAGCGCTGCCGACCTGCGCAAAAAGCGTGAGCAGGAGCAGGCCGAGCAGATTCTCATACAGAATTACTATGGCAATACGGGCAACGGCGAGGAGCGTTTCTCGCCCCGCTGCTTCATCTTCAGCAATGAAGACCTGGACAACGACAACCTTATCTCCGCCGTGGAGACAACGCCTACCTACAAGCGCTCCAAGATACAATATGACGACCTTGTGAAGCAGTCAAAGGGCGACAACGTGGCCAGCGGCGCGTCGGCAGCACCGAAGGCAGCTCCCGTGTCGGGCACGATAAAGTTCATGTAAGTCGTCAGTCTCGAAATTCATGTAAATCATATAATTCAACAAACAAGAAGAGGGATTGCATGCAATTCCTCTTTTTTTTAAAACTAAAAAAAGCTATGTTGTACGATCAAGTAAGCAATGACATCAAGGAGGCTATGAAAGCCCGCGACAAGGTGCGTCTGGAGACCTTGCGCAACATCAAGAAGGTATTCATCGAGGCAAAGACCGCCCCAGGAGCCAACGACACCCTTGAAGATGCCGCAGCCCTGAAGATTCTCGCCAAGCTCGCCAAGCAGGGCAAGGAGTCAGCCGAGACCTTCAAGCAGCAGAACCGCGAGGATCTCGCCGAGGAGGAACTGGCACAGGTCCGCGTAATCGAGGAATATCTCCCCAAGCCGCTCACGGCAGAAGAGATAGAGGCAAAGGTAAAGGAAATCATCGCCCAGACAGGCGCCTCGTCAATCAAGGAGATGGGCAAGGTGATGGGCGTTGCCAGCAAGCAGATGGCAGGCAAGGCAGACGGCAAGATGATTTCAGACATCGTGAAGAAACTGTTGGCGTAAATAGCTGATGAAACTTTAATCCGCACCAGCATATGAAAGATAAAAGCTGGTGCGGTTTTATAAATTTGATACTTTTGAAGTATAATTTTTTGGACTTATGAAAGAAATCATCTAAATTTGCATAAAAGAAGTTTACGGAATGTATATCCCGCAAGACTTCTTGCAAACATGGCATCAATAAAACAACCTGGAAGATTATGAAAACAACACCCAGCATGACATTTCTTGAGGCTCTGCTCAATGTACTGAATATCCAGAAAGGCTACGGCAGCTATCGCGGAAGGGCGCGCCGCTCCGAATTCTGGTATACCACACTTATCTGCATCATCGCTTCTACACTCATCGACTGCGTGGGCTATGCGGTGGAGGAGAAATGGGGATACAACAAGAACATAAACCTGATAACGACGCTGGTCTGCGCATATTTCTATATCGCCAACTACTCCTGCCTCTGCCGCCGGATGCACGACATCGGGCGCTCTTGTCTTTTCCCCGGACTTATGCTCGTATCGGCACTCATATCGTTCATTCTGATTGTCTGCATCCCAATGCGCAACACCATTGCAGAATGGTTCTGCATAATATCCTCGGCCATAACCGTGCTGCTCCTTGCCTACACCCTGTTTCTCTGCACCAAGGACAGCGACCGGGGGAGAAACCGCTACGGCTGTTCCGACAAATACGTAGACCCAAACGACAATCCGGAAGAAACGGAAAAGTTCTGGAAGGACTACGGCAACGATATTATCAGAAGAAACAAATAACCTAAAATCCGCAACCTGTAATATTTTTGATATCTGGGGTTGCGGATACCTCTCTAAAACGACTCGTTTTCGTAAAGAATCCTTATGGCGTAGTCGCAAGAGACAAAATCCATCCTCGCACGGTTTATATGTATTCTGGCATTCTCCAAACGCTCAAAAATACGTTTTAGAGTGTCTTCCTGATGGAAACGGACAAAAGCATTATTTTTTATAGCGGTAGTAGAACCGGCTTTCAATAATCCTAAAGTTGGAAATACCCCCCCTAAACTGCTTTTTGCTGTCTGTCTTTCAAAATCACAGCCATGTTATCCAGCGCCCATTCTATCAGATGATCCATAATAGGAATAAGGGTTTCAGCACGGGGTGTGAGAGAATACTCCACTCTTGGAGGCACTTCGGCATACACTTTGCGGTTAACGTAGCCATCAGCCTCCAACGACTTTAACGTGCTGGTAAGCATCTTTTGCGAGATGTCCGGAATCAGCTTACGTAGGGCATTAAACCGTAGTGGGCCATCCTGATGAGATTTCAGGGTGTAGATTACAAGTAGCGACCACTTGTCGCAAACGCGCGCCAAAACGTTACGAATGGGACAGTCTTGCACAACCATTTCTTTTATCATTCTTGCCATAATCCTTTTTCTTTATATTCCCAAATAGGCTACAAAAGTAACTAATATCCAAAAAGAAACTAAACATACCAAGTTAATCTAAGTTAACGTCTTTTTTTCCTTTCTCTCATTCCAACACAATAGTTACCTCACGGTAACCATCTTACCCCCAAGTGCCCTCTTGTTGGAACAGGTTATTCAAAGTATCTTTGCAACGCAATTCAGAAAATGAAAAGAGAAATATAAACATTTAAAAATAACAGACAAAATGAAAGAAACAAAGATTATCGCGAAGGCTGCAAACTTCACAGCCGTAGATTTTGGTAAGATGAGTGAAATCAAGGATTACACCTTAGAGATGGGTCCTGAGATTAAGATTCCCGGAAAGGTATTCGGAGGTCAGAGCGTGAACGCTACTGGTGGTGAGTTCTCATTCCAGAGCTTTGCTCCTGGCACAGAGACAGGATTCCTCCACACCCACAAGAATCACGAAGAATTGTATTTCTTCCTTAGTGGTAACGGCGAATTCCAGGTTGATGGTGAAGTATTCGCTATTCATGAAGGAAGCGTAGTAAGAGTTGCGCCAGCAGGCAAGCGTTCTGTTCGCAATAATGGTTCCGAACCTCTTCTGATGCTGTGCGTACAATATCGTGGAGAAACATTCACTGCCGTCGATGCTGCCGATGCCGACATTCTTAACGAAAAATTTGAGTGGTAAGTTTGAGCTTATATAGGATATAAAAAAGTTTTTTCTTTTTTTACCCTCACACCCTCACAATTCGTCTGAAACACCCTGTACATCGGCGTTTCAGTGGTGAGGGTAAGTGTGAGGGTAGTGAAGTTACCCTCACACACCGTGCCACAGGAATCGTTTTTTGTATTTTCCCTTTGAGTATTCGTCGAAAATC
>ULRN01002159.1_pt1 | contig 27659 bp, 20 predicted proteins | sample 1955461 | NCBI WGS metagenome assembly ULRN01 (sample SAMEA4835683, study PRJEB28245) | human gut metagenome | biome: gut microbiome; material: fecal sample | place: Denmark | collected 2008 | reverse complement strand
CAGATCAAGGGCAGCGGCATCGGCACCAGTGCCACCAGAGCGGAGATACTGAAAAAACTGGTCAGTATCAAATATCTGAGTTTAAATCAGAAGACCCAGGTGATAACCCCGTCTCTGTTGGGAGAGATGGTTTATGAAGTGGTGGACCACTCCATCAGGCAGTTATTAAATCCTGAGCTGACTGCTAGCTGGGAAAAAGGTCTGACTTATGTGGCGGAAGGTTCCATTACATCGGATGAATACATGGAAAAACTGGAACGTTTTGTTGCAATGCGCACTGTAAACGTGACCAGATTGAATAACCAGTATGATATGCGGGGACTTTTTGACGCGGCTGCCGCCTTTTACAAAACAAAAAAGGAGAACTGATTACAATGAAACTGAAGGAAATGAAAATTAAAGAGCTGTTTGATACAAGCCATACAATTGCTGAGAGAATTTTTGATAATCATACTTATGCCTGGGAAGTACTTCCGGAGATCGGTGATTTCATCCGTTCTTTAGGACCTCTTCTTCCGGAAAATGAATACCGCAAGATCGGCACTGATATCTGGGTACACAAGAGCGCAAAAGTAGCACCTACCATTATGATGGCTGGTCCTATGATCATCTGTGAAGGCGCAAATGTACGTCACAGCGCATTCTTAAGAGGAAATGTTATCATCGGCGCTGGCGCTGTTGTAGGCAACTCCTGTGAATTAAAGAATGCTCTGATCTTTGACGAAGCACAGATCCCACACTTTAACTATGTTGGTGACTCCGTACTTGGATATAAGGCTCATATGGGCGCAGGCGCAGTTACTTCCAATGTAAAGTCTGACAAGTCTTTAGTTGTAGTACACGCAGAAGATAAGGACGTAGCTACCGGATTTAAGAAATTTGGCGCGATCCTTGGCGATGGCGTAGAAGTAGGCTGCAACAGTGTTCTTAATCCAGGAACTGTTGTAGGTAAGGAAAGCAACATCTACCCATTATCCAGCGTAAGAGGCTGTGTTGCTGCTCACTCCATCTACAAGAGCCAGGACAATATCGTAGCAAAGGAAAACCGTGAAGAAGCTCCGGCACCAAAGAAGAGAGCAACCAGAAAGCCAAAGGTTGTGAAATAACGTAATGTGCGCAGCAAAAAACAAGCGGCTGCGGTAGCAGACATTTGTTTTTTGCAAGCCATTAACGAACGAACCGCCCGCGAAAGCGGGCAGTGGAGCGCGTAAGCGCGTGGTTCGTGAGTGAAGAATATATAATCAATACCACCCGTTAGACGGGTGGTATTGATTTTCGGACATTTCCATTTTTCGGAACACGAAAAACTCCAATGTCCTCAACCGGCTAAAGCCTATAATAAAACCCCCGCTAACCAGCGGGGGTTAATTTTTTACGTCCTATTTTGTTCCGAAGATACGATCTCCCGCATCTCCAAGACCTGGGCAGATATACGCATTTTCATTTAAACATCTGTCTAAATGTCCAACATAAATCTGAATGTCCGGATGTGCTTCCTGCAGTTTCTTAAGACCTTCCGGTGCTGCGATGATGGCCATAAATTTGATCTTCTTTCCACCGTGCTGCTTGATGAAATTAACAGCTGCAACAGCAGATCCACCGGTTGCCAGCATTGGGTCAGTAACAACAATGGTACGTTCCTCGATCGGATCCGGAAGTTTGCAGTAATATTCATGAGGCTCATGTGTCTCCTCATCTCTGTAAAGACCGATATGTCCGACCTTAGCACTTGGAACCAGTGCCAGGATACCGTTTACCATACCAAGACCTGCTCTTAAGATCGGCACAACTGCCAGCTTACGGCCTGCGATCATAGGTGTCATACAGGTCTCGATTGGTGTCTCAACTTCTACATCTTCCAGAGGAAGATCTCTTAAAGCTTCGTATCCCATCAGCATGGCGATCTCTTCGATCAAAGCGCGGAATTCATTTGTACCGGTGCTTTTCTTTCTTAAAATAGAGATCTTGTGCTGGATCAATGGGTGATCAAAAACAATTACATTTTCCATAGTTTTTTGCTGCTCCTTATTCGTGTTGTATAAGACACAGATACTTGTCTGTCTTTTCTGTTTCCTATTATAACTGATAGCGTGGATAATGGCAACGTTAATTACTTGGTAGAAGGATCAAATGCAACGATCACATAATCTCCCAAAGCGTGGGGGACCGGAACGGAAAAGCAGATAGTTCCGTGGTTTTCATAGCTGAAGGATTCCGGCCATACAGTATCAGATGCCAGCGGAAAGTCGGCTCCGTTAAATACCTCTGTAAGGATATCCAGATCCAAACTGTCACGATACTCTAAAAAAGCTTCCTTCTGATCCTGGGTTATACCTACAAATTCCACATCATCACTTAAAACATAACCGGCCATAGTGTAGCCATCTGTGTAATCAGAAAGCCCAAGATTTCTTACCTGGTTCAGATCCACTGTGTTGGTATAAAAAACACTGACAGGATAAGCAGCTCCATTACTCATGCGGTCTCCTTTGTAAACAGCAGTGAGACGCTTCCGGTCTGCAGATATGACTTCGCATTTTACAGTAAGAGTATCTGCGGTTTCATCCAGATCGTTTGCCTGAATAATGGAAAGGGCATTGGTCTTTAAAAGTTCATTTACATTGTCCTGTTTTGCGCTGTCGTTCATCTGGCTTACCACCGGATATTGAATGGAAATATTTCCGGAAGAATAAGTCTCAAGCTGTACGCTGATACCTGTAGTTCCTTCTTTAACAGTCTCACTTTCCTGAACAGAAGAACTTTCCTCCACAGTTGCAGGTTCTGTTGCTTCCGGGACACTGGTAGCTTCCTGGGTATGTATGGTAGACAGATCCGTATCCGCCGGAGCGAGACCAAAGATAAGACCGATGGAAACTGCGCCGACCACAACAGCAGCACCTATGGCACCGATAATGATCTTTTTGGTTGTATCCATAATTATTTCCTCCTCGTATAGTATTTCTTCCTTATTATATATTACTCTGCTTTTATGGACTCTGTATAAAGAAATACTTACAAATTCATGAAGGATAACAGGAATATATTTTCATTTCCTTTCATATAGTATAAGAGCGTGTCAAAAAGGTTATGTCACGCAGGATGAAAACGGGAGGGACTGTAAAATGACATATTTAGAACTGGTTGCAGCAGTAGGCAGCGTACCTATGGATATTGCCTGTATGTACTTTAACGGCAGGCTGACAGAACGGGAAATGAAAAATGTGATCGGTTGGAAAAAGGCCGGTCTGGTGGAATGTTTTTATCTGCAAAATAGAAATGATCAAAATAATCAAATCCATAAATGAATATTGAAAATAAATACCCCTTGTGCTACATTTATAATTGGGTGTGAACAAAAGCAAAGGGGCTGTTGATGTGGGAGAGAAGAAGTTATATGTTAATTTATTAGGAGAGTTTTCTGTGTGGTACGGAGACAAAAAGGTGTACATGGGACGTACATCTACCGGCCGCCAGGCACAGCTGTTCCAGCTTCTGATGATCAGTCCGGGATTTCAGATATCCAAGGAAAAATTAATGGCGGACATTTATAAATCAGGAGAGTTCAATAACCGGAACAACAGTGTCAACAATGCGATCTATCGTCTGAGAAAAATGCTCACGGATGCGGGGGTTCCAGGTGACGAATATATCGCCATTGAAAATGTAAACTGTGTGTGGAAAGAAGATATACCTGTTCAGGTAGATACTGTGGAATTCAAACGGCTGTTAGAAGAAAGCCGGGATGCAGAAGATGATGATAAACTTCATATACTTCAGGAAGCCTGGCTTCTCTACAGAGGACCGCTGCTTGCCAGCAATTCCATTGAAGAATGGGCTATTCCTGAGAATCTTCATTATAAAGAACTGTATCGTGACTGTACCAACCAGATCGCGGATATATTAAAAGAAAAAGAACGCTGGGAAGATCTGTATACCCTGTATACAACTGCATTGGGAATAGAGACTTACGAGGAATGGCAGTTAGGGCAGCTGGATGCGCTGATCGCTTTAGGAGAGTATGAGAAAGCATATAAAACATATGAAAAAGCGGTCCGGATCTATACAGAAGTTTCGGATCTGCCTGTTTCCGAAGAGATGTTAAAGCGTTCCCGCAAGATCAGCCAGTACTTAAAAGGTGGTTATGAGGATCTTGACGATATCCAGGTAAGCTTTCTGGAAGTAGCCAAGAAAAGTGAAGAACAGGTATATGAGTGCCCATATCCAAACTTTATGGATGTGTACTGTTCCATCTTAAGACTTGGTGCCCGTATAGAGGTTGTTTCCTGCCTGATGCAGTGTACCATTGTAAATAGGAAGAAACTGCCGGTACAAAAGGCAGTTGCAGCGAAAAAAAGCGCCCTTCTTTTACAGGCGATCAAACAGACGCTGCGTTATGGTGATATATTTACGCAGTATAATACATCAAGATTTCTGATCATACTAAATCATACTAAAAAGGAAAATGGAAAGATCGTCTTTAACCGGATCGCCAAAGTTTACGAAGAACTTGGCGGAAATCGCAGGGATATTGACTATCAGATCACTCCTATGTATCAGGAATAATATAATTGTTCATATTGTCCAACAGATATCTCAGACAGATTAAACTCTGCCTGGGATATTTTTTTAAAATTAAAATATTTCTTCAAAAATGGCACTTTTTTTGTAACTTGTGATAAAAACCGTGATAAGGAAAATGATACCATAAATACAACAAGAGAAGAGGTAATTGTCAGACAGTTGAACATATATTATTGAGGAGGGAGTTGTATGAATCAGCTACGCAAAGCGAAAAGCAGAAGACACGCTGTGTTGCCTCGTAAGTATATAAAGGTGGTTGTTACATATGTACTGTTATTTGCCATTGTATTCAGCAATATGAGCAACCCACTACTCAATGTATTTGCAGGGCAGAAAAAAGAAGAATTCCGAATTCATGCGGATGAACTCCAACGGGCAGCAGAAGAAGCCCTGGAGGAAGGAAACATCGTCGAGGAACCATTAGACTTCTATACGAAAGACTCTTCGTTATTAAAAGAATACGAAGAACTGTTCGCAGCAGACGGTACTCTCTATGAGATCTTTCCGGATTATGAGAGAGAATATTATCTGGACGATATCGAACTTCGGATCTTCCTTCGGATCAGTCCTGATGCAGATCCAGACTCCTACGCACTGACCGGAGAAGAAACACTGATCTTCCTTTATACAAACGGAGGAGAAGAAACAGTAGCAGGCAGGGTAAATATTGACGGATACATTTCCGGTATCTGCAGCCTGAAATCTTATATGACTGCATTTGAAAAGAAAGAAAACAGCGGCAGCCATAACAGCGGTAACAGCAGCAGCTCCGGAACAAAAACAGAACCGGGAATTGATCCTTCAGAAACTGAGACAGCAGAAGAAGTTCCAGGAACAGATCAGGAACCAACTGATGATGGAGAAAAAAACTCACAGGTTGACTCCGAAACAGAAGAAGTAAAAGAGCCGGAAGCTTCTGATGCAGGAAAAAATGATGATGAGGATAAATCTCACGAAGATGGTTCTGGCGCAGATAATTCCAACACAGAAAACAACGGATCTGACAATGAGGAAAATCCGGATACAGAAGATGAGAATGATGCCTCTGAAAACACTCCGGACGAGAACCAGGAAGAAAATACTTCTGATAATGAAAATTCAGAAGATACTGGTTCCGATAATGAGGACCAGGGAGAAGAAGCATCCGACAACGGTGACTCTTCCGAGGATGCCGGTGATACAGCAGACGATACAGACAACAGCAGTTCATCTGATACAGTTGCTTCCATTTCTATCCATTCCAGAATTTTCCTGACAGATACAATTCAGGAAGAGACGGAAGAAAAAACAGAGGCACCAACAGAAGAAGAAACGGAAAAGGAAACGGAACCGGAGACCGAAACTGAAACAGAAACTGAGCCGGAAAAAGAAACCAGCGCAGAAGCAACGGAACCGGAAACCGATCCTGTACCAGAGGAAACAACACCTAAAGAAACCACTGCTGATGAAACTCTTCCGCAGGAAACACCAGAAGAGACAACAGCAGCAGAAAGCAAAGATAATACCGGCACAACAGAAACAGGAGCAGCTGCACAGCCTGAAACAGAAGGAACAACAGCTGCAGATGATACAAAACTTTCTGATCTGCCGGGTGCAGTAGAAGAGACAGAAACAGAACCTGGATTTGAACGTGTCGGAGCATTAAAAGGTGAGACTTACAACCCGGTAGCATTAGACCAGACAATAACAGCAAGAGCTTTCACCGCAAAGCTTTCTGATATGGGATTTGACAAAGATGAACTGGAAAGCCAGGGACACATCATCAATTACATGATCGATCCTGTAGGCAGCGCAGAACTTGTAAAAGCACCAAAACTTACAAGAGACGGCGCAGAAGTAACCTTTGGTGTGATCCCGCAGACCGGTTATAAGATAACAGAAGTCACTGCAAACGGTGTGGAACTGGAAGAGATCGATCCGGAAAACATCGCCAGCCCGTCCAATGCAGAAAGAGCTGACGAAGCTGTCTACTATACGATCCCGGAAGTTTTAGAGGATCAGGAAGTGGAAATCTTCTTAGAGGAGATCGTACCGGGTACTCATCCGGCATTTGAATACGCTGAAAACATAAATGGCGTAACTGTTACAATCTCTGCTGCAGAAGGAATTCTTCCGGAGGGAACTACTGCAAAAGTTACCGAAGTAACAGACCATGTAGAAAATGCTGTTAAAGAGAAAGTAGAAAACGAGACAGCAGAAACAGAACCGGTAGAAGTTAAATCTGTTCTTGCTTATGATATTACTCTTTATGATGCACAGGGCAATGTACTAAATGATAGCTGGAGTACAAATGGGTATGTACATGTAAGTTTTTCAGGAGCTGTCATTGAAGAAAAGAGTAAAGAAGTTGAAACGGTTGAGATTTCTCATCTGGATACAAAAGTAGATACTACTGAAAGCGTAGTAACTGCAAATGAGATCAAAGCCTTAGAGCAGGTAGCAGATCCGGTAGAAGTTCCGGAAGAGGCAAGCGTTGAAAGCGTTGCTTTTGAAGCGAAGCATTTCTCAACTTATACGGTGATGTTCTACAATAATAATTATAATTATACTTCAGTAAGTTTTGACTTTAAAGATACCGATGATGGAGATGTTGGTTCTGGCTCCTATTCATTGTGGAATGTTTTTACGGATAATAAGGAATATACTACAGAAGAAGCTGTTAGTGCGGTATTAAATAGTGCTAATCAATCCAGCGTGATGGATGAGTATATTTTTAAAGAAGCTAAGACAGCACAGGATGGTGGTGATGTATTTACTAAAATACAAGTAAAAGCTACTTATGATTACTATGGAACATCCCGTAAATTGCAGGTATACACAGAGAGTGGTTGGCAGGATGTTTCATCAAACTCAACATTGTATTTTACATTTGAAAAAATATATGTAGTACGGTTTAACGGTAATGGAAATACATCCGGTTCAGCTCCGACAATGATCACAGTGGCAAATGCCGGAACAGAGATAACATTACCAGGAGCTGGAACTCTTGAAAAGAGTGGATATTCATTTGTTGGATGGACAGAAAATCCAACAGCTAGTACTGATGAGTTTGAAAAAGGAAATGTTACAATATATCCTGCAGGTAGTTCTTTAGTGGTAAGCGAGAATAGAACTTTGTATGCAGTATGGGCGGAAAACAATCCTAATGTTAAAGTGCATTTCTTCATACGATTAGATGCAAGAATTATAAATGAGCCGTCGGGTGCACCTAAATCAGAGTATACGGGACATGATACATCTAGCGGTATGTATTTCAACTCTAGTGAAAAAGTTCTTAAAGAAGCTAAATTTGTAACAGATCCTACAGGAGAAAAAGTTGTAGATAACTTAAATAAATTACCAACTAATGCAGCAATTGCCACAGCGGTAAATAAGTATCCGACAAGTTTAAATAATAACTATGGTCAACGTTCTATAACTGCAGATGATTTAGCTGAAAATGGAGATTTTTATGTAATATGGTATGTTGTTAAATTACCTAAAGATTTAGATGGTTACTGGCACGTAGATGGTGTTCTTCTTAAAAAGGATAAGGTTACATTAGCCTATGATTTGAACTGTACTGATTATACAGCAGATAGTAAAACACCTGTTGGAGGTTCATATGAGAAAAACACTACCGTAGATGTTTCGGATAATTCTGGTTTTAAACGTCCTGGTTATACCTTTGTTGGGTGGAATACTGATAAGAATGGTAAAGGAACTTCTTATCCAGGTGATGGTACGGGCAAAATAACATTAATACAAAATACCGTATTATATGCGCAATGGGTCAATGCTTCTGGAGGATTAAACATCAAAAAAGTATTGAACAATGCTTCTACATCAGATGATATTACAAAAGTAACATTTGCTTTGTATAAGTCAGATGATAGTTGGAATAAGGGAGATTTAGTTGTAGCTGATCTTCATCCAAATGCAGCAGGAAATGTCCTTTATCAGTTGCAGCATGATCCAAACGTATCCAAGTATCTTCTTTATGAAACAGCTACAGCAGATGGCTATCAGTTATTAACAGAGCCATTAAAGATAACGGTAACCTTTACGATGGATAATAAAATTGAATATACGGTTGACGGTCAGTCAGGAACATATTCAATTACTAATCCATTTACCGTTGTCAATTATGCAGGAGTTATCTTACCAGATACCGGTGGTTCCGGTCTTGATCAGATCCGCCGCGTTGGATGGTCTGTAATTATTACATCTGTATTATATGCAGGCTTACAGTTAAGCCTGACATTGAAACGCAAGCGTGAAGAATAATACTTCACAGCAAAAACAGCAGTAAACACTGCGGGGCACCCCGCTCCGCAACGTATAAAAATAATAAAAAAATTAATTATCCAAAAGGGGAATTTTTCTTAAAAGAAAGGAAAGATGATTATGAAAAAGATGAGAAAAGTAGCAGGAATGTTAATGGCAGCAACAGTAGCAATGGCAATGCCTATGTCAACAATGGCAGCAACTATTGAGGTGGATAAGGCAATTACAGGTGAAACGTATACCGTATATAAGATTTTTGATTATAGTGGTGATATTTCAACTGAAGATAAAAAAGATAACCCAGTATCATATACTATGGCAAAAAATAATGAGTGGGTAGATGATGTAAAAAATTATAAGAGTGGCACCGTATTTGATGTTGTTCCAAGTCAAGGTGATGCTAATACATTAGTTGTTACATTAAAAGAAGGCGTTACATTAAATGCTGCAGATTTTGCTCAGTATTTAAAATCAAAACTCACTGATGAGGAAGGCAACCCTATTAAAACTGGTGGTTTGAGTATTAAAGCTGAAGAAGCTACAGGTGCTGTATTCACTAACTTGGATCAGGGATATTATTTCGTAAATACTACTACAGGTTCTTTATGCTCTTTAGCAAATGCTGGCTCATATCAAACTATTGAAGAAAAGAACGAATTACCATCTGGTGAAAAGAAAATCGTAACTGATGGTAACGTAACTGCGGATTCAATAACGGCTACTATCGGATCTACTATTAAGTACAAAATCACAGTTACTGATAAGAAAGGCACCGACCAGGCAATCACTGTTCATGATAAAATGGATGCTGGTCTGGAATTTAATAAGGATTCCCTTGAAGTTTGGAGAAATGGTGTAAAACTTACCAGCGGATATACATATGATAAAGATGCCACATATACAGATACAGACAACTGTACTTTTGAAGTTGTATTAGGTGCAGAATTAGTTAAAGACTTACAGGAAAATAAGACTGTAGAGATCATTTATACAGCTACAGTAGGTGCAGGTGCTATTGATGCAGGCGCAACTAGCAAGAACACTGCAAAGATTGATTATTCACATAATACTATTGATATTCCTGATATCCCAGAGGTATATACTTATAAATTTGGTCTTGTAAAGACTGATAAAGATAAAAATGTACTTTCTGGTGCTAAATTCAAACTGTATGCTGACAGTGCAGCAACCACTGAGATTAAGGTAGTTAAATTAGCTGATGGCACATATCGTGTTGCAGTAGAAGGCGAAACTGGTGTAGAAATCGAAGCTGGTGTTACAGAAATCAAGGGACTTGGAAATGGAACCTATTATTTAGTGGAAACAGAGGCTCCACAGAACTACAATCCGTTAACAGAAGCAGTAGAAGTTAAAATTGAAGATGGCGATAAGGTAGCAACTCTTGATAATAATAACACTGTATATAAAGAGGGCGGCGTTCAGGTAATCAACTATACTGGTACAATCCTTCCATCCACCGGTGGCATCGGTACAACAATCTTCTACGCAGCAGGTATCGTAGTAATGGCAGGCGCTGTATTCTTCGTAGTACGCAGCAGAAAGCATGACTAATTGACACGTAAATCCCTATCACGTATAATGGATTTATAAAAGACATTGTGAAAAAAGTTTTATGAAGGAACTATAAACCAGGAGGTGCGGAAAGACCGGATGAGAAAACGAATTTCAACTATCATATTTGTGATCATTTTCCTGATCGGTCTTTCCATTCTCCTTTATCCTGCGGTCAGTGAGTATGTGAATGAGAGACATTCCTCACGGGCGATAGCTTCTTACGACAAGTTAGTAGAGGAACTTCCGGAGGCGGATTATTCCAAAGAACTGCAGGACGCACAGGCTTACAACGAATATCTTGCTCAGTTTGGCAATCTCAGTGAAGCAGCCAGTACAGAAAAAGACCGGGAAGACAGTCCTTATGAAGACCTTTTAAACACAGGTGGTTCGGGGATCATGAGTATCATTAATATACCGGGAATTGCAGTAGAACTTCCTGTATATCATGGTACTAGCGAAGGCGTCTTACAGGTAGCAGCAGGACATTATGAAGGTTCCTCCCTTCCAATAGGCGGTGAAAGCACTCATGCGATCATCACCGGACACAGAGGACTTCCTTCAGCAAAGCTGTTTACGGATCTGGACCGCCTGGAAACAGGAGATGTGTTCTATCTGAAAACATTAGGAGAGATCCTGGAATATCAGATCGATCAGATCGTTACTGTACTTCCTTCCGAGGTAGACGGACTTTCCATTGAACCGGGAAAAGATTATGTGACACTGGTTACCTGTACTCCTTATGGTATCAACAGCCACCGGCTTCTGATCCGGGGAACACGTATTCCATATGATGGAAAATACGCAGAAAAGGTTCCGTTAAAACCGGCACCGGCAGTCAGTGACAGACCGGCGGAAGAGCAGGGACGCAAACTGGGTACAAGACAATGGATTCTATTTGCCATAGCTGCATTTGGAGTGGCAATCTTACTTGGAATCCTGGCACCTTCCGGAAAGAAGAAGGGAAAAGCCAGCAGCAAAACGGAAGAAACCGCTGACCAAAGAAACAAGGAACTCTCTCAGAACAGCAAAGCAGAGAAGAAAGAAGGAAGCCATGAAAAGAATGAAGAAGAAAAATAAAATGGCAGCTTTTCTGGCGGCAGTGATATTGATGACCATGAGCGTATGCCAGGGTGCATTCGCAGGCGAAACAGCAGGTATCGACACGGCCAGACCGGTATCTCTGACCATTGATCTGGAAGCGGAAAGTAAAAAAGCAACTATTTCCATTTACAAAGTAGGTGAATGGAATGGTGCAGAAGGAGCATATGCTCTGTCTCAGGAATTTACCGGTTCCGGAGCTGATATAGGAGATCATACTGCTACCGGCGTGCTGTCAGCTGCACAAACTCTGGAACAATTCATAAAAAATAATCAGATCGGAGCGTTGTCTACACAGGCAACTGCTTCCGGAAAGATCCAGTTTACAGGACTTTCATCCGGTTTGTATCTGGTATGCCAGTTCAAGGCTTCCGGTGATAATGTAACTGTAAGCCCGTATCTGACTACACTCCCGGTATTAAACGAAGAAACGAATACCTGGGTATATGATGTGAGATCCCTTCCGAAGTATGAAGCAGACTCCACTGGAGGCGGTGGCCACAGTGGTGGCGGCGGAGGCGGCGGTGGTTCCAGTACCACAGGACGTCACGCAGCCCAGACAAATGAGTCTGTAGACGTACCGGACAATGATGTTCCAAAAGCTGAAAATCCGATCGTGAAAGCAATTGAGGATGTACTGGTTCCATTAGGAATTCTCCCAAAAACCGGTGATAATTCTACTTCCATCGAGATCATGTCAGGGATCACCGTAATGAGTGCGGCACTCCTGGTATTGCTCATTGCAAAACGCAGGAGAAAAGATGCATAATAATAAAAACAGCGGTTGCCAGATAATTTGAGGCAGCCGCTGTTTTTATGTCATGACTGAACTGTAACATTCTTATTTAGAACTTATTCCAAAACCACTTGCAAAACCAAAAACTATATGGTAAAATAATTTTCGTTGTGAAGAAATGCCGGCGTGTCGGAATGGCAGACGATGCAGACTCAAAATCTGTTGCGGGTAACCGCGTGCGGGTTCAAGTCCCGCCGCCGGCATTACACCCTTGGCAGGGAGAAACCTTAGAAATAGCGTGAATACGTTGTTCCTAAGGTTTTTTTCTTTTTAGAAAATATTTTAAAAAATATTTAAGCATTTTTCTATACATTGAAAACCGCCCCATTTTAGTGTATGATGATATCTGAATTATGTTTTATTTCGTACAGCAGTTTTGCTGCAAAAGGAGGTGACTGCCATGACCTGCAGAGAGGCAGAGCGTCTGGTTATGCCTTATATCAATGGCAGTATAACAGATGAGGAACTGAAAGCATTTGTAGAACATATTGATCATTGCCCGGATTGCCGGGAGGAACTTGAGATATACTTTACAGTAGATGTGGGTATCAGGCAGCTGGATGAAGGTACCGGAAGCTACAACATCAAAGGTGCGTTGGAAACTGCACTGGAGCTTTCCCGCCAGCGGATCCACACGCTGAAACTTCTGCAAAATGCGATTTATGCAGTAAATACCCTTTGTTTCTGGTCTGTATTTGTGATACTGATCGTCCAGATCCGTATCTGGAGCCAGACTGGATTTTAAGAATAAATTATTGAAAAGGATTTTATATTATGGACAATAAACTGGTACTGATCGATGGACACAGTATTTTAAACCGGGCTTTTTATGGGGTTCCGGATCTGACCAATGCAGAAGGACTTCATACCAATGCAGTCTATGGCTTTTTAAATATCATGTTTAAGATATTGGAAGAAGAAAATGCAGACCATCTGGCGGTAGCCTTTGACCTGTCTGCGCCTACGTTCCGCCATAAGATGTATGATGCATACAAAGGCACCAGAAAACCGATGCCGGAAGAACTGCGGGAACAGGTACCTCTGATGAAGGAGGCACTGCAGACCATGAATATCCCTATCCTTACAATGGAGGGATATGAAGCGGACGATATCCTGGGAACTGTGGCAAAAAGATGTCAGGCGGAAGGAATCGAAGTATCTGTTGTTTCCGGCGACCGGGATCTTTTGCAGTTAGCGGATACCCACATTAAGATCCGTATCCCCAAGACCAGCAAAGGCAGCACACAGATCTATGATTATTATCCGGAAGATGTAAAAGAACAATACCAGGTAACACCAACGGAATTTATTGATGTAAAGGCTCTTATGGGAGATACTTCTGATAATATCCCAGGTGTGCCTTCTATTGGCGAGAAGACAGCGACTAATCTGATCGTATCCTATGGTTCTATTGAAAATGCCTATGCCCATGTAGATGAGATCAAGCCTCCAAGAGCCCAGAAAGCCCTTTCTGAGCATTATGACATGGCCCAGATGAGCAAGGAACTGGCAACGATCTGCATCACCTGTCCCATCCCATTTTCCTATGAAGAGGCTCTAATCGGCAATCTTTATACACCGGAAGCTTTTAAGTTTATGAAACGGATGGAATTTAAGTCCATTTTAAACCGTTTCGACTCTGCTTCCATGGAAGATAAGGAAAATGGTCCACAGAAGTCATTTAAGGAAGTTACAGATAAAAAAGAGGCGGAAAAGATCTTTAAGGCAGCGGAAAAAGCCACTGTTACAGGTCTGCAGCTGATCACCGGAAGCAGGGCAAAGGTTTCAGAGGAAGCAGAACAGCTGACCTTCTCTTTTGATACGGATGGAACAGTCCATTCCGGCAAAAAAGCAAAATCTGCCCTTCTTCCTGTAACAGCCCTTGCGATCTGCACAGGTCCGGAAGAAATCTACTGTATCCGTGTGTCTGAGTCTCAGATTACAGACAGCTGGCTGACAGAAAAGGTACAAAACCTGTGCAAAAATGACACCGTCCATTCTGTCTGGGTCCTGGATCTTAAATCCATGCTGCCTCTGTTAAATCTTACAGACGAAGCACCGGTTTATGACGCAGGCGTTGCCGGTTATCTTTTAAATCCTTTAAAAGATACCTATGGTTATGATGATCTGGCAAGAGATTATCTTTCCATGACCATTCCTTCTAAAAGCGACCTGATCGGAAAAGAAAACCTGGGCGATCTGTTAGAAACAGGGGATGAAAAGGCGGTAACCTGTGCCTGCTATATGGGCTATATTGCCTGGAAAGCTGCAGAGCCTTTAAAGAGCCGCTTGGAGCAGGAAGAAATGTATAAGCTGTATACAGAGATCGAGATGCCTCTGATCTACAGCTTGTGGCATATGGAACAGGAAGGTGTCCTTGTAAAAAGGGACAAGTTAAAAGAATATGGAGATACCCTAAAAGTAGGGATCAAAAAACTGGAAACAGAGATCTATGCTGAAACAGGAAAAGAATTTAATATCAATTCCCCGAAACAGCTGGGAGAGATCCTGTTTGGTGAAATGCAGCTTCCAGGTGGAAAGAAGACCAAGACCGGTTATTCTACAGCAGCGGAAGTTCTGGAAAAACTGGCTCCGGAGCATCCGGTGGTACAGAAGATCCTGGATTACCGCCAGCTGACCAAGTTAAATTCTACCTATGCAGAAGGCCTTGCAGCTTATATCAGCGAAGACGGCCGTATCCATGGAAAATTTAACCAGACTATAACAGCTACGGGCCGTATCAGCAGTACAGAGCCAAACCTGCAGAACATTCCGGTGCGTATGGAACTGGGACGTCAGATACGAAAGGTATTTGTCCCGAAAGAGGGCTATATTTTTACAGATGCCGATTATTCCCAGATCGAACTGCGTATTTTGGCCCATATGTCCGGGGATGAACGCCTGATCGAGGCTTACAGGGAGTCCAGGGATATCCATGCCACTACAGCATCCCAGGTATTCCATGTGCCTTTAGAGGAAGTAACCCCTCTTCAGAGAAGAAATGCAAAGGCAGTAAACTTTGGTATTGTATACGGCATCAGTGCTTTCGGCCTCAGTGAGGACCTGAGTATTTCCAGAAAAGAGGCAAAGGAATATATTGAACGGTATTTTGAGACTTATCCGAAAGTAAAGGAATTTCTGGACAGTCTGGTAAAGCAGGGAAAAGAGCAGGGATATGTGACGACTCTTTATGGCAGACGCCGTCCGATCCCGGAATTTAAGTCCTCTAATTTTATGCAGCGACAGTTTGGGGAACGTGTGGCAATGAATTCCCCGATCCAGGGAACAGCAGCTGATATTATGAAGATCGCCATGATCGCAATAGACAGGGAACTGCGAAAGAGAGGGCTTTCCTCCCGCATTGTTTTACAGATCCACGATGAACTTCTGATCGAGACTGCAGAAAATGAAGTGGAAGAGGTAAAAGAGATCCTTACAGACAAGATGAAACATGCTGCAAATTTAAAGGTTTCACTGGAAGTTGACGCGAAAACAGGAGCATCCTGGTTTGACGCAAAATAGATCATAAGCGTATAGGATACGATTAAGGAGCAGATCAGAACTATGTGCCAGGACAGAACAGATGATATGTTAGAGACACATTTTACATGTAAAGGAAAAAAATACCCGGTGATCGGTCTCACCGGGGGCGTAGGAGCCGGAAAAAGTACGGTGTTGTCCATTCTTCAGGAAAAATATGGTTTTCATGTGATCCAGGCAGATCTTGTTGCAAGAGCTCTTATGGAACCGGGAAAAGAGGCTTATGAGGCGGTATGCGCCTTTTTAGGCCCGAAGATCCTGTTAGAGGACGGACAGATCAACCGCAGCGCCATGGCAGAGATCATTTTTAAAGATCCTTCCAAAAGAGCAAAGGTAGACAGTCTGACCCATCCCCTTGTGTGGAAGGCAGTGAAAAAAGAGGCAGAGGAATATAACAGACAGTCGGTGGTCATAGAAGCTGCTATTCCTTCAAAAGAATTTCGTGACATCTGCGACGAAATGTGGTATCTTTATACATCAAGAGAAGAACGTATCAGACGCCTGAAAGAAAGCCGGGGATATTCTGACGAAAAGATCGCAGGGATCATGGCAAATCAGGCATCGGAAGAAGAATTCAGAAACTTTACAGACTGTGAGATCAACAACAGCGGAACGGAAGAAGAAACTTCTTTACAGATACAGAAACTTCTTTGCGGGAAGGATAACGAAACAGCATGAGAATGGTAAGCATAGCAAGCGGCAGCAGCGGCAATTGCATTTACATAGGTTCTGACAACACCCATCTGTTAGTAGATGCAGGTATCAGCAACAAGCGGATCCAGGAAGGGTTAAATGACATCGGACTGACCGGTTCTGATGTAACAGGTATTCTGGTGACACATGAACATTCCGACCATATTAAAGGGTTGGGAGTCCTTTCAAGAAAATATCATCTTCCTATTTACGGGACAAAAGAGACTTTAGACGAGATCGCAGCCTGCAAGACATTGGGAACCTTTGATACCGGTTTATTGTCCCCTATAGAGCCGGATGTGGATTTTCAGATAGGGGATCTGACTGTAAAGCCCTTTAAGATCGATCATGACGCAGTAAATCCTGTAGCTTACCGGGTGGAAAATGGTTCCAAAGCTGTGGCTGTAGCTACGGATATGGGACATTTTGATCAGTATGTGATCGACCACCTTCAGAAACTGGATGCCATTTTATTGGAGTCCAACCATGATGTGCGCATGCTGGAGACCGGCCCTTATCCGTACTATTTAAAACGCCGTATCCTTGGGGATCACGGTCATTTGTCCAATGAAAATGCAGGGAGATTGTTAAATAATATCCTTCATGATAATCTGAAAAAAATCTTCTTAGGCCATTTAAGCAAGGAAAATAATTACGCGGAACTGGCTTATGAGACAGTCCGTCTGGAAATTGACGAGGGGGACTGCCCGTATGGAGCATCGGATTTCTCCATTTCCGTTGCCTCCAGAGATAAAATGAGTGAAGTAGTTTGCTTGTAACGAACGAACTGTCTGCGTAAGCAGGCGGTAAAGCGCGAAAGCGCGGGTTCGTGAGTATAAAAAAAGAAGAGGAGAATGAAAAATGAGTAAGGCAATCATCACAGTAGTAGGAAAAGACACAGTGGGAATTATCGCAAAGGTATGTACTTATCTGGCAGAGAACCATGTAAACATCCTGGATATCTCCCAGACCATTGTACAGGATTATTTTAACATGATGATGATCGTAGATGTGTCTGCTATCGAAAAGACCTTCGGAGAGGTTGCAGATGAGCTGGAAAAAGTGGGAGAAGAGATCGGTGTAACCGTAAAGATCCAGAGAGAAGAGATCTTTACAAAGATGCACAGAATTTAAATATATACGTCACCAGGTGGTGATATCCCCATACGAATAAAGCCGATAAACATCTGAAAGGAAAAACAGGTCATGATTAATATCTACGAAGTAAATGAAACCAACAATATGATCGAACACGAAAAGCTGGATGTGCGTACCATTACCATGGGTATCAGTCTTCTTGACTGCGCAGACAGTGATCTGGATACTGTCAACGAAAAGATCTACAAAAAGATCACCACTCTGGCAAAAAATCTGGTTTCCACCGGAAAAGATATTGAAAGGGATTTTGGTATTCCCATTGTAAATAAAAGAATTTCTGTTACTCCTATTGCATTAGTAGGTGGTTCTGCCTGCAAAAAGCCGGAAGATTTTGTTACCATTGCTAAGACTCTGGACAAGGCAGCAAAGGAAGTAGGCGTCAACTTTATTGGCGGTTATTCTGCTCTTGTAAGCAAGGGAATGACTACAGCTGATAAAAACCTGATCCTTTCTATCCCGGAAGCTTTGGCAACTACAGACCGTGTATGCAGCTCTATTAACGTAGGTTCTACCAAAACAGGTCTTAACATGGACGCTGTAGAATTAATGGGCCGCATTGTAACAGAAACTGCCCAGGCTACAAAGGATAACGACTCCTTAGGCTGCGCAAAGCTGGTTGTATTCTGCAATGCACCAGATGATAACCCATTTATGGCAGGTGCTTTCCATGGTGTAACAGAAGCAGATGCCATCATTAACGTAGGTGTCAGCGGCCCTGGTGTTGTAAAAGTGGCTCTTGAAAAAGTAAGAGGCGAAAACTTTGAAGTTCTCTGCGAGACCATTAAAAAGACTGCCTTTAAGATCACCCGTGTAGGACAGCTGGTAGCCCAGGAAGCATCCAAGCGTCTGGGCATCCCATTTGGTATCATTGACCTTTCTTTAGCACCGACCCCTGCTGTAGGCGACAGTGTGGCCGAGATCCTGGAAGAGATCGGCTTAGAGCGTGTAGGCGCTCCTGGAACTACTGCAGCCCTTGCTATGTTAAATGACCAGGTTAAGAAGGGCGGCGTTATGGCATCTTCTTATGTAGGCGGTTTAAGCGGTGCCTTTATTCCTGTCAGTGAAGACCAGGGAATGATCGATGCTGTAAGCCTTGGCGCTCTTACCATTGAAAAACTGGAAGCTATGACCTGTGTATGCTCTGTAGGTCTTGATATGATCGCTATCCCGGGAGATACACCTTCTACTACCATTGCAGGTATCATTGCTGATGAGGCAGCCATTGGTATGGTCAACCAGAAGACTACCGCAGTCCGCCTGATCCCAGTGATTGGAAAGAAAGTAGGAGATACAGCAGAATTTGGCGGCCTTTTAGGTTATGCACCGATCATTCCTGTTAATACATTCTCCTGTGAGAAATTTGTTACAAGAGGAGGACGGATCCCGGCTCCGATCCACAGCTTTAAGAACTAGGACTCGATACGTATGAAATTATATCTCATCCGTCATGGGCGGCAGAACAGCCGCCTGTGCAATGTTAATGTTGATCTTTGTGAAGAGGGCTACCGTCAGGCAGCCCTTTTAGGTGAGCGGCTTTTTCCTAAAAAGATCCAGGCGGTTTATTCCAGTGACCTGTTAAGAGCCGTAGAGACAGCCCAGGCGGCTAATTTATACTGGAATGTGGAACACACCATCTGTCCGGAACTTCGTGAAATTGATTTCGGGGAGATGGAAGGTCTTTCTGATGAAGAGATTGCTGTAAAGTTTGCAGATTTTAAGAAGGAACAGGCAAAAATGGAAACAGATCTTGCTTATCCGGGCGGTGAGTGTGCTGCCGATGTGGTAAAACGGGCGGATCCTGTTTTAAAAGGCCTTGTAAAAACAGGATATGAACGGATCGCAGTGGTAACACACGGCGGGCTGATCCGGGTCATGGCTGCTTATTATACGGGAATTCCGTTAAGCCGTTTCCGTATTCTTGGAAAAGATCTGGAAAACTGCAGTATTACAGAACTTCAATGGGATGAAAAGAATGAACGCTTTACACTGGAATGTTTTAATGACCATGCACATTTAGACAAGTATCCGGAACTTTTAAGAAGCGGCTGGAAAGGATAACAAAAGGGGAGAATAAAGGATGAAAAAGGGAATTATTTTTGATGTAGACGGAACCTTATGGGATTCTTCTGTTCAGGTGGCCCAGTCCTGGCAGGTAGCGGCAGAAAAGCTGTTAAATGGACCAAGACCCATCACTCCGGATATGATCAGCCGGAATATGGGCAAGAACATGAAAGATTTCGGAGACGCATTATTTCCGGATCTGCCTCCTGCAAAACGCTTAGAGGTAATGGAAGCCTGTATGGAATATGAAAACCAGTATCTGGAGGATCATCCGGGAATTCTTTACCCTCAGGTAGCAGAAGTTCTTCAGCAGTTAAGCTGGAAATATAAACTGTTTATTGTAAGCAACTGCCAGAAGGGCTATATTGAGGTTTTAATGCGTTCCTGTAATCTGGAAGAATATATTACAGATATTGAATGTTATGGAAATACCGGTCTTTCCAAGGCAGATAATATTTCCATGGTGATCCAGAGAAACCACTTAGATCAAAGTTTTTATGTAGGCGATACTGCCATGGACGCAGAGGCAGCTGCAGATGCCGGAATCCCCTTTGTCCATGCTGCCTATGGTTTTGGACAGGTAAACGGGGCAGAGGCAGTGATCCGGGAGTTTGGGGAACTTTTACAGCTTTCCAAAAAGCTTTTAGGTGAAGACTGAAAGGAGAAAAGGACAACAATGGTAGGATCCAATGAACATGCACAGTTAAGGGAAGCTTTGGAATTTTGCCTTGAAAAGGATTTAGAGAGGATTCTTTTAAGCAATCCTTCGGACCCGGATCATTTTTCAAAGTCAAAGATCCGTCCTTTGCTCCTGAAGGGAAATCTGATCTTCCAGGCAGAGGAGCAGAAAGGCAAACAGGCTTTTCATAAAAATTTAAGCAGAGACGAAGCTGTTATTTATGTAGAAAACTGCTTAAATGGTCCTTTCCGTCAGGCTGAGATCACCTGTGCCAGAGGCAAGGCAACAGTACTTGTAAGTAAAAAAGGAAAAATGACTGTAAAATTTAAGAAGCAGGCCCGTATGATCAACCAGGCTGCTTTGGAGCATAACCGTAAAAAGCAGTATCTTTTACCGGAAGGAACAGCGGTTCCGTTTCTGGTAGATCTTGGGGTTATGACAAAAGAAGGTGCCATTGTCCACAGCCGCTATGATAAGTACCGTCAGATCAACCGTTTCCTTGAATTTATAGAAGATATTCTTCCTCAGTTAAATAAAAACAAAGAAAATGTGATCATTGATTTTGGCTGCGGTAAGTCCTATCTTACCTTTGCCATGTATTATTATCTGAAAGAGGTAAAGGGATATCCGGTACGGATCATCGGTCTGGACCTGAAAGAAGATGTGATCCGCCATTGTTCTGACCTGGCAGTACGGTACGGATATGAGAAGCTGAGCTTTACCTGTGGGGATATTGCTTCTTATGAAGGGGTGGATCATGTAGATATGGTAGTTACCCTTCATGCCTGTGACCTGGCAACGGATTATGCCCTGGAAAAGGCAGTTGGCTGGGGAGCGAAGGTGATCCTTTCTGTTCCATGCTGCCAGCATGAATTAAACCGTCAGATCCACAATCCGGTTCTGCAGCCTGTTTTGGAATATGGCCTGCTTAAGGAACGGATGGCAGCTTTGTATACAGATGGCATCCGGGCAAAGGTTTTAGAATACAGAGGTTACAATACCCAGATTTTGGAATTTATTGACATGGAGCACACACCGAAAAATATTCTGCTGCGTGCTGTGTTAAGAAAAGAAGGGGATGCAGAGGGAGAGAAGAAAAAAGAAACAGGAGAGCAGATACGGGAACTGATCCATTTCCTGAATGCAGATCCCGCCATTGTCCGTCTCCTGGCTCCGGAACTCTGATACTGAATTGCTGTGTGCAAGCTTGCATCGGATTTCCGACCTTTTGATCCTGGTATCATCATATAATACAGATGGGCTGTGTAAACTCATTACGCACCGGCTGTCCTGTTTTTCCTAAAAGCAGGCTCTGACGCACATGAGATGCATACAGATCCTGTTCAAATAACATTTTTGCTGTACCAGAAAGCATCCTGGATGCATCCGCGGTCTTTGTGACCAGCGGGATCCGGGTATGCTTTTTTATTTCGCTTAAAACCCCTGCTTTGCTTTTGCGAAAACCTAGGATCCGGGCATAGGGGGAAAAACCGGCCTCTTTTCCTGCAAGGACCAGTTCATCTGTAATGCCTAAAAGAATATGCAGAAGACACCGGCTGATCCGGGTATAGGTATATTGCCTGGATTTTAACTGCCGGATCCGTTCTTCCCAGTCTGCCTGCTCATAGAGTTTGCTTTCCAAGCGGTCTGAAAGGTCGTTTGATACATCTGCGAAAACAGAAAAAGGGATCCCGTCCCGCTTTAAAGTCAGGAGTCTGTAATTTAGCAGATCAGACAGATCTTCCGGCTGCAGAGGGACTTCTGCCTTAAAGAGAGAACGTATTTCATCAGGCACCTGCGATAAAAGAATGGAAAAATCCGGTTCTTCTTTAAAGATTTCTCTGCGGATAGCGGAAGCGGAGGCAAGTTCTCCTGTAAGATCCTGGCTGTGGTATCCGTTTCCCTTTCGTAAAATAGTAATCGGCTGGATGGGACTTTTCTGCCGGATCAGGGCTTTGCAGTATTCTACACCCAGCAGATTGTTAGGCGTTTCCAGGAAGTTTCCAAGATCCGATATTCCTTCTGCTTCTAAAGCCCAGACTCTTGCCTGAGGCCAGGAAAGCCCCTCTGAAAGTCCTTCTTTTAATTTTGCGGAAAATGAGTCCGGCTCATCTGCAAGAATAGCCGCTGTTTCCATAAAACGTTCACTTTCTCCCATTTCACTGCCAAAACAAAGATGGGTCACAACTCCCAGCTGATCAAGAAGGGCAACTGCACCGGCTGCAAAGTCCTCTGCACTGCTTACTGCAAAGATGGAAGGGATCTCAAGGACCAGGTCTGCGCCGCACAGAAGTGCCATCTTTGTACGCAGGTATTTACTGAAAACAGCCACTTCTCCCCGCTGTACAAAATCTCCGCTTATAACGGCGATGCAGTAATCACAGCCGGTTACTTCACGGGCTTTTTTGATCTGATAGGCGTGTCCGTTATGGAATGGATTATATTCAGCTACAATACCGGTTATCTTCATCTTATTTTCGTCTCCTGTCCTAAGTCTGTGTATACAGAATGGCGTATTCATGGTACTATTATACCCACGGACAGAAGGTTCGTCCAGCATGCCTTAAGATCAGGACACAAAATATACACAATTGCATCACAATTGCATCAAAAACAGAGGGTATATTGTAGTCATCAAAAGGAAAGAGAAAGAAATTAAAAAGAAAATAAAAATCCATTTGAAATATACAAAGGCATCTGAAAGGAGCGTTTTTTATGTACGAAGAAGATAGAGAAAACAGAGAAGATAGAGATCAGGAGATCGAAAGAACAGAAATTATGGATGATGTAGATGAGCAGGAAACTCAAACCAGTTCATCCCGGTCACAGGAAAACGGAAAGTCCGGTTCTTCACAGAATGTAAACTGGACTACCCCAAACCGTTCTTCTGAAAGAACTTCCTCTGAGAGAAAAACTCAGTGGCAGGAGAGCAAACAGCAGAATAACAGACCGGAACATGGTTACAGAAATGAATACCGTGAAACCGTTCAGGCACCAAGAAAGAAAAACAGCTGGGCAAGAAAGGCAGCAGGTATTACTGCAGCAGCTGTGCTGTTTGGCACAGTAGCAGGCGGTGTGATGACAGGTGTTAATTATGTAGGCGCCCGTCTTACAGGACTTGCTGATATAACAGCTACTGCACCGGCAGAAACAGAAGGAACCACCACTGCACAGGTACCGGAAACAAGCGCTGCATCCAATAACGGAAGTACGACCGCTGTATCTACAGTAACCGATGTTTCTTCCATCGCTGAAAAGGCAATGCCTTCTCTGGTAGCCATCAACGATACCATGACTGTGGAACAGAACAATTTCTTTGGTATGCCTCAGACTTATCAGGCACAGAGCAGCGGTTCTGGTATCATTGTTGGACAGAATGATACAGAACTTCTGATCGCTACCAACAACCACGTTGTATCCGGTGCGACAGATATGAAGGTTACCTTTACAGACAGCACTCAGGTAGCAGCTGCTGTAAAGGGTACAGACTCAGCAACAGACCTGGCGATCATTGCTGTAAAGCTTTCTGATATCCCATCTGATACTATGAGCAAGATCAAAGTAGCAACCCTGGGCAATTCTGATAATGTAAAGGTAGGACAGCAGGTAATTGCCATTGGTAATGCACTTGGTTATGGACAGTCACTGACAGTTGGTTATATCAGTGCTTTAGACCGTGAGATCACAGATGAAAATGGTATCCAGCATACTTACATCCAGACAGATGCAGCCATCAACCCTGGTAACAGTGGTGGTGCCCTTCTTGATTTAAATGGCAATGTAATCGGTATCAACGCTGCAAAGAACGCATCTACAGAAGTAGAAGGCATGGGCTTTGCGATCCCTATCTCAAAGGCACAGGAAATCTTAAATAACCTGATGACAAAGAAGACAAGAGAAGCAGTTGACGAAAGCGCACAGGGATACCTTGGAATTCAGGGAACCAATATTGATGCCAATGCTTCCAAGGAATACGGTATGCCGGTTGGTATCTATGTATACAAGATCGTTGAAGGCGGTGCAGCAGCAAATTCTGATCTGAAAGAAAAGGACATCATCACCAAGTTTGACGGACAGTCTGTTACCAATATGGAAGAATTAAAGCAGATGCTTACTTACTACGAAGGCGGTTCTACGGTTTCTTTGACAGTACAGTCCCTTGTAAATGGTTCTTATGTAGAACATGAAGTACAGATCACTCTTGGAACCAAACCGGCATCTAATTCATAATTTCATAGAAAGAGACATTTATTCATAAACAGAAACATTTATCCCCGGACGAGGCAGAAATGTTGAAATAATGTTAAAAATATTAAGAAACAGGCACCGGAGCTAAATTTCGGTGCCTGTTTTTATATAAATATGCTATACTTATAACAAGCCGCCTGGGACAGCAGGCAACAGAGCACGCAAGTGCAGGGCTCATAAGTCTATACCAGAACAAAGCAAGGAGGACTAAAACCATGAAATTAGTATACGCCATTGTACGAAATGATAATGAAGATGATGTAGTAAGCCTTTTAAACCAGAACCATTACAGTGTGACCAGACTGTCTACCACCGGTGGCTTCTTGAAAAAAGGAAATACCACTTTGATGATCGGTGTAGAGGATGAAAAAGTAGAAGAAGTGATCACTCTGATCAAGCAGGAATGCGGACAGCACCAGAAACTGACTGTGAACATGCCATATATTTCCGGTACTGCCATGGTAAACTATGCTACCATGCCTATGACTGTAGAGGTAGGCGGAGCTACTATCTTTGTGATCAATGTAGATCATTACGAAAAGATCTGACCCCGGGGATTTTTGGGAAACATGTCTGCATCTTATCCAAAATAACGAAAAGTATGAAAAAAAATGCAAAATTTCGTTAAATTCAGCTTGTTTCCACTGAGGGCTACGTATATAATAATGTTATATGCTTCAACATAAGGAAAGGGGTAAAAAAGATTATGGCAGTAATCGACATTATCAAAGAAAAAGCAAAAGCAGACAAAAAAACTATCGTTCTTCCAGAGTCCATGGACCGCAGAACATGGGAAGCTGCTGAGAAAATTTTAAAAGAAGGACTTGCTAACCTGATCATCATCGGTACACCAGAGGATATCGGCGAGCACAGCAAGGGCTTAGATGTTTCCGGCGCAACCATCATCAATCCACAGACCTACGAGAAGACCCAGGAATATATCGATCTCTTCGTTGAGTTAAGAAAAGCAAAAGGCATGACTCCTGAGAAGGCAAAAGAGACCATCTTAGGCGACTACGCTTACTATGGCTGTTTAATGATCAAGAACGGCGATGCTGACGGTATGGTATCCGGCGCTTGCCATTCTACAGCAAACACCTTAAGACCTTGCTTACAGGTTATTAAGACCAAACCAGGAACCAAGTTAGTTTCCGCATTCTTCTTAATGGAAGTTCCGGATTGCGATCTTGGCGACAACGGTACATTCGTATTCGCTGACTGCGGTCTGAACCAGAACCCAACTCCGGACGAATTAGCAGCAATCGCTGTTTCTTCCGCTGAGAGCTTCAAGATGTTAGTAGGACATGAGCCAAAGGTTGCTATGTTGTCCCATTCTTCCAAGGGAAGCGCAAAGCATGCTGACGTAGACAAAGTAGTAGAAGCTACCAAGTTAGCTAAGGAAATGGCTCCAGAATTAGCATTAGACGGCGAACTGCAGTTAGACGCTGCAATCGTTCCTGAGATCGGTGCTTCCAAGGCTCCAGATTCCAAGGTTGCTGGACATGCTAACGTACTGGTATTCCCAGACCTGGATGCTGGTAACATCGGTTACAAGCTGGTTCAGAGACTTGGCAAGGCAGCTGCTTACGGCCCAATGTGCCAGGGTATTGCTAAGCCAGTAAACGATCTGTCCAGAGGATGCTCTGCTGACGATATCGTAGGTGTTGTAGCTATCACAGCTGTACAGTGCCAGAACAACTAATTTAGAAGCGATAAATAAAAAGTTACCGGGTGCCTGCGCTTATGCGTATATGACGCCCGGAACTTTTCATAGTAAAATAAATATACAGGAGAATTACCTATTATGAAGATTTTAGTTATCAACTGCGGAAGCTCTTCCTTAAAGTACCAGCTGATCGATATGGACAACGAAAGCGTTGTTGCTAAGGGCCTTTGCGAGAGAATCGGTATCGAAGGTTCCAAGCTGACCCATCAGCCAGCAGGCAAGGACAAATATGTTGTTGAAAGCCCAATGCCAAACCACACCGTAGCTATCAACATGGTTATGGAAGCTTTACAGGACAAAGATCACGGCGTGATCGCAAGCACCGATGAGATCTCCGCGATCGGACACCGCGTACTGCACGCAGGCGTTGTTTACAGCGAGTCTGTAGTAGTAAACGAGGATGTTAAGAGAGTTATCCGTGAATGCTTCGACTTAGGACCTCTGCACAACCCAGCTAACTTAATGGGTATCGAGGCTTGTGAACAGGCTATGCCTGGTAAGCCAAACGTAGCAGTATGGGATACCGGATTTGGCATGTCTATGCCAGAGAAGGCTTATATGTACGCAATTCCTCATGAGTACTATGAGAAATACAGCATCCGTCGTTATGGCTTCCACGGAACCAGCCATATGTTCGTATCCGGCGAAGCAATCAAGTTCGGCAACTTAGATCCAGAAAAGGCAAAAGTTATCGTTTGCCACTTAGGAAATGGTGCCAGCGTATCTGCTTCCATCGGCGGCAAGTGCGTAGATACCAGTATGGGACTTACACCTCTTGAGGGCCTGATCATGGGTACCAGAAGTGGTGACGTTGATCCTGCAGTTGTTCAGTTCATCTGCAACAAGGAAGGAAAAGACGTAAACGAAGTTCTGAACATCTTAAATAAGAAGTCCGGCGTTTTAGGCATGAGCGGCGGCATCTCCAGCGACTTCCGTGATATCGAGAAGGCAAAGGAAGAAGGAAACCATCTGGCAGCAGTAGCTCTGGATGCATTCGTATACCGTGTTGCTAAGTACGTAGGTGCTTACACAGCAGCTATGAACGGTGTAGATGCTATCGCATTCACTGCTGGTGTTGGTGAAAACGATAAGGTTACCAGAAAGAACGTTTGCGAATACTTAGGCTACTTAGGCGTTAAGATCGATGACGAAGCTAACAATGTAAGAGGAGAGAGAAGAATTATTTCTGCTCCAGATTCCAAGGTAAAAGTTATGCTGATCCCAACCAACGAAGAGCT
>ULRN01004958.1_pt1 | contig 27855 bp, 22 predicted proteins | sample 1955461 | NCBI WGS metagenome assembly ULRN01 (sample SAMEA4835683, study PRJEB28245) | human gut metagenome | biome: gut microbiome; material: fecal sample | place: Denmark | collected 2008 | reverse complement strand
CTGTTCGCTATCCTAATAGGTTTTCGGACAGCCTCCCCCGACTAAACCAGACAAAAAACAATAGTAGTTCTTAGACAATCAGTGTTACTATGAAACGATTAGCAATAATTGTGCTGATACAGCTATGCTGTGTCGGCATTAAGGCTCAGACCCTCCAAAAGGAGATATGCGTCAGATTCCGTGTCGCCTCAAGTGTCATCGAACTTGGCTACGGCGGCAACGAGGAAAGTCTGACGGAAATCGTCAATCTGCTCAAGGAAGTGGAGAGCAATCCCGACATGGAACTTACCGAGGTGCAGTTCTGCGGCTCGGCATCTCCCGAGGGCGGATTCCAACAGAACAGGAGGCTCGCCAATAACCGCCGCACCAACGTGGAGCGGTATATCAGACAGAGGGTGAATCTGCCGGACAGCCTGATAACGAGATGTGAAAGTTCGGAGATGTGGAACAAGCTCTCATTCTATGTGGAGCAGTCCGACATGCCACGCAAAAACGAAGTGTTGCACCAGATCAGAGAAACTCCAGAGTTCACCTATAATAAAAAGGGAGTTCTCGTGGACAGCCGCAAGAAGCGACTGATGGACATGAACTACGGACGCACATGGAACTACATGCTGCGCGAGTTCTTCCCCGCCGTGCGCAACGCTACGGTGATGACCGTGTATTTCAAGCAGAAGGAGAAACCGCAGCCGGAACCAGCAGTGGAAACTAAGGAGCCAACCCCTACCGTTGAGCCTATAGATACAGTCCAGCAGCAGGTGGACGTCTCTCCCGTACCCGAAAAGAGGAACGCCTACTTCGCCGTGAAGACCAATCTGCTCTATGATGCGCTCGCTGTACCTAATATCGGAGTGGAGTTCTCGCTCGGCAAACGATGGTCGGTGGCAGCAGACTGGATGTATGCCTGGTGGAGCAAGAACAGCAAGCACCGCTATTGGCGCATATATGGAGGAGGCGTGTCGGCAAGGAAATGGTTCGGCAAGGCATCGGAGGTGAAGCCCCTGCAGGGACACCACATCGGACTCAACGCCCAGATGTTCACCTACGACTTTGAATTCGGCGGCAAGGGATATATGGCCGGAGAGCCCGGGAGCAATATGTGGGACCGCATGAACTACTCCATAGCTGCGGAATACGGCTACTCCATGCCGATTGCACGCCGGCTGAACCTCGACTTCAGCATCGCGGCAGGATACATGGGCGGACGATACTACAAGTACATCCCGCTCGACAACCACTACGTATGGCAGACCACGAAGGACCGTAACTGGTGGGGACCGACGAAGCTCGAAATCTCTCTCGTATGGCTCTTGGGACACGGTAACTATAACGTAATGCAGAAAGGAGGCGAAAAATGACGAACGCACTATTAAAGCACAAGCCAGCAGTAATGGCAGCGGCATCCGTCTTGGCCGCAATGGCCACGCTGTCTTCATGCGACCACAAGGAGCTATGCTACGACCACGACGCACACGCACCCAAATTCCTGCTCCGCGTGGAAGCCACATACCAGCAGGAATGGGAGCTTGGACCAGACGGAACGGCAAGTTGGGGGAAATACCCTGCATGGGCTGAAACCTACGGAAGGCCATACGACATGATGCGCCCCGGCATTCCGGCAGGACTGCGAATGCACGACTTCCCCGTTTCCGGACCGAGCGACATGATCAACATGCAGCCGATGGGCGAAACGGTGGGTATGCGCCCGGGAGAGCATCAGCTGCTCTTCTACAACAACGACACGGAGTATATCGTCTTCGACGACATGTATTCGAGTGCTGCCGCCAAGGCCACAACCCGCACAAGGACTCGCGCCACTTACATGGGCAACCCCTTCAACAGCTTCATGAAGGAGACCACCGTGAACATGCCCGACATGCTCTACGGCAACTACAACAAGAGCTACACCTCGGAGCGCAACACGGAAGTGACGGTGATGCCCGTGACGATGCACCCGCTGGTATTCAAATACCTCGTGAGATATGAGTTCAGCAAGGGACTGGAATACGTGGCCATCGTGCGCGGAGCACTGTCGGGAATGGCTTCGTCGGTGTATCTGCAGAGCGGAAACACATCGCCCGAAACGGCTACACTGCTCTACGACTGCACGCTGGAGCCATGGGGGGCCGAGGCTGTGGTGACCTCGTTCGGAGTGCCCGACTATCCCAACGCCCTGTACACCACCACACGCGCGCCGCTGAGCAACGCCCTCAACCTGGAGGTGAGGCTGAAGAACGGTGTCATCAAGAGCTTCAACTTCGACGTGACTGACCAGATCAACAAGCAGCCGCAAGGCGGAGTGATTGTGGTAAAGGGCATCGAGATTTCCGACGAGGACGGTAAGCAGGGAAGCTCCGGATTCGACGTCAGCGTGGACGGATGGGGAGAATTCGAAGACATCGTCATCCCGCTCAAATAGGGCGGGCCACTATCAACTTAAACCTAAAAAGAAAACTTAAACCTAAAAACAACTTAAACCAAAAGAGACAAAAAAAGAGACACAAGAATCTGAATTAAGGAAATCACAGGAACTGAACTTAATCAATAATTGATTAATCCTGATTCTAACAAATAACATTACTAATTTTATTTTTTTAATCATTATGAAAAAGCTATTTTTATTCAGCATGGCAGCAGTAGGTATGCTGTTCGCTTCATGCAGCAGTGACGAGACAGTAGAAACCAGCCCAAGACAGGACGCTATCCAGTTCAAGGGATTCGTGAACAAGAGCACACGTGCCACTGACCTGACCACAGCCAACTTCGATGCTTTCAAGGTTTGGGGTATCATGAAGAAGGGCGAGCAGGTAGGAAAACCGTTCGTGGCAAAAGACGTGACGCTGACAGGCGGTGCATGGACATACGGCGCTCCGCTGGTTTACTGGGAGAAGGGCTACTCATACAGCTTCGTGGCTCTCGCACCTAACAACAAATACACATTCGATGCTCCGGCAGACTACCAGGCATGGGGCAAGGTGACATTCGAGAACGGTACGGGCAAAACTGACCTCGTTTACGCTGCCAAGGACGCCGGCAACTTCGCAGGCGGCTCTTGTCCGGCAGCTGTAGACCTGACATTCAACCACATGCTCTCACGCGTACGCTTCCAGTTCACCAACGGTATGCTCGACGGTTCTCAAATCGTAATAAGCGACGTGAAGATCACAAACGCTTACTCTAAGGGCGTGGCTACTCTGGCAGAGAACCTCACAGGCATCGCATGGGAGGTAAACACACCGGCAGCTCTTGAGTTCGGTACTCTCGACAAGCTTGACCCGAATGCCAGCCTGGCTACTCACCACAAGTACATGATTCCTCACACAGACCGCTATACGGTGACATTCACCGTAACACGTACTCACCACGGCGTTGTTGACACATACAACCACACGGTTACTATCCCTGCATTCGACATGTTCGCCGGCAAGAGCTACAACCTGGCTGCAACACTCACCGCTGAAAACATCAACCCGGGCGAGATGCTTTGCCCAATCCAATTCACAGCTACCGTAGCTGGTTGGGAAGACTGGACAGACAACGCATTTAACCTGAAGTAAGCAATCCCATCATCCCTATAGAGCGCAGGGGGACAAAGGAAGTCCCCCACGCTCTTTCAAAAGACAAGTTCTTTATTACCTATTCATTAACCTCTTAAAGAAAACAACTGATATGAAAGGAATACATATATCAAACAAGATAGCTGGCATGGCTGCTGTGCTCCTGTCGTTGTCGCTCTTTTCATGCAGCAGCGAAGATGCATTCTATTTGGAGAACAGAGACTCGGCAAGGAATATCCGATTCGGGGTTTCTACTCCTGAAGACGAAGCGCAAAACTATCTCGCAGCCAGACAGGCCGGCGAGGCAATAATAGACCACTTTGTGTTGCGTTCCAATACTTCACGCGACACGCTATGCGTAAACACGGTGATAAGCGATAGATTCGAAAAACCTGCTTCTATGGCTACAATCGCCACACGCGCAACAATGCAGAAGACTATGTATGACAACTTTAATGTTGTTGCTCAGCTGAAAGATACCGACGGCTCTCTTGGTTCGCAATTCTATATGAACGAAACAGCAACCAAGAGCGGCGACGTATGGCAGCCTTCAGCTATATACTACTGGCCAGACGACCGACAGCTGCGCTTCATGGCGTGGGCTCCGACCGGGGAGGGCGTATTCGAGGAATCGCCGATATATCCTACCATTGACGCAAACAAAACCACGATAAAGTATACCGTACCTACCGACGCTTCCAAACAGCGCGACATCATGGCTGCTGCCACCGACTATATGAGCAACCCTGCCACCGGCGCAACGTGCTCTCCCGTGGGATTGCAGTTCAAGCATCTCTGCACGGCTGTGATTATCAAAACCGGAAGCGACATCACTGACGGCTCCATCAAGAGAGTGAAGATAACAAATGTGCGCAAGACGGGAACCTATGACATGACCACATCGGCATGGACACTCGCCGGCGAAACAGCCGACTACTCCATTTCGCCCGACTTCGCCACTGGTGGCAAACCCGACGGCACAAAAATACACAATGACGATGCCGCCTTCATGATGCTGCCACAAACCTTGGGAGCGGAGAGCAAGCTCGAAGTGGTGTTCCACGACAACATCTCCGGCAACGACCGCACGCTGACGGCTTCGCTCAACGGAGCCGTGTGGCCTATGGGGAAGACCATAACCTACAGACTGTCGATAACTCCTGAGTATGACCTCCAGTTTGTTACCGAGCCAACGTTGCAAGACGCTCACTATATCATCTATCCTATCAAGATAAAGGTAGACCCGAAATTGGTTGAGCTGAATAAGAAGGGTGAAGCGGTCGGAGGTGGTTGGACGCTGAAATCTACATCGCCAAAGGTTACTCTCTGCAAGGAGCTGACAGATTTGACATCGCTTGGCTATTGGGTGGAGGAAGACCGCGGCACACAGACTATCGAAGGAACAGAAACCGGTGAAGTTACCGTATATGCATTTCTCGAAGAAAATATAGAATGGGGAAATCGCGAGGTAGTACTCGAACTAACTCCGAAAAAATATCCAAATGCAAAACCTGCGAAGTTCACGATTACCCAGCTCTGCCCAAGCTTTAATACCGACGGATTGGGTGGCGAACGCATTGAGGATGGAGATTATCCATGGGGATTCTTGTGGGACAATGATATGAAGATCACCTATGATATGAGCAAAGCAGGTGGAACTGGATTCTTTGGACCATTGAGGAGATGGATCATGAAGATACAGATCAAGTATTATGGTGATAAATATCAGAATTATATCACCTATACTACATATTGGGGTCAGTTGAAAACACTCACCATCGACTTCAGCAAGGTACCAAGACTCGATGTTTCAGACAGTCCTGACGACGGAAATCTGAATACATGGGAATTGTATAATTTCCATGGTATCAGCGATGTTACCGGACTTATGGCACAGTTGAAAGAATGGGGAGGAAAACCTGATAAACAACTGCCAGAGAATCCTGCGGAATATGCTGCCCGAATGTGTATCTTGAAGAATAAGTTCAATAAGGAATTAATTGAATCGGAAGGTAGCAACAAGGCATACCGCCCTGTGCTTAAACGAGAGAACCTCGTATGGTATCTGCCATCTAAGAACGAATTCTCAATGGTTAAGGACAATGATTATCCACTGAACGGATATTATTGGACATCAACAGCATCTGAGGTGGCTAACGACAACGAGAACTCATATCAGTACTTGGAGAATTCTGGTTCATCTCTCGAAAATCGTAAGAAAAAACTTCACGTGCGTGCCATACGCAAGCTTAACATGGCCCCATAAAACAATCTGGATGAATCCATAATCCAATTACAAGGAAACATCTATATTCCTCTCACAGAAACAGGGAGAAGGACAGCAGCTGCTAAGCCTTCTCCCTGTTTTTTTATCCATATTGTATCTATCACATAAAAACTATATTTCCCCCAAAAGCTTTATTCTTGATATAATTCTATCAAAACTTTCTATTCTTGATATAACTCTAATAGAACTTTTAATTCTTGATATAACTCTATTGCTGTATAGTTTCTCTGTGAGCCTTCGGCCATAGGACGCTATACTGCACATCAACACCTACTAAAAAACTCACGGACAATCGCCATTCCGAAAAAGCAAAAGCAAAACAAACCCTAACAACTGATTAAAAATAAAGACATACAGAACAGAAAACGACTATTTGAACAACTTGTGATATTTTGTGAATATACCCATCCAACGGATTGTCCGTAACTTTGCAGCGGATTATTATCACAAGGTATGAAAAGAATATTATTCACAATCTCTCTGGCATTCTTTGCCGGCTACTCTATGGCACAGGAAACCCTGTCGCTAAGCCGATGTCTGCAGATGGGCATCGAACGGAATCTTAATCTCAAGACCTACGAGGGCAATATGCGCAAAGGCAAGCACGACATCAGCGAAAACCGCTCCCGGCTGCTGCCGCAGATCAACCTCGGCGCAGGACTTAACGACAACTTCACGCCGCCCGTATCGGTGACCGACGGAACGGCATACGGCAAACCGTATAACGTGACCAAGACGCTGCAATACAACTCGTCGGCAAGTCTGCAGCTGCAGATGCCGCTCTACAGTCAGACGGCGCTCACCGCCCTCGACATTTCCAAGACGCTCGACCAGCTCAACACCCTCTCTTACGCCAAGGCGAAGGAGGACCTCATCGTGCAGATAAGCAAGATGTATTATCTGACGCAGAACACCGAGGAGCAGATTGGCATCATCAAGGACAACATCAAGCGGCTCGAGGAACTGCGCGACATCACACAGGCGTTCCACGACAACGATATGGCACTGAGCGTGGACGTGAAGCGCGTGAACGTGAATCTGGAGAACCTCAGCGTGCAGTATGACAACGCCAAGGCGATGCTCACCCAGCAATACAACATGCTGAAATACGTTATCGACTATCCTGCCGACCAGGCAATAGCGGTGGAGAAACCAAATGTGGAACAGATCGACCTGGCGGCACTCACGGGTCTCAACGAGAACCTCTACGAGCTGCAACTCCTGCGCACGCAGCAGACTCTGGCGGAGCAGAAGAAGAAGCTCGCCAAGGACGGCTACCTCCCTACCCTCGCCCTCACCGGCAACTGGACATATACCGCCTTCACGGACGAGTTCAAGAACTGGTTCCACTCCGGCGAGTCGAACCATTGGTATAAGTCGAACGGCATAGGCGTGTCGCTACGCATTCCCGTGTTCGACGGATTCGAGAAGCGCTCCAAGATAAGGAAGGCACAGGTGGACATAGACAATGCCAAGCTCTCCTACGAGAACGCCCTGAAGGGTATGCAGACGCAATACGCCAACGCCGTGGACGACCTTGCCAACAACCAGCGCAACTTCAGCAAGCAGCGCGACAACTATCTGCTTGCCGAGGATATATATAAGGTGACGAGCGACAGATACCGCGAGGGCATAGCATCGATGACCGAGGTGCTGCAGGACGAGATGAGCATGAGCGACGCCCAGAACAATTATCTCACCGCCCACTTCAACTATCAGGTGTCGAACCTGACACTGCTGAAACTCACCGGTCAGCTGGACAGGTTGATGAAATGATGATAAACAATAAAAACCACAACGACAATGGAAACAAATAACACCAATAACAATAACATCCCGAACAACAACAATACAGAAAACAACAACACGCAGCAGTCGAACCACGAACTGACCGCCCGGCAGCTCAAGCGCCAGCGCATTCGTCAGCTGGTGGTAAGTCTGATAGGTGTGGCAATCCTCGTATGGGGAATAGTGAAGATAGGCTGCATGTTCATGGACTACAAGTCTAACGAAAAGAGCGACGACGCACAGGTGGAGCAGTATATCTCGCCGGTAAACATGCGCGCTTCGGGATATATCAAGAAGATATACTTCAAGGAGCACCAGAGCGTGAAGAAGGGCGATACGCTGCTCGTGCTCGACGACCGCGAATACCGCATCCGTGTGATGGAGGCCGAGGCTGCACTGAAGGACGCCATGGCAGGAGCCAACGTGGTTGACGCTTCGCTGCAGACCACACAGACATCCGCCACGGTATACGAGGCTTCCATCGCAGAGATAGAGGTGCGGCTTGCGAAGCTCGACAAGGACCGCCAGCGCTATCAGAACCTCGTGGCGCGCAACGCCGCCACGCCGATTCAGCTCGAACAGATTGAGACGGAATACAGTGCCACGAAGAAAAAGCTCGACGCCGTGCGCCGCCAGCAGAAGGCTGCCTATTCGGGAGTGAACGAGGTGCAGACGCGCAAGAAGAACACTGCCGCAGCCATAGAACGTGCGCAGGCAGCACTGGAGATGGCAAGGCTCAATCTCTCTTACTGTGTGGTCACCGCTCCGTGCGACGGCAAGCTCGGCCGCCGTGCCCTGGAGGAGGGACAGGCTGTGAATGCCGGACAGACCATCACATACATCATGCCCGACACGCAGAAATGGGTGATAGCCAACTACAAGGAGACGCAGGTGGAGAACCTCTACGTGGGCCAGAAGGTGACGATGACCGTGGATGCCTTCGAGGGCAAGGAGTTCCAGGGCAGAATAACGGCAATATCCGGAGCCACAGGCTCGAAATACTCGCTCGTGCCGACCGACAACTCTGCCGGAAACTTCGTGAAGATACAGCAGCGTGTGCCGGTGAGGATAGAGTTTGAGGGTATATCAAAGGAAGACAACAGCAAGTTGGCTGCTGGAATGATGGTCGTTGTAAAGGCTCAGCTCAAGAAATGACACAGGCAGAGATATACACGGCAGTGCCGGAACACCTGCCGAAGAATTTTCCGTTCTACAACTGGGTGCCGAAGCCCCTTGGCATCGCCTTCCTCGTCATACTTTTCATACCTATCATGACGGTGAGCGGTGCATACACCGTGAACAGCAGTGAGATGGTGGGCGGGCTCGGCATCCAGTCGGAACACATCGCATTCATCAGCTTCGTCACGTCAATCGGCATGGCGGCGTTCTCGCCGTTCTTCTATGCGCTGGTCAGCGTGCGACGGCAGAAGATGATGTGTCTCGTGGGGTTCTCCCTACTCGCCGTGCAGAGCTATATCTGCGCCAACACCGACAGTCTGTTCATTCTCGCGCTGAACAGCCTCATCATGGGCTTCGTCAGACAGACGCTGCTCATGTGCAACCTCTTCACGCTCATCAAGTATGGCTTCGGCATCGAAGCCACACGCAACGTGACGCCGGGCAACGAGCCGAAGGATGAAGCCGGATGGGACGCCCTCGACACGGAGAAGAAGGCGAGTCAGCCGATAATCTATTTCTTCTTCATGCTTCTGGGACAGATAGGCACGTGGATAACGGCGTGGTTCGCCTACAACTACCAGTGGCAGATGGTCTACTATGCCATGCTCGGAGCAATCCTCGTGGCGTTGCTCATCACTCTGCTCTGCATGCCATACAACCCCTACCCCACTAAGCACATGCCCCTGTCGTTCTCCAAGTTCGGCAATGTGGTGGTGTTCTGCCTGATGTGCTGCTCGTTCGTATACGTCACGGTCTACGGCAAGGTGTACGACTGGTATGACAGTCCGAATATCCGTTGGGCAACGGTGATATGCGTGGTATCGTCGCTCCTTTTCTTCTATCTGGAAAAAACGCGCCGCTCGCCTTACTTCATGCTCAAGGCGTTCAAGTCGCGCAGCATACAGGGCGGTATCCTGCTCTTCATCGGACTGATGATATGCAATTCCAGTTCGATGCTCGTCAACATCTTCGTGGGTGTGGGAATGAAAGCCGACCAGATACAGATTGCGGCGCTCGGCAACTGGGTGCTGTTAGGATATTTCATAGGAACGGTAATCATCCTGCTGCTCAACAACAAAGGCGTTCACTTCAAATGGTTTTTCGCCATGGGCTTTATCCTGATAGCCGCCGCCTCACTGTTTATGTATTTCGAGGTGCAGACGGCAGGAATGTTCGAGCGCATGAAGTGGCCAGTCATCATACGTGCCACGGGAATGATGCTGCTCTATTCGCTCATCGCCGTGTATGCCAACCAGCGCATGCCCTACAAGCTGCTGTCCACATGGGTCTGCATAATGCTCACGGTGCGTATGGTTATAGCGCCGGGCATCGGTTCGGCTCTTTATCAGACCGTCTTCCAATACCGTCAGCAATACTACATCACTCGCTATGCCCACGACTACGACCGCACCAATGCCGAGACAGCTTCCACCTACGACATGACCGCCCGCGGCATGCAATACCAGGGCAAGAGCGAGACGGAGGCGCAGAACATGGCTGCTCTCTCCGCCAAGGGCAAGGTGCAGGTGCAAGCCACCCTGTCGGCAATAAAGGAGATGTCCGGCTGGACGATATACGCCTGCATCATCCTCGCCGGACTGATGCTCGCCGTGCCGTGGCCCAAGCGTGACATATCCAAGGACACATGGGAGTGGTACGTGAATTATTAAGTCCCTAAACAAAAAATATTTTTTTTCTTTTCTTACCCTCACACCCTCACTTTCCCCCTTAACCAACTGACAATCAACAGCAAACGTGGTGAGGGTAGAGGTGAGGGTGTGAGGGTAAAATAAGGTGTGAGGGTAAAAGCTGATTAATGTATCTAAAGTCAGTAAGTTTCAATCCACGCAACCACGTAGGGTGCGACTTGTTCCGAAAAAAATAAAAGCCGAAACCGCAGAAGTTTCAATCCACGCACCCACGTAGGGTGCGACACCGTTCTCGCTCTTCGTCAAGCCGAAGCTTTACAGTTTCAATCCACGCACCCACGTAGGGTGCGACCGCTCTCATCCAGTCCCGCAATGTGGCAGGGCAGTTTCAATCCACGCACCCACGTAGGGTGCGACTATATCCGGTGTTTCTTCTATCTTTGGCGGTTTTTTGTTTCAATCCACGCACCCACGTAGGGTGCGACACCGACAAGATAGTACGAAAATTTGGCATTTGTGTTTCAATCCACGCACCCACGTAGGGTGCGACAACAACTCACGAGTAGATTATCCGTATCCATAGTTTCAATCCACGCACCCACGTAGGGTGCGACAATCGTTTATATAATTGTCCCACACACTCACTGGGTTTCAATCCACGCACCCACGTAGGGTGCGACTTATTTCCATGAACATGGAGCGTATCGAAGTACTGGTTTCAATCCACGCACCCACGTAGGGTGCGACACTGCTAAGGTCGGTGAGATTCTTCCGGTCTTCATGTTTCAATCCACGCACCCACGTAGGGTGCGACGCAGAATTCTTGGAATCTTGCCCAATGGAATCGTGTTTCAATCCACGCACCCACGTAGGGTGCGACCTTAGCATCCCATTTAGATTTATTGGCATCCCAAGTTTCAATCCACGCACCCACGTAGGGTGCGACTCCTCCAAAACATGTTACCTCCCTCGTAGGAAACGTTTCAATCCACGCACCCACGTAGGGTGCGACAAGAACGTGCAACATTTACAACAGAAAGCGATATGTTTCAATCCACGCACCCACGTAGGGTGCGACAAATCGTCATCGGACAATTTAGGACTAACAGGAGTTGTTTCAATCCACGCACCCACGTAGGGTGCGACAAAAAAAGAGTATGAGCAAATAACCCAAACGATGTTTCAATCCACGCACCCACGTAGGGTGCGACATTGCTTTCCGCGCCGCTTGCCGCATCGAATTGGGTTTCAATCCACGCACCCACGTAGGGTGCGACGCGATGTTATCGTTTGTGTGGATGGTAAGGTGGGGGTTTCAATCCACGCACCCACGTAGGGTGCGACGATGAAATATCTGCGTAGTTTGAAAACATATAAAGTTTCAATCCACGCACCCACGTAGGGTGCGACGTGATGACAACGGTAATATAGTTTCCCTTACTGATGTTTCAATCCACGCACCCACGTAGGGTGCGACATTATGACGAGTCGGTGAAGGTGATAAATCAAATGTTTCAATCCACGCACCCACGTAGGGTGCGACTGATTACCTGGGACATCGCCATCGGTTTTTTTAATGTTTCAATCCACGCACCCACGTAGGGTGCGACTGACCCGACACGTGCAGGTGTTGTGACGGCTGATGTTTCAATCCACGCACCCACGTAGGGTGCGACGATTGGCGGAATGTGTGAGGAATTTTCCACAACAGTTTCAATCCACGCACCCACGTAGGGTGCGACGTACTTTCTTCCTGGAGAGCGCGCGGATTATATGTGTTTCAATCCACGCACCCACGTAGGGTGCGACCTATAGTCTTCAGCGGATCTGCCAAAGGTTGGTGTTTCAATCCACGCACCCACGTAGGGTGCGACGCCTGAAAAAAAATACTTTGATTATGATTATAAGTTTCAATCCACGCACCCACGTAGGGTGCGACATCCGACTCCTGCAAGACATCTTTCGTCTGCTATGTTTCAATCCACGCACCCACGTAGGGTGCGACCTGAAGGTGTTTAGTAAGTCTGGCGCAAGCAGGTGTTTCAATCCACGCACCCACGTAGGGTGCGACTGTATATTCAATAAATGCTTGAATATCACAATGCAAAGTTAACAAATTTGCGAAAATAAACAAAAGAAATTAAGAAGTGGGAACAAAACTTATTTAAATCTCATAACTCATTGAACTACAACATGTGCGAAACTCATAAGACTTTTTGCAACACTATAGGTCCGCACGCTCATATTTTAAATGATAAGTTCACCGGTAAAGTCGGATTCAATATCTTTACCCAAAGTCTCAACTTTGCGTTTCCAATTTTTCCCAAGAATATAGAATCTGATACTGTCTTGTTCGGAATCGATAATACACTTTAAAAGATTTCTCAAAACAACAAATTGAGCTTCCGTCAAAATACATTCAAAAACGGAGTTTTGAACTCTTCTCCCGTAATCTCTACATGTTCTTGCAACATTGCGCAAACGTTTTGCACCATACGGCGACGTAATGTTTACATCATAAGTAATCAGCACAAACATAAGCTACTTGATTAAAAATACCGGATAATCATCAATATCCTTGCGGATGAACCTAGCCAGCAACATCGCTTGGACATAGGGTAAAAGGCCTATACTCACCTTCTCATTTAAATAAGGATGAGTAATCTGCTCCTTCTTTCTGTTTTGCCAAGCAGAAAGTATAATCTTACGGCCAGAATCTGTCATGATGATTCCTTCGTCACCCTGTTTGATAAAATCTTTGATGGTTATTTGTTTTCTGTTGATAAGAGACAGAACCAATCTGTCACCCAAATATGCCCGCAGTTCCTCCATCATATCTAAGGATAATGATGCGCGCCCCGGTCTTAAAGTATGCATAAACCCGACATATGGGTCCAAGCCTACGGTTTCCAAAGCCGATGTCATATCATTACATATAAGAGTATATACAAAAGATAACATTGCATTGATTGCATCTTTCGGTGGACGACGATTGCGGCCTTCAAATACAAAATCTTTTTCTTGGTTTAAAAGGAGGTGTGAGAAAACACCAAAATAAGCTGTAGCCGCTTCTCCCTCTATTCCTCTCACGCTATCTATTGAATCAGCATTCAAAACTCTTCTTTTGCATCGAAGCAATTCCTCGCAAACACGCTCTATAGCCTCATTATTTCCATTATCTCTAATAAAACGGCGCAAAATATTGCGATAGTTTTGAATTTTTCCTCCTATGAATAACTTGCAGAGATGAAGAGCATAGTTAGGTTCATCCGAATTCTTATATTGTGCTTTTCTCAACAGAACATTTCCTTTAGTCGGCCCTTGCGAACGACTGATGTATCTTCCTTGTGGGGAAAGAAAGGTTAAAGATACGTTGTTATCTGCACATAATTTCATCAATCCCGGACTTGCCCCCATATAACCAAAAGTAATAATCTGCTCTATATTATGGATTGGGATACGGAATATCTCGTTTTGCTTTACAGATACCACAACATTCAACCCATCTTTACTTAGATAGGCTTCAGGTGTGGTCACGTATAATGTATTAAGTAATATCCTCATATAGATTCTTGTTTAAATAGGTTGATACTAGAGTACAATCACTCATCTCTGGCATACAGAGATTTACCAGAGAACAATTCTTGCAATGGTGCTGTTTGTTAGCTTTTGGCAAGATACCGCTTTTAAATACCTCATGCATCTGACGGGCACATTGAATGGTCGTATTTCTTAATGACTCAGAAATAGAAATTGTTTCTCTATGTTTCACTTCATCATAATACAATGCACCATATGGAATATAAATGCCATACATTTCTTCAAGACACATTGCCTGGGCTGCCAATTGCACTTCATCTCTTTCATCAGGCTTATGATGACCTCTCTTATACTCCACGGGGTATGGCTTCCAATAACCTTTGTAGCGATTATGAGTTATAGCATCTTCTGATGAATCAGCAGGAATAAGTTCTACAGCATCAGTTACACCATATAGTCCTAATTCTTTAGAGGCTATATGGAGGGAACGAAGCGTGATAACATCACCATTCTTCTGACGATAGAAGGGATTATCTACATTCTTGTGTAGAATCTGCCCTTCTGTCGTCAGTTTATTTTCTGCCCATTGTTGCTCGATATGAATCAAAGCCCATTGCCGGGGACAGAACATAAAGTGCTGTATCCCCGACAACATGAGCATTTCGTCTTCAGTATACATGATGATACTAAATCAATTCTTCAACTGTCACGCCGCCAGGAACAGAGTCCATATCTATTGTAACCTTATAATCGCTGAACGATCTTGGCACCGCATCTGTGTTCTTCTCGATTTTCACCAAATCGAACAATTTATTCGCTGGCGCATTACCCAGAACAGAATCATGTTTGAACACGATTAATTTCTGAGCACTCATCAAGCCTCTTGCTGCAGAACGGTCAACATCAAACATGTTCTTCAATGCATCAAAGAATAGTTGAAGATCTTCCTCTGAAAAACCAGTTTGCTTTGCAAGATTAGCAGAGATAAAACCGTGACAGACATAGAGGCCATAAGGAACAGTTGCTTTGCGACCCATAGTTCTGTTGTCGCCTTTCTGCTTTTCTGCTTCATTTTCTGTAGCGACCGCCATTCGAGTAATAGAATGTTCAGCAGTTGCAATAGGATCTACAGAGCGAGCAAAGGTAAGCTGAATAGGACCTCTTACCTGTCCTGCATTCTTTCCTGTAGACATTACAGCACCAAAAGTACGAATATCATAATAGTTCTTGCACATAAACAAACGAGCAGCAGCTGTTTTGTCTTTTGCGCTCTTGACTTCTGAGTCATCATGTGCCTTATCTATCTCGCTGTTAAGAACAGCCTTCTCCTTGATAAAGATATCATACCCATCAGCCAAACCTTTAGCTACTTGCACATAGTTACGAACTTTACGCTTCAAGCATACATCTGTGACTAAGCCCATACCTGTCTCTGCATCCACACGAGGAAGATTACCTGCATCTGGATCTCCATTAGGATTGCCATCCTGAACATCAAAAATGTAAACGAAATCAATTTTATTTTTTAAATCAGCCATAATACTTATATTTTAATCGTTAATATTTTCATCTTTATTTTCTTCCTCTTTCTTCGTAAAGAACTCTTGTTTCTGATGGTAGTATCCAATAAAGAATCTACCCTGGTCTTGAAGATCAAGATGTGCGGGGAAACCTGTTGCAGGAATCTTATCCATAATCTCCTGCTTCATCTTCTCAAAGAAGATTTTCTTTCCCTGATTCGACAACTTCTCCATGTGATGTGAAGAAAGATTAAGAATTGTAGCAAACACTGAAGCTGGTGTTGCACTGGCAGCATTCATATATCTTTCACGTATGCTGCTACCTCCATTTGCATCTACTTGAATCTTATCAAGAACTGCAAAAAGACGACCACATAAGTAGCCTTGATTAATGTTACTCTTGTCTAACATAATTTCTATTTTTTTATTATTACTATTTGTTCTATTGAGATATGCCTTGATGATTGCCATACGAGCAATGCGAATTGCATCTTTGCTGCCAGACTCAGCTCTTATTCTGCGAATGCATGCAGAAAATAAAGTGAATGGATATGGCGTTCCTTGGAAGATACTTTTAACAACAGCTTCTGGGAGATTAGGGGTAGCTTCAGATTGTTTCCCGTTAAGAGTGACAGCTGCAAGCATACTCTTGATTCCCATATATGGTTTCTTATCTATACGAGTATCTTTAATTTCCATATCTTTAAAATGACATAGTATCTTTCCAGCAAATTCTTTCAGAGAACATTCAGACCAATATACAACGGCTATTCTTGCCGAATTTGGAGCCAAACCAAGAATATAGAAACGGTCTTCTAATGATGTTTTCAAACTTCCAGAATATATAGCCGTAAACACTTTGCGCACTTGCTCTATCTTAGCATTTGGATCATCAACCTCTTCTTCAGTATATCCCAACAGGTCAAAGAGGCTTTCTTCTGTCTGCTCTGCTGCCTCGTTATTAGAGGACGCCCAAAAAATAAATGAACGATCACCAATTCGGAACTTATTTCGAGAATTCTTTGATAATAGTTTCAATAAAGCCGTAGTATATTTAAACTCAGCTTCTTCTGATATAGGCGCATTTAGCCCCATTTTCTTTCCATAAGAATCATAGCCAGAATTAACCTGGAAAGCAACAAGTTTAGCATTGCTTTTTCCTCCCAAGATAAACGAACTATAAGTCGTATTAACAGGCTTTTCCTTTACTCCTGTTATAAGACAGACTGCCTTTTTGTTTTCGTTTGACTTACTCTGTTTCTTTACTTGAAGAATTTCATTGTCACTAGCTGCATATCCATTTATTCCTATTACGCTGAATGTTATATTTTTTGCAAGATACTTACAGAAATCAACCCAATGCGAATCATGTTTAATAGCATTGATTGTTTCCAAACTAAACTTTTTATAAAAAGCATGTATGGCCTGCACAAAACTATTATTCGGCAAGATATTGAAATAGTTTTCTATATCTTTTTTAAAAGCAGTCAAAGTTTTCTCATTTCGAGTCATTTCTCTAGCATAATCAAAATTTTCTTTAGCTTTTACTTCTTTTAAACCTAAAACATAACCAGCATGATCTCCCATACAATGCGGTACAGGAGCTGACGTACGCTCTTCTGGACGAAACGTCAGAAGCGGCAAACCACTATCACCTCCTAAAGGTTCAAGACGTATGAAATTTCCTTTCTCATCTAAGACAATAGAATAATAAAAATCAACATACGCCATATCCATAGGAACGATATCATCACCGCATCTATTATAATAGTCATATAATGCTTTTAGTATCATCTTAAAATCTCCTCACTATTAATTGGTGGAACAATAATTACGCCATCTTTCATTTGTGGACGATAGAACATTGGCTGGATGTTCTTCTTATCAGCAAAGTCCATATCATAGAGCATGATTCCTAAGTCTTTAGTACCACCTTGCTCTTCAGATATTGGTGGAATCAATGTCTCATCATCAGGATTAACGAGACGGAAAGAGGCAGAAAACTCACGAGTACCAAGATAAGGCTGATTGAAGCATTGTCCCTTGCTTGCTCTACGCTCAAACATCTGATAATACTTCATCGGATTCTCATCTTTACCCGGCCCATGAGAAAACAAATCTCCTTCTGCCTTTCGTTTCGATACAGAACGGAACTCCATCTTTGCCCAAATTCGATAACCAACATCTTTTAAAAGCAAAGTATTTTTCTGCTGACGTTTTTCCTCTATAAAGATGACAGATTTACTTGCTACCGCCCCCACCTCATTTCTTCTTACAGAAGTCCATTTGATAGGTTTCAACACCTCTATCTTGGTTATCTGCCAATGAATGGCAGGTTTCCAGAATATAGCCTCGAATATAGCTCGTGCTGCAGATGGTGTGATCACATCGTAGCTAACACGTTCCACTTTCAGTTCAGGTCTTGTGAAGCAAGCCATATCGCCCCACACCTCCAAACAATATTCTTTATCTGTATATTCCATATTGCTATTTCTCTTCTTTTTTATCGTTATTATTATCCAGACTTTTCTTTGGCTGTTGAGCCTCAAAGAATCTTTTTGCAGAAAGTGGAGAAACTACTTGACGTCCTGTTTTGGATTCGAGTTCCTCTCTTGCAACACGCGCCACATTGCCACCTTCTTCAGCACATTGCTTATTTTCATCCAAAGTCTGAGGATTCTTCGCCTTAGTAATGCTCGTTGTTGAGAGTTCTGCAAGCATGTTAAGAATAAGTTCCTCGTTGGTCATATTGTCACGCAGATTTTCCTTTTTCAAACCTTTATACCGTTTGTATTCTTTTGATGTCCTACCAGCCCAAGCCTGATAGATTATATCTGTTAAAGATGCATACTGTACCCCTTCCTCTACATTATGAAGTTTCCATTGGTCTGTCAAGTCCTTACGAATCTCTATACTTTTCAAACGTTGGTTAATCCAATTGTCCGAATATCCCAATCGTTTGTAGTCTGTCATGGCCTGCTGAATACTTAACTCAGGATCTTGCATTTGATCCAGTCTGTCTGCTCCGACTTTAGCAAGCCACATTTTGAATGGCTCAGCCTTTGGAGATGGTACAGACTGAATAATACGCAAGAGTTGTTCTGTATCAGCAACATCCGTCAAACGCATTTTACCATCAGCTGCGCGCATTCTCAAAGCGTTACAGTTTGTAACGGTTTCATTTCCTTCATCTTTAAGTCGCTTTTTAAGGACTCTCCAATAGGTCTGGGGATTAGGACTTTCCGTCAAAACCGCAATAACGTCAACAACTGAAAAATACCACTTTTCTTGGTCATCGTCCCAAATGGCACGGATCTTATCATCACCGAATAACTTTATAGAGTTTTTCTTTACCATATCATTTCCATTTAAATTATAATCGATTTGTCCGCCCAATTATTATCGATACGCAAGCCTGTATGTTCATCATACTGCTGTTTATAATCGACAACAAAGAGTCCCTCTTTTTTCTCACTAATGACACCCATATCTAACAAAGACTTAAAATCTGTCTTATTGATATTTACCATATACTTCGACAGCTTCTTTATCAGTATATATGAAGGTCCCTTTTCCAATAGCTGTTGTATAAGCTCGATACTATTTCTCCAACAAACGACAACATTTACACCATTATCCTCTATCATCTGAAACTCTTTTGCTGCAGAAGCAAAACATATTTCCTTAGGATTATAAAGATAATGCTTCATATCCTTTACATCGAAACATTCCTTTCTGCAATATAATTGCTTGAAATATGAAGTCATCGCTTTTGGAGCAAACCAATCCATATCTGCACAAAGACTTAATCTTGCATTATTTGCAGCCTGCATATCTCCCCTTGGAAGATTATGCTCTTTAGACAAAGAAAAGACATAAGTAGTACTCAAAACATTCTTTCCTTCCCGATTACATCGGCCGGCAGCTTGCAATACAGAATCAAGTCCAGCTTCTTGCCTATATACAACAGGAAAATCTATATCAACTCCTGCTTCTATCAATTGTGTAGAGACAACACGGATAACTTCATTCGTATCGTCCTTCAGAGCTTTTTTGAGTTTTTCCAATGTCTCACTAATATGTGCCGGACACATCATCTTTGAAAGATGTAATGTAATCCCCTCTTGCGGCAGACGTGTATAGAGTTCTCTGGCATCACGACGTGTATTCACAATACAAAGCACTCTTTTATGCTTGCGCAACAACTCAGCAACCTCGTCATAAGTTCTTCCTTCGTTATTGATACTTAACTTTACTCTTCGCAGCTTGTCATGCAAATTAAACTCACGAGGAATGATTTCTGTAATATGGTCAATTCCTTTGAAGGCTGCTTTCGGATTACATCCTTCTATAAGTCCACTTAACACTGGCTGACTTGCCGTAGTGAACAAGAAAGAAACATTGAATAGTTTATGATACGTTTTCAATGTATCCACAACAGGCTGAAGATAATCCATCGGAAGCGTCTGCACCTCATCTAAGATTATGACACTATTGACTATATTGTGGAGCTTCCTACAAACAGATGGCTTATTGCTAAGCATAGATTCAAATAATTGCACATTAGTCGTTACAATTATCGGATAGTCCCAATTTTCTGTCGCCAACTTCATTTTCTCCTGAAGTCTATCGTCTTTAATATGTTCAGGATCCACATTACTATGATGCTCCAAAACATTCTCTTCTCCAAAGATGCTCCGTAGAACTGATGCTGTCTGAACAATGATACTTGTATATGGAATGGCTATAATAATTCTTTTCTGACCATTTCTTATAGCATGCTTCATTGCCCATACCAAAGAAGACAAAGTCTTTCCTCCACCTGTTGGTACCGTCAAACTATAAAAACCTATTTCAGTATCAGCCATTTTGATACATTGCTGTTGGACTTGATTCCTTATAAGGTTAACGTCAGAATTATCAGCTTTTGCTTTCAAATCCTTCAGTTTGTTTTCAAGTAAAGGCAGCAAGCGATGCAACGTATCCTTATTCTGTCTCAACGCAGAAGATTCTTTATCCATAAAAGCTTCTGTATCAAGATAGTCTGCATCCACTAAACATGAAAACATCACTCGAGCCATATGATGAAAATCATTTGCTTGCATTTTGAAAACAGGCGCATTTAATTTTTTCTTACCTATATTGACATTAACTTCTGCTGGAATATCCTGATTAAGAATCCCTTCTATCTCATCATAATCATGTAAACCTGTATGATGAGACACTATTTGATTAACGAAGAAATTATCTGCTGATTTACCATAAAGTTTTCGTGCCAAAACTCCACCAATAAAAGCATGGTTATAATTACCACAAACTTTAATATCAGGCTCATATCCACTCTCTTTTTTTATATGTTGCTGAAAAGCATGTGATTCTTTACCCTTGTCATGAAGCTGCCCCAAAACTTTACCCCATTCACTCATACCAAATTCACCAGCGAAACGAGAAGCAAGCCTAGCTACACCAACAGAATGTTCCTCATTAGATTGTATAATCCAATGCCCTACATTATCTTGGTATATATGTGATATCAATTCTGCCATATTTCATTTACGATTATCGAATCAAACTCCTCGGCAATCTTCTTTAAACCCCGTCCCAATGATTCCTTATATTCTACATTCTGACTTTCATTCTGCATATTTCATTCCTCCATGCTTTTGATTATGGAATTGATTCTCTTCTCCTTTCCCAATGTCTCTGGAAACGCATAGTGACCATTGCCAATTTCATGAGGATTGGGTTCTATGTGTTCGGCATACCATGCACGTTTATACTCTGTGGTGATGATGCCGTAATCTCGGGCTTCAATGATGGAAGCGGCAAGAGACTGACCATACAGCTCCTTAATGTCTATCATCTCTTCCAGTGTAATCTTCTCACGCTTTTCTGCTCCCAATTCTTCGATAAACGTCTGCTTGGGAATGAGAAAGAAACTGGCAAAGAAATCACAACGCTTCTCTACGCTATATTCTGAATCTTCAGGGAAGGTGAGAAGAAGGTGGGCTAACTCATGTCCCACGGTGAAGCGAAGGCGCTCTACGGTTGTCTTGTCTTCACGAATATCAATAACCATCAGCGGATGGGTTTTGTCAGCCCATGTGCTCATGCCGTATACATTGTCGGGAAGTGGCGTCGCAAGTATCTTGATGCCCTTGCGCTCCAAGAGGCGAAGGAGACTGGGGACAGGACCATCGCCGCAATGCCAACATTGACGTAAATGGCCGGCAGCTTGCATGATATCTTCTTTGGTAAGAACAGAAATACCAGAGAGGGGATTGATGAAAGTGTTTTGAAATTGCGCTTTCTTCTCTTTGGCAAGATATTGCTCAGCCCAGAAGGACAGTTTGGCTTCCAAAGAAAGTAAATCCCCGTCAGAAAGATTGCCACCAGCTGTTGTTCTAAGCATAGGCATATCGATAGAGATATTGGTACCTTCGAAATAGCTGCCGCTAATGTTTAGCGCCTTGGCCATAGCCAATCTGACAACACGCTTAGGAAGCATGAGTCCTTTCTCATAGCGAGAGATACTCTGTTTGGTCACTGTCCGGGATGTTTTCTCAGACAGCTGCTCCATGCTCAGCCTCATCATCAGGCGGGCTTCATGCAGGCGTATGGCAAATAATGATGAATCCATGATAAGATATTTTTTGTTGACAAATATACAGATTTTAATAATACGTGTCAACTTTTGAAACGTTTTTCTGCTATGTTTAACCAAAATAACAGCAAGGATGTGCTATATAACATATTTATCGTTGGAAAGAAGCTGAATATCTGTATAAGAAACACAAGCATAATGATGCACACGGCACATGCTTCTCCTCCACATTATGAAGTCCTAAGGTGAGGGTATGAGGGTAAATGTGGTCAAAAGCTATGGTTTGCTGGCAACAAAGCTATGGTTTGCTGGCAACAAAGCTATGGTTTGCTGACAGTGCAGCATAGCTGCACTGTTGGTATACCTATGCTGAACTCTTGGTACCAGATAGCTTTGCTTTTTTGGTACTTTTGTTAAATGTTCAGGGTGTGAGGGTTGACACACTTACCCTCACACTTACCCTCACCATTGAAACCCCGATAAACACAGGGGTTCCAGCCGGATTGTGAGGGTGTGAGGGTTGAAAAAGAAAAAAAATTTTTTTATTGGAAAAAGAATATCCACCGTCACATACTATATATTATTGGAAGTCGACGAGTAAACAAGTCGACGAGTTGACGAGGAGATAAGCCTTATTGGTTTAAGTCTTGCGAACGATGATTATCAAGAGAAAAGACAAATCTCCATGCGTGGCAGTCGTTAACGACATGATTGTTGCCATTGAAGATACTTTGATACTTTTCTAAAAAAATACTATACTTCTTTCCAGTCAGTCAATCCCTTTCCCTTGTCATCCAGTTCTATGGCAAGAGCTGTCACCTTGCGTTTGTCAGCCTTGAAAGGTTCGATATATTGCTTGGCTCTGATTTGTTCGGTGGCAGCGTCAATGCCGCCGTTGTTGCTAAGCTTCAATTCAAGTACATAGATGATGTTGGTAGTTTCCACCACCATGTCAATCCTGCCCGTGGCAATCATCTTCTCCACTTCCACCCGGCAGCCGATGGCATTGAATATGGTGCTCAATATAAGGCGGTAGCGTTCCTCCATATCCATGCTTGCAAGTTTCTTGTTGCTGTAGGGCACATCCGCAATGAGGGCCTTCAGGCATTTCATGGCTTCGGTGAGATTGCCAAGCTTTAGGGAATACAACAACATGCTTTGAGTGGTTATTACCTGTGCGTCCGATTGCAACGTCAAGGCGGGCAAGACAATCTTGTATAGAGCCTTGCGGACTTCATAGTTTGGGATGCCAAGCAAATAAATGCCATCCAGATAACCCTTTATCGTAAGATAACCCGACTGATAGAGAAACAGTTCGGCTCCACCACCTGTCACGTCAGAAGTTTCAAGGATATCGCGGTCTATCGGACAATTCTCAAAGTTCTTCAGTCTTATTTCCATGTCGTCAACAAACTTAGGAAGCAACGAGGTTGCGCCAGACGAAGCCCAATAGTTTCTCAACTTGGAATCGGCGAGGGCATTGATAAGACTGAACGGGTTGAAAACATCCACCATGTTATCATGACTGAAATGGTAGCCATCATAATGAGCCGTCAACAGCGCTACAGCTTCATCGAAGGTGCAGCTTATCTTCTACAAATATACAACAGTTTTCCAAATTTCCCATGTTTTTTGCGTCTTTCTTTGAGCATTATTATGCTATAATGTTTTTATATAGCAATAATTATTGCTTGTAACAATTCCAAGAATCGTGCTGCATGACTGCCATCCATCTGAACATGATGAGACTGGAAGGAAATGGGGAGCGTGGTACGGAAGAAGCCACGGCGATAACTCCCCCACATCAGCATGGGATTGCAAAACAAATCCAAGCAAGCCCTAATGACCGATTTGGGTTAAAATGAATGATTTCACTTTGAAATGCCTTCGATTTGCATTACCTTTGCAAAGAATAAACTGCAAACGCTATGAAAGAAAACAATGAGGACATTAATATAAGAAACTGTAACGATGTGGGGATTCTCGAACGGCAGATGGCGGGAGATGAGGATATCTGCTGCTCGTGTGGCACGATAAGGGATTTCCCGAAAGCGTTTTATGATAATTTCCGCGTTGCCGACGTGGGGATTATCGTGTGTGCCGAGGGCAGCTTCTCGTTCCGCTGCGAGGATGCGGAATACGAGGTGGGCAGGGGCGAAACGGCGTTCTTCTCCCACGGGGCGTACTTCTCCATAACGGGGCGGAGCGACGACTGCGCCGTGGCGATAATCCTGTATCGCGTGGACTCCATACGCAACATCCTGGGCAGTACGGTGGTGGGGATGAGGTTCATGAACATCCTCAACCCGAGGGCGTGCCGGGTGATGCCGACGGGGCATGAAGCGGAGCTGACGAAGTATTCGGAACTGCTGGCTGCCGGCAACTGCGACGACAACGTGTTTGCCTCGAACGAGCGACGGCTGCTTCTGCTCTCTCTGACCTACAGGCTCTGCAGCATATTCCGCGAGCTGTCGAAGGACGGCGACAACGAACCGAGCCGCAAGCTCGACACCTTCATGCAGCTCATGCAGCTCATTGACCGCCACTATATCAGCGAGCGCAGCGTGAGCTTCTATGCCGACCGCCTGTGTCTGTCGCCCAAATACCTCACGTCGCTCGTCAAGTCGGTGTCGGGCTGCACCGTGCAGCAGCTCGTATTCAAGGCCATCACCAAGAAGGCTATCTCGCTCATCAGTACCACCGACAAGAGCATTAAGGAGATTGCCGACCTGCTGAATTTCCCCAATTCCTCGGCTTTCGGCACTTTCTTCAAGAAGCAGGTGGGCGTGTCGCCGACGGTTTACCGACAGAACGAGGCTTGAGGGAAACAGGCCTGATTGCACGAAATCCATGCAGTTTTCGGCAAATATTGCACGAAGTTCGTGCAGTTTTCATCAAAAACTGCATCAGATTGATGCAAAATCACTATATTTGCAGAAAAAGCAGGCTATATGGAACAGTTATTTGAATATTTCAAGCGCAAGCTCAAGGAGACTCCCACGGACTTGGTGCGCTACAAATACAACGAAATAGAATGGAGAGGGCATGCCCTGGGACTGGTTGGGCCGCGCGGCGTGGGCAAGTCCACGATGCTCCTGCAATATATCAAGATGCAGCTGGAAGAGAAGGACACGCTCTATGTATCGGCAGACCATCTGTATTTTGCATCACATACGCTCGTGGACCTGGCAGACCGCTTCTATAAAATGGGCGGCAAACATCTCTTCATCGACGAGATACACAGGTATGAGGGGTGGTCGGTGGAAGTGAAGCAGATTTTCGACAGCTACTCCGACCTGCAGTTGGTCATTTCCGGTTCTTCCATCCTTGAAATCACCAAGGGCATGGCCGACCTCAGCCGGAGGGTGCCGATATACGAGATGCAGGGACTCTCGTTCAGGGAATACCTGCATCTGTTTCATGGCATAAGAACGGATGCCCTGCCAATGGGAAGGCTGCTGCGGCATGATTACGGGATACCGGGAGTGGAGCATCCTCTACCTCTGTTCCACGACTATCTGCGCCGCGGATATTACCCCTTCGGCATGGATGCCGCATACGACATCGAACTGATGCAGGTAGTTGCACAGACAATGGAAAGCGATATCCCACTGTATCTGAATACGAATGTATCTATCGGCAGAAAGCTGAAGCAGCTGCTCATGGTGGTGGCCGAGAGCGTGCCGTTCAAGCCGGTGATGCAGAAGCTGGCCGACGTGACGGGAATCAGCCGCAACTACATACAGGATTATCTGATGTATATGGAGCGGGCAGGGATGATTGCGCAACTGCGCGATGCCGTGGGAGGCATCCGTGGGTTGGGCAAGACGGAGAAGATTTATCTTGACAACACGAATCTTATCTATGTGCTGGCGCCGAAACGGGCAGACATCGGCAACGTGCGCGAGACGTTTTTCATGAACCAGCTGCGCGTTGTGGGGGATGTGATGTGCTCGCCTGTGTCCGACTTTCTTGTTGACGGAATGACTTTTGAAATAGGGGGACGCAAGAAAGGACAGAAGCAGATTTCGGAGATTGACAATGCCTATGTGGTAAAGGACGACATTGAGACCGGTTTTGCCAATGTCATACCGCTATGGGCCTTCGGTCTTCTGTATTAGAAGAATGAAGAATGAAGAATGAAGAAACGAAGTTCGGCGGTCGAAGGGAAAGCCAATGAAGAATTGTCGGCTTCGCCGATTAAGAAACGAAGTTCGGCGGCCGGAGGGAAAGCCAATGAAGAAAAGTGTGCCAAGACCCGCATCTGCGAGCTTTGGCACACTTTATTGTTTTTTCCGCATGCCATCAGCATGCGCCGGGTGATCAGAATCCTGCGGTGAATGTGCTCACGCCGATAAAGCGGAACTTGACACCGTCCTCCTTATCATTGTAGTCCTGATACAGGCTCATCTGCTTGCCGTCGAAGCGCACGATAACGTCTGCCCAGTCGTCGTCGTCATCATCGTCGTCGTCATCAAGGTCGGCAGGCTCCCAGAGGCGCAACACGCCGTTTCTCATGTCTGTCCATTCCCAGCGTCCCACTTCGATGCTGCGGTCGGCAAAGAAGCAGATGTATCTGCCGCAAGGCGAGAATACGATGCGTTTGCAGCAGTCGTCGGCCTCGAGGATGTCATCTTCATCAAATCCCCACTCCTTTGCCTCGGGCGAGATGGTGATTTCCTGCATCACTCTACCGAGTTTCATCCACTGCTTGCCGTATGCGAAGCAGTTGTTGTCGGCATAGAGCCACACCTCAGACTCATTGAACTTCCATGCGCGGCAGAGCTGGCGCACGGCGGCATCCTGCTTGTAGTTGTAGTCTACGGACACAACGATTGTGATGTCCACACCATAGCGGTTAGTGTAGGTCACGGTGGCCGTTCCCTTCACCACTCCGTCCTTGATCTCAATCTTCGTGTTGTTGCTCAGCATGTATACGCCTTCCTTCTTCTTGGTGTATGTGCCGTATATATACAGGCCGTTGTCGATGTCGTCCGTGTCAGTTCCTTCGCCTACACGGGCAAGCAGGGGCGATTGGGTGTTCCTCTTCAGGATGGATGCAGGTGCTCCAGCCTTGCGTGGGGCGCGCTTCTGCGCATTGAGGGCATTGGGCGTGGTGATAAGGAAATGGCCGTCGGCAAACAGTTCGATAGAGGCGAACTCCTTGGCTGTGCTGCCGTCTCCCCATGTCTTCACATCCATTTTTATGGCATCCTTGGCATTCTGCTCATCCTCACAGTTGCCTACGATGAATTTCGAAGAAGGCTTTGCTCCTTCAGGCAATTTCAGATCCTGGTCGTTGCTGTCGCTGTCGCAGGCCACAAAGCCCATACAAGCGAGAGCGATGAAAAATGAATAAATGATGTTTCGTTTCATAGTGTTTCGCTTTTAGTTATTAATAATTAGATAAGATAATTGATGGTATTATTACCAATATTATAGTTAGCTCTATATTTCGGCAGAATTATGCTACATCTGCTTTCGGCAGCAAAGTTATGTATTAAACATCTAATCCGCAATAGTTCCAATACAGAATAAAATATAGGAAAAACTAACGAAACCTAAAAATCGCAATATATATTACGGAATTTATTAAAAATAATAGAGTGTAAAGATAATACTTGTATGTTTTTCAGTCGAAAAACAATATATTTGCCGCAATTATTCATAAATCTCAGGTTTTTTGTATCTTTGCGCCCGGAAGTTACGAAAAGAGTGTAATTTATTGGAA
>ULRN01035537.1_pt1 | contig 28064 bp, 12 predicted proteins | sample 1955461 | NCBI WGS metagenome assembly ULRN01 (sample SAMEA4835683, study PRJEB28245) | human gut metagenome | biome: gut microbiome; material: fecal sample | place: Denmark | collected 2008 | reverse complement strand
GCAGATTTTCTGCGGAAGTTATTTTTTGAACATTACTAAGGATAACATCATAGCGGTATACTATATACTGAAGAAAAATATATAAATTAATATCTCAAAACTAAACAAAATGAAAAGGACGTTGACAACGTTGGGCGTGTGCACAGCCGTATTGTGTTCGCTTGCCTTAGCCGCAACAGGCCAAGGACCCATTGCTAAACTGACGCGAATGTTCGGTTCTGACGAAAAACAGCAGAACAAGTTGGTAACCCAAGAATTGAAAATCAATGAAGAGAGTCTGGCATTGTTCAAAAACAAGGTGCCAGGCAGCGACAAGGCAGGCATGAAGAAGCAGAAAGGCAGCCTGCAGACCAAGACCATGGACATGTGGAATATGGAGGGCGGAACCATCTTTCCTACCAACGCCACTTATGACGGATCCACGAATACCCTGACAGCTTCGGACGTTTCAAAAACTTCCTACAACGTGTTTGTCACCATGACGAACGGCAACTACTACGCATGGTATGCCACTGGCCGTGAATATACCTTCAGCGCTACGGTGGAGACGGGCGGCGAAGCTGTTGTCACGCCATACATCATGTTTCTTGATACAGACAAGAAGCAGCTGTATATCATAAACAATGGAGAAGAAATCAGTCTGAACAAGGATAACAACTACACCAGCGATTTCACGGTGACGGGCAGCAATTCAACGGGCAAGCCGCTGTATGTGGGATATATAGTACAGACGACAAATACGGGCGTATCGTTCAAGTCAACGAACAACCAGCTGTCTTACCCCTATGAAACCTACGTGGCCGAGAAATGGAGCCAGGAGAAGAATCTGCCGGGACTTGGCATCACGGAAGAGATGGCAGACAGCGCCTATACGATTGTGTGTGACGACAACGTCACCACGCTCGGACTGTGTCTCAACAGATATGGCGGATATCTGTCTGTGACGGGTATGAATACCACCGCAACATCGGTTAAAGTGCCGTACAGCGTTACGATTGACGATAAGGAATATGGTATAAGGGGATTCGGCAATCCGTATAATGACAAGTTCGACTGGACAGGTTCGCAGAGCGTCACTTCGCTCAATCTGGAAATGATGGACGCGGTTTGTTTCGATATGGAGGGCTCAAAGATAACCGACCTCTATGTGTCTGATCCCGAAATTTACAACAGCAATGTTGTGGGCGACATCTATCTGCATATACCTTATAATTTCTCGCGCAGCAAGTATGACGGCATGGGCTTCAAGCGTGTGCTCATAGGCGACGAGCAGCCGTCATACCCGGAGTCGGGCATCGACAACGCATGGGTAATGCCAGGCAAGAATGAGGGAGAATACTTCGGAGTGATCAACAATTCAGGCGAACTGGATGTAGTGGAGATATTCACACAGGCAGAGAGCGTGACGCTGCCGGAGAAATCGAAATACTATCAGAATGAGTACTTCATCACACAGTTCGGAGAGAGCGGCTTTAGCACGGAGAAGCTCCTGGCCAATGCTCCGAACCTCAAGTCGGTGACGATACCGGAGAATTACAACAAACTGTTTGTCTATTGGCCGTCAACTCAAATCAATGAACTGCACATTATGGGCGCCAAGCCGCAGACAGAATACGGCTTGCCGTCAAGCATGACCGTATACATCGCCAAGGAGGAAGCCTATAGTGACTTTAAATACGACGAGCTGTGGGATTCCGCCCAACTCAAACCGGAGGGCTGGGAGCTGAAGAAGTTCGAGTCGACGAGTGACGACGGACTCACCACATTTGAATACGATTTCTTCGGCGGACAGCTGGCAGTGGTGAACATTACCTCTACGGCGGAAACCGTGACGATACCTGCCACCGTGAATCTCAACGGCAAAGAATACAAAGTGGAAGTCTTCGGCAATGAGAGAAACCGTAAGTTCGACTGGACGAACGCCCAGTCGGTGCGCACGCTTGACCTCTCACATATATCAAAGCTCTATCTCAACCTTGACGGTTCGGCAGTGACGGACATTTACGTGGGTGAGAACGTTTTGTGGGAAGACTACAGCGACCTAAGCGGGAAATACCTGCACGTGCCTTACGGCGTGAACCGCTACGAATACATGCAGTATGGAGCGAAGAAGGTGCTCATCGGCGAGGAGCAGAGCTACTATCCGGAATCGAACATCGAAAACGCCTGGGTGATAGCAGGCGAAGAGGAAGGCGACTACTTCAGCATCATCAAGTCGGGCGACCGCTACATGGTGGGAGAGATATTCACCGACAAGGAGAGCATAAAGCTGCCGGAGACTACACCTTATAATAATGGTACGAGGGAAAAGATAACGGTGGCAGGAAACGCAGACAACTACAGCTATGACAGCGAGATACTGCTGGACAATGCAAAGAATCTGAAATCGCTCACCGTGCCTGCAGGCTACGAGTATCTGCATATAAACTGGTATGTGGACAAGTATCTTCTCAACGAGCTGCACGTGATGGGCCAGAAGCCGCAGACAAACTGGGCGGTGCCGGACACATACAAGGTGTATGTGGGAATGAAGGAAGCCTATGAAGATTATATGGCCGACAGCAACTGGAAGAATGCGGAACTGATACCGGAAGGCTGGGAATTCGAATGGCTCGCAGTGAACGTGAAGCGTAAGGGCGAATTCGCACAGACCTATATAGAGATGACCGATGCCGACTGGAGCAAGGGAATCTACGTGAAGGTAACCGGCGCGCTCAACGAGACCGACCTGAAGAACATCAAGAAGCTCACCAACCTGCGCTGTCTTGACCTTGCAGACGCAACATTCGATGCTCTGCCGACATCATTCCTCTCAAGCAGCCCTGTCAAGGAGATTACGCTGCCGGAGTCGCTCAATGCCATATCAAGCGATGCATTCAAAAACTGCAGAAGCCTGCAGAAGGTAATTGCCGGCGGAGTGAAGATAATCGGTAGCAGCGCATTCTATAATTGCGAGAAACTCACCGACCTCGACCTTTCCGGAGTAACCAATATCCAGGATAACGCATTCTACGGATGCAAGAGTTTCGCACCGTCAGTATTGTGTGAAAGCCTGAACTATATAGGCAACAATGCCTTCAGCGGGACAGCTGTAACCGAAGTGGCCATCCCTGATGGAGTGACGGTTCTTGCACGGTATGTATTCTCTGGCTGCAAACAGCTGCAGAAGGTGACACTGCCGGAAACGCTTACTGCAATAAACTCTTATGCTTTCAGGAATTGTACGAGTCTCAGCGAGATAACGATACCGGAGTCAGTGACAGTCATCAATGATAATGTGTTCAGAGGCTGCTTGGCACTGACGGAGATTACCATCCCATCGGGAGTGGAAACTGTAGGCTATGATATGTTTGCAGAATGCAGCAATATCACGACAGTGAAGTGTAAGGCCATCGTGCCTCCAGGCACAAGCGGCTCGTTTACAAGCGGTATTGATCTGAACCACTGCACGCTCTACGTGGCACCATTCACTATCGATGCATATCGTGCGGCAGCCAACTGGAGCGATTTCTATATCATGAAGCCGCTCAACGAACCGGTGAAGAATATCTACGTGAACCGCCCGATGACGTTCGACCTGCAGTCGGAAGACAATGCAGTATTGCAGGACAACCCGAATATGAAGCTTGCCTATAAGAAATCGGATGATTATTCTAGCCAGAACACCGTGGGAGAGCTGACTGCTGCAGGTGACGGAACCCTCTCGGCAGGTGTGTTCACAATAAACCACTCCATCAAGAGACGTGAAAACAGTTCTATATATCAGAGCGGTGATACGTATTACAGTACAGACCGCAGGCCTACTCTCGTAAACAATGCCGAGAACATGCGCGCCGACAGCGTGGTCTGCTCCGTAGGTATAGAAAAGAACGTATGGCATTTCATATCATTCCAGTATGACGTGCAGATGAAGGACATCTTCGGAAAGAACAACACAGACTTCGTGATCCGCCAGTATAACAGTGCCAAGCGAGCCGCTGCAGCAGAAGAGACAACCGGAAAGAACAATGCTCCGATGCACTCAATGGGCGGCGAAGACGGCACCATCACGGAAACCACAGAAAGCAACTGGGAACCGGTGCCTGCCGACGGAGTGCTCCTCGCCGGAAAGGGATACATCATCCAAGCGGCAAACAACGGATCAGACGAGAAAGGCAAGACATACAGTGCAACGGTGGTATTCCCGTCGCGCAACACCGTGACGAAGAACCGTCTGTTCACCTCTTCCGACATCATCGTGCCGCTTGAGGAATACGCATCAGAGTTTGCACACAACCGCTCATGGAACCTCGTGGGCAACCCGTATCCTTGCTACTTCAATATGCACGCACTGAAGGACGGCTTCTATTCACCGATAATATTATGGAAGGGATCCAACTATCAGGCTTACTCGCCGGTAGACGATGACGTGATACTGCGTCCGAACGAGGCATTCTTCGTACAGCGCCCGATCGACATGGAGCAGATGGTGTTCGGAGCTGAGGGACGTATGCACTATAGTGCAGCCCTTGGTGAAAGTTACAGCAACAACAAGAAGCCAGGCGTGAACTATGCACCGGCACTCAATGCCAACGGCACGGAGCGCAACGTCTTCAACTTCACGCTCGAGGGATGCGGCAGCGAGAACCGCACACGTATCGTGATGAACGAGAAGGCTACGATGGACTACGATAACGGCCGCGACGCAGCCAAGTTCTTCGCTTCCACACCGATGGGAGCCGAGATATATGTAGACGGCGGCGTGAAGTATGACATCTGCGAACGTCCGTTTGCCGACGGTACGGCACAGCTCGGCATACGTACAGCCGAAGCCGGCAGATACACGATAACACTCTCCGGCCGCTATGCCGAAGGATGGACAGTGGTACTCACCGACAAGTTGACCGGCAGCACGGTGAACCTGAATGAGGGCGCTTACCAGTTTGAGGCGGCAGAAGGCACAACAGCCGGAAGATTCATGATCAGCTTCAAGTCGGCTGCTACCGGCATCGACACAATCGACGCTGACATCGACGCAGATGCAGAAGTAAGCGTGGTGAACGCTGCTGGCATCACCGTGTTCAACGGCAGATATGCTGAATTCAAGGCCAAGGCCGCTGCGGGAATCTACGTGGTGGTATGCGGCGATAAGACATATAAGACAGTGGTCAAGTAAAAACTCGTCCTTATGAAACAAATGATTATTAACATACAGCGAACGGCCATGCTGCTCGTCCTGCTTATTGCAGGATGGGCGGCGGGCAGCCCGTTGTCGGCACAGACCTATGTGGAGCTTTTGCCAGACAAGACAATGGCAAACGGCACCGACGTGACGAGCCTAAGCGATGAAGCCACAGGCATCTCGTTCGCATTTGACAAAGCAAAGGGAGGCACTCCCCCAAGGTATTACAGCGGAGCCATCAGAAACTATATAGGCAATACCGTCACCATGTCGGCACCATCCGGCATGGCGGTGAGCAAGATAGAGTTTGTGACGACCGTAAACAAAACCCCTGCCACTCTGACTCCAAGCAGCGGCACCGTGAGCTATGATAAAACATCCCAAACCTTCACATGGGAAAACTCAAAGCTTGAGAGCGAAGCTACTTTCACTGTGAGCGTGTCGCAGTTTCGCATCACATCCATCCGGGTGTATTACAGCACTTCGGGCGATGTAAAGCCAAAGCCCAAGGCACCGGTGTTCTCACATCCTGACTGCGAGTTCTACAATGCGTTCAAGGTGGTAATCACCGACCTTAACGAACCGGCAACCACCATCCGCTACACTCTCGACGGAACAGATCCGACGGAAACCAACGGTACGGTGTATACGGGGCCTGTAGAGATAGCAGCAGGGCAAAACGCCGTGCTGAAGGCTGTGTGTATAAATAAAAACGGAGTGAGTGCCATTACCACAAGTGTGTTTACATACAAGGCCAAGAGTCTCCTCAAGTTCACGTGCAACAAGCCTGGAGGCATCAGCCGGGTGGATTTGAACAGCACTGTCCTGACAGACAAAACCAGGTATATAGCAGAAACCGGTTCGTGGAAAGGCAATTACGAAATGTTTGTTACCGACGGAGCTGAGGTGTCCCTGCAGATATACATGAATACGGGATACGTTTTGAAAGGCGTGACTCTTAACGGCGAACAAAAGGAAATTTCGAAGTATGGCGAACTGAAGTTCGTCATGCCGTCAGCCACCGAGGTCACCGTAATGGCCAATGTGGAGTTCGCCCCGAATTCGCCATCCGACCCGCAGCCGCCTACACCGGTGGAGAAGACATACCAGCTGTCGGTGGTGAGCAACCCGACGGGAGCGGCAAGCGTTTCCGGTACGGGCAAATACAAGGAAGGTCAGTTGGTGTATGTTTCGGCAAGCGCATATCCAGGCTATGTGTTCAAGAGCTGGACCTGTGATGGTGTGACGATAGGGACAAGCAGAAGCTTCAACTACACCATGACAGCCTCGGATGCAGTGCTCACGGCCAACTTCGTATATAATCCGTCCAACCCCGGCGACCCGGAGAAGCCCGCATTGAAGCATCCGCTCACGGCGGTAGCATCGCCTGCAGGAGCAGCAACATTCTCGCTATCTTCTTCGGAGGTGGTGTCAGGACAGGAGTACACTGTGAGGGCATACCCCGCAACCGGCTATAAGTTGAAGGGATGGATGCTGAACGGCGTGGGACAGGAGGGAACATCAACCACCTTCAGTGGCGTCATGACAGATGCCGGAGCACAGGTGGTGGCAGTTCTCACCTACGACCCCACATCGCCGGGCAATCCTGGAGCCAACTACTATAATCCTGCCACAGGACTGGCTATCATCGACGACTTCGTGCCAGGCAGTCTGTCCGCTGCGCTCCAAGCCACAGTGGGCATCAACAACTACAGCAACGTGAACCGCATGATAGTGAAGGGACGCATGACAACCGGCGACTACCGCTGTCTGAAAGGGCTGACCAATGCGGCGACAATAGACCTCTCGCGCGTTGGCGGCGTAACGACTGTGCCATACGGTCAGTTCGATGGTATGGCAATATCATCGGTGGTGCTTCCTGCAACTATAGCAGAAATGAAGAATGCTGCGTTCCAGAACTGTGCGAACCTTACAGCCATCACGGTATACGCCATGGAGCCGCCGGTATGCGGCAGCGAGACTTTCTATGCCTTCACCAACAAGGAGAACTGTATCGTTTATGTTCCGGAAGAAGCCGTGGGACTGTATACCGCAGCCGAAGGTTGGAAGGATTTCACAATTCTTCCTATCACCGACGATGCTCATACATTGCAGGTGAACCTGCCGGCAGAAGGCAATGACGGGCGCTACAAGAACAACACGATAGAACTCGTGAACATCAATTCGGGCGTGCGTCAGAAGTATGTCATCACCGACCGCCAGCTCTATACCTTCAGCGGATTGCGCAAGGACGAGCAGTACAATGTATATATGTACTCGCGCACCGGTCTTGAGATCGGCCGCATCGAGAATGTCGTCATCCCTAATGACGACATGGAAGTGGTGTTCAGCACACTGAAGCCCCTGCATACCATTTCCGCCAAGGTGGTTTCGCCGGATGGCGAGGACTACACGTCAATGACGACAGTGGAATGGTTCAAGCCGCTTGAAAACGAGACAATGACGTATCTGCGCAAGGCAGTATCGCTGGGCGAGATACCGGAAGGACAGAAGCTCGTCTGCCGTGTGACGCTGGGCGACAAGCTCGGCACTGTATACAAGGCACCTGCCGATATGCAGTTCACCGTGAGCAGCGAGGAGAACACATGCCTCATACCCCTGCAGCCGCTCCGCACAATCACCCTCAAGGGAACAGTGGTGGACGGTGACGGCATCTATATCGCCGATGCTGCCGTGACGGCAACGCAGACGCTCAACGGTAAATTCCAGAAGACATTCACCGCAAAGACCGACCGCCGCGGACAATGGACAATGTCCGTACTCGCTGCGCCCGAAACACGACTCACGGTTGCAGCAACAGAGTTCGTGAACAGGCTCGACACAATCGGCGCATTTGCCGAGGACGAGACCACACACGACATAGGCAATATGATGATGAAGTCTATTGTCGGCGCACGCATTTCATACGGGTTCACATACATGAAAGCGGGAGCCGAGGCCCCACAAAGTTTCTATTCAGACTACCGCAATGTGGCCATCAACGTGTTCAACATAACGCAGAACCGCGAACAGAAGAATCTTACCCAGCTGTATCCTACGCTCACCGTAATCGACGAAACTGTAAACGTGGGCGACGAACTGCGCCTCACGGCAGTATCCAAGACCGGAGCATTTGGTCCTGTGGAGCGCGTTGTTACAGTTGGAGACAACCGCCGTGCGGAGGCTACGTTCGACATCGTGGGCAAGGGCTGCATCGAGGCTTCGTATGAGATGACAGACAACCCAGCCGTAATCGCTATGTTGTATTCCGACAAGGGCGAACTCCTGAAGAAGGTTGCCTATACGGAAGCAAAGGCATCTTTTGCAGATGTGGAAGACGGCGAATACACGCTCGTTACGATGGGTAAGTCGGAACTGATGAATGCCATCCTGCGCCTTTCCGCCTTCAATGAAATAGGACTCACCGAGGGTAAGGACTATCTGAAGAACGGTGTGAGGGTGGAGACAGGAAAGGTCTCAAATGTGCATAATGCCACAGTACCGGCTTTCGACGAAAGTCTGTTCACTTACACCACAGACAATACATCGTTCTCTTCAAACAAGAGCTGCATCATCAACGGAAAGTATCTGACACTCAGCTCTGTCATTGACTTCAAGGGCGCCTACAAGAGCGACGTGAGCAATGTAAGGCTCGTGGTGGACCTTCCTGATGCCTGCGACTTCGTGGAGAAATCGGTTATCCAGGGACCGAAGCTCATACAATATACACTCAGCGGCAAGCGACTCACCATACAGCTCGGCGACAGCTATCAGACACAGACCCGCTTCTGCGTCATACCTACTGCCAGCGACATGTTCAATGCCACAGCTTCGGTAATCTTCGACTATAACGGACAGACACTGACGCAGCCTATCGGCTCCGCCACGGTGGAAGTGAAGAGTCTCGACATCATCGTGCCTGAGATTGTAACAGAAGCTACAGTCCATGTGGCAGGTTCGGCTCCTGCACGCTCTACAGTGGATATATATTCAGACAACGAGCTCATCGGACACGCCACAACAAAATCAAGCGGCAACTGGAGTGCGGAATGCGTATTGCAGAATGTGTTCAACATGTCTGAGTATCCTATATCGGCAAAGATAACGACAGAGTCGGGAAGCATGCTGCTGACCGAGACAAAGAACGTGAAATACATAAAGGACTACCCGATGATAAAGACGGTGACTATGAACACGAATCCTAATATCGTGTTTGACTTCGAGAAGGGTACCACTTCACAGTCGTGGTATTACACGCCAAGCAATGTATTGTTCACCCTCGACTTCACCAACAACAACCCGGATATATTGAAGGAGGTTTATCTCAACATCTTCGGCGAAGACGGTTCGGTGAGGACCATCGACTGCAGCTATGACACCAACAAGGCGATATGGTTTGCCAATGTAAGCTTCAACTCTTACAATGGTATCGTCAACCTCAGCGTCAACTATATAGCAAATGGCGACTATAGTTATGATTCTGATGAGGCCAAGCTGTTTGCCAAGAAATATGAGGATGAGATAGCGAATGAGGAAGACAAGTACAACGAATTCAATGATATGTTGTCTGATGCCTACGACTATATTAAACGGGATGATGTTTCGCATGAGGAAAAGATAATTTACATCACGCGTGTCAAGAAGGATATATACAAATATTACAATGGCGACCCACACGTTCCCGGCTATGGAAGCGGAAAGGACGTTGCTATAGACAAGCTTAAAGATCCTGAGTATGACGGAGGTGATGTGATTATCTTAGGAGAACGCGAGGAGGACAAAGATCCAGATATTGATCCATATCTCGAAGATATGGAGTCGCCTTATGGTAAGTTGCTGTCCGTGCCGGATACTGAAGTATCGACTACCATATTTGCCAACGGCAATATACAGCCGTATTATGTCGCACCTGGTGATTTTGACTTTGAGTCAGTTGCAGAGGGTTTCAACGGATCTGCTGTTTTCTCAATCAAAAATTCAAATGGTGACATTTGGTCTAGCAATAATGAACAATTATCAGTCAACTTCGACCCGTCTTCTGACGATGCAATAAAGGCTTATTATGAGGCTCTTGCGTTGAAGAAAAAAGGCTTGTTTGAAGACAGATACACACAGATTACAACAGGTTTGTCCATTCTAAGTGCAGGTATTGATGCTAAAAAAATAGCGGAAAAAATGTTCTTTAATGATAATTTTGACCAACTTTTAGCTATAGCAGGAAATAAGAACCCTGCCGTGAGACCGGAAATAGATAATCTTGAAAGAAATATAAGCAAGAATCTTAAAGGCATGAAAAACTTAAAGGTTGCCGGTCGTGTAGTAGGGGGTATAAGTGCCTTTGCCGGAGGTTGGGGTGTAGGTAAAGATATCCTCAATGAATACGGAAGAATGGACGAGTGGAACTATATTATAAATTCCATACAGGCAACTTGTAAAGGCGACGAAACCGACAAGCTCGTAAAGAAAGCCCAGGAATATAAACAATGGGTCGTAAAAAAGGATGCTGGCAAGGGCATACTTGACCTTATCAATACTGGCGCCGGAATAGCAGGAGTGGCTTGTTCCAGTATTACAGCAGGTGGTTCTTTGTTGATTACTGCAGCTACATTTGGTGTCAATTTGACCCTCACGAATTGGCAGAACTGTTATGTGAAGACCAATACCGAACACATCGCCGAGATAACACGTGCTGCAAGGAAGTCGTCGGATTGTCCGATTGATCCTTTCCCGACAGGATATCCAGGTGCGCCGAATCTTGGCTATTACGGCTCTTATCCTAACAGCCCTTACTACGGAGGCTACAATCCTAACATGCCGCCTTTCTCTCCGCTTACCATCAACCACGACCCTGCCGGCTACGTATATGAGGCCGTGCCGGAGAACCGTGTAGAGGGCGTACAGGCCACTATATATTATAAGGAGACGAAGGAAGACATCTATGGCGATATGCACGAGGACATCGTGATGTGGAATGCCGAGGATTATGCCCAGAAGAACCCGCTGTTCACCGATGAAAACGGTATGTACCGCTGGGATGTGCCACAGGGACTGTGGCAGGTGAAGTTCGAGAAGGACGGATACCTCACGGCATACAGCGAGTGGCTGCCCGTGCCGCCGCCACAGTTGGAGGTGAACATCGGAATAACCCAGAACAAGCAGCCCGAGGTGACCGAGGCACGTGCATACGAAGAGGGCGTGGAGATACAGTTTGACAAGTATATGGATCCTGCTACTCTCACCGATGCCAACATCAGTGTGACGGCAGGCGGAAACAAGCTTGCCGGAGAGATCCAGCTCGTTGATGCCGCCCTTGCCGACGAATATGCTTCGCCGGAGGACGCCGAGGCTACACGCTATGCTTCGCGCATAAGATTCGTGCCACAGCAGGCTCTCGCCACTACTACGGGTGAGGTTCGCCTCACGGTGAGCCGCAACGTGAGGTCGTATGCCGGCATCCCGATGACCGAGACATTCAGTCAGACGCTTGATGTGGAGAAGGAGGTGCAGAAGATAACCGCCGACAACATCAAGATTATCTATGGAACCGAGAAGGAGCTTACGGTATATGCCCTGCCGAGCGAGGCAGCTGCCGGACGTACACTCCATGTTGCCAACTCGTCAGAGATGGTGGCATCGCTCGAGGCCACTGATTTCACCCTTGATGCCGAGGGCAAGGCGGTAGTGAAGATAAAGGGCGACCTGCCTGGACGTACGCAACTCTCGTTCACCATCGATGATGTAACGGCAAAAGGCCAGTGTATGGTCGACGTTATGACGGAAATCATCACCGCCGAGGCTCCTACAGCATCGCGCGCCAGCGGCACCGCCGTATACCGTGGCACGAAGGTGGAACTGGCTACCGATTCAAAGGATGCCACCATCTACTTCACCACCGACGGCACTTGTCCATGCGACGAGAACGGCACAAGGCGCAAGTACACCGTGCCTATCGTCATCAACGACGACATGCATATCAAGGCCATGACAATGGTGGGCAATGACGAGGTGTCGGATGTGAAGGAGTTCAGCTATGTACTGAAGAAGTCCGACATGGACTTCAACATGACAGAAGGCTGGACCTGGATGTCGCACAGTTTCGCCGATGGCATGGCAATTGAGGAGCTTGCTGCTGATGCAGCCGTGGAGCGTGTGAAGAGCCAGACCAAGGAGTCGCTGCGCGACCCGCAGTTGGGATTCGTCGGCACGCTGTCTGTCCTAAATGCTTCCGAGAGCTACAAGGTGGAGACTTCGGCTGCCGTTCCTTCGCTGCGCTTCAGCGGAGTGTCATGGAATCCGGCTACGCCTATCGCCCTGAACGGCGGTTGGAACTGGCTGGGCTATCCTGCCGGGCAGACGATGACTCTGGATGAGGCTTTCGCCACATCGGCCGTGGAGAAGCTCGACCTGATTGTCGGTCAGGACGGATTCTCGCAGTATGACGGCGAACACTGGGTAGGAACTCTCGAGACGCTTATGCCTGGCAAGGGCTATATGTATCAGAGCATGTCTGGGAAAGATGTGGCCTATAACACATCCATCGTTTCAAAGGCTCACGCCCAGCATACACAGGGCATTGGCAGTAAGCTGCCGCTTGCTGTCGACAAGCATAAGTATCCGTCTGTCATGCCAGTGATAGCCACTGTCTGCAATGCCAATGGCACATCTCTCGACAATGCCGATTATCAGTTGGCTGCGTTCTGCGGCAGCGAGTGTCGTGGTGTGGGACGACTTGCCGGCGGACTGTTGATGATGAGCGTCTATGGTAACACAGGCGACCGCATCACCGTCCATGTTACGGACTATGAGGGCAACAACGTGCTTGCAAGCGATATGCTCGACTTCAGCGAGAATCTTCTCGGCAACATTGATGCTCCATACGCAATCTCTCTGGGCAATACCAACAGCATCGGTACCACGGCATACGACGGCAACGTCCGCGTGACGGTTGTCGGTAAGCGTCTGCTCATCCTTGGAGTGGATGCAGGGGATGTCAGCAGTGTCGAACTGTTTGATGTCAATGGACAGAAGGTGAAGTCGGATACGCATATCAGCGAGAGCGGCATCGACGTTTCCTCTCTGCCGGGTGGAGTATATGTTGCTGTTGTATGCAGTGGCGGTCATTACTCTTATCATAAGATTGCCTTACGCTAAACCATAAAAATGAAACACAATGAAAAGTTCGATTATCAAACATACAATGGCGATAGTCGCGCTCCTTATGGCGCTCTTCCATGGTGTCACGGCTTCGGCCGCTGACACATGGAGCGTCAATCCGAGCGATTACCGCTACGACATGAGTCTTTATCTTGATGTGGTGTTCGGCACCGGCGAGAAGTTGGACTATACTCAGTTTGACGTGGCGGCATTTGTCGGCGATGAATGTCGCGGCGTGGCCGAGATTCTGTCTTTTGACGGCAACAGCTGTCTTTATCTCCGTGCGCGCAGCAACAGGGAGAGCGGCGAGTCGATGTCTTTCCGCTATCGCAATAGGTCTACCGGCGAAGTGAAGTCCATCGAGGGTGCTGATTTCTCTTTCAGTTCCAATGCGCGTCTTGGTTATCCGTCTTCTCCCCATGTGGTGAAGATTGTGATTTATCATGATGTGGACATCACGGCTGGTGAGGGCGGAACAGTGAATACTGCCGGCGGTCGTCTGGCCGAGGGCACCACTCTGTCTCTTTCTGCAACGCCTGCCGAGGGTTATCGCTTCGTGCAGTGGTCGGATGGCGTGACGGACAATCCGCGCTCCATTACTGTGGGCAAGGAAGACATAACGCTTTCTGCCGAGTTCGCCATCATTTCTTATCATCTCACCTATATTCTTGATGGTACAAGCTATAAGGAGGCTGACGTTCCCTATGGCACGGCTCTTACCCCTGAGCCTGACCCCGTAAAAGAAGGCCATACCTTCTCCGGTTGGCAAGGACTTCCTGAGACCATGCCGGCACACGATGTAGAAGTGACAGGTACTTTCTCAATCAATACCTACAATGCAGTCTTCAAGATCGGCGATGACATCATCGAGACCAAGCGGATAGTCTATGGCGAAGCCGTCGTAGCTCCCGAGGCACCAGCCAAGGAAGGACACACCTTTGCCGGATGGCAGGATGTTCCTGCGACAATGCCAGCCCATGATATCGTTGTTATGGGTTCCTACACCGTTAACAAGTACAAGCTGAACTATAAGGTAGACGGACAGGACTACAAGAGCGTTGAGGTAGAGTATGGTACGGCCATCACTCCGGAGCCGGCCCCGGTAAAGGAAGGCTACACCTTCTCCGGTTGGCAGAATCTTCCTGAGACTATGCCGGCACACGACGTAGAGGTGACAGGTACTTTCTCCATCAACTCATATCGCCTGACGGTATATCTCGACAACGAGGTATATATGGACGAAGTCCTGGAATACGGTGCGGCGATAAACGTACCTGATCCGGAGGTGCCGTCAGACCGGAAGTTTGACGGTTGGGACATGGAAATCCCCAAGACCATGCCGGCCCATGATGTCATTGTACACGGCACTACAACGATAGTAAGTGGATTGCAGGCGATATTCGCCGATGGCAATATGCGCGTGACAATCTGTTCGATGAACGGAACGCTCCTCTTCCGCAACACAACGGTGAAGGACGCTGCCCGTAATCTGAAACCTGGCATGTATATCGTGAACGGCCGCAAGGTTATGGTGAAATAAAATAACCCCAATACAAATCAAGGGCTGGATTCCAAACGGAGGAATCCAGCCCTTGATTTATACCCCAACCGGTTGTTGGGATCATCTTATCTTCTTGTTCTCACAACTCTCTTCGTCACTTTCCTTGTCACCGCCTTGGGCTTCTTTTCCATTCCCGGAAGGTCTCTCAATATTGTTGCCTTGATGATTCTGACATCCTCCAGCGGCCTGTTGTTGGCATCATGTTCCACGTGCTGTATCCTGTCCACCACGTCCATGCCCTCAGTCACCTCGCCGAACACCGTATATGCACCGTCAAGATGAGGCGCACCCCCAATCTTGGTGTATTGCTCCTCCATCTCTTTGGTCATCTTGATGCTGTCGCCGAAGAGTTCGTGCAGACAAGCCTTTCCGCGCTGCAAACCCCTCTCGTCCTGCTTCTTGCCATAAACGATATAGAACTGCGTACTGCTCGATTCCCGCTTGGGGTTGATGTCGTCAGCTTTGCGGGCAGCAGCCAGCGCACCCCTCTTGTGGTAGAGCTGGGGCATACGGATTTCCGCCGGAATAGTATAGCCGAGCGAATGGTTGCCGAGCACTGCCCCCTTGGGCGCATTCTTGCTGTATGGGTCGCCGGCTTGGATCATGAAGTCGGGTATGACACGATGGAACAAAAGGGAATCATAAAAGTGATGCTCACGGATCAGTTTCAGAAAGTTGTCGCGATGCAAAGGCGTTTCGTTATACAATTCCACCCTGATGTTGCCCATCGTGGTTTCTATCAGCACCTCCGGGCGCACTTCATCTTTTGTAATCTGGGCACGCATGCAGGTGCTGATTACAAGAAGCAAACTAAAAAGTAAGATTTTCCTCATATATTAAACCTGTCACCACTGTCCCACATGTGTAAAGCAGTAATGAAATAATCATATTTACGTTCTGATGACCGTTTAGGGGTTAAAGGATACGTCCGCGGAAAGTAACCTTCAGTACAGGATATACGCGCAGCCAATCCATGAACTTCGAGATGCTGTCATCTGTATTCTGGTCTACCACCTTGTTGAGGTCGCCGATGCCGTCAGCATATACCACAGGTTTGCCCTGGAACTGTGCGCCAAGCTCAACCCTGGCACCAAAGCGCTTCTTGGGGATAAGGCGGCCATAACCCAGGCCGAGGTATGGGCGGAAGCTGTTCACCTTGATGCCGCCACTCACATTACCATTCTCGTCAACAGGAATCTGGTAATCGCCAATCTCTACATTATAGTTCTTGCCATCAGCGATATACTGCTGCAGCTGGTCGCTATGACCGGTGATCTTGACCAATTTGTCACCACCCACAGAAAAACCTGCCGTTACGAAAAACGCATTGGATTCGCCGAAAGGATAGCAATCTACCTTGAAGTCAAAAGTAGTGCGCGAGAACTTGCCCTTCACGTCCATGGTCTCATCATAATTAACACCCTCAACAGAGCCCGACACATCAGCCGTGGTATTGATGTTGATGTTTGGCATCACGTTGAGACCCACGCGGGTCTGCACATATTTAGTGATAGGCACTGCCACGTCGATGCCGATACCCTCGGTACCGACGCCCACACCTGCACCTACACGATTTGCTATACCGAAAAAGTCACTGTTCTGTGCTGATACAGAAGATACTCCTGCCAGCAACATGGAGCCTATCAACAAACTCTTTGCAAAGCCAAAATTCTTCATGTCAATAAAATTTTAAATGGTTAATACTTTTTGCAAATATAAATAAATTAATGCAAACTGGCAAGAGAGAGGACAGAAACACTTTTTTTTCGCAAATCGCTGATGACCGTTCTTTTACATTTGCCGGAAGGCAGAATGTGCCTCGTCAGCCCACGGACTGCCATCATGCCGCCCTGTCGCCCTGCACCCTACACCTTATTATATATATACCTTTCAATTTCCCGCAACGGCAAATGCCGGAAGGGGACAAACGACTGCCATTGTCAAAAGTTTCAGATTATTTCGCAAATAGTAATGCTCGGGTAAGTACAAAACTACTATCTTTGCCAAAACAATTTTACAGAAAAACATATAATGGAAAATAACAGATATTTCTTTGCCGTAGACCTTGGAGCTACAAGCGGAAGGACAATCGTGGGAACACTGGCCGAAGGAAAAATCCAACTGGAGGAACTTACCCGGTTCGAGAACAACCTTATCGAGACTGGAGGCCATTTCTATTGGGACATCTTCGCCCTATACAACGAGATTATCAAGGGACTGAAACTGGTGGCCAAGCGCCAGCTGCCCATCGTGAGCATCGGTATCGACACGTGGGGAGTGGATTTCGTGTGCATCGGCGAGGACAACGCCATACTGCGCAATCCGCTGGCATACCGCGACCCGTTCACCTTCGAGGCTATGGACGAATATTTCGATAAATGCATGGACAGGAAGAAGGTGTATGACATCACCGGAATACAGCTGATGAACTTCAATTCGCTCTTCCAGCTCTATGCCATGCGCCGCGAGAACAACGCCGCGCTCGCCGGAGCCAGGAAGATTCTCTTCATGCCCGATGCACTCTCATGGATGCTCACGGGCAAAGCGGTATGCGAATATACCATAGCCTCGACAAGCCAGATGCTCGACCCGCGCACGAAGGAGCTTGATGACGAACTGCTGCAGAGCGTGGGACTGTCGCGCGACAAGTTCGGCATGATGGTGAACCCGGGCACGTGTATCGGCACTCTGACGAAGGAGGTGCAGAAGATGACGGGGCTGGGATCCGTGCCGGTAATCGCCGTGGCAGGACATGACACAGGCAGTGCCGTGGCAGCCGTGCCGGCAAAGGACGAGCGCTTTGCATATCTGAGCAGCGGCACATGGAGCCTGATGGGCATCGAGACGAAGGATGCCATAATCAGCGACCTGAGCTATGAGCGCAACTTCACCAACGAGGGCGGCATAGAATGTACCACGCGCTTCCTGAAGAATATCTGCGGAATGTGGCTCCTGGAGCGCTGCCGCAAGGAGTGGGGTGAGGACGCACCGCGCGATTACGCCATTCTGCTGGCTGAGGCAATGGCTACGGAACCGTTCCAGAGCATCATCAACCCCGACGACAAGATGTTTGCCAACCCCGCAAACATGCAGGAGGCAATCAGGGAATACTGCCGCATGACGAACCAGCACGTGCCGGAGGGCTACGCCGAGATATGCCGCTGCATCTTCGAGAGTCTCGCCCTGCGCTACCGTCAGGTGATGGGCTATCTGAAGGAGATGGCATCGTTCCCGATAAACACGCTGCATATCATCGGCGGCGGTTCGCTGAACAAATACCTCAACCAGTTCACGGCAAACTCCACGGGCGTGGAGGTGCTCGCCGGACCGCAGGAGTGCACCGCCCTGGGCAACATCATGATGCAGGCAAAGGCCGCCGGCGATGTGGACGGCATCTTCGACATGCGCCGCATTATTGCCGACAGCGTGATAATGACCCGCTTCGCCCCGCAAGACAAGGAGATGTGGGACAAGGCATACGAGAGATACCTGGAGATAACAAGAATTAAAGGATAAGCAAAACAACAACAATAAAAACCTAAAGAAATGAAAACAGAACAAATCATCAAAGCCTATGAAATGGCAAAAGAGCGCTATGCCGCTCTTGGCATCAATACCGACAAAGCCATCGAGATTCTCGAGAAGACCCCAATCTCGCTCCACTGCTGGCAGGCCGACGACGTGGTCGGCTTCGAGCGCAACGTGGCAGCGTCTGGCGGTATACAGACCACTGGCAACTACCCGGGCAAGGCCCGTAACATCGACGAACTGCGCCAGGACATCGAAAAGGTGAAGTCGCTCCTCGCAGGAACATACCGTCTGAACCTGCACGAGACATACGGAGAGTTCGGCGGAGAGTTCGTAGACCGCGACCAGGTGGAGGCAAAGCACTTCGAGGGATGGATGCAGTGGGCAAAGGAGCACGACATGAAGCTCGACTTCAACTCCACTTCGTTCTCACACCCGAAGAGCGGAAACCTGACTCTCGCCAACCCCGACAAGGAGATACGCGACTTCTGGATTGAGCACACCAAGCGTTGCCGCCGCATTGCAGACGCCATGGGTAAGTATCAGAACGACCCTTGTATCATGAACATCTGGGTGCACGACGGAAGCAAGGACCTCACAGTGGAGAAGCTGCGCTACCGCGAAATCCTGAAGAACAGTCTCGACGAGATCCTCGCCGAGGAACTGCCGGGAATGAAGTCATGCCTTGAGGCAAAACTCTTCGGTATCGGACTGGAGGCTTATACCGTAGGCTCAAACTATTTCTATACAGGCTATTGCGCAAAGAACAACGTGATGTACACCCTCGACACAGGCCACTACGAGCCGACGGAGAATGTATCAGACGCCATCTCCGCATTGCTGCTCTTCGTGCCGGAGCTGATGCTCCACGTGTCACGCCCGATGCACTGGGATTCAGACCACGTTACCCTCTTCGACGACAACACACGCAACCTCTTCTCGGAGATTGTACGTGCCAACGCTCTCGACCGTGCACACATCGGCCTCGACTATTTCGATGCTTCTATCAACCGTATCGGTGCCTACATCATCGGTGTGCGTGCAGCCCAGAAGTCATTGCTCCAGGCTCTGCTCGAACCTACAGCGACACTGCGCAAATATGAGGACGAGGGCAAGCTCTTCCAGCGTCTCGGATTGCTCGAGGAGGCCAAGACCCTGCCGTTCGGCGCTGTCTACGACTACTTCAACATGAAGAACAACGTGCCGGTGGGCGAGGAATACTTCGCCGACGTGGAGAAATACGAGGCAGAGGTTCTGTCAAAGAGATAATAAACACGAAACAATAATCTGAAGAAACAATGAAGGTCGGAGACATCCGGACACGCGGTGTCCTCAGGATGTTCCGGCCTTTGTTCTTATAAGTCATGGAAATAATAATTGGTCTGCTTATAATAGCCATCGGCGCATTCTGCCAGTCAAGCTGCTATGTGCCTATCAACAAGATAAAGGATTGGAGCTGGGAGTCATACTGGCTCGTGCAGGGTGTCTTTGCGTGGGTATTGTTCCCGCTGCTCGGAGCGTTGCTTGCCGTGCCGGAGGGACATTCAATCTGCGAATTGTTCGGCGGGGCGAGTTCGTTCAACCTGTGGATGACCGTGCTCTTCGGGGCATTGTGGGGAGTGGGAGGACTCACCTTCGGTCTCTCCATGCGCTATCTCGGCGTGGCGCTCGGACAGAGCATCGCCCTGGGAACGTGTGCCGGACTGGGAACGATAATGGGTCCCGTGTTGCTTAATATCTTCTTTCCCGAAGAGGACGCATTGGGCCGGCTCACCTTTGCCGTTATCCTCGGCGTGGTGGTGACGCTCGTCGGCATCGCCTTCATCGGCGTGGCTGGTTCGATGAAGTCGGCATCCCTCTCGGAAGAGGAGAAGAAGGCTGCCGTAAAGGACTTCAACTTCCCCAAGGGACTTGCCATCGCACTGCTCGCGGGATTCATGAGCGGATGCTTCAACGTGGGACTGGAGTTCGGCAAGGACATCAACTTCGGCGATCTGACTCCGGATATGTACAAGACGCTGCCCGCAACGCTGCTCGTCACGCTTGGCGGCTTCGCCACTAACGCCGCCTACTGCTTCTTCCAGAACGGCAGGAACAAGACGTGGGGCGATTACGCGAAAGGCAGCGTGTGGACCAACAACCTGCTCTTCTGCGCCCTCGCCGGAGGCTTGTGGTACAGCCAGTTCTTCGGTCTGTCGCTGGGCAAGGGCTTCCTTACGGAGTCGCCCACGCTGATGACCCTCTCGTTCTGCATACTGATGGCGCTCAACGTAGTGTTCTCCAATGTTTGGGGAATAATCCTGAAGGAATGGAAGGGCTGCTCGCAGAAGACAATCGCCGTGCTCATTCTCGGAATCATTGTGCTGATCGTGTCCTCGTTCCTGCCGCAGCTGGTGTAAGGGATTGGTGAAAAAAGATTAAGCAATCATATTTCTCCGTTACTTTTTATCATCCAAATACTGCATAATATATAAAAAAGCAGTAAATTTGCATCCGCTTGGAGCAAAATGGATTTTCTTCGGGCGGATGATGATAAATCATCGGACAGGATTAATTAAAAACAAAATAAACCAAGAGAGGATTATGAAAAAGATCAGAGCAGCCGTTGTAGGCTATGGCAATATCGGACACTATGCAGTGCAGGCCCTTGAGACCGCACCGGATTTTGAAATCGCAGGTATCGTGCGCCGCAACGGTGCGGAGAACAAGCCGGCAGAGCTTGCCGGATATGAAGTGGTAAAGGACATTACGGAGCTGAAGGACGTTGACGTGGCCATTCTCGCCACACCGACACGCAGCTGCGAGGAGTATGCAAAGAAGATTCTCGCCCTCGGCATAAACACCGTGGACAGCTTCGACATACACACGAGCATCCTTGACTATCGTGCTGCATTGATGCCGGAGTGCAAGGCGAACAATGCCGTTGCCGTCATTGCTGCCGGTTGGGACCCGGGTTCGGATTCCATCGTGCGCACACTGATGCAGAGCCTTGCACCGAAGGGACTCTCGTACACCAACTTCGGTCCTGGCATGTCAATGGGCCACAGCGTATGCGTGCGCTCTAAGGCAGGCGTGAAGAATGCGCTCTCCGTCACTATCCCTAAGGGCGAGGGCATCCATCGCCGCATGGTATATGTGGAGCTTGAGGACGGCGCAAGTCTTGAGGAAGTGACAAAGGCAGTGAAGGCCGACCCGTATTTCGCCAACGACGAGACACACGTGTTTGCAGTGGATTCGGTTGACGACGTGCGTGACATGGGCCACGGTGTGAACCTCGTGCGCAAGGGAGTGAGCGGCAAGACGCAGAACCAGCGCTTCGAGTTCAACATGAGCATCAACAACCCCGCACTGACGGGTCAGGTGCTTGTCAACGTGGCACGTGCGTCAATGCGCCAGCAGCCTGGTTGCTACACGATGGTGGAGATTCCTGTAATCGACATGCTTGCCGGCAGTCGTGAGGAACTCATCGGTCATCTGGTGTAGATTAATGAAAAAAAAGTTTTTTTTTCTCTACCCTCACACCCTCACATTCCTTTGGAACGCCCTGTTTATCGGGGATTCAGTGGTGAGGGTAAGTGTGAGGGTGTGAGGGTAAACCGAAAAGATAAGGCATAAAAAAAGAGCGTCAATATTCTTGGCGCTCTTTTTTTTAATAGTATGCTCGGCACGAGCATTGTCTAACGGGTGCAAGTCCTGAGTAAGCCCTAATAGCGGGAATTACATAGCCAAAGGCAAGGGTGTCCATCGTGAGTTGGAATCTGAAAGAAGCTGGCGGCAAACATCTGACCTAACGAACAGAAACTTCATATGAGGCATGTGACCGTGGATAAGATTGCATAACAAATCATAGTCCAATAGCTATTCGGAACGGTCTGTGTAAATGAAGTAGGTATAAGATAGAAAGACAATGCCCTTATACGGGGAGGTCTCACGGACGCTTCAAATAGTTTTTTTTTTACGAAAGAAGCGGAGTAAATTGACGTGGTCCGTTATGACGCTGCACTATGTGACCTATTAGGATGGGAACGTGGAGCAGACCATCGTGCATACCAGCGCTATCTCAATAAATTCTCTCAAGCTGTCAACCAGCGTGTTTTCGGAAATTTGTTCCGTTGGTTTTTCTCCGAGTTGAAGTTCGACAACTACACTTTAGACTTCGATTCTACTGTGATGGTCCGTGTGGAAAGTCAGGAAGGAGCAGCCAAAGGATACAACCCCAAACGTCCAGGACGACTCTCTCATCATCCTCTCCTTGCATTCGTTTCCGATGTAAGGATGATAGCAAATAAAACAGGTGATAGTTTTGCCTTTTTTATATAAGTTGACGAGTAGACGAGGAGATATGCATTACTTGTTTAAGGTTTGTGAACCAATTTTCAAGGAAAACTAATCTCCTTGTCTACTTGTCAACTCGTCAACTTATTATCAGTCTGACCAGATTGTCTTTTGTTCGGGTCTTTCCCACAGGTTCTTGACTTCTTCATCAGTATAGAGTTCCTCTGATGCTACTCCTATGTTTTCATTAGAGCCTACAAGGATAGCTTGTGGTTCACTTTGAAGTATGTTTGTCTCCGGTTTGATATATTCTTTCTTTTTCATTTTTTTGTTCTTTTGGGGGTAATATATAAAATGTGTAGTCCTTTTATTTGATGATGACTTTCATTGTCTTGTTACCTTTCTTCATAATGTTTATTCCTTGCTGCGGAGCGGTAAGTCGTCTGCCGTTCAGGTCGTAGTATTCCACATCGTCAGCATTGAGAGACGAGATTGGGTCGTCGATGCCGGTTGCGGAATCGTCTACGCGGATGGAGAGTTTTGCTGCGCCATTTGTCGTGCCGTCGAGCCATGAGCGGAACGGACCAACCATTATTGCCTCTGTCTCTGGCGAAGCCGCTTTCAGCTTTGCCACGTTCCATAAGAGACTGTTGCGGATGATATATCCGTCGGTCACTTCCTTTGCATGGTAGGTGCCTTGGAAATTCAGTTCGTTTACAGCAATCGGCTGTATCGTCATGTTTAATGTAGCGTTATTTGCCGTAAAGGTCATTTCCTCCTGCTCTCCGTTTCGCTTAATCATACATGGTGTTCCGGCAGCCACTTCTCCATTGAGGCGGCTTAATACAAGTTCGTCTGTAGATATGCTTTCTATAGCATACAGGCTATATGGTTCGTTGCCGGTAAGCGTTAAAGAGTAAGGCAATACGAGGGTTCCCCATGTTGGGGTTATGGTGCGGCTGTAGGAGATATTGTTGACTGTGCCTGTTGCCAGGTCGCTTATGAAAGAGGCATCGTTGAGAATTACATCTTTCTGCTTTATATTATTGATGCCTTGTGGCAAAGACTGGAACTTAACACTCTTGATGCTTGTGACTCTATAAAATACATCAGTGCCTATCTTTTCCAATGTTGCAGGAAATGTGATTATTTGTGCTTTTAGTTTATTACAGTTGCTGAAAGCACCTTCTCCAATCGTTTTCAGATTGTCAGACAGAGTCAGCTTGCCATTGAATCCGACACAATTATTGAAAGCATACGTACCGATTTCTGTTACAGAGTTAGGGATGGTAAGATTACCCGTAAAGCCACAGTCGCTAAAAGCGCTGTTTCCTATCTTTGTCAGATTATTAGATAGCGTCAGACTGCCATTGAATCCGCACATGTAAAAAGCTCTTTCGCCTATCTCTGTAACCGAGTTAGGGATGATGAGGAATCCAGAAAGCTCTTTATTGTTATAGAAAGCTTTTGTACCAATGTATGTAACAGTCCTTGGTATGCGTAGTAGCTCACCTTTCAGACCCTTATTGGAAAAGGCTTTATCGGGAATCTTTGTTATCGGACCGTCGCACTCTATCGTACACTCGCCATTCACTACACTATGCGACACGATGTTTGCACCGAAATCTATGTTATTGGCAAGGGTTGCAATCTTTCCGCTCTTGGTACGGTAAGAGAAAAAACCGTGTCCGCATCTTTGGCAGACATCATCCTTTAAAGAGTGGCCGTTCTTGTCGCATGATGCTGTCTGACTGTACTTCTGGTTTTTCATGGCATTGCTGCCACAAACCATACACATTGGTAATGAAAGCAGCATGCAGAGAATGATGCTACGGATGTTCTGGACTTTTCTGATTTTCATAAATATCATATTTTTATTTAATTAGGTTTGGTAATAATATCATATCTTATTCACAATCGGATTGCGAGGTGTCCTGCTACCAGCAGACACACTGCTTGCTCCTAACATGCATATCAGGAATGAAAGCAAAACGTAGAGATATACTTTGCGTGGGTGTTTGGATTTGAATGTTTTCATAATAGTTATTTGATTTTATTTTAATCGATGTGGTGCAAATTTAAGGGAAGCACGAAACATCTCCAAAGTCTTACAGGCGTGAATAGACGTAAAAGATAGTAAAAAGAGGGGTAAAGAGGGGTAAAATGTCTAAAAAAGGAGCTATCTTTGTAGTGATAAATAAATAAAGATATGAAGGTAACACTGAAAGAGCGTATAGCCACATTCCTTGATCAGCGCAGCCACAACTGGCAGCAACGATTGTGTCTTATCACTTTCCTGATGCTCAGCCTGTCGGTCGTCTTGCCTGGTGTGCCTATGCACATCGTTGGATTGATAGGACGCAGCGACACTCCGCTGCATATAATATCGGCTCTGCTGTGGGTGGCAACGATTGTCGTGGTGGTATTGTATCTGTTGCGTCGCATGCCACTGAAGGCTGCCATATCCATATTCGGCATATTGGTGCAACTGACAGGAAGTGCCCGTATCGTATATATTACGGTGGAGCGTCCTGTGGGGTATGAAGATGCGGTATTGTTCAACCAGATAATTTCACTCGCCCTCATAATCTATCTCGTGTTGGCTGCCGTCCGACACATGCCTACAGTGATAGCCCTTATGAGCATAGGCACGATAGTCTTCGCTTATCTATACACAGACGGAGGAGTAAACCGCCAGATAGTGGTTGTATTCATTTTTGTTGAGATCTTCACATGTGTGCTTGGCGATATGATAAGGCGTGGCATTCGAGGCATGCTGAAGGAGAATGTCGACTACAACTCTACGCTGAACAATCTGCTTGCCACCTTTCACATGACCAAGACTGAGTTGCTCGCCTATATACAGTTAGGGCGCGGCGGTATGGCAGGCAAGGACATATCCGACTTCTTTGACCGTCTCGACGAGCGCACCGAAGCTAACCTTATCAGAGCTGTGGAGCATAGAGTGGCTCAGCGCAGGATGCAACATGCCGACATATCGGCTGTTATACCCACGCTGACACCCACCGAGAATGAGGTGTGCAGGCTTATTATCGGCGGAAAGACGATTATCGAAATTGCCTCTATACTCAATAAAACACCCAACAATATCAGTACTGTGCGCATACATATCCGCAAGAAACTCGGACTTGCCACAAACGAAGACCTGAAGGATGCTTTGTTGAAGTCATTGAGAATGGGGGACAGTAGGAATATACTATAATATATATATGTGTAAAAAAACTGAATCCACTGTCTGGAGTGGATTCAGTAGTATCTATCCTTTCTCCACGATTTCCTTTGCCCTTTCGAGGGCGAGATTGATGTGGCTGCAGATGTTCTCCTTGCCCACGGAAGCGTAGAAGCCGGCCTTTTCGAGGGCGGCATGCACCGACGGGTTCACTCCCGAGAGCACCACCTGGATATTCTCTTTCCTGCTCATCTCGCAGAGGTTCGTCAGGTTGTGGATACCCGTGGAGTCGATGAACGGCACCTTCCTCATTCGTATCACGCGCACCTTTGGCCTGTCGCCGAAGGCTGCCATTATCTCCTCGAAACGGTTGCCGGCACCGAAGAAATACGGGCCGTTAATTTCATACACCTCCACGCCCTTGGGGATGGTGATATGCTCCAGGTTGCCCTTGATGATGTCGCTCTCCTCGTTGATTTCGTCCATGATGACCTTCACGTCGGTCATCTCCGACACGCGTTTCATGAAAAGCAGACAGGCGATGATGAGACCCACCTCGATAGCCACGGTGAGGTCGAAGATGATGGTGAGGAAGAAAGTGATGAGCAATACGCTGACATCGCTCTTCGGGTTCTTCATCAGTGCCAGGAAGGAGCGCCATCCGCACATGCCGTATGATACGATGACCAGCACTCCGGCAAGACAAGCCATCGGGATGTATTTGGCGAGCGGCATGAAGAACAGGAAGATGAGCAGCAGCACCACGGCATGGATTATTCCGGCGATGGGTGTCTTTCCGCCGTTGTTGATGTTAGTCATCGTGCGGGCGATGGCTCCTGTGGCGGGTATTCCGCCGAATATCGGCGAGGCGAGGTTTGCCACGCCCTGCGCTATAAGCTCCGTGTTGGAGTTGTGGTGGTCGCCTATCACACCGTCTGCCACCGTTGCCGACAGCAGCGACTCGATGGCTCCGAGCACGGCGATGGTGAGCGCCGGTGCCACGAGGCTCTTTATCGTGTCCCAGGTCAGTTCCGGCATGTGGGCTTCGGGTATGGCGTTGCTCACGGAGAAGCGGTCGCCGATGGTCTCGATGGTCGTCACTCCGGCAAACTGCTTGAGCAGCAGCGCTGCCACGGTCATCACGATGATTGCCACGAGCGAGCCGGGTATCTTCTTGCTGAACTTGGGCGTAACGGCGATGATCACCACGCTGAGTATTCCCACGGCGGCACACCACCAGTCGATGGTGCCGAAATTGCACAGGTAACACCACCATTTCTCAATGAAGTCGCTCGGCACCTTGTCTATCGAGAGGCCGAAGAGGTCCTTTATCTGCGTGGTGAATATCGTCACGGCGATACCGCTCGTGAAACCCACCACGATGGGGTAGGGGATGAACTTGATTATCGTGCCGAGATGGAGCACTCCGAAGAGGATGAGGAAGGCTCCCGCCATGAGCGTGGCGATGGTTAGTCCCTCGAATCCGTACTGCTGTATGATGCCGTATATGATGATGATGAATGCGCCCGTGGGACCGCCTATCTGAACCTTGCTACCTCCGAGCAGCGAGATGATGAATCCGGCCACGATTGCCGTGATGATGCCCTTCTCGGGTGTCACTCCCGAGGCGATGCCGAAGGCGATGGCGAGCGGCAGTGCCACGATTCCCACGATGATGCCGGCCATGAGGTCCGACATGAAAGTCTTCTTGTTGTAATTCCTAATTGCAGACACGAGCTGCGGTCTGAAATCCAGTTTGCTATCCATTTTTTAGTGTGTAGAAAATATGAAATATAAATTGTCCGTTTATGCAAACAAAAAAGGGCAGTTCTGCTTCTTGTTCGGCAGAACTGCCCGTATCACATATTGAATGATGGTGCAAAAGTAAGTAAAAATGTTGAGAGGACAAAATAAAAGTAGGTTAACCTCCGATAAAACCGCCCTCCCAGACTGATGTTACAGCTCCAGGTCGCCGTCGAAAATCTCGTGCCATGGCAGTCCCTGCTTGTTGAGCTGCTCCATGAATGGGTCCGGATCGAACTCCTCCACGTTCCACACGCCCGGACGGCGCCACAGTCCCTTGAAGAACATCATGGCTCCGATCATTGCCGGAACGCCCGTGGTGTAGCTCACTCCCTGCATGCCGGTCTCATGGTATGCTGCCTGGTGGCTGCAGTTGTTGTATACGTAGTATG